>Ga0207665_10000314_pt1 | contig 33499 bp, 31 predicted proteins | sample LARL112metaG_FD_184351 | JGI IMG/M metagenome (GOLD analysis project Ga0207665, IMG submission 184351) | Corn, switchgrass and miscanthus rhizosphere microbial communities from Kellogg Biological Station, Michigan, USA - LAR L11-2 metaG... | ecosystem: Host-associated > Plants > Roots >... | reverse complement strand
CCCGCGCAAGGAGTGACCCTGAACGTGGCTGCCATGGCCATGACCGCCACCCCCGTCGCCTCCCGGATCCCCGTTACCGTGTCCGCCACCCTGGCCGCCAACGAGGCGCTCGCCGCCCGGCGCAGGCGCGGCGAGAGCGTGCTGCCGCTGGCCTTCGGTGAGGCGGGGCTGCCCGTCCACCCGGCGCTGCGGGCGGCGCTGGCCGGGGCCAGCGCCCGTAACGCCTACGGCCCGGTGGCCGGCCTGCCTTGCCTGCGCGAGGCGGCGGCCGGCTACTGGGACCGGCGCGGCCTGCCCACCGACCCTGCCGATGTCATCTGCGGCCCGGGCAGCAAGCCGCTGATCTACGGCTTGCTGCTCGCGCTGGACGCGGACGTGGCCGTGGCCCAGCCGAGCTGGGTGAGCTACGCCGCGCAGGCCGCCATGACCGGCGCCCGGGCGCACTTCGTGCCGACGCCGCCGGGGCAGGGCGGTGTCCCCGATCCGGCCCTGCTGGACCAGGCCGTCATGGCGGCCCGGGCCGACGGCAGGCGGATCGGCTCGGTGGTCGTCACGCTGCCCGACAACCCCACCGGGACACTGGCGTCACCGGCCACCGTCCAGGCGCTGTGCCAGGTCGCCGCCGAACACGACCTGGTCATCATCTCGGACGAGATCTACCGCGATCTGGTGCATCGCCCGGCTGCCTGGTTCAGCAGTCCCGCCGCGCTCGCTCCGGAGCGGACCGTCGTGACGACGGCGCTCAGCAAGAACCTCGCCGTGGGCGGCTGGCGGATCGGCGTGGCCCGGCTGCCCGGCGCGGCGGCGGCCGCGCACGCCGCGCCCTCGCTCGACGGGCTGCTCGAGCGACTGCTCAGCATCGGCAGTGAGATCTGGTCCGCGCCCTCCGGGCCGATCCAGCAGGCCGGCGCGTACGCGTTCGGCGAGCCGCCTGAGCTGGTCGAGCGGGTGGCCCGCAGCCGGCGCCTGCACGCCACCGTGGCCCGGGCGGTGGCCGCGCGGTTCTCCGCCGCCGGGGTCGCCGGGCCCGTCCCGCGGGCCGCCTTCTACCTGTACCCGGACTTCGACCCGTGGCGGGACAGGCTGCACGCCCGGCACGGGGTGAGCACCGGGCAGGACCTGGCCGCGCTGCTGCTGGACCGGTACGGAGCCGGAGTGCTGCCGGGTAGCGCGTTCGGCGAGGAGACCGCCTCGCTCAGGCTGCGGGTGGCCACCGGGCTGCTCTACGGCGGGCACGACGAGCAGCGCGAGGCCACGCTGGCCTCACCAGACCCGCTGGCGATGCCGTGGATCGAGTCCGCGCTGGCCAGGATCGAGGAGATCCTGGCCGACCTGGGTGGCTGAGCGGCCCGGCCGCGGGCGCGTCGGCTGATCCGGCCACAGGGCCGCCGACCCCGGCCACAGGCCTGCCAAGCCCGGTGAATCAGCTTCCTTCGGCCAGCGTGGCCAGGCCCGGGATGTCGAGCGGAAGCAGCTCGGCGCGCTTGGGCTGGACGCCGTCCCCCGAGGAAACCCCCCGCAGGCGCCGCCGCACCCAGGGTGCCGCGTACCTGCGCGCCCACCGGGCGTCCAGCTGCCGCGCGGCCAGCCAGCCGGTCATGGCCGGTGACAGCGCTCCGCCGAGCATCGGCAGTGGCTCGCGCCAGTCGCCAACCGGCGGCACGCCGACCGCCTCGCAGGCCCGCAGCGCGACCCGGCGATGACCCTCGGCCGTCAGGTGCAGCCGGTCGTCGCTCCAGGCCCGCCGGTCGCACAGCACCGGCATGGACCACAGATCCACGATCGCGCACCCGTGACGGTCGGCGATCGCCCGCAGGTGCATGTTGTAAATCGCGACCCGGCCGCGGATCCAGCGCAGGATGGGGAAGGTACGCGGGTCGAACCCGGTGAACAGGAGCACCTCGCTGCCGGCCTCGCGCAGCTCGGCCACCGCCGCCTCGAAGACGTCCGCCAGCTGGTCGGGATCGCCGCGCCGCAGCAGGTCGTTCCCGCCGGCCGCGATGCTGACCAGCTCGGGCGCCATCGCCACCGCCACCGGCAGCTGCTCGGAGACCACCTCGCCGAGCACCTTGCCGCGCACGGCCAGGTTGGCGTAGCGCAGGCCGGGATGGCGGGCGGCGAGGTGCTCGGCGAACCGGTCGGCCCAGCCGTAGTAACCGCCCTCCTGGCGGACGTCGGCCAGGCCTTCGGTGAAGCTGTCACCCAGTGCGATGAACGAGCCGATCGGGGCGGCCCTGACTGCAACCTCCATAGATCTATTGTGTCAGCCCGCGGCACCGCGAAGCCCGGAACGCGGCCTGGCGGCTATCGGGCAGACTGAAGCCATGAGGTTCCGGCCCGCGACGGCGCTGACCGCGGCCGCAGTGGTGGCGGCCTGCGGCTGCGCGTCCGCGAAGGCCCCCGATCACACGGCCCCCAGACAGCCGGCCACCGGCCCGCCCAGCGCCACACTCAGCCCCGACGGCACGACGCAGTCCGCCCCGGCCACCGCGACAGACTGGCCCGTCTACCACGCGAACGCGGCGCGCACCGGGTCGGTGTCCGGCCTGCCCAAGGCCGGGTCGCTCGGCATCGCGTGGACGCGCAAGCTCGACGGGGCCGTGTACGGGCAGCCACTGGTCATCGGCGGGCTGGTCGTCGCGGCCACGGAGAACGACTCGGTGTACGGGCTGGACCGGGCCAGCGGCGAGATCCGGTGGCGCCGGCACGTCGGCACCCCGGTACCGCTGTCCGCGCTGCCGTGCGGGAACATCGACCCCCTCGGCATCACCGGAACCCCCGCCTACGACCCCCGCACCCGGCTGGTCTACGCGGTGGCCGAACAGGCCGGCTTCAGGCACGTGCTGTACGGCTTCTCGCTCAGCGGCCAGGTCAAGGTCCGGCGCGACCTGCCGGCCCCGGACGGCCATCCCCGGTACGACCAGCAGCGGCCGGCGCTGGCGATCACTGCCGGCCAGGTCTACGTGGCCTTCGGGGGGTTGTTCGGCGACTGCGGCCCGTATATCGGCTCGGTGGTCGGCGTGCCGCTCTCCGGCCACGGGGCACTGACCTCCTACCGGGTGCCGACCACCCGGGAGGGCGCGATCTGGGGCACCGGCGGGCCCACCCTCGGCCCGCGCGGCGCGCTCTACGTCAGCGTCGGCAACGGCGCCGCGACCCGCGGGCGGTACGACGGCAGCGATTCGGTGCTCGCGCTGTCCCCCGGCCTGCGCCGGACCGGGTTCTTCGCCCCCAGCACCTGGGCGGCCGACAACGCGAACGACCTGGACCTGGGGTCGATGTCGCCGGCCGTGCTGGCCGACGGCTCGGTCGTGGCCGACGGCAAGCGGGGCACCGCGTACCTGCTGAACGGCGGGCAGCTGGGCGGGATCGGCGGGCAGCGGGCGCAGGCCCCGGTCTGCCCGGCCTTCGGCGGCCCCTCGGTGCACGGCACCGTCGCGTATATCCCCTGCGCGGAAGGTGGCATGGCCGCGGTGGACACGGCGGGCGGGCGGCTGCGGGTGCTGTGGCGCGGGCCGCCCGGCGCGGCGGGCTCGCCGGTGCTCGGCGGCGGCGCGGTCTGGGTGCCCGGCATCGACTCCGGGACCCTGTACGAGCTGGACCCGTCCACCGGGCGGGTCCGGCACCAGATCGGCCTGGGCTCGGCGCTTCCGCACTTCGCCTCGCCGTCGCTATCCGGCGACCTGGTCTTCACCGGCACCCTCAACGGGATCACCGCGGTCCGCGGGGCCTGACTCCGCCGCCGGTCTTTTTCGTTTATCCCGAACGGCCCGAGGCGAGCGCCCACGCCTGGCGCCAGCCGTTCGGGACAATGGGCTGGTGACTCCGAACGTGCGCTATACGCCGCCACCGCCGCCCGCCTTTCTCTTCGACCTTGACGGCACGCTGATCGACAGCGTGTACCAGCACGTGATCGCGTGGCGGATGGCGCTGGCCGGCCTGGGCATCGACCTGTCGGTGTGGCGGGTCCACCGGCGGATCGGGATGAGCGGCGGGCTGTTCGTCTCGGCGCTGCTGCGGGAGACCGGCCGGTCGCTGTCCGGCGCGCAGATCGAGGAACTGCAGGCGGCGCACACGGCTGAGTACCTGAGCCGGGCCGATTCGGTCACCGCCTTGCCGGGCGCGACCGAACTGCTGGCCACGCTGACCGAGCGCGGCATCCGGTGGGCCATCGCGACCAGCGGGCTGGCGGCGTCCGCGCGGCCGGCGCTGAAGCTGCTCGGGCTGCCCGACGACGCGCCGCTGGTGACCAGGGACATGGTCGAGCACGCCAAGCCCGACCCGGACCTGTTCCTGGCCGCGGCGGCGCTGCTGGAGATCGAGCCCCGGTACGCGATGGTGGTGGGCGACAGCGTGTGGGACCTGCTCGCCGCGCGGCGCGCCGGGTCGCTCGGCATCGGCCTGCTGTCCGGCGGGTACGGCCGCGAGGAACTCGAGCGGGCCGGCGCGTACCGCGTGTACTCCGACCCGGCCGACCTGCTCAGCCGGATCTACGAGGTCGGGGTGCGCGGCCTGCCCGGATAGCCCGCCTACCGCGCCGCCGCGCCTACCGCGCCGCCCGCGCCTACCGCGCCGCCCGCCCGCCGCGGCACCCGCATGGATTCTGTTAAGACACGCGGCGAGACCGCATGGATCGCGTATGGACCGGATTTTGGTGGCCTTTACCCATGTAGTACTGACCTGTCCGGCCTGGATGAACGGGTCGGCCGGGTTCGGCTTTCCGTGGGAGGACCAGTGGAGGACTTGGCCTATATCGGCCTGACCATCCTCGTGTTCGGCGTGCTCTGGCTCATCGTGAAGGGGGTCGAGCGCTTTGAGCGCTGAGAACTGGATCGGCCTGATCGGCGGCGTGCTGCTGACCATCTACCTGTTCGTGGCGCTCGTGTTGCCTGAGAGGTTCTGATGAGCAGCACCGCCGCCGGCTGGCTGCAGTTTGTCCTGCTGTTCGCGGCCCTCGCCGCCTGCTACGTGCCTCTCGGCAACTACATCGCCCACATCTTCACCACCGACAAGGACTGGCGGGTGGAGCGGGGCTTCTACAAGCTGATCGGCATCAACCGCAGCGCGGACATGAAGTGGAGCACCTACGTCCGCAGCATCCTGGCGTTCTCCGCGGTCAGCGTGCTGTTCCTGTACGGGATGGAGCGGCTCCAGCACTACCTGTTCGGGTTCGTCGGGCCGCACATGGCGAACGTGCCGCAGAACACGGCCTGGAACACCGCCGTCTCGTTCGTCACGAACACGAACTGGCAGAACTACGCCGGCGAGTCGACGATGACGTACATCGTGCAGATGAGCGGGCTGGTCGTGCAGCAGTTCCTGTCGGCCGCGGTCGGCCTGGCGGTCGCGATCGCGATGATCCGCGGCTTCACCCGGTCCCGGACCGACAAGCTGGGCAACTTCTGGGTGGACGTGACCCGCGGCATCCTGCGGCTGCTGCTGCCGCTGTCCATCGTGGGCGGCCTGGTTCTCGTCGCCACCGGCGTGATCGACAACTTCTCCGCTTATCACACGGTGACCACGCTGTCCGGCGCGCACCAGACGATCCCCGGCGGACCGGTGGGCTCCTCGGAGATCATCAAGAACATGGGGAACAACGGCGGCGGCTGGTTCAACACCAACTCCGCGCATCCGTTCGAAAACCCCAACTCGTTCAGCGACATATTCGAGATCTTCACTCTGCTGCTCATCCCGTTCGCCACCCCGCGGGCATTCGGCAAGATGGTCAAGGACAACAGGCAGGGCTACGCGCTGGTCGCGGTCATGGTCATCATCTGGGCCGCCGCGGTGGGCGGGCTCAGCTTCTTCGAGGCGCACACCGGCACCGGCGGCACCGCCACGATGCTCGCGCGTCACGCGGCCGAAGGGACCGAGACACGGTTCGGCACGCCCGGCTGCTCGCTGTTCGCCTCGTCCACCACGGTGACATCTACCGGCGCAGTGAACTGCTTCCACGATTCGCTGACACCGTTCGGCGGCGGCATCGCGCTGTTCGACATCGCGCTCGGCGAGATCGCGCCGGGCGGCATCGGCGCCGGCATGTACGGCCTGCTCATCCTGGCCATCGTCACGGTCTTCGTAGGCGGGCTGATGGTCGGCCGCACCCCGGAGTACATCGGCAAGAAGATCCGGCCGGTGGAGATGAAGTACGCGGCGCTGTACTTCCTCACCCTTCCGGTGGTCATCCTCACCGCGGCCGCGCTGTCGATCGGCACGAAGACGGGGCAGAACGCGATCTTCAATCCGGGGCCGCACGGCCTGACCGAGATCGTGTACGCGTTCGCCTCGGAGGCCAACAACAACGGCTCGGCGTTCGCCGGCCTAGGCACGGCCGCGACCTGGTACCAGACGCTCGGCGGCATCGTGATGCTGCTCGGCCGGTTCGCGCCGGAGATCTTCGCCCTCGGCCTGGCCGGGTCGCTGGCTAGACAGCAGCGCGTGCCGGTGAGCGCGGGCACGCTCGACACCAGGACACCGCTGTTCGTCGGCATGGTCGTCGGGGTGATCCTCGTCCTGGTCGGCCTGACCTACTTCCCCGCGCTCGCCCTGGGCCCGTTCGCCGAAGGACTGCACTGAGATGTCCATGACAACCAAGCCGGATACCTCCGCCGAGGAGCTTCGCCGGTCAGTCGACGCGGGCAGAGGCCGGATCGGCGGCGGCCTGCTCGACCCGAAGATCCTGTGGAAGGCGCTGCCCGACGCGTTCAAGAAGCTGGACCCGCGGGTCCAGCTCCACAACCCGGTCATGTTCGTGGTCGAGGTCGGCGCGGTGCTGACCCTGTACACCGCGATCTTCAAGGACACGGAGCCGGCCTTCAACTGGACCATCGTGGTCTTCCTGTGGCTGACCGTGCTATTCGCCAACATGGCCGAGGCCGTGGCCGAGGGCCGCGGCAAGGCGCAGGCCGAGACGCTGCGCCGGGTCAAGCGGGAAACCGTGGCCCGGCGGCTGATCGGCTGGCAGCCGGGGCAGGCCGAGACCCGTGAGGAGTCCGTCCCCGGCACGCAGCTGAGGGTGGGCGACCACGTAGTGGTCGAGGCCGGGGAGATCATCCCCGGTGACGGCGACGTGGTCGAGGGCGTCGCCTCGGTGGACGAGTCGGCCATCACCGGCGAGTCCGCCCCGGTGATCCGCGAGTCCGGCGGCGACCGGTCCGCGGTCACCGGCGGCACGAAGGTGCTGTCCGACCGGATCGTCGTGCGGATCACCTCGAAGCCGGGCGAGACCTTCATCGACCGGATGATCGCCCTGGTCGAGGGGGCGGAGCGGCAGAAGACGCCGAACGAGATCGCGCTGAACATCCTGCTCGCGTCGCTGACGATCATCTTCATGCTGGCCGTGATCTCGCTGCAGCCGATGGCGTTCTACTCCGGCGCGCCGCAGAGCCTGGTCATCCTGGTCGCGCTGCTGGTCGCGCTGATCCCGACCACGATCGGAGCGCTGCTGTCCGCGATCGGCATCGCCGGGATCGACCGCCTGGTGCAGCGCAACGTGCTGGCCATATCCGGCCGGGCCGTGGAGGCGGCCGGCGACGTCAACACGCTGCTGCTGGACAAGACCGGCACGATCACCATCGGCAACCGGCAGGCCACCGAGTTCCTGCCGGTGAACGGGGTCTCGGCCGAGGAGCTGGCGAACGCGGCGCAGCTGTCGTCCATGGCCGACTACACCCCGGAGGGGCGTTCGATCGCGGTGCTGGCCAAGAACCAGTACGGGCTGCGCGAGCGCGGCGAGGGTGAGCTGCAAGGTGCGGAGTTCGTGGAGTTCACCGCGCAGACCCGGATGAGCGGCATCAACCTGGCCGACGGCCGGGAAGTGCGCAAGGGCGCGGCCTCGTCAGTGGCCAAGTGGGTCCGCGACAACGGCGGCTCCCCGCCGGACGAGCTCGGCGGCATGGTCGACGGCATCTCGGCCGTCGGCGGCACTCCGCTGGTGGTAGCCGAGAAGTCTGCCAGCGGGCCGGCTCGCGCGCTCGGCGTCATCTACCTCAAGGACATCGTCAAGGAGGGCATCTCCGAGCGGTTCGACGAGATGCGCAGGATGGGCATCCGCACCGTCATGATCACCGGCGACAACCCGCTGACCGCCAAGGCGATCGCGGACGAGTCCGGCGTGGACGACTTCCTGGCCGAGGCGACGCCGGAAGACAAGATGGCCCTGATCAAGAAGGAGCAGGAGGGCGGCAAGCTCGTCGCGATGACCGGCGACGGCACCAACGACGCGCCCGCCCTGGCCCAGGCAGACGTGGGCGTGGCCATGAACACCGGCACCTCGGCCGCCAAGGAGGCCGGCAACATGGTGGACCTGGACTCCAACCCGACCAAGCTCATCGAGATCGTGGAGATCGGCAAGCAACTGCTGATCACCCGGGGTGCGCTGACCACGTTCTCCATCACCAACGACGTCGCGAAGTACTTCGCGATGCTGCCGGCGATGTTCTCGGTCGCCTTCCCGCAGTTGCAGAAGCTCAACATCCTGCACCTGCACAGCCCCCAGTCCGCGATCACCTCGGCGATCATCTTCAACGCGCTGATCATCATCGCGCTGATCCCGCTGGCGCTGCGCGGGGTCAGGTACCGGCCGGCGTCGGCCACATCGCTGCTGCGCAGGAACCTGTGGGTCTACGGCGTCGGCGGCCTGATCATCCCGTTCATCGGGATCAAGCTCATCGACCTCATCATCATGAACATCCCTGGATTCGGGTGACCTTACCTATGGACCGTCTTCCCAGCTTCGTCCGGCAGCACATCGCGGGACTGCGCATGCTCATTGTCTTCACCGTGCTCGCCGGGATCGTCTACCCGGTGGCCATGTGGGGCGTGGCGCAGGGGCTGTTCCACCACCAGGCCAACGGCTCGCTGGTCAGCTTCCACGGACGGACCGTCGGCTCCAGCCTGCTCTGCCAGGAGTTCACGGACGCGAAGGGCAACCCGCTGCCGCAGTACTTCCAGCCGCGCCCGTCGGCGGCGATCAACCCGGCGGCCAACCCGAAGCATGACTTCGGCTGCGACCCGACCTTCTCGGCCGCGTCCAACCTGGGGCCGAACAACCCTACGCTCGTCCAGGCGATCAAGCAGCGGCAGAAGCAGATCGCGGCGTTCGACCACGTCAAGATCTCGCAGATCCCGGCGGACGCGGTGACCACGTCGGGTTCGGGCCTTGACCCGGATATCTCTCCGCAGAACGCGGCGATCCAGGTGAACCGGGTCGCCGCGGCCAGGCACGTCAGCCCGGCCGCGATCAGGGCAGTGGTCAGCCAGAAGACCGAGGACCGAATAATCGGTTTCCTCGGCGAGCCGGTGGTGAATGTCCTGCAGCTGAACCTCGCGCTGGACCAGAAGTACCCGGTCTCCTCCGGAAGCTGAGCAGCGGCTGATGGAGGAAGCGGCAGTGCGCGGGCCGGGCCACCCCCCCGCCCGGCCTGCGCACGCCGTGTCGCACCCACAGCGAGTACTGATCGTGGAGGACGAGCCGGCCCTGCTGCGGGCGCTGCGGATCAACCTGCGCGCCCGCGGATACGAGGTCATGACCGCGAAAACCGGTCGCGCCGCGCTGACCGAGGCGGCCCGGCGGCCACCGGACGCGGTGCTGCTCGACCTGGGACTGCCCGACGTCGACGGGGTCGGCGTGATCGGCGAACTGCGCACCTGGTCCCGGGCGCCGGTCATCGTGCTGTCCGGGCGCACCGGCTCCGGGGACAAGATCGGGGCGCTGGACGCGGGCGCCAACGACTACGTGACCAAGCCGTTCGACATCGAGGAGCTGCTGGCCCGGCTGCGGGCCGCGCTGCGCCGGGACGACCCGGTCGGGGCCGAAGACATCAGGCTGGGCCCCTGGCGGATCGACCTGGTCGCGTACCGGGCCACCAGGAACGGCGACGAGTCCCAGACCGCGCGGCTGACCCCCACCGAATGGCGGCTGCTCGAGATCCTGTTGCGCCACCCCGGGCAGCTGGTGCCCGCCGGCCGCCTGCTCACCGCCGTGTGGGGGCCCGGATACGAGAAGAACACCAACTACCTGCGCTTTCACATGGCCAAGCTGCGGCGCAAGCTGGAGGAGGACCCGTCGCGGCCGGTGTACCTGCTCACCGAACCCGGCATGGGCTACCGCTACCAGCCGGGGCGGGCACACTAGGGGTAGCCATGGATGACATTGGAAGCCCCGGGCGCGGGCAGTTGCGCATCTACCTCGGCTCCGCGGCCGGGGTCGGGAAGACCTACGCGATGCTGTGCGAGGGTCACCGCCGGGCCGAGCGCGGCGCCGATGTGGTGCTGGCCTTCGGCGAGACGCACGGGCGGCCGCAGACCGCCGCGCTTCTGGAGGGCCTGGAGATCATCCCGCGGGTGACCATCCCCTACCGCGGAACCGCCTTCGAGGAGATGGACCTCGACGCCGTGCTGGCCCGCAAGCCGGAAATCGCCATGGTGGACGAGCTGGCCCACACGAACGTGCCGGGCAGCCGCAACGCCAAGCGCTGGCAGGACGTCGAGGAGTTGCTGAACGCGGGCATCGACGTGATCAGCAACGTGAACGTGCAGCACCTGGAATCGCTCAACGACGTGGTCGGGAAGATCACCGGCGTGCCGCAGCGGGAAACCGTCCCCGACGCCGTGGTCCGCGCGGCCGACCAGGTCGAGCTGGTGGACATGACGCCGGAGGCGCTGCGACGGCGGATGGCGCACGGGAACATCTACCCGCCGGAGAAGATCGACGCCGCGCTGAACAACTACTTCAGGCCCGGCAACCTGGACGCGCTCCGGGAGCTGGCGCTGCTCTGGCTGGCCGACAAGGTGGACGAGGGCCTGCAGCGCTACCGCGCCGCGCACGGCATCCACGACACCTGGGAGGCGCGGGAGCGGGTGGTGGTCGCGCTCACCGGGGGCCCGGAGGGCGACACGCTGATCAGGCGCGCGGCCAGGATCGCGGCCCGCAGCGCCGGCGGGGAGCTGCTGACCGTGCACGTGACCAGCGCCGACGGGCTGACCGGCGCCGACCCGGCCGCGCTGGCCGAACAGCGCCGCCTGGCCGAGTCTCTCGGCGGCACCTACCACCAGGTGGTCGGGGACAACATCCCCGAGGCGCTGCTGGAGTTCGCCAAGGCGGAGAACGCCACCCAGCTCGTGCTCGGGGCCAGCCGCCGGTCCTGGCCCCTCGCCCTGCTCACCGGCCCCGGTATCGGGGCCAGGACGATCCGCGGCTCCGGCGACATCGATGTGCACATCGTGACCCACTCGCAGATGGGGCGCGGGCGGGGATTGCCGCAGGCCCGCGGCGGCGGCATCACGCTGCGCCGCAGAATCGCAGGCTACCTGCTCGCGGCCGCGCTGCTGCCGCTGCTGACCATCGTGCTGGCCAGCCTGCGCGGCAGCCTCAACCTGACCACCGACGTGCTGGCGTTCTTCGTCGCGGTCATCGTGGTCGCCCTGATCGGCGGGTTCGTTCCCGCGGTGCTCGAGGCGGTCGCCGGGTCGCTGCTGCTCAACTACTACTTCATCCCGCCGATCCACAGGTTTACCATCGCCGAGACGAACAACGCCCTGGCCCTCGGCGCGTTCGTCATCGTCGCGCTACTGGTCAGCTCGGTGGTGGACACCGCGGCCCGGCGCACCAAGCAGGCCGCCCGGGCCACCGCGGAGTCCGAGCTGCTGGTCACCACGGCCGGCAGCGTGCTGCGCGGCGAGCGGGCGGTGAACGCGGTGCTGGACCGGGTCCGCGAGGCGTTCGGCATGGAGTCGGTCACGCTGCTCGAGTCCACCTCGGTGGCCAGCGGCACCACCCGGGGCCCGGTCGCGGGGTGGTCCGCGGTGGCCAGTTCCGGGGGGCCCGCCCTGGCCAGCCCGACGGAGGCCGACGTCGACGTGCCGGTCACCGAGTCGCTGACCCTCGCGCTGCGCGGCCGCACGCTGCCGGCCGCGGACCGCCGGGTGCTGGGCGCGTTCGCCGCCTACGCGGCGGTGGCGCTGGAACAGCAGCGCCTGTCCGCCGAGGCGGAGGCGGCCCGGCCGATCGCGGCCGCCGACCGGATGCGGACCGCGCTGCTGCGGGCGGTCAGCCATGACCTGCGGACCCCGCTGGCCGCGGCCAAGGCCGCGATCACCAGCCTGCGCTCGGCGGATGTGAACTGGAGCGCCGAGGACCGCGAGGAGTTGCTGGCCACCGCCGACGAGTCGCTGGAGACCCTGGCTCACCTGGTGGGCAACCTGCTCGACATGAGCCGGCTCGAGGCCGGGGTGCTGTCCGTGTTCCCCCGGCCGGTGGGACTGGACGAGATCGTCGCGCGCTCGCTCGACGACGTGGGCCCGGCCGGGCGGACCGTCGGCGTGGACATCCCCGACTCGTTGCCCGAGGTGGTCGCGGATCCGGGCATCCTGGAGCGGATCATCGTGAACCTGACCAGCAACGCGCTGCGCTACTCGCCGCCCGGCGACCCGCCGAAACTCACCGCGAGCTCACTGGGCGACCGGGTCGAGCTGCTAGTGATCGACCGCGGGCCGGGCATCCCGGAGGCCGACCGGATGCGGATCTTCGTCCCGTTCCAGCGGCTCGGCGACAACGACAACACCACCGGCGTGGGGCTGGGCCTCGCCCTGTCGCGCGGCTTCGCCGAGGCGATGGGTGGCTCGCTCGACCCGGAGGACACGCCGGGCGGCGGGCTGACGATGGTCCTGTCCCTGCCGGCCGCGGAATCCGGCCCCGGCGACGGCGAGGCCGATCCGGGCCGGCGCGAGCGCCAGGCGGATCCCGGCCGGCCTGAGCGTGAAGCGGATCCTGGCTGGCCTGAGCGTGAGGCGGATCCCGGCCGGCCTGAGCGCAAGGCGATGCCAGCGGCCGAGGCTCACCACGGGACCGAGTGATGGCCCGCGTGCTCGTCGTAGACGACGAGCCGCAGATCCTGCGGGCGCTGCGGATCAACCTGCGCGCGCGGCAGTACGAGGTGCGCACCGCGGCCACCGGGCCCGAGGCACTCGAAGTGGCGGCGAAGCACCCGCCTGACCTGGTCGTGCTCGACCTCGGCCTGCCCGGCATGGACGGCCTCGACGTTATCGAGGGGCTGCGCGGCTGGACCAGCGCGCCCATCATCGTGCTGTCTGGGCTGGCCGACGGCACGGACAAGGTGGAAGCGCTCGACGCCGGAGCCGACGACTACGTGACGAAGCCGTTCGGGATGGAGGAACTGCTGGCGCGGATGCGCGCCGTGGCCCGGCGGGCTCCTGGGGCCGACGCGGCCCCCCGGGTCCGGCTCGGCCCGCTGACCGTGGACCTGGCCGCCAAGCGGGTGTTCCGGCCGTCCGCCGACGGCAACGCCGCCGAGGGCGCGGACATTCACCTCACGCCGACCGAATGGCACCTGCTCGAGGTGCTGCTGCGCAACCCCGGCAAGCTGCTGACCAGGCGGCAGCTGCTCAACGAGGTGTGGGGGCCCGGCTACGCGGACGCCACGGGCAACCTGCGGCTGTACATGACCCAGCTGCGCCGCAAGCTGGAGCCGGACCCGCCCCGGCCGCGCTGGCTGATCACCGAGCCGGGCATGGGGTACCGCTACCAGCCGGGGCCGGACGACAAGCCGGAGTTACCCTGAAGCATGCGGGTGCCGGGCGCTGGGCGACTGGCCGGCCTGAGCCCGCGCCGCCGGGTATTCGTCGTCGGTTCCACGCTGGCCGTCGCCGCGGTGGTCGCGGCGGCCGGCCTGAAGGGGTCGGGCGCGTTCGCCGGCCCTGCCTCCCGCCCCGTCCCGGCGAGCCCCGGCACCGTGGTTCTGGTCCCGGGTTACGGCGGGAGCACCACCGGGCTGAACGTCCTCGCGGCGTGGATCCGCCGCACCGGCCGGGCCACCGAAGTGGTCAGGCTGCCCGGCAACGGGACCGGGGACCTCGCCGCCCAGGCAGTGATCCTGAACGGCTACGTGAGCCGGACGTTGCGCAGCGGCAAGGGCCCGGTCGACGTGGTCGGGTTCTCCGCGGGCGGCGTGGTCGCCCGGCTGTGGGACGCCGAGGACGGCGGGGCGCGGAAGGCGGAACGGATCATCTCCCTCGGCTCGCCGCTCAACGGCACCAGGATCGCCGCGGCGGGGAACGCCGCCGACCCGGCGGCCTGCCCGGTCGCCTGTCAGGAGCTGGTGCCGGGCAGCACGCTACTCAGCCAGCTGCGGAAGATCCCGCTGACCCGCCAGCCCGGGTGGCTGTCGCTGTGGACCCAGGACGACCAGGTGGTCAGGCCGCCGACCTCGGCCCGGCTGGCCGGGGCGGTCAACGTCCCGCTGCAGGCGGTGTGCCCGAACGCGGTGATCGCGCACGGCCAGTTGCCAACCGACCCGCTGGTCATCGGGATCGTGCTGAGCGAGCTCGGCCCCGGGCCGCTGAGCACGCCTCGCCAGACGGAGTGCTCGATCCTGCGGGCGATCGGCAGCGGGCGCGGCCTGCCGCCGTGATTCGCGGACGCGATCGGCGGGCGCGCCGGTGGCCGGCCCGCCATGCTTAAGGCCTGAGGACCCCACGTAGGAGGGGAGAAGGCCATGCCCGGACAGATTCCGACCGGTGATATTCATCACCTGCGGCTCACCGTGACCGACCTGGCGCGGAGCCTCCAGTTCTACACCAGCCTGCTCGGCTTCCAGGTGGCGGTGGAGTCGCCGCCGTCGGACGACCCGGCGGCGGCCGGGGTGTTCAAGATCCTCTTCGGCGGCGTGGTCATGATCCGCGGCAACCTGCTGCTGGGCTTGCGGCCGATGGCGCCGAGCGATGACCATTTCGATCCGGACCGGGTGGGTCTCGATCACCTCAGCTTCGGGGTACCCGGCCGGGCTGATCTCGACGACGCGATGCGACTGTTCGATGAGCAGGGCGTGCGGCACGGCGAGATCACCAGCCTGGCATCGTTCGGCATCGATGTGCTTCCGTTCGAGGACCCGGATGGCGTCCAGCTCGAGCTGACCGCCCCAGCCGCCAACACCGGCTGACGACACCGAGGCCGGCTATCGTCACGGCCGTGGAACGGGTGGAGGTCGCGGTCGTAGGGTCCGGCGTGATCGGTTCGGCGGCCGCGCGGGTCCTGGTCGCCCGCGGGGTGCAGGCCGTGCTGCTGGAGCAGTTCGAGCTGAGCCACGCCCGGGGCTCATCGCACGGCGCCACGCGGATCTTCCGGTTGTCGTACCCGGACCCGGGCTACGTGCGGATGGCCGTCATCGGCCGCGAGGCCTGGACCCGGCTGCAGGACGAGTCCGGCCAGGAGCTGCTGGTCATCACCGGCGGCCTCGACGCCGGCCCGGCCGCCGGGTCGTGCGCGGCGGCGCTGGCCGAGTGCGGCGTGACCCATGCGTGGCTGCCCGCGGAGGAGGTGTCCGAACGTTTTCCCGGCGTCGCTGCGCGGCCCGGGGAGCGCATGCTGTACCAGGCCGACGCGGGGGTGCTTCTCGCGGACCGGGCGGTCACGACGCTACAGCGGCTGGCCGCCCGCGACGGCGCCGACATCCGGCCCCGCACCCCCGTACTCGGCGTCGAGCCGCGCGGAGACCGGGTCCTGCTGCACACCCCGGCGGGAGAGATCTCGGCCCGGGTGGCGGTGATCGCGGCGGGCGGCTGGTGCGCGGGGCTGCTCGCCGGGGCGGTGACCCACGTCCCGCAGCTGACCGCCACGCTGCAGCGGATCCGGTACTTCACGCCCCGAGCCGCTGCCGACGACTGGCCGACGCTGATCGAGTGGTCCGGCACGGCCGCGGAGTGGTACGCGGTGCCGGCCGCGGGCGGCGCGCCGGGGGTGAAGGTCGGAGCACACGCTCCCGGCCGGGCCGTCGATCCCGGGTCGGGGCCGTTCGACGAGATCGACCCCGGCGCCGAGGAAGCGGCCGCGCGATACGTGCGCGAGCGGCTGCCCGGGCTGGTCCCGGACGGCCTGGGCGCGGAGACCTGCCTGTACACGATGACTGCGGACGAGCACTTCGTACTCGACCGGGAAGGGCCGGTCGTGGTCGGCGGCGGCGGGTCGGGCCACGCGTTCAAGTTCGGGCCGCTGCTCGGCGAGATGCTGGCCGACCTGGCGCTCGGCGAGCCGACCCGGATCCCTCGCGACCGGTTCGCGCTCGCCCGCCCGGCCATCCGGCCCACCGGAGTCGCCTGACCGCCGATGAGTCCAGGCTCCGGCGCCGGTCTGTCTAGGAGATCGCTACGAGAGGAGCACCGAGATCATGTTCGCGGATACCAAGGCCTTCAGCGGGTTTGCCGTCGATGACGTGGAGAAGGCGCGAGAGTTCTACGGCGGCACGCTCGGCCTGCGGACCTCAGTGGAGTACGGCATCATGACGCTGCACCTGGTCGGCGGGCGGGACACGATCGTCTACCCCAAGCCCGGCCACCATCCGGCTGACTACACGATCCTCAACTTCCAGGTGGACGACATCGACTACGCCGTCGATCAGCTGGCCGAGCGCGGGGTGGTGTTCGAGCACTACGAGGGAATGGGCCAGGACGACAAGGGCATCAACCGCGCCGGAGGCCCGTACATCGCCTGGTTCAAGGACCCGGCCGGCAACATCCTCGCGGTCCTGCAGGAAAGGTAGCCGGGCCGTGCCGGACCCCGCCTGCGCGACCCGGCCCGCGGGACCCCGCCCGCAGGACCCGGGGCGCAGGACCCCGGGGCGCGGGGCCACGGCCCGGTGTCGGGCGGCTGGGTACAGGCTGGCATCATGACCGGTGATGACTAAGCCCCGCCCCCGCCGCTTTCCGGTGACGGTCACGCGTCTTCCCGTCGTGCGCTGCGAAGTCTGCCGCCGCACGGTCGCGCACCGCCCAGGCCAGGCCAGCCAGGTACTGACCGAGCACTACCGCCGGGAGCATCCGGACGCGCTCGGGCTGAACGGCCCGCCGGTCGACGACGAAGCCCCGTAGTCGCCGGGCGACCTGGCCGACGGGTAACGCGCCACGCAAACCCGGGCCGGTCAGTCCGCGGCGGCGGGTCGGAAGCCGCAACGCGCCACGCAAGTCCGGGCCGGTCAGTCCGCGGCGGCCTGTCGGAAGCCGCAACGCGCCGCGGTTATCCGGGTCGGTCAGTCCACCGCTGTGGGGCCGGAAGCCGCAACGCGCCACGGTAACCCGGGCCGGTCAGTCCACCGCCGCGGGCCGGAAGCGGCCTGCCGACGCGTCCTCCTGAGCCAGCCGGCGCAACGCGATGATCACGCGCTCATAGAGGACCATGCCGGCCACGACGGACTCCAGGGCATCCGTGCGCTCGGCGAGGCCGAGCCCGGCAGGCCCGGTCTCGGCGATCCCGGTCTCGGCGATCCCGGTCTCGGCGATCCCGGCTCCGGCGGGCTCGCCGGCCTCAGCGGGCTTGGTGGCATCGACGGGCTCGGCGGGCAGGTGCACGCTGTCTATCTCGAGCCCCGCGAGCCGGCGCACCGCCTCCGCGTAGACGCTCAGGCTCGGGCCGGCCGGCGCCTGGTCGAGCCGGCCCAGGGCGACCAGGGCCCCGGCCAGCAGGCCGCGGGCCGGCGAATCCTGCTCGACCTGCCAGCCCAGCTCGGTGATCAGCGCATCGACTTCGCGCTTCGCGGCCTGCCAGTCCGCGTTGCCGGGCGGCGGGCTGACGTGCGGGGGGAGCGCGTACTGCACCGTCCCGAACAGCACGTGCAGGCTGACCGTCTCGTCGTCGAGGGCCGCGATGATCCGCCGGATCGACGCGACTGGAAGCCCGCCCACCTCGAGCAGCGCCCGGATGAGCCGCAGCCGCCGCAGGTGCGGCTCGCCGTACTCGGCCCGCGTGGCCGCCGTGGCTATGCCCGGCAGCATCAGGCCCTCCCGCTGGTAGTACTTGATCGTCGGGATCGGCACACCGCTGCGCCTGCTCAGCTCGGACATCTGCATCCGGTCGTCGTCACCGCCTTCGCGCTCGGTTCCGGCCCGGCCGGTCGTCCGCCCCGGGACATAAATCCGTTGCCTTGGATAGTATCAGTATCTAATATTGGGTAGCGTCACTATCCAATGAAAGGAGCAGGTCATGGAGATTCCCTGGACGCGGATCGAGCAACCTGGGGCCGGGCCTGAGGCCATCGTGATGAGCTCGATGTTCGAGCTCAAGACGCCCTGGCGGGCGCCCGCCTTCCTGATGTACGCGATGCGCCTGTGGCGCCAGGCGCGGCGCTCTCCCGGAATCTTGGGCGTCTCGCTGCGCGCTCAGCCGCTCAAGGGCACGTTCCGGACCTTGTCGGCCTGGACCGACGAGCAGGCCCTGGCCAGCTTCGCCCGCACCGACCCGCACGCCGCCGCGCTGAACCGGATCAGGCCGTGGACCAAGAGCTCCACCTTCCGCTTCTGGTCCGTTCCGGTCGGCGAGCTGATGGCCGGCACGTTCAGCCCGGCTGAGCTGTGGGCCGACGGCGTGGCCCGCGTCGCAGCCGCCGAGCCCGATTGCGGTTCCTCCGCAACGGCTCCGCGGGAACCGTGACGCCACGCCAGACCCCGCCAGGATCCGCGCGGCGGCTCAGGTGACGTCGTGCGCCGGCGCGCGGGGGGACGGGCGGCTGCGGTACCGGATCCGGAACAGGCCGTAGGCGACCGGCCCGGCCAGCAGCGGTGCCCAGTACGAGGCGAGCCGGTAGGCGAGCGTGGCCAGCACGGCCTGGCTGGAGTTGACCTCGGCCAGCACCAGGAGCCCGGTCAGGCTCGCCTCCACCACCCCCAGGCCGCCCGGGGTGATGGGGATCAGCCCGATGATGCCGGCCGCCGCGTAGGCCACGAGGACCAGTGAGGGACGCGGGCGGCTCCCGGTGGCGAGCAGCGCGGCGAGCAGGCACAGATAGTCGAACCCCAGGCGGCCGGCCGACAGCAGCAGCGCCTGCCACCACTGCCGGCCCAGCACCGTGCGGATCGCGTTGCGCTGAGCGAGCAGGGTTTCGTCCAGCCCGGTCAGCGGGGGCCTTTTCCGCAGCACCCAGTTCCTGACCCGCTGCGCCGCCCGGCCGACCCAGCGCAGCGGCGCGTCGTAGGCCAGTACGACCGCCCCGAACGCGGCGAAGGCGACGAACCCGATCGCCCCGAGTATGGCCGTGTTGACCAGCCCCCGGCTGGCCGGCGCCCCGAGCAGGATGACCGGGAGGACAAAGATCGGGAGGGCCAGCAGGCCTCCCACGCCGAGCAGCGAGAACGCCGCCAGCCCGCCCACGGTCTCGCCCGTTTCGAGCCCGCTGGCCGCCAGCATCCGGAACTGCACCGCGGCACCCACCGCCGCCCCTCCCGGCACGATGAGGGTGATCGCGTTGCCGGCCAGCGTGGACGTGACGACCGGGAACCATTTCCCGGTCCGCAGGGCCAGGCGCTGCAGGGCGAACGTGCACCAGAAGTGCACGATCTCGGCCGCGATCGCCAGCGCGAGCCACGCCGGATTCAGGGTCGACAGACGAGGCCAGGACGCGAACACCTCGGTGATGGCTGGGAAGACGAGGTAGATGGCCAGGCCGGCGACGGCGACCACCGCACCGCGCTTGACCACGTCCTGCCACGACAGGGGGTGCGCCTTCTCGCGGTCGATCTGGTCCGCCAGGGACCGCTCACCCGCGGGCGCCGGCCGGTCAGTCACGGCTCCGGCCCGCCCTGTTCATTCCTGCGCGGGCGGGCGACAAGAACCCCACCTCCCCATCCTGCCCCACGCGAGCGTCAGGCCGTCACGTCCTTGGTGGAGAAGTTGGCCCACGCCGCGGCCAGGAAGACCACGACGTAGACAGCCTGGATGCCGAAGCCGCGCTGGATATCTCGCCAGAAGATAGGCTGCCGGAAGAAATCGATCCAGGCCAGCCAGTACCTGGTCGGCAGGTAGGGCTGGACGGCGACCGCCGCATTCAGCGTGACCAGCACCTCGCTGCCGACCAGCACGGCGAGCGCGCCGAAGGCGGCGCCGAGCACGGAATCGGTGACCGTAGACAGGAACAGCGCGATGGCCGCGACCCCCAGCATCGACACGGTGATGAGCGCGACGGCGCCGGCCACCCGCTCGAGCAGCTGGGTCACGGTCAGCGGGGCACCGGAGATCGAGGTCGCGCTGCTGCTGGCCTGGGTCCCGCCGGTCGGCAGGCCCGGCTGGAGACCACCGGACCCGCCCACGGCCGCCGGCGGCCGCGAGCCGAACAGGGCGACCCCGGTAATGAACGAGGTCAGCGTCACGATGAGCACGGCCAGCAGGACAAAGGTGATGACCGCGACGAGCTTGGCCACCAACAGCTTGGTCCGGCTGACCGGCCTGACCAGCAGGTAGCGCAGCGTACCGGTGCTGGCCTCGCCGGCCACCGAATCGCCGGCCACCAGGGCCACGGCCACCGGCAGGAAGACCGGCAGGATGAGCGCGAGCGCCGCCGCCGGGTACAGCGACCCGTCCTGCACCACCGCGGACAGGAAGGCCGCGCCCTGGCCGGGCGGCGGCGCCAGGTGGGTCACGGCGATGAACACCGCGACCGCCACCGGCAGCGCGCACAGCAGCGCGATGCTGATCCAGGTGCGCGGCCTGCGCACCAGCTTGTACAGCTCTACCGTGATCATTCCCGGGTGCCGCCCACCTGGTCACTGCCTGCGCTGGTGATCTCGAGCACGACCTCCTCGAGCGAGCGGCGGTGCGCGGCCATCTCGGTGACCCGGATGCCGTCGGCCACCAAGCGGGCGTTGAGCGCGGCCGGGTCGTCGTGCCGCACCACCAGCCTGCTGCCCTCCCTGGCCTCGACCCTCCCGTTGAGCAGGGCCGCCGCGCGCGCAGCGTCGGGGCTGTCCACGATGATCCGGCCGGTGGGGGCCTGGATGACGGCCAGGTCTTCCTGCAGCACCAGGCGGCCGCGGTCCAGCACGCCCACCCTGGTGCACAGCAGCTCCACCTCGCCCAGCAGGTGGCTGGACAGGAAGATCGTCGTGCCCGCCGCGTTCAGGTCGATCAGCAGCTGGCGGAAGTCCCGGATTCCCCGCGGATCGAGGCCATTGCCCGGCTCGTCGAGGATCAGCAGTCGGGGCCTGCGGACCAGCGCGGCGGCCAGGCCGAGACGCTGGCGCATGCCCAGCGAGTACGCCTTGACCGGCCGCCGGTCGATGCCTCCCAGTCCCACCTGCTCGAGGGCGTTGTCGATCCGCTGGTGCCGCGTCCGGCGGCTGCCTCCGCGCCCGGCGGCGTCGAACAGCCTGAGGTTGGCCCGGCCGGACAGGTGCGGATAGGCGGCGGGCTCCTCTACCAGCGCACCGACGTCCGGGAGTATCTCGTTCACCTTGCGTGGCACCGGCTTGTTCAGCACCTCGATCTCGCCCCTGGTGGCGTAGACCAGCCCGAGCAGCATGCGGACCAGGGTGGTCTTACCGGAGCCGTTCGGGCCGAGCAGGCCGTAGCGGTCGCCGGCCCGCACATCGAGGTCGACCGAATCGACCGCGAGCACCGCGCCGAAGCTCTTCGTGACTGATCGAGTAGCGATCATGCCGCTTACCAGGGCTCCGCCGCGAGCTGGGTGGCCGCGCGTTCCAGCAACCGGCGGTCCACGAAGCCGGCCAGCACGAACGTGCCCGACGCCGCGTTGGGATGCAGGAGGACGGCGGTGATCAGCCGGGTGCTGACGACCACCCCGGTCCCGTGCCGGACCTTGATCGAGACCCCGCCGTCGTAGCGCGCTGCGCTGATAAGGCGCAGCCCGGTGCTCCCGCTGACCTGAAGGACCGCGAACGTGGCCAGGCCCTGGCCGTAGATTCCGACCTGGCCGAATCCGATCGGCGTCGTGAGCCGGGCCCGGCCGGCCAGGGTGCCCGGGAGGATCACCGGGCCAAGGTCGCCCAGCGCGCCGGACAGGTCGGCCGCGTCGGTCTGGGTGAAGGCAGTGCCGGGACCGCGCTGCGGGGTCAGCACCGCGGCCGACGGGTGCCAGGAGCTCACCTGCAGGAACTGGGTCTCCAGGGCCGGCTGCCCGTTGTCGCGGCCGAACACCTCGACCTGGAGCGGAAGCCCGCTGTCCGGCTCGGCCCAGATGTCGATGTGCTCGACGGTCGAGGCGGGGTCTCCCGGGATGAGCCGCAGGCCCACGGCCGCGACGCCGGCCACCCGGCGCGCCGGCAGCTCGCTCACCCGGGCGCGCGGTCCCGCCTCGTGCAGCAGGCGCAGGGCCAGTGACGGCGGCACCAGGTCGGCCGCCCGGGGCAGCCGCACCGGGTAACGGCCGAGGACCTCGGTCAGCAGCTCGGTGCCCGAATCCCATATGTAGGAGCCGTGCGGTGTCTGGTAGGTGTCGTGCTCGCCCACGTCGGTCAGCACATCGACGCGCCAGCGGTCGGAGGAGGCCTGCCAAACCCGCATCCGGGTGACCCCGTCGAGCAGGGAGGTGACGCTGCCGAACCCGCTCAGGGCCGGCAGCCCGAAGGTGGCATTGCTCTCCACGTACCCGGCGTAGCTCCGGGGCGAGTTCAGGATGCGGGCACGCAGCTGCGACACCGGCAGGCGGGGCACGGTCACCGGCAGCGCGCTGTCCACGACGGGCAGCAGGCACAGCAGGGCCACGCCACCCGCCACCAGGGCCCACCGGCGCCGGGTCTGCCCGCTGACCACGCTCACCGCGGCGCCCCGAGCGCTCCGATCCAGGCGATAACCAGGGCGGTAACGGATGCAGGCCACGGCGGTTCTACCGCCGCTGTGCCGTTTAGCCCGCAATGACCGTGTCTCACGCTCGCAACGATACGTGAGCCGTTCGGGGCCCAGATAACGTTGTCGGCGGCCCGCGGCGTCGGGCGCGCGGCTAGGCCACGAGACAGCGGGACGCGGCTAGGCCACGGCCAGCGAGATGAGCGCGATGACGAGGGCCACGCCGAGTATCACGCCGGCCAGAATGGCCACCTTGGCTCTCGGGGCCTTCATCGTCCAGCTCCGCTCGGGCTCGCCCGAAGCGTCCTGGACGAAGGCACGGAACTGCGCTGTGCTGCGGCTCGGGTCAGTCAGGTTATCGGGCATAACGGCGACTGTAACGGCTCGGGCCCGGCCAGGTAGCAGCATCATGATTTTCCGGTCGCGACGGGCGCGCCGGCCCGGTCAGCGGTCGGCGAGCGCGCGGGAGAAGCTCACATCGGCCCGGTCTACCAGCCGCGAGAGCACGATGACGCTTCGGGTTCGCAGCACGATGGGCTCCGCGCTGATCCGCTCGACCACCTGCTCGAAGTGCTGCATGTCGGCCGCCCTGATGTGAATCAGGGCGTCGGCCTCACCGGTGACCGTGCAGGCCTCGGCCACCTCCGGATGCCGGCTTACCGCCGCGCCGATCTGTGCCGGCGAGGTGCGTCCCCGGCAGAACAGCTCGACGTACGCCTCGGTGGTCCAGCCGAGCACCGACGCGTCTACCCGGGCCGAGAAGCCGGTGATCGCCCCGGACGCCCGCAGCCGGTCCACCCGGCGCTTGACCGCGGGGGCAGACAGTCCCACCCCGGACCCGATCTCCGCGAAGCTCGCCCGGGCGTTCTCGACAAGCGCGGCGATGATCTGCCCGTCGATCTCATCGAGGCTCATCCGGGGATCATTTCATTTCGCCCGGCCGCTCACGGCGACCTGGGCTCGGACCGCTTGGCCACCGGGCCAGGCTCGGCCCCGGGATCCACGGCGCTGGCGCTGCCGGCCGCGGGCCGGGCGTCCGGGACCGGCCGCGGGTCGGGGACCGCCACGTCCGGCGACTGGCCGTTGGCGAACCCGTCGGGCGCCGCCGGCTGGCCGGCCGCGGCTGCCTCCTCGGCCGACCGCGCCCGCGCGTTCGCCACCACGTAGGCGATGTCGCGCGGGTAGTGCCGCAACGCGAGGAGCATGATCAGGCCGCCGAGCGCGTAAAGCGGGCAGACGCTGACGATGGCCCAGTGCAGCCCGACGGTGGACGACAGGCCGTCCGAGCGCGCCGCGATCGCGACCGAGACCACCCCGATCAGATACGGCCCGGCGTAGGAGGCGGTGCGCACCACCTGCCGGACCATGGCGCCGCGGCCGCGCAGGTCGGGCGGTACCACGTCGGTCAACAGCGCCTCCGCGGGCGCGATCGGCACCGTGAGCATGATCCCGCCCAGGAAGATCAGCGGCGCGCCGAGCCACAGGTTGGTGGTGGCGAAGGCCGGCGCGAGCACCAGCGTCGCGCCGATCGAGCCGTAGGCGACCACGTACACCCGGGCGTTCACGTGACCGTGCCGCAGCAGCCGGTCGGACAGGTACCCGCCGGCCAGCACCCCCACCGCTGACCCCGCGCCCAGCACGGTGACCAGCGTCCCGGCCAGCGCGGGGCCGAGGTGGTGCACGCGCTCGAAGTACGCGACCCCCCAGAACGACAGGCCGTACAGCAGCAGCTGGGAGACGGTCAGCGACAGCGTGCCGAACCACATCGAAGGGATCCGCATCAGGAAGCGCAGCGCCTCCTTGAGCGACGCGTCGCACCCGGGCGGCGGCGGCCCGGGCCGGGGCTCGGGCAGCTTGAGCACGCCGCCGGAGGCCAGGGAGGCGGCTTCGGGAGCCGTGAGCGCGTTGGCGGGCTCGCCGGACTTGACCGCCTGGGCCAGCTCGGCCTCGAACCTCGCGTCCTGGTGGCCGCGCACCGGCTCGTGCACGAACAGGTAGAAGATGGCCACGAGGAGGCCGATGGGCACCCAGATCCAGAACGCCCAGCGCCAGCCGCCGAGCTGGACCGCGATGCCGCCGCCGAGCAGTCCGATGAAAGCGCCGAGGACCGCCCCGGCCTGGTACACGCCCATGGCCTCGGACCGGCGGCGGACCGGGAAGTAGTCGGAGAGCAGGCTGATCGCCACCGGCGGGGTTCCCTCGGCCGCGCCGGTGATCAGCCGGGCGGTGAACAGCACGGCCACCGTGCCGGCCAGCGCCCCGGCGCCCATGGCGAAGGCCCACAACGCGCACACCCCGGCCAGCACCCAGGTACGGCGCCTGCGGTCGGCCAGCACACCGATCGGGATGGCGCCGAGCGAGGCGCAGCCGGCCATGATCAGCGGTATCAGCCCGACGACCTGGTCGGACAGGCCGAACTGCTGCTCGATCCCGTGCACCGCCTGGGCCAGCGCCGACTGATCGCCCTGCATGAGCATGGTCGTCGCGGCGAGCGCGATGAGCGCGACGGGCCCGCCACCGGCCCGCACACGCGACGCTGAGGGCCGGAGCCGGCGCGTCAGCGTCATCCCCTTCACGCTGTGCAGGCTACTTCCACCGGAGAGGGTGCCGATAGCCTGATCACTGATCTACACGAAAGCGGAACCATGACGCGACTTGGCAATATGTATGGCCCGGACGCCACGTTCCTCGGCGTGCCGAGGGCGGATCTGGCCGAGCCGGCCTCCTACGCGGAGGCCGACATCGTGTTCCTGGGCGCGCCATTCGACAGCGGCACGTCGCATCGCCCGGGGGCCAGGTTCGGCCCGCACGCGATCAGGGCCACCGATTACCTGCCGCACGACGCGTCCCGCCCGCACCTGGCCCTGGGCGTCGATCCGCTAGCCGAGCTGCGGGTGGTGGATGCGGGCGACGCGGAGATGCCGCCCGGAGACACCGAGCTCTCGCTGCGCCGCCTGGAGGAGGCGGTGCACCGGATCTGCCGGGCCGAGGCGCTGCCGGTGATCCTGGGCGGCGACCACACGATCACGCTGCCCGACGCGACCGGGGTGGCCAGGCACGTCGGCTGGGGCCGGGTATCGCTGATCCACTTCGACGCGCACGCCGACACCGGGAACACGCAGTGGGGGTCGCTGTACGGGCACGGCACGCCGATGCGGCGGCTGATCGAGTCCGGCGCGGTCCGGGGCGACCGTTTCCTGCAGCTCGGGCTGCGCGGCTACTGGCCGGAGCCGGAGACGCTGGAATGGATGGCCGGGCAGCGGATGCGCAGCTTCGAGATGACCGAGGTAGTGGCCCGCGGCCTGGACGCCTGCCTGGACGACGCGTTCGCGATCGCCACCGACGAGTGCGACGGCGTGTTCCTGTCCGTGGACGTGGACGTGGTCGACCCCGGCATGGCCCCGGGCACCGGCACGCCCGAGCCGGGCGGGCTGACCGGCCGGCAGCTGCTCGACGCGGTCCGGCGGATCGCGATGGAGATGCCGCTGGCCGGGATCGACGTGGTCGAGGTCTCGCCGCCTTACGACCACGCCGAGGTGACCGCGTTCCTGGGCAACCGGGTGGTGCTTGAGGCGCTGTCCGGCGTCGCCTGGCGCCGCAGCCGGGCGGCCGGCTACCCGGTACGCGAACCCGGCGCGCCGTTGCTCGAAGGCCGAAACCCATAAATCGTCATCCCGAACGAAACGGGATTGATCAACCACATCTATGCTTGAGCCATGCTCGACGTGACCCGGCTGCGGGTGCTGGAGGCGGTGGCCAGGTACGGGTCGGTGACGGCCGCCGCCCGGGCGCTCAACTACGCGCAGCCGTCGGTCAGTCACCACCTGGCCCGGCTGGAAGCGGAAACAGGCGCGACGCTGTTCCAGCGGGCCGGGCGGGGCATCAGGCTGACCGACGCCGGCCGCACGCTGGCCCAGCGGGCGACGGAGATCCTCGGCCGCCTCGACGCTGCCGAGAACGAACTGGCCGCGCAAGTGGGACTGCGCGCCGGCCGGGTCCGGCTGGCCGCCTTCCCGTCCGCGCTCGGCACGGTGGTACCGGCGGCCGCGGCCCGGCTGCAGGAGCTGGAGCCGGGCATCGACCTGATGCTCACCGAGGCGGAGCCGCCCGAGGCGCTGCGGATGCTGCGGGCCGGGTACGTGGACGTCGCGGTCGTCTTCCGGCACGAGCACCCGCAGAGCGCTCCCGCGGAGGCCGACGAGGTGGGCACACGCGGCATCCCGCTCCTGGACGAGCCCGTGTACCTGGTGACTTCCCGTCTGGGCGACGCACCGCCCGAGGCCCAGCCGGGAGCCGACGGGCCCGCGCTGACCGACTACGCGGCGGCCCGCTGGATCGCCGGCTGCGAGCGCTGTCGCGAGCACCTGCTGCAGCAGTGCGAGCAGGCAGGGTTCGCGCCCAGGATCGCGTTCACCACCGACGACTACGTGGCGGTGCAGGCGCTGGTCGCCGCCGGTCTCGGAGTGACCACGCTGCCGGGCCTGGCGCTGCGGGCGGCCCGCCATCCGGGGGTGCGCGCCGAGGCGCTGCCCGGCGCGCGCCGGCAGGTGGCCGCGCACGTCTACGGCGCGCCACCGGATCCGCCCGCGGTCTCGTTGCTGCTCGAGGTGCTAGCCGATGCCTCGGCGGCGGATCGACCAGCCTGACGCCGGTCCGGGACCGACGCCCGGATCCACGCGGAGCATTAGCACTGCCCTGACGCGCCTGATGCTCGCCCTTGTCCCGGGCCGCCGCGTCAGATGGCGCGGTCGCGACCGGCCCAGTACGGGTCGCGCAGCCGCCGCTTCTGCAGCTTGCCGGTGGGGTCCCTGGGCAGCTCGGCCATGAAGTCGACGGTCTTCGGCCATTTCATCCTGGCTATTCGGCCATCGAGCGTGGCCAGCAGCTCGGCGGCGAGCTCCGGCCCCGCCTGCTCGCCTGCGGCCGGCTGCACCACGGCCTTGACCTGCTCCCCCCAGTCGTCGTCCGGCACGCCGAACACCGCGACGTCGGCGACCTTGGGATGCGCCATGAACTCGGCTTCGATCTCGGCCGGGTAGATATTGACACCGCCCGAAATGATCATGTCGGCCTTCCGGTCGCAGAGGAACAGGAAGCCGTCCTCGTCCAGGAAGCCGATATCCCCTACGGTGAAGAAGTCCCCCAGCCGGCTCGCGGCTGTCTTGCCGGGGTCGCCCTTGTAGACGAAGTCGGGCAGGGTCATCTTCATGTAGATGGTGCCGGGCACTCCCGGCGGGCACTTGCGGCCGTTGTCGTCGGCCACCAGGATCTCGCTGACCGGCCACGGGCTGCCCACCGTGCCGGGGCGGGCGAGCCAGTCAGCCGGGGTGGCGATCGTGCCGCCGCCTTCGGTGGCGGCGTAGTACTCATACACGCAGGGCCCCCACCAGTCCAGCATGGCCTGCTTGATGCGGACCGGGCAGGGCGCGGCGGCGTGGATGAGCCACCGCATGGAGGACAGGTCGTAACGCCACCTGGTCGCCTCGGGCAGCATCAGCATCCGCTTGAACTGGGTCGGCACCATGTGGGTACTGGTCACCCGGTAGCGGTCGACCCGGGCCAGCGTCTCCTCGGCCTCCCACTTGTCCATGTAGACCAGCGTGTGCCCCATGTGCAGCGAGGACCCGCTGAACAGCGTCACCGCGGTGTGGTAGTTGGGCGCCGTGACCAGGTGGACCCCGGACTGCCCGGGAGCGATGCCGAAGAACTGCAGCAGTACGGAGCCGAGTTCCGCGGCATCCTCGGGGCTCAGCTCGGCGAGCGGCCGGCGCACTCCCTTGGGCCGGCCGGTTGTCCCCGACGTGTAATGCATGCTGGCTCCAGCGGTGCGCCCGCCGGGCATCGTGTCCGGCTGGCCCGCACGCAGCTCGGTCACCGGGACGAACCCGGGGATCTGGCCGTAGCTGAAGCGTGCGCGGCGCGGCACGCCGGCTGCGTCGGCTGCCTGGGCCGCCGCCCCGGCGAACCGCTCGTGCGCGAAGAACGCCTTCGCCTCGCTATCGCGGACGATGTACTCCACCTCGGCCCCGGTGAGGTGCCAGTTGACCGGCGTGAAGTACCAGCCGGACTGCTGCGCCGCGAGGTACACCTCCAGCGGGGCCGCGCCGTTCGGCAGCAAGCTGGCGATGCCGTCCCCCGGCCGCAGCCCGAGTTGCCGCAGGCCGTGCGTGACCTGGTTGACCCGGGCCAGGAGGTCGGCCGCGGCGTGCTCGGTGCCATCGGGATCGATCGCGGCGATCCAGCCCGGCCGCTGCCGTGCGAACAGCCAGAACCCCATCGAACCCATGGGCTGCTCACCTTCCCGGTGCGACCTGGCCCGCCCGCACCCCGCCGAACGTTCCCGCCCTCGCCGGCGCGAATGGGCGCCGATCCGGAGTAGACCACGCCCACGCTCAATCAGGCAACGAGCTTGGGCGCCGATCCGAAGGGTGTCGATGGCACAGGCGGCGGCCGCTCGAGCCGACGCGCACCTCGAGCACCCGCCGCGATTCCCGGCCGATCGCGGTGAAGTCCGCGGGTATCCCGGACCGCGCCAGGTGCGCCCGGATCATCTCGCCCGCGGAGCCGCCGGCCAGGCCTGCGGCGATGACCTCGTGGCCGAACGTATGCAGCACCCAGGCGACCGCTACCCCGCGGCCCACGGCGTGGTAGCTCACCCCGGACACCTGGTTCGTGGCGTCCCAGACCACCTGGCGCGCCTGATAGCGCACGCCGAGCGGGGTGTTAAGCGTGACGGTGACGATCACCTGCGGTCCCCTGCCCGCGGCACGTGCCTGGCGAGTCAGCCGGCACCGCCCGTCAGTTCTGCCGCCATGGTCGCGCCGAGCTCCCAGCAGGCCTCCAGGTCGCCGCGGGCCGGCTGGCCGAGTACGCAGACCGGCGGGCGCGCCCGCCGCCACTTCAGCCCGGCGGCAATCGATTCCACAGCCCGGACCGCACCGGTGGTGTCCTGGTTGCCGTGCACGTAGAGGGCGTACGGCCGGCGCACCGTCGCCTCCAGGCACGGGTAGTAGATGGTGTCGAAGAAGTGCTTCAGCGCGCCGGACATGTAACCGATGTTCGCGGGCGTTCCGAGCAGGTAACCGTCGGCGGCCAGCACGTCGGGAGCGGCCGCGGTCAGCGCGGGCCGGACCTCGACCTCCACTGCCTGGATCCCCTCGGCAGCCGTACCGGACACCACAGCCTCGAACATCGCCTGCAGGCCGGGAGATGACGTGTGGTGGACGAGAAGCAGCCGGGCCACCAGGCTGATCTTAGGGCCTGCCTGGAACGGCCGGGCATGTGAGGCTTAACGACCACCCAGGGGGGTAGGCCCTAAGGCTTCAGTGCCCTACCCTGACCTAATTCAGACTAAATAGATGGTTATAGTCGAGATCAAGCATTCCGCCGCCCCCCAGGGAGACAGGATGGCTCTGCCCGATTTCCTCGTGATCGGGGCGCCCAAAGCGGGCTCCACCGCCCTGCACGCCGCCCTCGCGCAGCATCCGGCGCTGCATATGTCCACGGTCAAGGAACCGAAGTTCTTCCTTTCCGACGGCCGGCCGCCCATCCGCGGCGGTCCCGGCGACGCGCAGACCTACCGCGAGCACGTGTGGCGCAGGCCGGACTACGAGGCCCTGTTCGACGGGGCTCCCCCGGGGGCGCTGCGCGGCGAGTCCACCCCCCTGTACCTGCACGACCCGGCCGCGCACCGCCGCATCCGCGCGATGATCCCGCAGGCCAGGCTTATCGCCGTGCTGCGGGATCCGGCCGAGCGGGCGCACTCCAACTGGACGCACCTGTGGTCGGCGGGCCTCGAGCCGATCGGGGACTTCGTCCGCGCCTGCGAGGAGGAGCTGCGCCGGATCGAGGCGGGCTGGGCCAGCTTCTGGCACTACACCGGCCTCGGCCGGTACGGCGAGCAACTGGAGCACCTGTACCGCGTGTTCCCCCGCGAGCAGGTCCTGGTGCTGCGCTACCTCTCCCTGGTGGACAGCCCGGCGGAGACGCTCGACCGGATCTGCGCCTTCCTCGGCGTCGAGCCCGGGATCATCGCCAGCCTGCCGCGGGAGAACGTGACCGCGCATCCCCAGGCGACGCCTCGCCACCGGACGATGGCCAGGGCGGCGCGGGCCGCCGCTGCGCTGGAGCGGTTCCTGCCCGGCACCGGGACGGCCGTGAGCAGGCGGCTCGAGCACACGCTCCAGCGCAGCGCACCCCCGCGCCAGCCGCTCACCTGGGACGAGCGTGAGCGGGTGCTGCCGTACTTCGAGGCCGACATCCGGCTGCTGGAGCAGGTCACCGACGACGACTTCAGCTTCTGGCTGCGGCCACGGGAACGGTCGGGCGGCATGGTCGGCAGCAGGCCGCCCGGACAACGGCAGGCCAGGAACGGCCAGCCCGCCGCGACCGCGCAGGAGCCGGCCGGCCGTCGTTGAGGGCCGTCAGCGAAACTCGGTGCGCAGCTCGTGCGCGCCGTCCGGCCGGGTCATCTCGTAGTAGAGCCTGCACCGGCCGTCGGCCAGCTCCAGCACATCGAGGTAGCGCAGCCCGCCGGTGGCGTACGGAGACTGCGCCAGCGGCGTCGTCCGCAGCTGAGTCAGCGCGGCCGGCTCGGTGCCGACCGCAACGCCGGTGCGCTCCTCGTAGTTCTCCGCGGCGGTGGCCCGGCCGTCGTAGTAGGCCACGATCTGGCCCGAGGCGAACCGGACCGCGGAGATCCTGGTCCCGCGGGCGTCCCACTGCCCGGGCCGGCCCGTCAGCGCGGTGCCGTCCCAGGTCCAGTTCCACCCGTCCTCGCTGGTGGCGTGGTCGGTGACCATCTGGTCGGTCTCGTCTGGATCCTCCAGCGGGTGGCACGACGCCCACAGGTGCCACCGGCCGTCCCGGAACACGATGACCGGATCCTTGACCGCGGTCTTGGCGTCACCCGGCAGCGCCACCCGGCTGTGCCGCGCGTCGAACTCGGACGGGCTGGCCGCCTCGATCAGCTCTATCCGCCAGTGCTTGGTCCCGAACGTGGCACAGCTCAGGTACAGCCGCCACAGGCCATCGGGAGTCCGGATCAGCGCCGGCCGCTCGAGCGACTCGGCGCGCATCTGTTCCTTGGCGATGGTCACCAGCGGCTCGAAATGCACACCGTCCGCGGATCTGGCCACCGTGACCGCGTAGCCGCGGCCGAGCCCCTGCGGCTGGCGCAGCCGGTACGCCAGGTAAATGGCCCCGTTCCACTCGACGGCGCTCGGCGCACCGGACCAGTATCCTGGCTCGTCCCCCGGCGGTGCCACGGCCACGACCGACTGCTCCGGCCGCGGCACCAGGACTTCGCCTTCGACGTCGTATCCGTCAGTGATCACGGTGCCATGCTAGACATCGCGGGCCGCGGCGGAAGCACTCTCGGCTGAGCCGTGGCGCGTTAGTTATTTCCCGGCCGGCGCGCCCGCGATCACCGGCTCGCCTACGCCGGCGGCGCCGGCCATCTGGTCCGCGACCGCCGGCTCGGGAGCGGCCGCAGCCCCGGACTGGATCGTCCGGATCTGGCGCGGGACGAGCGCCAGGGCCGACGACACCAGGATGAGCAGCACCGCGGCGTACTGCGTGGCCGACACCCCGATCGCGGCCGCGAGCGGGCCGGCGACCAGCGCGCCGACGGGCATGGTCATGGTCGAGCCGACCGCGTCGTACGAGGACACCCGGGCGAGCTTGTCCGGCGGGATGTGCCGGGCCAAGGCGACCGTCCACTGCACCATCATGACCTCCACCGCCAGCCCGGCCCCGAACGCGCACGCGCAGACCAGCGGCAGCGGCCACAGCATGGCCAGGGACAGCGTCGGGACCGCGATCGTCATCCCCATGAGTACGACGAACAGCATGGGCCGCCGCGGCGAGAAGCGCAGCGACATCAGTCCGCCGGCGATCAGGCCGACCGATTCCGCGGCCGTGATCGCGCCCCACGCCGCGGGGCCGCCCAGGTGGCTGCGCGCGACCGCTGGCCCGAGCACCATGAACCCCCCGTACCAGGCCATCAGGATGATGCAGTACTGCGCCACGATCGTCCACAACCAGGTGCGCGAGCGGAACTCCGACCAGCCGTCACGCAACTCGCGCCACAGGCCGCGGCCCGCCGACCGGTCCCCGTCGGCCGCGCTCAGGCTCAGCAGCACCGGAACGGTGCCGAGCATGCCGACTCCGCATATGGCCAGCGCCCATCCCGGGCCGATGGCCGCGACGACCAGCCCGGCGACGGCCGCCCCGGCCATCTGGCCGGCGTTCATCGCGAGCCGGCTCAGCGCGCTCGCCTGCGTCAGCAGCTCGCCGGGCACGAGCCGCGGCAGCAGCGCCTGCGAGGCCGGGTAGAACACGGCCATGCCGGTGCCCGTCACGCATTCGAGGACGATCATCTGCCACAGCCGGGCCTGGCCGGTGAGCACCAGCAGGCCGAACGTCCCCTCACCCAGCGCGATCATGAGATTCCCGGCGATGATCACGCGCTGCGGCGGCATGCGGTCGGCGAAGACCCCGCCGATCAAGGTGAACACCAGCGACGGGGCGATCTGGGCGACGAGGACGTAGGACAGGTCGGCGGTCGACCCGGTCGAGTCCAGGACCGCGAAGGCCACTGCGACCAGTGAGAACGCGAACGCCGCGGGCGCGAGCAGCCGGTCAGCGAGCAGCAGCCGGAAGTCCCTCAAGCCCAGCACGGGAAACCGGCGGGCCAGGGCGCGCGCGGGCATGACAGTACGTCCGTTTCGGTGTGATCGGGGGCGGCATCCGACGCTAGCCGCGGCCGCTCTGCCCGCGCAAACGCATTTCCCGGCCGATGCATGCCCGGGCTCGGCCTGCCGTGACATTGTCCGTAAGGGAATACCGGCTCGTCACCGACGTCCGGCTACTGTGAGCGGATGCGACCGGTGACCGGAGCGGTGCTCGACCTGTGCTGCG
>Ga0207665_10000313_pt1 | contig 33592 bp, 30 predicted proteins | sample LARL112metaG_FD_184351 | JGI IMG/M metagenome (GOLD analysis project Ga0207665, IMG submission 184351) | Corn, switchgrass and miscanthus rhizosphere microbial communities from Kellogg Biological Station, Michigan, USA - LAR L11-2 metaG... | ecosystem: Host-associated > Plants > Roots >... | reverse complement strand
ATTCTAGTGGGCTGGATCTCGAGAAAACCTCTCGCCTCCGGTCGAGGCAGAACTTTTTTCTTGACATCCCTTTTGATAGAACTCATTGACCATTTTTGGCGACTCATCCCAGAGAGTCCGACTCGAACATTTCCTCTCGCAGGATGCCCCGCAATCGCACTACGGAGCCCGTAGACGCACGATCAAAAATGCGCACTGGTAAGCCAGCGGGGGGAAATGCGAGTTGACGCTGGATAATCCAACCGGGGGTGGGGGCAGGTCAAATGTTGGAAGGAGTGCCCCAACAGGCGCGTACTCCCCGTCACAGCCTAGTTTTTTACGGTCATTGTGTCCGAGTTCGTTGCTTTCTTGCCGGACACACCCTCCAGTGCGGCCAAGACCCCGCGATAGTCGTTCTTGTCGCACTGAATCGCCAGACCACCTTTCTTGTCACCATCCGCCCAAGTCAGACCGACGTAATGCTTCTTCGACTTGGTGAGTGCCATCAATCCACCTATTCCCAAGCTGACAACGGCCAGCCCAATAGCTGCGCCCACGCGCCGATGAACGTCTTGGCCATAACTGATGTCAGTAATTGCCAAGGCCGGGATGTTAGCGATTTCTGTGCTGTCATCTTTGAGGAATTTGACATGATCACCGCTGATGACGAGTCTCATGCCAGTGCCGACCTTAGTGTTAGGAAGCGAACCCCCGTCATAGGTGACCTTGTAACCATTGGTGGCGTCCGCAGCGAAGGTGGATACCGGAATCGAGATGCACAGCAACAGTGCCAGAAGCAAACGCGCAGTTGTCATTCTGTCCTCTTTCTTATCGTCTCGTTCATCAAATATAAGCACGGTAACCGCATTTCGAGTCGTCAGCCCGCTGATGATTGTTACGGAAGTAATGGTGATTCGACCTTTGCGCAGACGCTGTTGTTCCTGAGGCTATTGTTTCGCCAGGTGTAGCGCGTTCGAATCGCCCGAGCACAAACCTGAATTGACCCAATAGTTGCCGCTCATTTGTGTGGCTGCTGAAGGTACATCTAAATACCCGACGTATTCCAGATCCCCTGTTCCAGCATCCAAATCATCCGATGCGGCTCCGATGTACACCATATCCCCAACAATAAAGCCAGTTGATACTGTGGCTCCTATGGAGCATGGCGAGTTGGCGTAGCTCATCTGACCGACGACCGAATATGTCCCATTTACAGATGCCGTTGACGACTGCGTTACGGACGCCGTCACACCAACTACAGTACTTCCCGTCAGGATATTCCCCGTCCAGGTGCCGGAAATGCTTGGTACCCAAGTTCCGGTTACGTTTCCGTGATCCCCACCAGCGCAGCCACCAGAGATCGAATAGCTGCCGCTTACTGACTTGCCTGAGCTCACCATGTTCGCTGTAATCACCTGCCCTGCGATGTTGGCCGATGTGATTGCGAGATTCTTTCCTTTCATCGTTCCGGTGACGGGCACAGAATCCGAGATGGTGTAGCACGCCGACCCATCTACGTGAAGAGTGCCGGAAATGGAAGTGCCATTTAGATTCAAGCTGCCTCCGAGATAGACCGTCGTCCCGGGGATGGCTGTTGAGTGTGTGATGAGTGACCAGTTGCCAGATGCCAAGCGCGGCGTTGTTCCACCATTATTGCCATTGCTGGAACTACCACCGCAACCCGCAAAAACCGTAATTGCTAATACAAGAGGTGCCGCTATGAGCGTTCGCAAGGTTTCTCCTCAGTGCGCTGTCTTTAATGGCGCACAAGAGGCTAAGACTTTCGGTATTGGAAAAGCTGTGAAATGGAGTGACGTGGATTGGCCCCACGGCACGCTGCACGTCGAACGGGGTATCGTTCGGCAGCAGGTGGGTGACGTGAAGAGCGCCTACTCGCGGAAGCAGATGAGCGTCGACCCCGAACTGCTGGAGGTGATCAAACGCTGGAAGCAAACAACCCAGTTCGGCCAAGATACCGATTGGGTGTTCGCGAGTCCCGTGCAGCTCGGGACGCTGCCTTGGTCATACCCATGGGTCTGGCGCGTCTTCCAGGCGGCAGCGTCAGACGCAGGGGTTGGCAAGCTGGCCACGCACACCATGCGACACAGCTATCGTGCATGGCTTGATGCGGTAGGTACTTCAGTGGCTGTACAACAGAAGTTGATGAGGCATGCGGACATCAGAACAACGATGAACATCTATGGGGATGTGGTCACCGATGAGATGTCACGAGCCAACACGAAAGTCGTAGGCTTGGCACCCAACGGCAGGTGATTCGGCAGGTGATACTCGTAAGTGCTTGAAAATCTGGCGGAGAGAGTGGGATTCGAACCCACGTTACCCTTTCGAGTAAACACGCTTTCCAAGCGTGCGCCTTCAGCCACTCGGCCATCTCTCCGGCGAATCAGCAGGTTACGCGGATTGACTCCAAAAAAGTATGCACGCTTTGGAGGATACCGCGATGGGCTTTTATGATTTTATCCGAGAACGCCGCTACCTGAACAATGTTTCCGCTTCCACTATTTCGTGGTACACGCACGCTCTGAAATGGCTGCCCAATGAATCACCATCACAAGCTGAACTGAAGGAAGTCGCCCTCAGAATGCGCGAGAAGGGTCTGAAGGCAACGGGCTGCAATGCAGCAATCCGAGCCATCAATGCGTACCTCCACTGGAACAGTGCTGCAGGCGAACGGAAGTGCGGTGCCGGTTGTCAGCACTTGCACATTCCGCAGTTGAAACAGCCAGAGAATATTCTGCCGACGCTGACGGCAGCCCAAGTCACGCGGCTTGTGAACTGGAAACCCAAGCCGAAACACTTTTACCAGCGTCGCCTGCATCTGCTCACGCTCTTGTTGCTGGACACGGGATGCCGCATCACGGAGGCCCTTACGTTGAGAGTCCGTGACGTGGATATGGAAAATCTGCTCATCACACTGGAGGGCAAAGGCCGCAAGCAAAGAATCGTGCCCTTTTCGTTCGGACTGCGTAAAGCCCTATATCGTTTCGTGACGGACTTCAGCCGAAAGCCGGATTCCCTGCTCTTCGCCACTCAGCAGAACACGCGAGTCAACCGGATGACGGCGCTTCGCGGCGTCAAGCTGCTCTGTGAGCGGCTCGGGTTTGACCCTCCAGGTCGCACGATTCACGCATTCCGGCACACCTTCGCCGTGAACTACCTAAGGCGGGGCGGGTCCCTGTTCCATTTGCAGAAGGTGTTAGGGCATTCCACACTGCAGATGACGCGGCGGTATGCGAATCTGGTAACGGCGGACCTGCAGGCAGTGCATGAGCGCGTGAGCCTGCTATCTGTGTCTAGATAATTCAGAAGGGCGACTGACCGGAAAACGGCTTCAAGTCAACGTAGGCATTTCCGGTCAGAATCGCCTCGCGGACCACATATCCACCGCGTCTCCCCACAGAACCAAAAAGAAATTCACTTCTTCCACTTCCGCAATTGCTTCCATGCCTGGACAAGTTCTTGCACGGCGCGCGCTGTGGGGAAGGGTATTGCTGTTAATGATTCGACAATCGCGGTACGCACGTTGATAAAAGTCGAGCACTGCATGCGGACTCAAACGGGAGAGGTGCTCGCCAAGCTGTTTCAGATGCTCACGACTCAGCACGTCTTCCGCTTTGTTGATTTGTGGCCGCCCAGCCATGAACGGCCATGGTAGCACCCACGAAGAAAAGGCGAAATAGGCGGCGAACTATCCATTCAGAAAACGGGCAAAGTTCAACCGTGGCAACGGGGGAAAATCGTGCTATCCATCGGGAGATATAGCGCATCGAAGCGGATGTAGTCCCGCCGAGGCCCGAATATCGGTGGACCTGAGGTGGTGAAGAAATGCAAGAGCGGACACTGACTATCGCGGAGATCATTCTCATCGCCGGAACTCGTGTCGCACTGGGTGCGGGGATTGGCCTTTTGCTTGCCAACAAGTTCAACAAGGACCAACGCAATGCCGCCGGGCTGGCCCTCACAGTCATCGGAGGGCTTACTACGATTCCACTGGCTTTAAGTGTGATCGGCAAGAAGACTGCTCGTGCTTTGGAGATTAGACCAGCGGCATGAGAGCGCAAGCGCTCAAGATGCGCCGAAGCTTAGACTATCTGTGACGAGCGGGGGTGTGAAATGACTGAGCAGGTGGTGCGTTGCCCGTATTGTCTTCTGAGCGATGAGTTCAGGCCGATGCGGCAACGCCCAGAGTGGTTTATCTGCGAACAATGCGGCCATGTGCTGCTTCCCGGTGACGAGGACTTCAAGTGTGCCTGCGGCGGGTGCACAGAACTGAATCGGGCCGCGTGATTTGCCGATGGACACAAACGGCGTCGGGGCCGGGGGTGGGTAAAATCTCGAAAGCAAAAGGCTAAAAAGGCCCGCAGTCTGAAAATTGTACAGAAACATTATTTGGAACTTCGTTGCAGGGAAGGAGGTTACTACGCTTCTCGAGCCGATGGCAGGGGCCTTTAGAGGCGGCCAACCCGCAGATTGCTGGTCACTGAGAAACGGCACAGACTCCTGACACTTTAAGACACATTTGTCACTTTCCCTTAGAGACGTTCGTAGGCGATTTCTCCGTGAGAACCGCGAGCAATTTCTTAGCCGATTCTGGTGCCGGGCCTGCACTGCCGCCGATGATTTGGGTGGCTTCCACTTTTTTGCCATACATCTTTTCGTTCGCGTCGTTATCAGGTCCGAGGGATGTCCCCGCCAATGAGACGCCCGCAAACACACCCTGCGCTCTCGAATAGGACAGCATTTCTGCGCTCATCGCCGCATTCGTCGAGGCTTCTGCATCTCGTCCGACCGGGCCAGCCGCGATGCTGGCATCGGCACCGAGTTTAGCCTTCCCCTTCATCAGGGCGCGTGCCCCTTTGTCGTTCATTACTAGAACCACAAAGTCCGTAGCCTGTCCGCCAGCCTGAAGGCCGAAGCTGCCGCCCATCGATTGCATCATTGTTGGGGCACTCCAAGGACCGTTGAAATTTTCACCGCCACGGCATGTCATCACTCCGCGCCCATAGGAAGCGCCAACGATGAATCCAGCTTTCTTCACCGCCGGAAGAACGATAACGCACTCGGCCTTATTCAGCACACTGATGGGAACGCCGCTGGGTGAATCCACCAGTTCCTTCATTACATTGCCTGATTCCTCTACGCGTTCCTGCTCGTGCTTATTATCCGCAGCACTCGTAAAGTTGGGAAGGACAAGGCACAAGATCCCAATGCTTAGGGACGCCATCCGCTGGGCTGTGAAAACTCGGTGTAGATTCAACATAGCCTCCTCCTCTGCCGCATCTGTCGGATGAAAAGACACATAGCAAGTGTTGTCCCAGACCCGCCCCCCTAGGGAATAGTGGGTATGGACAGAGCCATTCCCGCCGCTAGACTCTTGTTAAGGAGTTCGTCATGCCATCCCCTGACTCCACAACACGCGCTCGCGCTGAACTAGCTGACCTGCTCGAATCACAACTGAATACCCTGGAAAAAGAAACTTACGGCTGCGTCACAGAGGCAGAACTCCGCGAATACGAAGACAGGAGCGACCGCATCCGTCACCTCTATGCTGAACTCATCGACCGACAAGCTGCCGCGTAGCTTGCCCGCCGCTGCCAGGAGGAACTCAAGAAATGACCTCCTTTCTGATTGTCGCGCTGTGCGTTGTTGTGTTGTGGGCGGGCAGCAAAGCGCTGAATCTCCTCCACAAAGTTTGAGCCCATCGACAGCACAATCCCGTACGTGGGTCCCTGACTGGCGAAAAATCGTGATTACACTCACTGACTGGGTGTGGAAAGAACCATCAGTCCCAAGTAGGTTACGAGCCGATCCTGATGCGGATGTGCACGGGGCTGCCCGGTGTTGAGTTCGCACTTCTCCCTTGGCCGCGAACCACAAGTCGGACACCAGACACCCTGTATCTGTTTGTCTCCTTTCGAAGCGGCGGTTTATTGGCTGCAGATCAACCAAAAACTTATGGTTCGGTGCTCAGGCCCGCTGTGCTCTGCTCCATATTTCTTCAGAGAAGAGAAGGGCCAAAAATTCTGTTCGCAAAAGTGCGCGAATCCATCACGCAGAGAATCAAAACTACGTTGGTGGAATGAAAACCGAAGGAAGAAAAAGGCGCAAAAGTCCTTGCGCTGATTTGCCCCTGCCTTAGTATTCGGCCACGGAGAGACATCCGCGTGGATTCGCGTCCAAAGAGTAGGCAGCCGCGGCCTCCCCCCTTATCTTTACAGCTCACGGGGTTTCCACGGTCCTCTCTGTATTGACAATTCGCCGGGTTCGGAAAATCCTAAGCTGAGTTCGTGGAGGTTCGCACATGCAAGACAAGGAGCTTTGGCTTCAATTGTGTGAGCAGGCCGCCGCGGAACAAGACCCCACGCGGCTCATGGAACTTATGAAAGAAATCGACCACCTGCTCAACGAGAGGGAAGAACGGCGAAAGGCTATCCGGTCAAGAAACAGCACCGGAACGAAGTGGCACGAGCGCGTAGGCATCAATCGGCAGCGTTAGCAGAGGACGAGCGGCTCAATGCTCGCGTTGCCATGTCATGAACAATTTGAGCATGTTGCCGGAGAGCCGCTCGCAGTTCGGCCAGGAGAGACTCCACTTCAGGTTCTTCTGCGGTTACGGCACGGGCACAGAGGTCCCTGATTCGTTCGTGAATCGTTTCAATTTCCACGCCCGGAAGTCCCCGTACACGGTACAGGGAACGTCGTGTCGGTGGAATACAGAGTCCTTTGTAGAGAAGGCAAAATGGCATCGGAGGAAGCAATGGGCAGACGATGAAACAGGGCGACAGAGTGCGGATAAAAAACACTGCGAAAGCCTCTACCGCGAGAGGCAGGACTGGAATCGTTCTATTCTGCGACGCGCGAAACGTTGAAATAAAATTTGATGACCCGGTGGTATCGCAGTGGTTCGACCCGGATGAGGTGGAGCCGCTCGGTTAGCTTGCCTTAGGACCCCATTACTTTCGTAACCGGTACAGACACTTTGGTTCTTGCGCCTCTCGCACCTGCGGATGCAGACTTGCGTCGTTATGACAACCCTCCCCCTCCCCCACAACAAACCTACGAAAGAGGACCTGGACAGGGTTTACTCTTTCGCGCAATCCCTCCAGCAGTCAGAGCCGCACACACCTATTGTGCTGGACTCGTTTGGGCCGCTCAGAATGGACCGGGACCTTGTTGACGCGTGTCTAGCCGATTTGCAAAAGCTGAGGAAAGTAATGGCGTGGCCCATGTTTGTGCCGTTGCCTGAAAAGAAAAGTTAGCAGACATGGCGGAGACTTCGTGGAGTCGAATGAGGAAGTCACGGTCAATTAGTCCCTTGCCCCATTGACTCGGAAAGTGCACACTCTTTTAGAATTTCGACTTGGAGAACAGCCCTCGCAACCTACTGAAAACGCTGGAGAAGGCGAACCCACGTTACCCTTTCGAGTAAACACGCTTTCCAAGCGTGCGCCTTCAGCCACTCGGCCATCTCTCCGGCGAGGTTGCTGCGATGGGAAGCAGGGCTCCGGAAGGACATCGGCGTGTCGAACAACGCCAGAAGGCGCTGCTTCGCGAACGCTCTATCGATTCTATGGCCCACAGGCTGGAAATCGCAACCTGCGTGACTACATTTCGATGTAGAGGGAATTTCCTCGACGGGCGGAGAGAGAATGGAACCTGCCTGCTACTTCATACTGCGATGCCTACGCAGGTCGAAGGTCGTTTCTACGAACTCTTGCCATTCGCGGACGCCGCCGCGGCTTGCACGTCGGGTGACGCCGAGCCGTTGGCATGTCCGTTCGAAGGATCTTCTGCAGCCTTCTTCTCGCTTTCGACCACGCGATGGTTCAGGCAGTAGAGCGCGAGTTCCAGACGGTCAGCAACACCGAGCTTGTCATACACCTTGCGCAGATAGTTCTTCACGACTTGTTCGGTCGTGCCTACTCGCAAAGCGATTTCCTTGTTCTTCATGCCTTGCGTCACGCAGGAAACGATCAGCGATTCTTTCGGCGTTAATTGCACCTTGGGACGGCTGCCCGTGGGTCGGGTGGACTGAGTACGGTACGCGCTCAGCACCCAATTCGTGCCTTGGCGGTCGAGCCAGGGCTCGCCTTGCGCAACTTTCCGCAGGCACTCCACCAGGATCTCCGGCTCCACCTCGCGCGAAACAATCCCGTGTGCGCCGCGCCGGAAAAGTTCGAGCGTCAATTCCTCATTGGGTTCGTGGGTCACCACGACCATCTTCATTTGCGGGCATTGCCGCAGAAGGTCGGCCACCGCTTCCAGCGGATTCGGAGTCAGCGCGGCTTCCAGGATCAGCACGTCGGCCGAGAATTTCTTGGCCGCAGCCAGTGTCTGAGCGAGCGTTTCCGATTGACCCACTACGCGAATGTCATCTTCAAGCGCAAAAATCTTGCGCAGCCCGGCACGGAAGATGGCTTGCGTATCGGCCACGATCACGCGAATGAACTGGCCGTTACTGTCGCCTTCGTGCGGCTGATCCAGGTTGTCTGTCAGGCTGACCGGAGTGCTTGCCATCGGTTCCCTTACAGCGCCCTACCTGCGCTCAAATCGGTATTCGTCGATGACCACGCCTACTCCGCGACGGCCACCGTCTTCGAAACTACGCACTACTCTTCCCCTGCAATCCACCCGCACGTCTTCCATCGCGCCGACCACATCGGCGGGCAGAGAGATCGTGAAGTCCACCGGCGAACCAATCGGCATGTCCGCATCCACTTCGAACAACACTCCATTCGCCGAAATATTCTGCGTTTCCGACGGATGCACACCTGCGTCCGACTTGACCGCGATCGGCAATTTCACTGGAAAACGCGCCGCACTCTGCACGTCGGTGTAGGGCTTGCGACCCGCGTTGTTCGCGTTCTTCCCGTCCTTGCTGGCTTCAGATGACACGGTGTTCGCAGCCTCTTTCGGGTCTCTGGGCTTCTTTCAACCCAAGCGACCAGAGATGGACATTTCGAAGGCAGCTTACACCGCGGAATCCAGTGTTGAAAGTTACCGAAGTCATGGAACTTCCTGTGCGTAAGATATTGTGGGGCAAGGAATTATGGGGGTTCTTGAGAGGCGTCGCGTAGGGCAGCTAGGGTTACGGCGATTCCGTACTCAGCACTCGGTATTCAGCATTGAATGGATTTAGAGCGGCAGCGCTGAGCACTTAGCAGTTGGCATTTGGCACGTGGCAAGTTGGAACAGGGGAAGAGTCGCCCCGACAGGTGGCCAAATGCTAAGGGCCAAGTGCTAAATGCCTGCCACCCTCTTGAATACGACTGCCGAGGATTCTCTAGAACTTCGTCACTTCGGTAAAGTTGAACTCCCGAATCTTCATCGCCGGCACGACCATGTCGAATGATTCTTCCCCGCTGGCGCGAACCGGAGTGCTCATGGCATCGACATTCGACAGCATGTGGATGAGACTCTCGTTGAAGCGGAAGTTGCGCACGCCAGCTTTCACCTTGCCTCCTTCGACCAGGAATGTTCCGTCGCGCGTCATGCCCGTGAGGATTTTCTCGTAAGGATCGACTTCCCGGATGTACCACAAACGTGTCACCAGCACTCCGCGCTCCGTCGATGCAATCATCTCGTCAACCGCCTGTGGGCTGGCGGGCGCGTCGAATACAATATTCGAGGGCATCTCGCCCATTTCGTTCGGCAGCAGGAAGCCATGGCCCGTGGGGGCGATCGTTCCCACCTTCGCGCTGAACTCCGACTTCTTCATCTTCTCCGCTGTGCCGCGCGCATAGACCACCCGGTTCACAATTCCCTTCTCCACCAGTGGCACGCGGTGCCGCCGCATTCCTTCGCCGTCGAAGGAAGCGCCCGTCTGCAATGGATGGGACACGTCATCCCAGATATTCAGGTTCTCGCCGAAGAGATGCGTTCCGATGCGGTTGTTGAGAAACGACCGTTCATCGAGAATTGCTTGGCCGCTGAAATCCCAGAACATGAAGCCGACGATATCGAGCACCGCCGCCGGTTCGAGGATGACGGTGTATTTTCCTGCAGCAATCTCTTTTGGATCAGCTGAACTGATCGCCTTTCGCGCGGCGGTCTCTGCTAACTGCGTTGCGTACACGTCGCGCACGTTTGGCGAGTTTGCTTTCTGCCAGCCCGAGGAATCTCCCGCAATCATTGTCACGGAAGCCTCTGCTGATGTCTGCGTGTGCCAATCACTCAGGCCGCGGGAATTGAAGATGCCTTCGATGGATTCTGAATTCGAATAGGTTCCGGCCGTCGTCAGCTTGTGCCGGTTCGCGATGGCGACCATCCGGCCGACGGCAGCGGCTCTTTCTTCAGGAGTGATCGCCGCTGTCTCAGCGAAATGGCGGGAAGGCAGCGGCCCGCGCATCGTATTGGCCGCGTCGCGCTCTTGCGATGTCGGCATGGGAAGCGAATCAGGATCGGGATGCTGCACTTTGGCCAGACTCTCCGAGGCGAGCACTACCCGCTTCAGACTTTCTTCATCCAGCTTGTTGGTTGAAGCCCGTGCCGTTCGCCCGCCAAAGTTGGTGCGCACCGAGACACCGTAATTCTCATCGGCAACATTCTGATGGATGACGTTGTTGGCGAAGCGCGTGAGGGCAGAACGGCCGCCATGGAAGTATGCCTCCACCTCGTCAGCAGTGGAGTATTTTTGGATTTTGTGGAAGATTTCCACGGCTTGGTCTCTGCTTAGCATTCGGTGCTCATCACGCTCCGCGATACGCACTCCCCACCTTGATCCCCCGAAACCTCGCCGGCGACGCGCCATGCCCCGTTCCCATCACTTGTTGCGGCTGGCCTTTGCCGCAGTTCGGCGTGCCCCACAGGGTCCATTCATCGCGCGAGCAGATCGCGTCCATGGAATTCCAAAAGTCGGTGGTGATCCCAGAGTACGACGGATTCTTCAGCATCCGCCCGCGCTTCCCTTTCTTGATCTCCCAGCCGATTTCGCAGCCAAACTGAAAGTTGTAGCGCTTGTCGTCGATCGACCAAGACTTGTTGGTCTCCATGTAGACGCCGTCGTCCGTATCGGCAATCAGTTGCTCGAGCGTGAGCGGTTTTTCACCGGGAAGAATGCTGATGTTCGTCATCCGGATCATGGGCAGCCGGTTCCAGCATTCGGCCCGCAGAGTCCCGCCCGATCGAGTGGCTCCGATGGTGTGAGCCGTCTCGCGCGAACTCAGGTACCCGGTGAACAGACCATGCGTGATGATTGGAGTGCACTGTGCGGGCACACCCTCATCATCGAACGCAAACGTGCCGAGTCCCGGGCCATGCTCCTGCCGTGCATCGGCGACGACGTTTACCAGGTCGCTTCCGTATCGCAGCTTCCCCAGCTTGTCGAGGGTAAGAAAAGATGTGCCCGCGAAATTCGCTTCCATCCCCAACACGCGGTCCAGTTCGATCGGATGGCCGACCGACTCGTGTATCTGCAGGCCCAACTGCGAGCTATCCAGAATAATGGTGAACGCACCCTCGGGACATTGATCCGCTTTATGCAACGCGACTGCCTCCTCAGCAACGCGCCTCGCGTTCCCGACTAGTTTCAGCTCTTCGATCAGTTCGTAGCCCTTGTTCTGCCACTGTCCACCAAACGAATTCGGATACGAACGCTTCATGATGTCGGTGCCAGCAAAGGAATGCGCGGCGTACCCGGCGCCCGTGGAGTACTTCGTCTGGTGAATGCTCGCGTCCTCGGATGACGCGAACCATGACTCTTCACGTTTAAAGTTCATGCTGGTCTCGGCCAGCGTGACGCCTGTTACCGCCCGCAATTCGGCATCGATTTTCAGCAGCAGTTCGAGGTTCTGTTCGACAGAGGTCGTGAACGGATCAATTTGGATGGGAGTGGTCCATTCCGCGACCACCGGGGTTTCCGGCGCGAGACGGACAGCTTCGTGTTTCACTTCCGCGGAGGCATGAGCGATGGCCAGTGCTCGGGCCGCAGTGTCTTCCACCGCTGCCTGGCTCAACTCTTTTGAAGCAGCAAATCCCCATGCCCCGCTGGCCAACACACGAATACCGACGCCCTCGGACTCCGAGTCCGACGCGTGCCCGACCTTTCCGTTCTTCGTGGCAAGGGAACGGCTGCGTTCGTCCACAATGCGTGCGTCCGCATACGACGCGCCGCGCTGCATGGCGAGATCAAGGGCCCAGTCAGCAACGTGTTTCATGATCGAATCTAGAATCTACCACGGGAATGCGGGATGGATGGTCGGCGCTGCACTCAGCGATGTGTCCTAATCGCGGCTATGGCTTCGCGACGAACACAAGAAAGTAATCCATATCGTCTTTAACAAAGTCGTAACTACCATTCAGGTCGTAACCCGCCTCTGCAGCCTCTTCGATCACGACCTTCCGCTGCACTCCGTGATTTTCTCCGTTCCCGTTGCGATCGATGATCCCAACCTTGGCACCCGGCCGAAGAGACGCCTTTAAGTTCTTCAGAAGTGTCACCGGCTTTGCGACCTCGTGATAGGTCTTCAGCAGAAGCACGGCATCGACCTGGCCGGCGGGCAAGAGCGGGTCGTCTTCATGACCTTGGATCGCGTTCACGTTGTGCAGGCCTTCCTTCTGCGCGCGGTTCTCGACATAACGTACGGCTTCCGGATTGATATCGACCGCGAAGACCTTCCCGCCTTCTCCCACGCGACGGGCCGCTCGCACCGTGAACCATCCGGAGCCTGCCCCCACATCGGCCACGTTCTTCCCCGGCTGTACCGCGAGAATATCCATCACGCGATCAATCTGCAGCCGCTTTTCGCGGCCGGGAGCGTCGAAGATCGTAAGGTCCCCGGTATAGGGAGTGCTAGTCTTGCGCGTTTCAGAAGGCGCCTGGGCCTGTCCGGATGCCCGCACGCTGGCCACGCCGACCGCAAGACCGAGACCCACCACAAGCAACCCGCGCCAATACTTGTTCATGACGAAGCCTCTCCCCACCTCTGAGATAGACGCCCCACCCACAACTTCGTGAGGCTGAATGTAGCGCCGGCATCCTGCCGGCAGTCGTGAGGGCGTCCCGCCCTCACGTCAGAAGGCCCCAACTCAAGAAATAAAGAACGCACAAATCCAGGAGGCGAGAACCAAGAGCCTTCCAGCCATCTCACCCCACCCTGTGACCCCGGACACTGCGCACCCGGACGTCCTCGGACTCCAATAGAACGTTGCCCCGTCCACAGGCGCGATTCTCATCCAAGGAGACATCCATGAGCACAGTCGTTCTCGACAACAAAGCCGACCTCGCCGGCCCCGGCATCGGCGACTACAACGAACTGCAGAAAGTTCTGCCCCACGATTACCAGTCACTGCTCACCTCACTCCGCGGGAGACTCAACAAGCCATCTTTCGCATCAAGCGCTACATCGAAGACAACCTTTGCAAGGAATTGGGCTTGTTGATGGTGGAAGTCCCCCTGATCGTCGACGTGGACAGCGGCGTGAACGACATGCTCGACCGCGATGGATCGCGCACTCCGAGTCAGTTTCACATTTCGAACGATCGGGACAAACATCCTCTCGACGCACAGGTGGTTCAAGCCGCGACCAAATGGAAGCGAGTCGCCCTGAAGCAGTTCGACTGGAAGAACGGCGAAGGCATCTGCACCGACATGCGGGCCGTTCGCAAGGACTACTTCCTCGACCATGATCATAGCGCCTACGTCGATCAGTGGGACTGGGAGCGCGCCATCACCGCCCCGCAGCGGAATCTGGATTTCCTCAAAGAGATCGTTAACAAGATCTGGAAGGTAATCGTCGGCGCCGAGCAATTCGCGCTCGAAATGTTCCCTCAACTCAAAGACCCGCGTTACCCCAGTCTTCCCAAGGACCTCATCTTCTTGCATGCCGAAGAAATTCTGGAACTCTATCCTGACCTGCCGCGCAAGCAGCGGGAGACGGCGATCCTGCAGATATACCCAGCCATCTTCATTGTCGGCATCGGCTGGCCATTGAAGGACGGCTATCCGCACGAGATGCGCGCCGCCGACCACGACGACTGGGTCACCGATACCAGCAAGGAAACCGGCAAGGAGACGCATGGACTGAACGGCGACATCCTGGTGTGGAACCCCGTCACCAAGCGCCGCCACGAACTGAGTTCCATGGGGATTCGCGTGACCAAGGAAACTCTGAAGCAGCAACTGGAACTGAGCAAGCAGACTGACTTCCTGCGTCTGCCCTACCATCGTGCCATCTTGGAGGACAAAATCCCTTTGTCGATTGGAGGAGGGATCGGGCAATCGCGAACCCTGATGCTTCTGCTCCGCAAAGCCCAGCTGGGCGAAGTCAGCGTCACGGTGTGGCCCAAGATCCTCAAGGACATTTGCGCGAAGGAGCGAATCTTCGTTCTGGAATAACCAAGCGTCCTCCACAAACTCAAAGAGGCGGCCTCATGCCGCCTCTTCTCTTCTTTACAACGAATCCCACCTTCAATCACCGCTCGCGTTCTTGGCTTCATCCTTCTTGCGACGAAGTTCCAAACCAAACGAGGGCTGATCGCGGGTCCCCGTCACCTTGATCGGCAGCACCGTCGCGCCGTTCTTTCTGAAGAACGGATCGAATGGCTTTAGGAGAAACGACTTGACCCCGGTCATCGTCTGGGAGAGTTTCGCCTGCAGCCGCAAGGTCCCGTGGAAATCCAGTTTCTCGTCGCGCAGCCCGTAGATGCCGGCCAAATCCACTTTCGCCCCGGTCACGCCGAAGCTGAGCTTTCGAAAAGTGATTTGGGCGTTCTGCAAGAGAAAGTTTCCCTTCAGTTCTGAAACAGCGCTACCAGCATCATCGTCTTCCGGCTTGCCCTGACCGCGGCGGCTGAGTCCTTCAATCTTCTGGCGCACTTCCGCATTGGCGAACTGCGCGCCCCCGATGCCGAACTGCCCGTCCAACTTCAGCCGATCCGCAATTTCGTCCTTCCCCGGCGGCAAGTCGAACTTCGTCGTGAGCCGCACGGCCCCGGTCATCATGGCGCCCTTCGACTTCACCGCCAGCCGCATCAGATCTTCGAGTCGCGCGTGATCGGTCGTCACGTCCAGAACGATCTCCCGTCCCTTGCCTTCATGCGCCTTGACGACGCCTCCATTGCAGATCAGCGTTGTGTTCAGAAACTGCGCAATTACAGGGTGCAACAGCGTGTCGCCATTCGTCCCGTCCACCGTCGCCTCGAAATCGGTTTTCAGCATCATCGGTCGCCCGGCAATCGAGAGCATGAAATCGGGCGTAGTCGTTTGCCCCTTCACTTCGATCTTTTCGAGGATCCCCCCAAAGTTCCCCTCCGACGAGAGAATCCCCGAGATCCCGCGAAACACTCCCAGGTCTGCGTCCTTGAAGGTGTAGTTGGCCGCTAACGGTGTCTGACCTGGGTCATCTCTTTGCCACGGCCCGAACTTGCCCGACGTCTTGATCTCTCCGGGCGGCACGGCGTTGGTGAGGTCGGCCTGGAAAGGAGCAGAATGCCCCAAACCGACCGACTTCATGATCAGCCGGTGGATCAGAAATTGATGAATCGATCTCGCAGGATCGCCCGGCAGCAGATCGAGTTCTGCATCGTTCGAAACGAGTTCATCCACGATCACAGGGATGTCCCGCTTCTTCTTATTCGAATCTTCAGAGAACTCCCGCTTCTCTTTCGGCGGAATATGGATCGCGAGCCCTTTAAGCTCGACATATCGGATGTGCCACGGCTTATCGATCAGGGCGAGCCATCCCATTTCACCGGAGAACTCTGCAATCTCCAGCAACGGCGGAACATCGGTACGACCATGATGGCGCACAACGAGATGCTTTCCGGAAACCGCGATCCCATGCCACAGCGACACATCCATCTCGCCGATCTCGGCTTCGCTGTCGAAACGGCTACGCAACATGTCGAGAGCCCGGGCGCGCACGATGGGATTCAGGTGCGCAGCCACTACGTACAGGCCGATGCCGAGGCCGACTAATAACAGGGCCACGATTCCCAGCACCCATCGCCAAACCGGACTGATGTTCAGTCCCGCCATCGGCATCTCTCCTTAATTCATGCATCAATTCATGCATCGCAAAACGCGGCGCCGACTGCGCACACGTCTACAGTCCCGACCCCAGTCAGATGCAGTCGCGCCGCACAGCGAACAAAATTTTTAACGTGGATTTTGGGGCGCCTGGTAGGATTCGAACCAAACGGCGAATTGAAAACGCGTAACTTACTGAAAACCTAAAAGACTAAAGAGGCACAAATTAACACAAAAAGTTTAGTCCTGCCCCCGGCGAATGTTGCAGAGACTCGTTTGCGGGGTTGCGTCGCAGCTCGCGGTGTTGACGCTTTCGCGCCGTCGAGCGCGGGACCGTAAGTCTCCGGCAAGGCTTGAATCTCATTCCCGGAATCTATGTGCCCATGCCTCTTGAGAAAGAACGAAATCGCAAGCAGGACTATTGTTGTGCTGGTGGTGGTCACCTCGTAGACTTCGGCCTCGCTGTAGTTATTGGCAACTTCGTGCTTGACGAAACACAGACGCGCGGGCAACAGAAAGTGACGCGCGAATGCGTCACACAAAATTGACACTGCCAGACTTTCGACAGCGGATAGACCCTCAGGCTCCCGAAGTATTCCTCAGCGCCGCTTAAGTCTCAATCTCTTACCAACATCTTGAACCGGATTACGGAATGGCATGAGTCGTGCACATTCGTCCTCGTACGTGACGAATTGAAGCGAGAACTTCTTGGAGGATTTACAGTGAACCTTGCCCGCGTATCAAAGCTGAGTGCGCTCCTTTGTGCAGTTGCGACCATCCTGATCACAAGCTTGGCATTCGCTGCCACCAGCGCAACACGTCAACTTACACCGGGCGAGAAAGCCAAAATGTCGGGCTTGATCCTGTCCCGGGATGGAGATCTGGTGCGCGTGCGCGAGAAGAAGTCGCATGAGGTAATCACGGTGAGCATCGGCGATGCAACTCAGATCGAGCGCAAGAACCATAAGCTTCCCTTTTATCGTCATACCGACATGGATGTCACAGCGTTGCTGCCGGGCCTGACAATCGAGGCGGAGGGTGTGGGTAATTCCAGGGGACAACTGGAAGCCAACAAGATTTCGTTTACGCCCGATGACTTCGCGATCGAAGTAGCCCAAGAGCAGCAGGTTCTAGCCAATAAGACATCGGCTCAGAATGCCCAATCCACTGCCAACGAAGCCGCAACTGCAGCAAGCACCGCGCAGAGTTCCGCTGATCAGGCCCAGACTGCAGCAGATCAGGCCAGCGTGCAGGCCGAAGCGGCTGGCGTTGTTGGACTGGCGGACGCGGCTGCGATCGCAGCTGTCGATCAACGCGTCTCGGACCTGGATGACTACAAGATCGAATCGGAGAACGATGTTTACTTTGACCGCGATTCAACGGTTCTGAAAGAGGATGCCAAACCGGCGCTTGCCGATCTCGCGAAACTCGCGAAGTCATTTAATGGGTATTTGATCGAGATCTCGGGATACGCTTCGAACACACTGGGCAGCAAAACGGATCAGAAGCTCAGCGAGGAGCGTGCCGCCGCTGTGGCGCGTTACTTCTATGAGGTTCAGAACGTCCCACTGCGGCGGATTCTTATTCCCGTCGGCTACGGCAACACGCACTCGGTGGCCAGCAACGCTGACGCTGTAGGCCGTGAAATCAACCGCCGGGTCGATGTCAAAGTTCTGGTTAACAGGAGCCTTGAAGAAGGGCTGTAGTTGGCTGCCGAATACTTGGAGTGGCAACGTCCAGAAGGGAAAATAGACTGATATGAAACTTTTACGATTTATTACGGTGTGCGCTGCAATTTCTCTGGCCGCAGCGACAGCAGGGTTCGCTCAGCATGTCCAAACCGACTTTGATCACCAGGCGAATTTCGGTCAATACAAAACCTACTCCTGGCAGGAAATCAAGCCGGGCGATTCCCTGTGGGATTCGCGTATAAAAGACGCGGTGAATGCCCAGTTGCAGGCTAGAGGACTAGCCCAAGTTACAGCCGACGGAGACATTGCCATTGTGGCAATCAAGACGAGCAAAGAGCAAAGGACGCTGCAAACTTTTTACGACGGCTTCGGCGGCGGTTGGCGATGGCGGGGGTTTGGCGGCTTCGGCGAGTCAACCACCACCGAGCAGGATTACGAGGAAGGCACGTTGGTTATCGACCTGTACGACGGGAAAACGAAGCAATTGATTTGGCGGGGGAGCACCGAAAGTGTGCTCTCCGATAAAGCCGAGAAGAATGAAAAGAATCTCGAAAAAGGCGTAGCCAAAATGTTCAAGGACTTTCCGCCGGGATCAGGCAAGCGTTAGATAGAAAAGACGATTCAATGTGTCGAACCAGCGATCAGTCTCCAGCGGGCATCGGTTCAGGCGTGCGTTCCTGATCCCGTATCGTCGCTGGCGCTCGCATCGGTTGCTCTGCGTAAGCACGACAGAGGTGGAAGATCGACACCGAACCGGCGACCGCGAGCGAAAGCGGAACTAAGAACTGTTGGCCAATACCCGTGAATTCAACTGTGAGCACGATAGCGGTAAGAGGCATTTTCATGGATGCCGCCAAGAACCCGGCACCGCCGATAATGGCGAAGTGCGCTAAAGATCCGGTGGGCCAAACCTGATTCCAGAAGGTACCAAGGATGATCCCGAGCAATGCGCCGATGCTCAGGCCCGGCGTGAGCAAACCGCCCTCTGCCCCCGCGCGGAGCGAGGCTACGAGAACGACAACCCTGAGGAGCAGTAGTGTCGCGGCAAGTGTGAGACCAACTTCATTGTCAAATCCTGCCTGTGCTAGTCCTTTTCCGTTCCCGAGCAGTTGTGGAAATGGAATCGCGAGAAGGCCGATGATTGGAAAGACCAGAGAGCACCACACAGCCAGACGCCAATCTTTAGGGGCACGTGCCCGGCCGGCTTCTGTCGCCCTCACAAATAGGTAGGCCGCCACCCCGAGTACCGGTCCCGCGAGCAGAGACCACGCGATGGTGGAGGGGGAAATTGCGAGCGGTGGAACTGAGTATTGCAGCCCATTGCCCAGGCCCAGCCACGCAACCGAAGTAGCGATCACGCAGGTTGCAAGCGCTGCCCCAGAAGCAGGAAGGCTAAAGGTCCCTAGTAGCACTTCGAGAGTAAAGAGCGTTCCTCCGAGAGGGACATTGTAGACGGCAGCCAAACCTGCTCCGGCGCCGCAGGCAATCAAGATCCGGGTGCGTTCCGGTGTCAGATTGGCGCGGGCGCACAACCTTGTGGCCAATGCGGCGCCCAATTCACGTGGTGCAACCTCGCGGCCGAGCGGCGACCCCAGTCCCACGGTCACGATCTGAAGAACGGCGTGTGTCAGCGTGGCCCAAAAAGGCATGCGGCCGCCTTTCTGAACGGCCTGTCGGATAGAAACCAACGGAGTACCGAAACGGTAGAGCAACCACCAACCAGTCCCCGCGACTGCGCCACATGAACACAGCGCCAGGAATCGCCGCAAGTCGGAAGCCGCCGTAACCTCCTGCAGAAAACTTGCTCTGCCGCCGATCGCATGCAGACCGTGGCCGTAGGCGAAGTGCTGGACCAGGCGTAACAATAGGGCGAGCCCCATTCCGGCGAGGCCCGAAGCAACGCCTATGGCGACTGTCACGAGCACCGCGCTCAACCTGCTTGGCTTCCTGATCGCAATCGCGCGCTGCACCTTCTCCATTCAGACCTCGTTAGCGAGAGACAGGATCGAAGATTCGATTTTGCGGCCGAGCAGAAGCAACGCGTCATAACGCCCCTCTGAAGTTCCTTTCGGACGGTAAGCTTGAATTGTCCGTTCCAGTCGGGCGCGTGCCTCTTGCAAAGTGTGTTGCACACCTGTTGATCGTCCTTCCACACGATCGGCCATCGCATCCAGCGATTCAGCCAGTCGGTCATCGAACTCGCGCTGCTCCACAGCGATAGCTTCCGGCAGCTCAAAACCAGGCAGGTGTGCCCGATATTTCCATTCGGCGATTTGCATGATGAAAAGCACTCGCATTTGAGGCTGTGCTCGACGGACTAGGCTTCGCAATGCGAGATCCTGGTCGCGAAAACGTCCGAACTCGAGGAGAACACCGTCTGCGAGAGCCCTTGCCTTGTCGAGATTGGTGTTGATGGTCTCGCCCAGAGCAAATCTTCGTGCCGTTGCGGCCTTCAGGTCCTTCGAGCCTGGTTCTCTCGCAAACTGTGCGAGCAGCCGGAGATTGGAAATGAAAGTCTCCTTCAGTTCGCGTGCGGCAGGCACACCCCACAATTTGTCGAATATCAACCACATTGCGAACAGGCCGAGCAAGATGCCGACGACGCGGTCTCTCGCCACGTCGAGTGAGGTCTGCATTCTGAATTCGCTCACATTGATCAGGTAAAAAGCCACTGCGATCTGTATGCCGAAGTACGATAAGCGGGGGCTCGAGGTCATGAACCAGGCACTCAAAGCGGTGACGACCCCGAAAAGAAGCACAAAGCCACCTATGGAATCGAGGTGCGGCAGAATGAAGATCTGCGAGCCCATCCCAAAAATAAACCCGCCAACCATGGCACCGAGAATTCGCAGCATCTGCTTCTGGTGGGATGAACCGATCGTGGAGAGTGCCGTGAGCAAACAGGTTGTGACCGCTGTGCTGATGCCGGGCCAATCGATGGCGTTGTAGATCACGTAACAAATACCAGCCGCCAAGCAGCCTTTGAGGGCGAAGCGAAGATGGTCAGGGTTAACGAACGCGTCTGCGGCGAGAAGTGATGATCGCGGTATGTCATCTACCAGTGATAAATACTCGGGAGTGTGTCTGGACGCCGCAAACGCCTGGGGAATGAGGCTGACGGTGTGCTCAATTTCATGCAGCAGTGGCACACCTGCAGTTTCTGCATCTGTGTTGAACTGGAGTGGGCCGGGAATCCTCCGGTTCACCAAATCGTCTCGAATACTCGTGAGAGCTGAGGCCAGGTTCTGGAGTCGCTTTTGATCGCTGGCGGAAGCTTCGAACCCGAGGTGCGTCAGAGTGGCCGCGAGATCAACCAGCCTTCCAACCAGGGCTGTAACACCGCCCATCTCGACGGAGTACTCGGACGAATGGTTCGAGCGCCGCAGGCTACGGCGCAACAATGATGTACCAAGCGTTTCAAGCCGCAGGATTTGTTTTTGCGTAGCCGGATCTACAGCCCGCCCCTCTGCGTAGCAAGTCAACAGATTTGTCACTTGCAACAATCGGTCGCTGATGGGCAGAATAACTTCATCCCCTGGCCGCACCCGCTGAAATGCCAGTTCCACCGCCCCAGTCACTACTGCCCCCACCAACACTGCCAGACACAGCCAAAGAGTGTCTTCCACATTGACTTCGGCTGGCACATGCCGATCCCACAAGGGAACGGCAAGGGCATTCAAGTTGACGAAGGCCACCGCTGCGGTGTAATTCGTAAGCGCACTCACAGCGTAGAATGCGAGAAAACAAGTCCCGATTACCCAAAGAAAGTGAAGCAGGGGAACGTTGATAACCAGCCGGACGGTTGCCAGGAAATATATCGCCCCGATACCGGTAACCAGGAATAGTGTTGCCGCGGACTTCAGTGTGGCCCGGGTATTTTCACGAGAAACCATCAATGCATAAACGGCGCCCTGCCAGGCGTACGGAATACGGAAAGTCATTCCGATAATCATGATGAGAGTGGCCGCAAGGGTCATCCGCGCAACCATGGCCGTCCTGCCCGGGTAGGGAGCGAGTTCCTCTTGCAGGAATGCGCGTAGCCAGGTCAACGCAGAAAATGGGCGAGGCAGAGTCTGGGCAACGGTTGCCATTCTCAATCGCCCCGTATCGTGACTACGGCGGACTCGCCAACTCGAAACAAGTCAGCTGTTGGATGTTCCACGCGGACACGCACTGGATACCTTGATGCCAAATGCACCCAATTCAGCGTGCGCTGAACATCGGGAAGGCCGTGGCTTAAATTGCCAATCCGATCAGGGTCCGGCGTGACGCCGAACCCGACACTATCCACAACTGCCGCGAAGCGTAGGTTTGGCCTAGACATCACATACACATCGGCCTTCATCCCAGGCGCGATACGTCCGAGCAGGCCTTCGCGGAAATTACCAATCGCCCACCAGGTACGCGCGTCGATCAAGGTAAACATTTCCTGTCCTACATGGGCATAAGCGCCTTCTGAGATGGTGAGATTGGTGACGATGCCATCGAATGCTGCGTAGACTCGGCAGTTGTTCAGCTGATACTGGGCGTTCTTCACCGCAGCAGCTTTTGCGCCCCGCTGATTGATCAGCGGCTCAAGGGTTGTGACCGCATGCCTGGCCTGTTCATGTTGCGCTAAAACCGATTTCAGCTTTGCCTGCGACAGAGTCAGTTGTGATTCAGATTGCTTTAGAGCCTCTGCCATTGCGGTTTCGGAACTTCGGGCTTTGTCCACCTGGTCTACGGTGACAAACTGCTTCGCGAGCAGTGGCTCAAGTCGATGCAAGTTGTTGTTCGCATACGTCCATTCAGCACGCGCTCGGCCGACACCGCGCTCGGCGTCCGTCACCTCAGCCTCGGCGCTGTGGATATTCTCCTGCGCAACCGAGACAGCGCTCACCAATGCAGCTATCCTGCGTTGTTCATCTGCGATTTGGCCTTCAAGGGCAGCCTGCTCCGAAAGGGTGTTTTCCAATGCATACCGATAGGGACGCTCATCGATCTCGTAGAGCAGATCGCCGGTTTTAACAAACTGATTGTCTTTCACATTCAGGCGAACAAGCGGGCCATCGACCTGGGGCGCTATTCCGATGAAGTTGGCGAAGATTTCGGCATCGTCGGTGCGAGGATAGTAATTCGTGCGGTAGAGCACAACGAATCCCATTACAACGGCGCTGGCCACGACAACGATACTGATCCAACGTCCATTAATCTTGCGGTTTTGTGTATTCACGGCAGTGTCATCCTCATGTCAGCGGAAAAGTGTGAGCCACAAGGCGAAGGTGAATATTGCGGTCAGGCTCGGATACACCAATACCGGGAAAGCAATCTCGACACGAGGTTGCAATAGCGCTCGACATAGGACGGCGAGCAGAATGGCGACTGCAAAACAAACCAGCCATGCAGGGAAAAACGAACCCAAGACGTCGAACGCCGGAGCCCTGCCGCAGCCAGTAAGCATTAACGGACCGAGTGCTGCCGCACCGCGAAGAAGTCGATTGGCGAGTGCGTTCATGGATGAGAAGTTCCCTTGTGGGTTTTAATCGAGTCTCCGGTTGTAAACGCCAAATCAGCGAGTGTCGTAAGCACCTGGGTGCGCGCGAAAACGTCGGCAGATCGGGCTTGTGCCAGGGAGCGCTGCGCAGCCGTCACGTCGAGGAGGTTGCGTAATCCGTATTTGTAAGATTCGAGGGCCGCACTATAGGACTGGTTGGCGGCTTCAAAAAGGGCGACCGCCGCCCGACGCTGACGAAAGGCAGTGTTTAAGTTCGAATAAGCTGTCCAGACCTCGTCGGAGATCTGATTCTTTTTCAGATTGGTCTGTGCCTCCGCCGCGCGTATGTCCGCCTGGGCCTGAGCCACGCTGCCTTTTCGTGCGCCGCCATCAAACACTGTCCAGTTGAGATTGAAACTCAAGCTGCCGGTCAAGTCCGCCGTATGCGACCAATGAAACGGCTGCTGTATGCCATAGAGTGACGGGATGGCTGGGCTGGCGTTGACGCCCAAGGTGGGGTAGTAAGCGGCTCGGGCCTCCTTGAGTCTCGCGTTGGAGCTTCGTATTTCCGCCGCCTGTTGCATGAGGTCGGGGCGCTGCGCGAATGCTCGGTTTATCGTTTCCTCGACAGTCTCACTGATCGAGTCAGGAGTTGGCAGTTGATCCAGCGGTTGAACCCTAATTGCCACGGTTGCTGACGTTCCCACGGCGGTCGCGAGGTCACCGCGAGCGATCTCTTCCGCTCCCAGCGCGGATTGCAGGTCATATTCCGCCTGGGCCGTGGCGCTTCGTGCTTCTAGAACGTCGGGTAACGTAGCGAGACCATTGGTCAGCCGTTCCTGGGCTGCCTGTTCTACGGCTTTGGCGTTGGCCAAACTGGCTTGCGCGGAGTCCTCCTGTCCGATCGAGTTCAACAGTCGGTAGTATGCCTGCTCTACCTGATCAATTACGCTCCGGTGGGTGTCATTGAATGCAAAATTCGCTGAGAGTAGTCGTGCACGGGCGGCATCGATTCGTCCCGAGCGGGCGCCGAAGTCGAACACGGTGTAATTCAGATCGAGTGCCAATTGAAAGCTCTGGATGGTTTGGCCATGGAACCGGTCTCCAAAGAACGCCTGGGCACTTTCGGTTTGAGAAGTTGCCGCAGCCGCCAGCGTCGGGTACAACTCACTTCGAGTAATCCCCAAAGCCGCTGCCTGAGAGCGAGCACGCTCCCATGCGGCTCGAGTTGCAGGGTTGTGGGCTTGCGCCAGGTCAATCAGTTCCGACAAGGAGTACGTCTTGGACTGATCTAGAGTGAACTTCGAGTCAGTAACATTCTTGGCATATACCTGGAGGTTGAGCTCAGCAGAGCCATGCCATGGATGCTCAGGCGAAGCAGGCACAGTCTGGCCCAGGAGCCTGCATGCGAGGAGCAAATCGACAAATGCAATCATGCTCATACGGTGCAACGATAGAATCTGTTTCGAAAGCCACGACATTTACACTTGAGCCTCTCCGATCGAGGAATTGCGCTGCCTTTGGTTGCTACTTGCTCAACTCCTTCAGAGTTTTGCGATCGCCCCCCCGTCCATGATGGCCACCTTCCAGCGTTCACTCATTGCTTTCCGCTTAGCGGGTGAGTCATCTCTTCGGGGCGTACCCATGAGTCGAACTGTTCTGCATTGAGGAAACCGAGTTTCAGAGCAGCCTCACGCAAGCTGATATCCTCGCGATATGCAGTAAGTGAGATCTTCGCCGCCTTCTCATATCCAATATGTGGGTTAAGTGCCGTCACCAGCATCAATGAATTGTCCAGATGCTCCTTGATACGCTTTTTATTCGGCTCGATCCCAACGGCGCAGCGCTCGCAGAATGAGCGTGACGCATCGGCCACCAGTTCAATCGAGGTCAGTAAGTTGTGCAGGATTACCGGCTTGTATACATTCAGCTGGAAGTTACCTTGCGAACCAGCAAACGCCACGGCGTGGTCGTTGCCAAAAACCTGGACCGCCACCATCGTGAGTGCCTCGCACTGAGTGGGATTGATCTTCCCCGGCATGATGGAAGAGCCGGGTTCGTTTTCGGGAATCTTGATTTCTCCGAAGCCGCCGCGCGGACCGCAAGCATACCAACGAACATCGTTTCCGATCTTCATCAACGCCCCCGCAAGAGTGCGAAGCGCCCCGCTCACGCCGACCATACCGTCGTGTGCCGAGAGCGCTGCAAATTTATTGGGAGCTGATACGAACGGTTGACCGGTTTCTTCCGCGATCCATCGGGCAGCTGTCTCGCCAAAGCGAGGGTCGGCGTTGAGCCCTGTACCAACAGCAGTGCCACCAATTGCCAGAGAGTAAATGCCAGGGAGAGCTTGACGAATGCTAGCAACGGCCTCGTCGAGTTGCGCCACCCAGCCGGAGATCACTTGCCCGAGTGTTAGCGGCGTCGCGTCCTGCAGGTGCGTCCGCCCAACCATGACTACATCGCTGTACTGCTTCGATTTCCCGTCGAGTACCAGTCGCAAGCCGCGCACAGCAGGAAACAACTTGTGCTCGATTGCCTCCACGGTCGCGATGTGCATTGCGGTAGGAAAAGTATCATTCGATGACTGACTATGATTCACATCGTCGTTGGGATGAATTGGTTTCTTTGACCCGACGATGCCACCGGCAAGCTGAATCGCGCGATTCGCGATCACTTCATTGGCGTTCATGTTGGTCTGCGTGCCGGAACCGGTCTGGAATACGACCAGAGGAAACTCGTCATCCCATCGACCATCGATCACTTCCTCCGCGGCACGGACGATCAGATCGACTTTGTCCCTCGAAAGCTGGTCGAGTTGCCCATTGGCCAAGGCTGCACACTTCTTCAAAATTCCGAGTGCTCGAATGACAGGTCGGCCCCAGCGAAAACGCTCGACGCCGATCGGAAAGTTCAAGTGAGAGCGCTGGGTCTGGGCGCCCCAGAGATGCTCGGCCGGAACATGCACGTCTCCTAAGGCATCCTCCTCGATGCGGAACTCGGTAGCGGTTGTAACACTCATATTTCACCTCTCCTTAGAAAATCTATTTTCCCCAAAGCACCGATGCCCAAGGCACGCCAATTCCCAAGAACAGAACGAGAAAGATCCCTCCGAAAATCGTCCCGAGGCGCCAGTAGTCCTTAGCCGGCAAGTAGCCACTGTTCGCGTAAATAGGGCTGGCTGCGTCAGCGAACGGTGTGATGACGCCCATGATTCCCAGTTCCATGCACAGGAGCAGGGCGAATTCCTTCACGGGAATGCCCGGTATGGCAGCGCCCGTCAAAAGAATCACTGGCAGCAACGCGGTCGTGTAGGCATCCACGCTGGCGAACACATAATGGGCCAGGAAGAAGAGGGCGAGCAGAATGAGCATCGCGAGGTGGGGCGACAATCCGTGCATGTGCCCGGCGATGCCGTCGGCGAACCATTTAACGAAGCCAACTCGGTTCAGTCCATCGCAGAGCGCAATGAGTGCACCCAGCCAGGCGAACGTAGTCCAGGCGCGCTTATGTCCTGCAATATCGTTCCAGCTAAGCACTCCGGTAAGCAACAGCAGGGAAACTGCGATGCCTGCAACCGTGGCGGCCCCGACGTAGGCACCTCCTGCGACCCACAACACAAGCGAGAGCACAACAACTCCCGTCAGGATCATCTCGTTGCGAGTGAGTGGCCCAATCTTTTCAAGCTGCGTCGCTGCCCACTTTGATACTTCACTGTTGCGCTTCACCTCTGGCGGATATAGCCAATAAGTCAGAAGAGGAGTAAGAATCAAAAGCGGGAGTACTACCGGGGCGGCAGTAATAAACCAATCGGTCCATCGAATCTCAACGTGTGCCAGCTTTTCAACAAATCCGGCAGCCAGCAAATTAAACGACGCGCCAGTAAGAAACAGCGAACTTGTCACGCATGTGGTCATAATTGCGACCCACATGAGATAAGACCCGACCCGGCGTGCGGAAGGGTCGTTTGGCTTTGACCCATAATCAAGGGCCAGATCGCTCGCGATTGGATAGATGATCCCTCCGCTGCGCGCGGTGGGAGAAGGTATGAACGGAGCCAAAATCGTATCGGCCAAGGCGATCCCGTAACCTAGCAGCAGGGTGCTTTTGCCCATGCGCTTGATGATCACGAGAGCAATGCGGTGGCCGAGCCCGGTGTTGGAGTAAGCTAGCGCGAGGATGAACGCTCCGAAGATGAGCCACACTGTCGCATTGCTATACCCTGACAGCGCCCAGGTTAGAGCAGCATTCGCCGGACGAAAACCAGTTTCCGACAACTGTTGAGGACTGAATAGGGCGAAACGTCCGAGCACCGTAACAACAGTGATGCCAATTATCGCGATGGCTGCGCCAGGTAATGGTTCGAGAACAAGGCCGACGATTACGCCGACAAAAATCGAAAAGAAGTACCACGCGTGGGAAGCGAGACCCGAAGGCACGGGCAACAATGCGAGGACGACAGTAATTATGACAGGCGCCAACGCTTTCCACAGCGGAGTCTTAGATCGAGCTTCAGGGCGTCGGCTTGGTGTTACGACAGTCCCGCTGGAAGGCGGCACCTGTACAATATTACTTATGGTTGCGTTTGAAACTCCCATTTCATTCCTCTTCGAAAAGCGATTCAGTCCTCAAAACCTGATGTCGAGCCATCCGGTCCAATAGTTGATGCTCTTGCCCGGGGTCGACTGTTTCAAGAAGTCGCCGGCAAAGAAGTGTCCGTACTCGGTGAACCACGTAAGGTTGCGAGTCATGCGCCACTGCAGTTGGGCGGAGGCCTGCGTGGCAATGAATCGAGCGTTGCTCTTCGAGCCTGGAACGATGACGGCGTTACCCACGCTATATAGGCCGTCGCTCGTACTCTCACGCCAGAAGAAAGCCGGGTTGAACAGCAACGAGACGGTCTTCATCAGTTTTAGGTCCGCCGAGGGTTGCACCGCGACCAAATTGCGCCGGGCGAACAGCTCTGCGTAGCTGAAATACGGACCCTTTTCGTATATGGAGTTGAATGTGCCGACATTGCGGCTCGATTTGTTCTGATCACCGCTGAAAGCAACTGCTCGAAGGCCAAATCTTGGTCTCAGAGGAGCTTGCTCCAAACGATAGCCCTGTTCCGTCGAAACGGCCCAGGCTCGAATGTCGCCTGAACGGAACCAACCCCATTGGAACGTGAACTCGTCGTTGTAATCCCAGTGCTCGGTGGTTCCCCACAGTCGCGTTCCGATTGTCTCCCTCTGTTCTCGGCCCGCTCCTTTGCCGTCGAACGTCACACTCTTGTTGTCGAGTCCCATGTAGTAGAGATCGACATTTCCACGCGGCAAGAATTTGAATGGATGGACTGCGTAGGCGGCCCAAAAACTTTGACTATGGTTGGGGGGATTGTCGAAATAATCCGAATTTTCCAATGTCGGCCGGGCGGCTAGGAGATCAACCGTCCAGTCACCCTTTACCCATGTAAGCCGGGCACCGTCGAGGCTGCGCCGGATGTTGCGGCCGTCACGAGTCGACACGAGGTTCTGCGAGCCAAACGCCATTTCCTGTCGCCCAGCTCGCAACGTGAGGCTGTCGCGACCCGACTTCCATAGGCCAAGATCGAAGAAACCCTGGTGGACATACATCTTCTCTTCATCCAGGCTCGGTCGCGGCCCTCCGTTCCTGCCGTTCACAAGACTGCTTGCCAGTTCGCCGAAGAAACGAAAGCGTTCACCCAAGTGAAGATCCGTGTGCAGAAAGTAGCGTTGCATGAGGTACGCATTTCCAGCAGGCTTGTCTGACCAGTTCGGATTGCTGACGTACTCGCCGCGTTCCCGAATCCAGAAGCCAAGCGAGAGGTAATAGTTCTCGTTCTCCCGGCTGAGTGGAATAAACTGAATCGAATCCAGAAGACCGGTCCGACAGTCAGGAGTCGCGAGATACTGCACCTGCTCGTCGTAAGTGGTTAGTGGGAGATTCTTCGGCGCATCGGGACAATCAGTTCCGTTGGCCTGCGCGACCTGTCCCCACGCCGAAGAACTCGCGAGCAGCGCCAATAGCGGAAGAAACCGAGCGCTTCTCCTTAGAGAACCTGACGGTAAGTTAAAAACTGCGCACATCCTAGTTGCTTCCTCTCAGATTTCGGCAAAAAAACGAGCTCTGTGTCTGTGAGCCTTGCTAGGGATCGTGAGTTGATTCAGCGGCTCGTGATGCGAATCAACATTTCCTGCCCACTATTGAGCGTGATCTTCTGATGTCCGTGGAAAGCAGTAGTACCCAGACCGCCCACGCCGCCGATGACGGATCCGATCCCGGCCCCTTTGCCTCCGCCGAATATTCCGCCTAGCAAGGCACCTGCGCCGGCTCCGATGGCTGTGTGCTCGATGCTCTTGCGGCCCCGACCACCTGATTCGATTGCTCCTTCCACATCGACCTTCTCGCCTGAAGGTGCGTGATAGAGTTCAACGATTTCGGCGTGAATCGGAGCACGCCGGCCGTCGGGCATCACCAGACGGTCAAAGCGAAGCACCATGCTGGTGCTCCCTTTGACCTTGCCCGACATTTGAATCTCCGTGATATGGCCGTACACTCGCGCACTTTGGTATTCCCCCCGGTCAACGATCGTTGCGCTGAAGGGATCACCGACTCTTGACTCATTGCTGGTGAGCGTGTCGTCTAAACGAATCCGGAGTGCGACGTCGTTCGGAACGACGAGGTTCGAAGAGGACGCAAGCAACGGCGAAGTTGCCATCAAGAAGACTGCAAAGAGAAAATGGGCCATCACAAACGATCGACCCGGTAATTTCTTGCAAGGGTTCTTCATCGGCCTTCTCCATTCGATAAATCAGGGTAGGTGGGCGTCCACTGCGTTTCGAGCACGCGACGACGCAGTTCGTCCTCAGTGACCTTTGGAGCGACGCCGTCTTTTTGCGCCTGGAGGCCAACCGCCATCGCAATATCCCTGGCGACCCGCCTGCTGTCTTTCAGGGAAGAAAGCAGAGACGCGGAAGGATCTTTAAGGGCGGGCGAATTCGCAGCAAGTGCGCGAGCTGCGGCCTGCATCATTGCGTCGGTAACCCGGCGAGCGCCGGAAGCGACAATGGCAAGTCCCATTGCTGGGAAAATATGAACGTTGTTGCATTGCGCGATGGTAATCTTGCGGCCGTTGTAGCTGACGGGTGCAAATGGAGAACCCGACGCGACCAAAGCGCGTCCATCGGTCCAACGAATCAGATCCTCTGCCGTTGCTTCGGATTTTGACGTGGGATTTGAGAGCGGAAAAATAATAGGGCGCTCGACCTTGCGTGCCATCTCGCGAACAATTGGCTCAGAGAAAGCACCGAAAACCGTGGAGAAACCGATCAGGGCTGTTGCATTGATTTGCCCGATCACATCGGCCAGGCCGATATGTCCGTTGGAAGTCCGGGGCCATCCAGCTACTTCGGACTCAGGCCGGGCATAGACGCGCTGTTCCACACTCAAGTCATTTCGGCCGGAATGTAGAAGGCCATCTTTGTCAACGATCCAGAAGCGGCTGCGGGCCTCTTCTTCGCTTAGGCCTTCCCTTATCATTCCCATGCGTAGGCCATCCGCGACACCGATTCCGGATCCACCTGCCCCGAGCATGACGATCTGTTGCTCTTTCAGACTCTTTCCAGTTACCTTGACTGCACCTAGGACAGCTCCGAGAACGACCGCCGCTGTGACCTGAATGTCATCGTTGAAGGTTAGTAACTGGTCGCGATAGCGCTGGAGAATTGGCCGGGCATGGGGAGTCGCAAAGTCCTCCCACTGCAGGCATGTCCTAGGAAACTCCTGCTTCACCGCCTGAACGAACTGATCTACGAAATCGTAATAGGCCTGCCCGGTAATCCGTTCATGACGCCAGCCGAGGTACTCAGGATCATTCAGCCGCTCTTTATTGTTGGTGCCTACATCCAGGACGATCGGTAACGTTCGTTCCGGACGAATGCCACCAATGCCCGTGTAGAGCGAGAGCTTGCCAATAGAGATGCCGAGCCCGCCTGCGCCCTGATCACCGATGCCCAAAATGCGTTCGCCGTCGGTTACCACGATTACATCGACATCTTTATTAGGGCGATTCCGCAGAAGCTGCGGGATTGAGTCGCGCAAAGGGTATGGGATGAAAAGTCCGCGAGGCCGACGATAGATGTGGCTAAACTGTTCAATCCCCTCCGCGACCGTTGGCGTGTAAACCAGTGGTGTCATTTCCTCGATGTGGTCGACGATGAGTCTGTAAAAGAGGACCTCGTTGGTGTCCTGAAGAGCGCGCAGGTAGATATGCCGCTCCAGGTCGCTGTCTTTTGTCTGGAAGGCCTCGTAAGCACGGACGGCTTGCTCATCAAGGGTTTCTACGTGTGGTGGCAGAAGCCCCTGCAGGCCAAATTCTGTGCGCTCCTCCTCGGTGAAAGCTGTGCCTTTATTTAAAGTAGGAGTGTCGAGGAGGCCCATTCCACGAGGAATATTCGAAACATCTGACTGCGTGATGGGTAGTGTGGTAACCATTCGTATGTTTTCCTTTCTTCTTTTCGTCTAAGGATTAGGAAGTTGTTCAGCGAAGCAGATTGACCTTCGCCAGATCGATAAGTTCGTCGCCGCGCCCGCTGAGAACGGCTCTCAGCATGAACAGACTGAAACCCTTTGCCTGCTCATAAAAGATCGTTGGCGGCATTGACAATTCCTGTCGTGCGACCAGGACTTCAACCAACGCGGGACCGTCATGTTTGAGAGCTTGCGCAATCGCGGGTGCTACCTGGTCCGGGGTTTCGGCTCGCAGACCAAGAAGTCCTGCTCCCTCGGCGATTTTGGTGAAATCCGGACTATGCAAGTCGGTTGCAAAATTGAGGAAGCCGTTCGCTTTCATCTCCAGTTCCACGAACGCCAGCGCATCGTTCTTGAAGACGATCACCTTCACCGGCAATTCGTGTTGTTTCAGCGTAAGCACATCGCCCATGAGCATCGAGAAGCCGCCGTCTCCCGACATGGTGATCACCTGGCGGCCGGGGTGACTAGCCTGCACGCCGATGGCTTGAGGCAATGCGTTGGCCATCGATCCGTGGTTGAAGGAACCGAGCAGTCGACGTTTGCCGTTCATCGTGAGGTAACGCGCTGCCCAGATGGTGGGCGTGCCTACGTCACAAGAGAAGACTGCGTCCTCGGCTGCGAGTTGGTTGAGCACGCTGGCAACATATTGAGGATGGATTGGCCTCTTATTGGAATTGCCAGTTGCCAGGTCATCCAGGCTTTTGCGTGCTTTCCGGTAGTGTTCTAGCGATTCTTTGAGGTGCTGTTGGTGTTGGTTCTGCTCCAGTTTCGGCAGCAGGGCGCGCAAAGTGGTCTTCGTGTCGCCAACGAAACCAAAGTCCAGCTTGGTCCGGCGCCCTAGCTGTTCACCGCGGAGGTCAAGTTGCACGATCGTGGCGTCTTTGGGAAAGAACTCCTGGTATGGAAAGTCCGTGCCGATCATTAGCAAGACTTCGCTATTCATTATGGCGACGTAACCGGAGGGGAATCCGAGAAGCCCGGTCATCCCGACGTCGAAGGGATTGTCGTACTCAATGAATTCCTTGCCGCGCAGAGCGTGCACGATGGGCGCCTGCAGCTTGCTGGCTAACTCGATCAGTTCGTCATGCGCTCCAGCGCAACCCGCACCACCCAAAATAGTGATCTTGTTCGATCTGTTCAGGAGGTCCGCAAGCAGATTGAGTTCTTCCTCAGAAGGACAAACGTTGGGTGTGGGCTCCTGAAAGCGCAGTCGTGGCCCGTCCGCGAGGGCATGCTTGAGCGCGACATCGCCGGGAATGGCAACGACAGCAACACCGCGCTTGGAGATGGCGGTCTGCATGGCAATCTCGAGCACCCGCGGCATTTGCTCTGGCTCCGATACCAGCTCGCAGTAATGGCTGCATTGCGCGAAGAGATGCTTGGGATCCGTCTCCTGAAAATATCCGCTGCCAATTTCCCTGCTCGGAATCTGTGCGGCGATGGCGAGGACGGGAACGCGGCTGCGCTGACAGTCGTAAAGGCCATTGATCAAATGCATGTTGCCGGGGCCACAACTTCCGGCACATACCGCCAACTTGCCAGTGAGATGGGCCTCGGCGCCGGCGGCGAATGCTGCTGCCTCCTCGTGTCTTACACCAACCCAACTAATATTCTGTCGAACGCGAATTGAATCGGTAATTCCGTTGAGGGAGTCGCCGGGGACTCCATAGACCCGTTCCACGCCAGCATCAACAAGAACGTCTACCAGCAATTCGGCTACTGTTTTTCTCACCATATTCATCCTTCAATTGACAACGACTATGTGTTGAGCAAACGTGGCTCAGACAATTTCGCGATTGGGACCAGGGACAAGGGTCGGTTTTTTGTGGACGCGGCATCGGTACCGCGCAATTCTCTCCCAGCGTTTACGTCCCCCGATAAGGTCCCACTGCCACCGAGTCCATGCAATTCCGCTGCCATGAAATT
>Ga0207665_10000312_pt1 | contig 33656 bp, 26 predicted proteins | sample LARL112metaG_FD_184351 | JGI IMG/M metagenome (GOLD analysis project Ga0207665, IMG submission 184351) | Corn, switchgrass and miscanthus rhizosphere microbial communities from Kellogg Biological Station, Michigan, USA - LAR L11-2 metaG... | ecosystem: Host-associated > Plants > Roots >... | reverse complement strand
GAAGTGGCCCTCACCCCAGATCCACGGCGAAGAAAACAGATGGTCGGACTTCCAGAGAACGGAAAGACATGTCATTTTCTCGCCTTTCTCGGGCTTTTTCGTAGAGTTCTATCGCGCATTTGTTCGCAGAAAATTGAACTGTCACGAAAACGTAACGCCTCCCCAAGTATGAAGGCTGCCCCGTTTGTGAGGATCGCCAACAATCTGTCCAGAATTGGGGTCGTGGTCCCAAATTTCCCAGATCCCCTTTTCTGGATAGCTTGGATCTCATTTACAGTCGGATGAATTTCTCTCAAAGCCTTTAGTCGAGAAGCGGCGATCTCCGGAGCAGTAGTGGTGGAGAAGGGCACACTCTCATCCATGCGTATTTGAGATAGTGTGCCGATAGCTGATCGTCCGGCACTTGTGCAATGATAACGAACCAATCTCTTCGTATTCTTCGACCGCTGACCTGATATCACTCTTTGGCCGCGATTGATTCTTCCATCATTCTGCCAACAGCAGACAACAATAGAGAATTCTCATTGATTCAATCGAATGTTTCGTTTTGACAGGGCCGCGCGCGCCGTTCTTAATGGCTCCATTAATGCATCCCCGCACTCGTCCTAGTTTAAGGAGTGGAAATGAAAAAGATTGTTATATGCCTCCTCGTAGTGTTTCTTGGCGCAGCTAATTCATACTCGCAGTCCACCACATCGTTGAGAGGAGTCATTACCGATTCTTCAGGCGGAGTCATTGCGGAAGCTACGGTGATCATGACCGGCACGGAAAACGGCTCCGTGCGCACCAGCATTACAGATGCCAATGGAGTCTACAATTTTCCGCAGGCCGTCCCTGGGACCTACAAGCTAACAGCGGAAAAAACTGGGTTTGCCAAAATGTCGCGCAGTAATATCACACTCCTCGTGAACACTCCAAGTACCCTCGACTTGGTCATGGTAGTGGGCGCCACCGGAGAAGTGGTGAATGTGCAGGCGGAAGTCTCGCAGATAAACACCACGGACGCGAGTCTTGGCAACCCTTTCAGCGAAATGCAGGTACGGCAAATCCCTTTGCAGACACGCAATGTGGTGGAGTTGCTCAGCGTGCAGCCTGGCGTGACTTCGAACGGAGAGGTGCTTGGAGCGCGCCGCGATCAGAACAACGTCACCCTGGACGGCGCCGACGTAAATAACAACCAGAACTCCGGATTGATCGCGCAAAACACGACCACGGGTCTGGGGGGATATCAAGGCTCCAACGCCAACGGCGCAAATGTCAATTCCGGATTCAATGCGGTGCTCCCGATTCCTCTCGATTCCGTCGAGGAATTCCGCGTTACCGTGGCCGGCCAGGGCGCCAACATGGGGCGCTCCTCCGGAGGCCAAGTCGCTCTTGTGACGAAAAGCGGAACGAATAACCTCCACGGCTCATTGTATGAATACAACCGGACTTCCGCTACCGCCGCCAATACCTGGTTCAACAATCAGGCCGGTGTTCCCAGGCAGCCGCTGGTGCGCAACCAGTTCGGTGCATCCACCGGCGGCAAAATTGTCAAAGACCGAGCATTTTTCTTCTTCAACTACGAGCAGCGCCAGGATGCCAGCGGCGTCGCACAGGTTCGGGCCGTGCCATCCGACTCTCTGCGTCAGGGAATCTTCAAATACAGGATGTGCAATAACCCAACTGGCCCCGGCGGTACCTGTGATCCAGTAAACGACAAGATTTTTGTGCAATCTATCTCCGCGAGCGACATTCAAGCGGTGGATCCCCTCGGCAAGGGAGTCGATACCAGCATGCTCCCTATCTTGAACAAGTATCCTAACGGCAATGCCCCCTCCTTCGGTGAGGATGGCGGGCTAAACTTCAGTGGTTTCCGATTTAATGCGCCGAGTCATCGCAGCGATCACGCCATTGTCGGAAAGATTGATCTTCATCTGGACCGCGCGGGCAAGCACACTGTCAGTTTTCGTGGCACCCTTGCTGACAATACGGACGACCAGATTCTTGCCCAGTTCCCGGGACAAGCGCCGGCTTCCACTCTGCGCGACAACAGCAAGGGTTTTGCGGCGCAGTATACGGCGATTTTGCGTCCCAACCTTGTCAGTGTTCTGAATCTCAGTTACACCCGGTTTGGCCAAGCTCTGTCTGGTTTGACGGGCCCCGCTCTATTCCAGACGAGTCTCGACCCGCTGCAAAATCCTTACGCGCGCCCCCTCTCGCAACGGCTGCCAACCTTAAATCCCAATGAGGACATCGCCTGGACCAAAGGGCCACACACCATCACTGCGGGATTTTCCGCCCGCATCATTCACAACAACACGCGCTCGTTTGCCAATTCGTTCGCACGCTATGGGTACGGCGCCACGGAACTAATCGGTTTAGGAGCAGACATTGATAATGCGCTTACAAACTACATGTCGACAAATCCGGTGCGCTTCGGGCCAAACACGGGGCTGGCAGATCCCGTTTCCGTTACCAATGGCATGGGCGCGATCCTTGGTTTGGTGAACGACGATTTTCATACCGATCTGTTTTCGAAAAGTGGAACTCCCCTGCCGCAGGGCACGGTGCAAGCCCGTAGGTTTATCGAGCATGATTACGGCCTTTATGTAGGTGATACCTATCGCTTGTCGCGCGAGTTGACATTGAGTTTTGGTTTGCGGTGGGAGAACTTCAGGCCTCCATACGAAGCAAACGGATACCAGGTGATGCCCACCGTCCCGCTGAATCAGTATTTTGCGGAACGCGATGCGGGGCAAATGCAAGGTGTGCCGCAGAATGCTTTGCCGAACGCCAGACTGAAGTGGACCCTGGATGGCCCTGTCAATGGCAAACCGACATGGTGGAAACCTTCCAATCTAAATTTTGCACCGCGTTTTGGACTTGCCTATTCTCCTTCGGGCCACGGCGGCTGGCTCGGAAAGATGTTCGGGACGGGTGGAGCGTTCCGAGTCGGTGCTAGCATGGTCTATGATCGATTCGGCAGTGACCTCATCACGCAGTACGATCAATTCGGCTCTATCGGCCTCGCCTACAAAGCGAATTTCCCGGATTCCTATAGTTTCAGCACGAGCCCGCGGTACCTGGGTTCTTCCCCCACACTGCCTGCTCCTCCGCAGGAAACCTTCCCATATCAACCTCCAGACATTGCCGCCATCATCGGCGACTTCGAGGGTATTTCACCGAACCTGAAGCCCCCGTACGCTTACGTTTTCACCGCCAGCTTCGCTCGCGAAATTCCCGGCAAAATGACTATGGAGATCGGCTATGCCGGGCGCCTCTCTCACCGTCTGCTCATGGAAGGCGATGTCTATACGCCCCTGGAGTATTTCAAGGATCCAAAGTCGGGAATCACTTGGGAACAAAACGCAGGTAAGGTGCGGGCTTTGTTTGATTCGGGTCTGACGCCGGCCCAGGTCAAAGCAAATCCAAGCTTGGTGCCAACGCTTCCGTTCGTCGAGGACATGTGGCCCACTCTCGCGAATGTCGACGTTCCGGGAAGTGCCTCAGCCAACTACTTCATGTGTGTGTATAACGACTACGGTGGCAGCTATCTTGACTGTCTCCACGCCCTCGACCGCAACGTGACAAGTTCTTACAGTCCGGGGCAATGTCTCACGGTCACCGGATGTTATACCTTCTTTCCCACTCAGGGCAGCTCACTGCCCACGTGGATGAATTCCGGCACTGCGGCCTATCATGGACTCACGGTTTCTTTGCGTAGGAGATTCAGCGGCGGACTCTCCTTTGATTTCAACTACTCGTGGTCGCACTCGGTCGATGACGGCTCGGCCGCCGAATCAGGAGCCGGCGAGCAAGGGGCCGCCATTCAAAATATTTACAACACCAAGGAATTCCGTGGCTCTTCGGATTTCGACATGCGGCACAACATCTCCGGTAATGCGCTGTTTGAGCTGCCCGTTGGCCGGGGCAAACCGCTTCTCCAAGATGCCCCGCGCTGGTTGGACATGATCGTTGGCGGCTGGCAGGCCTCCGGCTTGACCCGCTTCCGCACCGGTTTGCCAACAACCGTGGCGGGAGGGCTAGAGTACAACGCAAACTATTGGCTGAGTTCTCTGGCGATCGTCACCGGGCCCGTCAAGGCGGGTGTGCACATCAATCAGAATGGCAATCCCAGCCTCTTCGCGAATACCAGCACCTCAAACTCCTTCGCCGACGAACTGCCGGGCCACACCGGCAAACGCGCCGCCGTTCGCCTTCCATCGCTTTTCAACACCGATCTGGCGGTGACAAAACTATTCAAGCTGCCCAAGGAAAGTCAGCGAATTCAATTTCGTGCCGAAGCCTTCAACGCGTTTAACAATGTCAACTTTACGAACCCGAGCCTTAGCCTAACTTCGCCGGGCACTTTCGGAGAGTTTCAGGGCGTGATGGAGCCGCGGGTAATGCAGTTTGCGCTGCGCTACGAATTCTGATCACCTCCTGGCAGCTTGCCCGATTCGGCCGATGTGGCACGAGTGCTGGGGGGAGATCCCGCCCAGCACTTTGCTTCGAAGATTACACAGACAACGTGCTTGCCGGGAAATCACATTGTAGCTAGATTTCGTTCGGCAATAGATTTCGTGCAGCAGCCAGGTCGTGAGAGCCGGAATCGCTGATTCCCGGCGCAGTCTCCTCGGGTTCGCGCGTGCTTCCGGCGGCGCTGTCCAGCCGTGCCACTAGCAGGGAGGTCTCATCCGCGGGGCAAGAGCTGGGAATCGCAAGGTCCATGGCAACATGCGAACCGTGATGTGGCGTTTCCCGGGCCAGTACAATAACTCGTGTTCCCAGCTGAACCGCTTCGTGTGTGTTGTGAGTGACAAACAGCAACGTTACGCCCGCCCCGCGCCACAACTGGCGAATCAAGACTTGCATGTCCCGGCGCGTACCAGGGTCCAACGCGCTGAAGGCTTCGTCCAGGAGCAAGATCCTGGGCCGATTGACCAGGGCCTGCGCAAGGGCGACCCGCTGCTGCATGCCGCCCGAGAGTTGGTCGGGGTATTTTCGGGCATCTGCGTCTTGCAAACCGATCCGGCGGATATACTGCATGGCCTGCTGGCGAAACTCCCTTCGCTGGCGGAAATAGCGCGGGGTCAGACGCGTAAATAGGTTGAATGCACTGACCTCCGGCCCAAAAGTAATGTTGCCCATCACGGTTTTGTCTGGAAAGAGAGAATACTTTTGCGGCACGTAGCCACAGGTGAGATCCGGCTGGTTGTGTTCGATGCCAGCAATCAAGACGCGGCCCGCGACAGGCCGTTCCGAACCTAGCACGAGCCGCAGTAAGGTTGATTTTCCGCATCCCGTCTGGCCCAGCAGGCAGACGAACTCACCTTCTTCGATTTTCAGATCGATGTCGCTCAGCACCGGGTGCGACGGTGCACCATAGTTCACGGAAACATTTTCGAATTGAATCAGCGCCATATTCGCTATGCCTCTCTGAACCAGGGGTGGAGTTTGCGGTTGATGAGCCGCATCGCCACGTCCACCAGGAAAAGCAACAATGCCACCCACAGCACGTAAGGAATAATCACGTCCATTCCCATGTGGCGGCGCAGCAATGCGATGCGGTAGGCCAGGCCGTCGGTGGAGGCAATCATTTCCCCCGCAAAGAGGAACAGCATGACGGCCTTCAGGTTGAGCCGAATACTATTCAGCACGCGCGGCGCAATCTGCCGGAGGATGACGCGGTAGGCTACATCGAAATCTCCCGCCCCCAGCGTGAAAGCTTTCACGACCTGCTCCTGCGGAACGCTGCGTGTAAGGTTAAAGGTGTCCAAAATGATCGTTGGGGTCACGCCGATGACGATCAGCATGATTTTAGCTAGCTCATCAATACCAAACGCGATGAACAGAATCGGCAAAAGAGAAAGTGCAATGATTTTGTCGAAGAAGAGCACGAAGCGGGAGAAAAACACTCCCACGTAAGGAAATAGGCCCATGTGCAGGCCGAGAAAGACGGCCGGAATCAGCAAGAGCAAACTATACAAAAAGCGCCGCGCACTGGCCTTGGTGTCCTTCCAAAGCATGCTCGCAAGAAAGCGCTGTGGCAGGGTTGCATTTTCTCCGATATTCGATTCGTCGTCTTCAGCCGGTTTGAATGCCGCGTCGTAGGTGCTGTGAAGCATGTGCGGGATGGTGGGCACAACGCGGTCCTCTGCATTTTCCTGATGCCGCTTCTGGGCGGCGTGAACGTAGAGCCCGATCCCCAACACAAACAAGAACCACGAGAGCAGCACCGTCGTCGTGCGGCTGGGTTTGGCATGAACGAGTTGGAATCCGCCGCGCATGTTTCTTAGAGTTTGCCTTGCGCCGCCATCTCCATGTATTGGTTCTCGAATCGCAAGCGGACGTGATCTGCTTTTCCCTGGATCGAACCGTCCGGGTAGCGAATCGCCACGTCATCCGCCGTGCCGGTCTTCTCGCCCAGGAGGCCGTGGTCAAAACAGAATTGCCTCACCAGCGCCATTTTTTGCTTGAGCACTGAGGAACTGCCGAAGTCCACCGCGGACTTGGCTTCATAGAACATCCGCGTCGTGCTGAGCTGCTCCTTGTAAGAGGCCAGGGAATCCGCAGATCCCTCGGCGACGGCCGTCAGCACCTTGTCTGCTGCGGGAGCTTGCGGCGACATCAGTCCCATCATTTCGTACCAAGCGCCGGCAAGAGCTTTAGCGAATTTTTGTCCGGAGCCGTCTGCGCGTTCCAGCACGTCCGTGCGCACTACCGTCAGGTCCAGAATTTCGCCTGGTATTTGAGAGGAATTGAACAACGACGTCACGCCCTTCTGCTTCAGCAGCTGCGAAAGCATGGGTTTCCACGTGACAACGGCGGAGGCGCTGGAATCGCTGATGAATGCGGACTGAATGTCCGAATCCGAAGTGTTGATTTTGCGCACCTGCTTGATCTCGTCGATGCTCCCGTTCAGGGTAAAGGCGCGGTCCAACAGGTACTCCGATACCGTCTTTTCCACGAGTAACAATTTCTTGCCGGCGAGGTCTTTGATCTGCAGGCCATTTCTCACCAGCAGCGCATCGTTCCCATTCGAGTAATCGCCAATGATCAGCACCGTGGTGGGGACGCCGGAAGCGGCGGGCATATCCAACGCTTCCATGTTGGTCATGGCGCAGGCATCGATGTTGCGCGAGACGAAAGCGTCAAGCGACGGCGCATAATCGAACCGCTGCACTTTAATGGTGACACCGTACTTATCCGCCCATTTCTTCAGGATTCCGGACTTTACCAGGTATTGGTACGGCGTCCACCCTGCGTAGATGGACCACCCAACCGTGAACGTCGGTTTCTGAGCGCCGACGGAAGTCGTAAGCAACAAGAAGAGACAAAAAATACGCGCTATCATCGAGTCGTCCGCAGCATGTATTCCAGGCAGGGACCGGAGGTCGCCATATGCTGAGGAATTCTAGCCCCGACGCGAGGCCACGCCCTCAGTCATTATTTCTATCTCTACGATTCACTTTTTGGATGATGCCAGGTAGGCGCGCCACCCTTCGAACTGCGTGATCTCCGTGGAGCCGGCTAGCGCGTAAGGCTCACAGATAAAGCTTTTGACAGACTCGCCGGAATCCAGCATGACGTTGCCGATGCCCAGAGGCTCGGGGACCTCCGCCACGAAACTGCCGAACCGGTCCTCCGGTATTGTCCAAACTTCCACTTCAATCCCAGAACCTTGGAATTGGTCATCGCGCGCCAAGCCGGGTCTGGCTGGCTTGCTGCCTGCCAGCGCGTAAAGCCGATAACCCGGTGCGGTTCGGCAAGTTTTTTTCAGGCGCGCGCCTCGCTGGGTCAGCTGCGAATTCAAAGGTTGGCCGCTGAGATGTGCTCCAACGACGGCCAGATTCACGCACCCAGGTGTTCTTTCAAGCAGCGGAGCCTTTCCACCGAGATAGCGATGTGCGAGCGCGAGAAGAGCTTCGTCCGAAAACGCTGGTCCGATGAAAGAAATTCCAAATGGCAGACCGTTCGAACGAAATCCCGCCGGAGCCGCGACAGCCGCGAGGACCATCAAGTTCACAAAATTCGTGTAATAGCCGAGATTCGTGTTCATCTTGACCGGGTCTGCGGCCACTTGTTCGTGGGTGTAAATGGTTCCCGTGGTGGGCAAGACCAGAACGTCCATCGTGCTCCATTGGCTGAGGGCGGCGCAGCACAAATCAAGCAGGCGATACTCGGCCTGGAACGCATCAACTGCAGTGTAACGATTCCCGCCGGCAATAATGCCGCGCACGACCGGGTTCATCTCCGCCGAATGATTCTGCACAAAGGATTGGATGGCTGCGAGGCGTTCCGCCACCCACGGCCCTTCGTAAAGCAAGTCGGCCGCACTGCGAAAGACCGAAAAATCAATTTCCACTTTTTGGCCGCCGATTTGCTCGATTCTGCTCACCGCTTTGGCATACAGCGCTTTTGCTTCTTCGTCGCCGAAGAACTCGAGTTGCTCAGTTCGGGGCACGCCAAAGCGGAAAGGGACATTCAACCAGGGCGCAGCATCTTCACCGGTGCGAGGCTCGCGTGAAAATGGATCACGGGAATCAGGGCCCTTGGCGGCGTTCCAAACCTTGTGAGCCTCGAGGCAATTCGATGCCAGGATGGAAACGCAATCGAGCGTGCGGCAAGCTGGAACCACGCCAGTAGTGCTCAGCAGTCCTCGAGTCGGTTTTAGGCCAATTAAATTGTTGAAGGCAACAGGCACGCGGCCTGAACCTGCTGTATCCGTGCCGAGCGCAAATGTGACATGGCCTTTCGCCACGGCGATGGCCGAACCGGAGCTTGACCCGCCGGAAATATATCGTTCGTCGTACACGCTCGAGCAGGCTCCGAACGGCGAGCGCGTCCCTACCAATCCGGTTGCGAATTGGTCCATGTTGGTTTTGCCGATCAGAATCGCTCCAGCGTCCATCAGTCGCTGCACCACCGTCGCGCTGGAAGCCGGAGTGTAGGCATAAGCCGGACAGCCCGCCGTCGTCGGCATCCCCGCAACATCAATATTGTCTTTCACTGCGAAGGTCATTCCGGCGAGAGCAAGCAGGGAAGAATTTTCTACTTCGTGTGCCCGCGCCAGCGCCTCCTCTCGCGGCACCAGGGAAATCCAAACCGGGTTGAGTGGCTTTCCATCCAAACGGTCATAAATTCCAGCGACCTTTTCCGGAATCTTCATGGGGCCGCCTCTGGACGAAACGCCAGTAATATCTGTCCTGAGGAAACCAGCGATCCCGGAGCACAATGCAATCTCTCGACAGTGCCCGCATTGGGCGCCACCACCGCGATCTCCGTTTTCATCGCTTCGAGCACAAGAAGCTTCTGCCCGGCTTCCACTCTTTGCCCAATTTCCACGCCGATCGTCCACACACTTGCACCAATCGGAGAGCGCACCGGCTTGCAGCCCTTGGGAGTTTCCAATTCGTTTCGAGATGCCCCGAGCGCTTCCGGAGGCTCGGCGAAGTCAGCCTGCCCAGCGACGCCCCAGCGTTCCCGCTCGGCATCAAAAGCCTGCTGCTGCCTCGCTTTGAATCCAGCCGCGTCGGCCTGGATCGATTTCAAAAACGCGTGATACTCGCGCAAGTGGAATTCCGATTGCTCGATACGCAGCGAATACCGTCCGCGCGGAAAAGCATCGCGGATGTCCAGCAGTTCGTCCGCGTTTACAGGAGAAAACCGAATTTGGTCGAAGAAGCGCAGCAACCATGGCGTCCCCGGCGCAAACTCGGCCGTGGAGCGAAACGTATTCCACATTTGCACGGTGCGGCCGACGAATTGATATCCGCCCGGACCTTCCATGCCGTATACACACAGGTAAGCGCCGCCAATTCCTACGGCATTTTCGGGCGTCCAGGTTCGAGCCGGATTGTATTTCGTGGTAACCAGGCGATGCCGCGGATCGACGGGCGTGGCTACCGGCGCTCCCAGGTAGACGTCGCCCAGCCCCAGCACCAGGTAGCTGGCGCCAAACACGATGCGGTGTACCTCATCGACGGAAGCGAGGCCGTTGATGCGGCGAATAAATTCAATATTGCTGGGACACCAGGGCGCGTCCGATCGCACGCCCTGCATGTACTTTCGGATGGCCAACTGGGTCGCCGGATCGTCCCAGGACAGCGGCAGATGAACCACGCGCGAATTCACGGAAATGTCGTCCAGGTCCGGAATGCGGCGCTCGCAAACTTCAAGAGCCTCGAGGAGACCCTCACGACGCAGGCGGGAATCGTAGTGCACGTGCAGCGAGCGTACTCCTGGAGTGATATCGATGATCCCGGGAAGCTGCAGCTCGCGTAGTTGTTGTTCCAGTGCGTGCACGCGGAAGCGCAGATTCAGATCCAGCACGTTCGGTCCGTACTCTACGAGCAAGTACCTGTCGCCATCGGCGCGGCAGACCACCGCCGGTGCGCCCTCTGATGCTAATCGCCGCAGGACCGGATCTTCACGGAAAAGAGTTTCCGGCAGTGATGCCATTTCTTCGGAGAGCGTTTCTATGTTCATTTCTTGCGCGCGGCTCAACTCCAACGCCTGCTCCAATGACAGTGCGCAAAACCGCACGACGTCACCAGCCTTCAGTTGCCCGATCTTCCAAAGCTCGGCGTCGACGATGGTCGCCGGACACACGAAGCCGCCCAGACTCGGGCCGTCAGGTCCCAGAATCACAGGCATATCTCCGGTGAAGTCGATGGTCCCAACCGCGTAAGCGTTGTCGTGAATGTTAGATGGATGCAGCCCGGCCTCGCCGCCATCTTTACGCGCCCACTGCGGCTTAGGACCGATCAGTCGCACGCCAGTGCGGTCGGAGTTATAATGCACTTTCCATGCAGTAGAAAAGAATGTTTCGATGTCTTCGGTAGTAAAAAAATCCGGCGCGCCATGGGGGCCGTATAACACCCCAATCTTCCACTCGTTTCCATATTGCGGAATTAACTGTTCCGCCAGTTTAACGGTTTTACCTAAACTTCTTTCAGAGGCCCCTACGTGTAGCACGTCTCCTGCGCGAAGTGTGGTGCCAGATTGACCACCGAATTTTCCAAGAATGAAAGTCGAGCGGCTGCCAAGATAGGGCGGAGATTCGATCCCTCCAGCAACCCCAAGGTAAGCGCGCGTCCCCGCTCCTTGTACTGCTCCCAATTCAAGAACTGAGCCTCTGCGAACGAGTGTAGCTTGCCATAGGGGAATCGGTTGGCCATCTAGCCGCGCGCCGAAATCCGCCCCCGTCAGAGCAACCGTCGCATCGAAGGAAAAACGCAAGGTCGGTCCAGTAAGTGTCATCTCAAGTCCGGCGGCATCACTGGCATTGCCCACGAGACGGTTCGCGAAGCGAAATGCCAGCGAATCCATCGGGCCCGAAGGAGGGACGCCAATGTGCCAGTACCCCATGCGGCCCGGGAAATCCTGAATGGTCGTTTGCGTGCCCGGCTCAATCACATCAATATTTAGGGGGACGTAAGCGAGATCGCGTAAGAACGAGGTAGAGACACCTCCCCGAGTCAGAGCCGGAGCTTCGCAGATCTGTCGCAAGTACGGTAGGTTCGTCTCCAACCCCGACAACTCCGATTGACGTAAGGCTACGCGGAGCTTGTGGAATGCGGCCTCTCGGCTTGGCGCGTGCACTATTAATTTCGCCAGCAGGGGATCGTAATAAGGAGTTACCTCAGTTCCGGCTTCCACCCAGGTTTCCACGCGCACTTCCTCAGGCCATTTGACGTGCGAAAGTTTGCCCACGCTTGGTTGGAAATTCTTTGCCACGTCTTCCGCGTACACTCGCGCCTCGATGGAGCATTCATCGCGCCGCACATTAAATTCCTCAAGCGCGAGGTCCTGCCCCGCTGCTTGCCGAACCATCCACTCAACCAGGTCCACACCGGTCACTTCCTCGGTGACACCATGCTCGACTTGCAGCCGAGTGTTGACCTCTAGGAAATAGAAATCATCTGTCTCGTTATCGTAGATAAACTCGACGGTCCCTGCCGACTGGTATTTCACCGCCTTGCCCAATCGGATTGCCGCAGCGATAAGTTTTTCCCTGACTGCGCTCCCCAAGCCAGGTGCCGGCGTTTCCTCGATGACCTTCTGGTTTCGCCGTTGTACCGAGCAATCGCGCTCTCCCAGCGCAGCCACCGAGCCGCGGCCGTCCCCGAAAATTTGCACCTCAATGTGCCGTGCTTGCGAGACGAATTTTTCCAGGTATACTCCGCCGCTTCCAAAATTCGCTCGGCTCAACCGTGCGACCGCGTCAAACGCCTCACGTAATTCTTCGGCTGACCCGCACAACCGAATGCCGATCCCGCCGCCGCCGGCAGTACTCTTCAGCATCACCGGATAACCGATGCGTTCAGCGGCTTTGATGGCGGCTCGTAGGTCTTCGAGCAGTTCGCTACCCGGCAGGAGCGCCACACTGTTCTCGGCGGCAATCCTGCGCGCTACATGTTTCAATCCAAAGTCCTTCATTTGCTGGGGAGTCGGTCCGATAAACACAACTCCATCTGCCGCACAATCCTCTGCGAAGACCGCATTCTCACTGAGGAATCCGTAACCCGGATGAATAGCCTCTGCTCGTGTTTTCCGCGCGGCCTCCAGCAAGGCGGGTATGGAGAGATAGCTGTGCGTAGGCGACGGGGCACCGATGCACACCGCTTCGTCCGCCTGCTCCACATGCATCGAATGGCGGTCGGCTTCGGAATACACGGCAACCGAGCGCACACCCATCTTGCGAAGTGTTCGAATAATGCGGCATGCAATCGCGCCGCGATTGGCAATCAGAACTGTCTCAAACATCACGCCTCGGTCCCATTCCAGATCAGGACCTGGACTGGCGTTGGGTTGTAAGCATTGCAAGGATTGTTCAACTGTGGACAATTGCTGATCAAAACGAGGACATCGGTTTCCGCACGCATCTCGACGTACTTCCCGGGATCGGAAATGCCGTCTTCAAAGGTAAGCTTGCCCTCCTTCGTCACCGGCACGTTCATGAAGAAATTGATGTTGTTGGCGATGTCGCGCTTGCTCATGCCGTGGTCCCAATCGATCACCGCCTTCATAAAGCTGTTGCGGCAGGCATGCATGTGCCGTTTTTCGAGGGCGTATCGGACCATGTTGCTTTCGGTGGCACATGCTCCGCCTAGTGTGTCGTGCCGGCCGCACGTGTCAGCCACGATCGTCAACAGCACCGTTCCGCCGGTGGAAATCAATTTCGTTCCGGTCGTCAGATAGATATTGCGTTGCTGCTGGATCGTGTCTTGCGCACTGTAGCGGTCGGAATAATCCTGTTCGTTGTAAAACAGAGTATCCACCGCTTGGTTGCCGTGCAGATCAACGATGCGGAAATACTGACCCTTCTTCACTGGATGGATCCAAGGTTCTCCAGCCAGAATCTCATGGCTATAGACGGCCTTTGCCGGATCAAGCTTGCTTTCAACTAGGTTGATTCCGCTCATAGTTCTTGTTTCCTCATAGGAAATATCTTTCCGTCAGCGTGAAGCCCCGTCCGTTTTCTTCTCTCGAAATCCTGCAAAAATCGTCCGAACTCGGCGCCGGAACTCTCCTAATAGACACTTTCGCTGGTTTCGGCGCATATCGCGAATTTGGATCGAGCGGATGTTGGCACGTGTTCAGTATCACTAGGACGTTCATCTCCGCACGAAGCTCAACAAGATCGCCAGCTGTGGAGTTGCCTGGGGCAAAGCTCATGCTGCCATCCTCTGCAACATCAACACGGCTGAAGAAATTCACATTTGCCGTGAGGTCGCGCGGACCGAGCCCCCATTTGGCCATCTCGATCAGGAAACTGTCGCGCCCGTTCTTGTGATAATCATTACGCTGTTCTTGATAGCGTGAAGCTCCGTATTTTTTTTCCACCAGCTTGCTATTGGAGGTTCCGCCGACGGGGTCGTGCCAGCCAACCTTGTCTTCAACAATGGAACATAGAATGCGTCCCATGTCGGAATACAAGACGAAACCCGTTGTCAGCCGCGCGATATGCTGCGCCTTCAGCGTGTCCGGCATGTTGTATCTTTCCACCGGACACTCGAAGTTATAGAAAATTGCACCAACATTCGCTCCGCCTTCCACATCCATAAGGCGCAGCGCTGTTCCACGCTTCAGCACGTGCGACCATGCCGCTCCCGGCTGAATGGTCTCCTCCCAGAGAACGGAATTCTCTTCCATTTACACCTCTCCTGTTGTGACGTTGGGTGCGCTACTAATGAAATAAATTACAGCGAGGGAGGCGGACCGCAACAGACATCCATCCTCGTCAGCCGCAGATACACCGTTATGGAAATGAGCGATCGAGGATCTCGACCTGAGTAACTGGATCTCATTGCGCGTAGTCTCGCACACCAAGCCCGGCCACACAAGGAAAAGAATCATGTGGCATCGCGCGTCAACTTGATCTCATCACCTGACGACCGTCTCGTGTGTCAGCTAGCCCGACGTTGCGGTCACTGCAATTGCGTAAGGACCCGCCGGCTGTCCTGTTCGTGGTCGGAGCTCGCTTCCTGCACTGACGGAAGCGCAATGGGAACGGTGGAGAGGTCGGCAATAATCCCGTGGCTGCCCAAGTTGCCGTGCATGGCGGCGCCCATGACACGACCGCGAGTCTTGGGACAATAGCGTTCCAAGCCGCATAGTTGCTGATTGCATCTGTCACGAAAATGTCACGCAAAGTGCGGAAAACGGCGGCAAAAAGACGGCAAACAATAATAAAGGAAGGAGAAAGCAGGTTGCAGGAAATTGCCCCAACTTGCTGAATCCGTTCGATTAGCCCCTCTGGCAAGATTTGGCAAAGTAGTTCGAAAGGCTTCTAAGCAGAGGGTCGCGTGTTCGAATCACGCCGGGCGCGCCATCTCAAATCCTTGCCTGTCGTTCGATTGCCACCCCCCATCCTTTTTGCATTTCCCATCGATTTCCATTCCATCGAATTGTCCGGAAATGCCGAGCGCGGCCCATATTGATTGGCCACCAGACTTGTGCCCCATCCCCCGTCTCAGTAAAATGGCCCGTCCTTGCTTCCCGCTCCTAATCTTTCTTTTGCGTCATACCGGAGTCATACCGAATGGGGCAGCATTACGACGTTATCGTCATCGGCGGCGGCCACAACGGCTTGGTCAACGCCGCGTATCTTGCTAAGGCAGGGAAGAAGGTTGTCGTCCTCGAACGGCGCCACGTTCTAGGCGGCGCAGCCGTCACCGAAGAAATTTTCCCCGGCTTTCTTTTCTCCGAATGTTCTTACGTCGTCTCGCTCCTTCGCCCCGAAATCATTCGCGAGCTCGATCTTCCTCGCCACGGCCTGGAAATCCTCCCGCTCGACGGCACGTTCTCACCCATGCCCAACGGCGATTACCTCTGGCGCGTAAACGACCACGCCAAATCTATGCGCGACATTCGCCGCCATTCCCGCCTAGACGCCGAAGCCTACGACGAATTCTCCAAGATGATGACTCCCATGTGCCGCTTCGTGAAGCCCATGCTCTCGATGGTTCCTCCCGACCCCACCACGCTTAATCCTAAAGACCTCAAGCAGCTCAACTTCCTGCTGCAGCGTTTCCGCGAGCTCTCTTCCGACGAGCGTTACACTCTCGTTCAGCTCATGACTATGAGCTCCGCCGATTTCCTCGACCAGTGGTTCGAAACCGACGTCCTCAAAGCGACCATGTCTGCGTCCGGCATCATCGGCACCTTCCTTGGCATCCGCTCGCCCGGCACTGCCTATGTCCTCCTCCATCACTACATGGGCGAAATCGACGGCGCCTTTCGTTCCTGGGGTTTCAGCCGTGGTGGGACTGGCGCTATTTCAAACGCTATCGCTGATTCCGCCCGCGAAGCCGGCGTCGAAATCCGCACCAAGGCGCCCGTCGGCAAGATCCTCGCCAAGAATGGCCGCGCTTGCGGCGTTGCCCTTCAGGATGGCGAAGAACTCTCCGCCCAAGTCGTTTCCTCCAGCGTTGACCCGCATCTCACCTTCGAGAGATTTCTCGAACCCAGCGATCTACCTGCCGATTTCCTGGAAGGTGTTCGCCGCTACAAATTCCGCGGTTCTTCCGGCAAAGTCAATCTCGCGCTCGACGCGCTTCCCAATTTCAAATGTCTCCCTGGCCCGGGCGTGCATCTTCGCGGCGCCATCTCTATTTCTCCCAGCATGGAGTACATGGAGCGCGCCTACGACGACGCCAAATACGGCCACTACTCGCGCCGCCCCTACATTGACATGGTCATTCCCAGCCTTACTGATCCCAGTGTCGCGCCTCCCGGCAAACACGTTCTCTCCTGCTTCGTGCAATACGCGCCGTACAAACTCGCCGAAGGCACTTGGGACGATCACCGCGAAGCTTTCGGCGACAACGTCATCAACGCGATCGCGGAATACGCGCCCAACATCAAAGACATTATCGTTGGCCGCCAGGTTCTCACGCCGCTTGACCTCGAACGCGAGTTCGGCCTGACGCAGGGCAACATTTTTCAGGGCGAACTTTCTCTCGAGCAGCTTTTCTTTCTTCGCCCCGTTGCCGGCTGGGCTTACTACCGCACGCCCATCCGCAATCTTTATATGTGTGGTTCCGCCACCCATCCAGGCGGAGGCATCATGGGAGCCAACGGCCGCCTCGCCAGCCAAGTCATTTTGAAGGACTGGCCGCTCGCCTCGCTGGCGCGCCGGGCAAAGTCTGGTCCTTCCCGCGCAACTGCGGCCGCGCCCAAGGCGGCCAACTGAACATGTCCCTCGGACAGCGTGTCGTTCTCATCGGCGGTGGGCATAACGCTCTCATCACCGCTTTTTATCTTGCCAAGGGCGGCTTCAAGCCCCTCGTTCTCGAACGCCGCGAAATGGTCGGTGGCGGCGCCATCACCGAAGAATTCTATCCCGGCTTCAAGGCCTCAACTCTCGCGCACACACTCGGCCCGCTTCGCGCAGAGATTGCGCGCGACATGGAACTCGAAAAATTTGCGTGCGAAATACTCTATCCCGGCCCTCGCATCTTCGCCCCCAAGCCTGATGGCGGCTCGCTTCTTTTCTGGAACGATAACGCCAAGACTGCTCGCGGCATCGCGAAGATTTCCGAGCGGGATTCCGCCAAGTACCTGGAATTCGCCGACGCTCTCGATCATCTCACTGGAGTCCTCGACCATCTCGTTTCCATAACCCCGCCCGCGATCGACAAGCCCACGCCCGAAGACCTCTGGACACTTTTCAAGACTGGCCGCAACGTGCGCATGCTTGGCAAGAAAGGCATCTTCGATCTTCTTCGCTGGGTCCCTATGGCCGTCGCGGACTTCGTCTCCGAGTTCTTCGAAACCGAGCTTATCCGCGCCGTCATCGCTGCCCGGGGTATTTTTGGTACAGCTCTCGGTCCCTGGTCCGCGGGTTCCACTGCTGTCCTTCTTCTTCGTGCCGCTTCCGACACCCATCCCGTGGGCACCGCTTCTTTTCCACGCGCCGGGCTCGGCAACTTCACCCGCGCTCTTGCTGAATCGGCGAAGCAAGCCGGTGCGGAAATTCGCACCGACGCCGAAGTCCAGCACATCCGCATCAAGGACGGCGCGGTTACGGGCGTCGTGCTCACCAACGGCGAAGAAATCGCCGTCGACGCTGTGGCCTCCGGCCTGGATCCCAAGCGCACTTTCTTCCATCTCGTCGATCCCTCCCAACTCGATCCTACGTTCGCTAATCGCATTAAGAATTACCGTTCGAATGGCACTGTCGCGAAAGTCAATCTCGCTCTCGGTAGTCTTCCCACTTTCTCCGCGCTCGATCCCACCGAGGGTTTTCTTGAGGCCCTCTCCGGCCGCATCCACATCGGCCCTGAAATCGACTATCTCGAGCGTGCGTTCGACGCCTCCAAGTACGGCGAATTCTCTGCAGCGCCCTATCTCGACGTCACGATTCCCACGATTCTCGATCCCGAACTCGCACCCGAAGGCAAACACGTCCTCTCCGCCTGCGTGCAATTCGCTCCTTACAAATTAAGGGCAGGGGATTGGGATCTCTGCAGACGGGAACTCGGCGCCGTTGTCATCAGGACTCTTTCCAACTATGCGCCGGATCTTCCCAGCCTGGTCGAAGGCATACAAGTCATCACGCCCAAGGATTTGGAAACTTCTTACGGTTTCACAGGCGGCCACATTTTCCACGGCGAGCTTGCGCTCGATCAGCTTTTCACCATGCGCCCCGTGCTCGATTGGGCGCGCTACAAGACGCCCATCCGCGGCCTGTTTCTTTGCGGTTCCGGCACCCATCCAGGCAACGGCCTCAGCGGCGCCAGCGGCGCCAACGCGGCCCGCGAAATCATCCGCGACCTCCGCTGATTTCACTCTTCGCTATTGCAAGAAAAAAGGCGCCCGCCGCGGCGGGCGCCCCATTTACCCATCTCAGCGCGGGTGAGAATAAATAATTGCCTACAGGTGGTGCGGCACCTTCTTGGCGTTCGCACTTGCAGGCGGCGCTGCATGCCGGTGCGGAGCCGTGAGCGTCGTGCCTTGGACATTCGTCGACGGCGCTGTCGCTGCGAACGTCGGCAAGTTGTGAGCCCGCACCTGCGTTGCCGCCTCGAAGCCCGACGCCAGCTTGATCAGTGTGGGTTCACTGAACGCCGTCCCGAAGAAGCTGATCCCGAGCGGAACACCATATTGGGTGCAGTTTGTCGGCTGCGTAGTTGATGCGCAGAGCTTAGGAAAGCCCGCGGGCACCTGCACAATCGGGTATCCGGGCCCCGCCGCCAACCCCGAGGTCCCGAAGATAAAGTGGTCGCCGTAAAGCAGGTCTGTGGCCCACGCCGGGTTGTCCGTCGCCGACACCACCGCGTCCAGATTGAACTGTGCGATCGCCGCGTCAATGCCGTTCACACCCGCGAGGTGATCAATGGCGAGTGCCTGGTTGTAAGTCAATCCTCCGAACACGGGCTGTGGATCATCCGGACCCGGCGCCAGTGAGTTGGCCAAATCCCAGAGATCCTGGTTGAAGAACGGCATCTCGACGTCCGCGTGGGCGTTGTTGAAGTCGATGGCCGTCTGCAGCGTCCCGCCTGCTACCGGCACCCCGACGCGCGTGCCGAAATACGCCGCCACGTCGTTGCGGAACTCGAAAAGCAGTATAAGGAACTCGCCGTCCGCCGATGCGAAGTTGAAGCCCGCGGCATCCAGATCGATTACGGTCGCGCCTGCATTTTGAAGGGCCTGCACGGCTTCTTCGAACGCGTCCAGCACCGGTTGTGGTGTCGGGACATTTGGGTCGAATCCTCCCAACCCTACGCGCGTGACTCCGAGCTTCGCGCCTGCCAGCCCATGTGGGTCCACGAACTTCGTGTAGTCGGTGGGGATGTTCTTGGGACGGGTCTTGCCCGTTCCTTGCCAGCCCAATGGTACACCGCCTGTGGCCGGATCACGTCCGTCGAAGGTGCGGCTCTGGATGACGCTCAGCGCTGCAGCCGCATCGGCAACTGTCCGTCCATGGGGACCCACAGTGTCTTGGGTGTGTGAAATGGGCACTACGCCGGCGCGGCTGGTAAGCCCCACTGTCGGCTTGATGCCGACCACGCCGTTCGCGTTCGCGGGACACACGATGCTGCCGTCCGTTTCGCTGCCAAATGACACGGTGGCGAAATTCGCCGACGCCGCCGCGCCTGAGCCGGAACTGGAGCCGCACGGATTGCGATCGATGCCGTAAGGGTTGTGCGTCTGCCCGCCGCGTCCGGACCATCCGCTAATCGATTCGAAGGAGCGAAAGTTCGCCCATTCCGACAGGTTAGTCTTACCCAGGATTACGGCGCCGCCGGCCCGCAGATTCGCCGCCACCGTCGAGTCACGCAACGCGGGCGTGCCCACTAGCGCGAACGATCCCGCGCTGGTCTGCATCTTGTCCCCGGTGTCGATGTTGTCCTTCAGCAGCACTGGTATGCCGTGCAATGGACCGAGCACCACTCCGCGCCTACGCATCGCGTCCGCGTTGCGCGCCATAACCAGCGCATCCGGGTTGAGTTCAATCACCGCGTTCACGCCGGGACCGTTCTGATCCAATGACAGAATGCGGGTGATGTATTCCTGCGTCAGTTGCTCCGATGTGAGTCTGCCGGAGGCCATCTCCGCCTGGAGTTGAGCCACGGTAGCTTCGTTGTGGATCGTGGGTATGGAGGTCAGTGAAGCGCTCTGCCCTAACGCCGAAGCCGGCGCCAGCAGAGCTGCGAACAGTAAAATACGGATTACGGGCGTGCTCATGTTATTTTCCTCCTGGGAGCCTTGGCCGCGGACTGGTGGCGCGAGATCAGAATGCGGCCGGTGGGCTGTTCGAGGGGGGCAAAATAATCCTTTTGCCCGCGCGAAGTCAATCAGGTTTTCTACTGTTCGCGTATCGTACGCGTTGCGAATCTGCCGGCACCGAAACATGTAGAATAAAGAGCTTCAAACAACATAGGGAGCGCCGATGCTTTCCGACTATTTGCTCAAAACTGAACCATCCGAATATTCCTTCGCCGATCTTCAGCGCGACAAAGTCACCGTGTGGGACGGTGTACACAATCCCGTAGCTTTGAGGAACCTTGGCGGGATGAAGCCTGGCGACAGGCTGATCGTCTATGAAACTGGCGACAACAAGAGCGCCGTCGGCACCGCCACGGTGGTCTCTGTCGATACCTCAAATCCAAAAAGTCCGGCCGTTGAAATCAAAGCCGGAAAGCCGCTCGCCAAAACAATCTCTCTCGCGCAAATAAAATCCAATAAGCTCTTCGCCGATTCTCCGCTGGTTCGCCAGGGCCGCCTTTCCGTCGTTCCGCTTACCCCAACTCAGTACAAATTTCTAGTAGGCGACTGACTTTAAGAACCCGCGTATGATGCGGGCGTAAATCGCGCGAGGTGAAACCATGAAACGCTCTATTCTCGTTTTGCTGCTATGCGCTGCCGCGCCTCTTTTCGCCCAACAACCGCCCGAAATCCGCTTCCACTCCGTCCCAGATTTTCTGAAGCTTCCGCCAGACATTTATCTTGGCGAAGCCACCGGCGTCGCGGTGAATTCAAAAGGCCGCGTCTTCGTCTTTTCCCGCGGCAACACTACCGGACCTGCCTACGGTGCCGCCGCCGCGCAACTGCTCGAATTTGCGCCCGACGGAAAATTTCTCCGCGAGATCGGCCATCATCTTTACGCCTGGTCCTTCGCCCACACCGTGAAACTCGATAAGGACGACAATGTCTGGGTCACCGACAAAGGCTCCGACATGGTCATCAAATTCAGTCCCGAAGGGCGCGTCGTCTTGGTCTTCGGCCGCAAGCAGGAAGCCTCCGATGAAGGCACCGAGCCGCTCAAGCACGTCAAGCCCGCCCTTCCTCCCGTGGATGGAATGTTCCGCCAGGTCACCGACGTGGCGTGGGACGCTTCCGGCAACGCGTATATCAGCGATGGCTATGTCAATTCACGCATCGCCAAGGTCGATAAGGACGGCAACTGGCTCAAGTCCTGGGGCGAGCCCGGCGATCAGCCCGGCCAATTCAACGTCCCGCATAGCATCGCGGTCGATGCTCAGAACAATATTTACGTCGCCGACCGCGGCAACCGCCGCATCCAGGTTTTCAATACCGACGGAAAATTCCTCCGCCAATTCACTATCGACGTTCCCGCGCCTGCCGACGCTCGTCCCGCCATCGGCAATAAACCAACTGCAACAACCGGAACGATGTCTCCCGGTGCGCCCTGGACTCTTTGCATCACGCCTGGACCAAATCAAGTCCTCTATACATCCGACGCTTTTCCCGGCCGCATCTACAAACTTTCTCTTGATGGAAAAGTCCTTGGCGTCTTAGGCAAATCCGGCAAACAGCTCGGCCAATTCGGATGGATTCACGAAATCGCCTGTCCCTCTGCCGACGAACTCTACGTCGCCGAACTCTTGAATTGGCGCATTCAGAAACTCATTCTGGAACCAGCGCATTAGTTTTGGCGCTCCGTTAACACTTTTCAAAGACTCTTCGCCTTTAAAGCGGCTCGAAGAGCAGTGGGAAAAATTGGCCGCCCATTTTTTTTCCGCGAGGAATTACGGGAACGCCCGCGAGCAGCGGTTCATCGCTATTCGACATAACGCCGTCGCGAAAAACGTTGATCACCGTGGCGCGCCGCGGAGCAGGCGTATCGTTGGCGCGCGAGCCGTGCATCGTCCGAGCATGGTGAAAGGAACTCTCGCCTTTCTTCAACTCGATGGCCACGGGCTTGAATTTTTCCTTCAGCTCTTCCGGCAGACTATCGCGGATGCCATCCATTTCTCCGGTCAAAACGGGTTTGGGCAAGTCCGGCCACTTGTGGCTTCCGGGAACGTAATTCAAGCAGCCGTTTTCGCGCGTGGAATCGTCCAGGCCAATCCAGCAGGTGAGATGCGCCAACGGCGTTGTCCTTGTCCAATAGGAATAATCCTGGTGCCAGGCCACTACGCCGCCATGGCGTGCCGGTTTGCAAAAAAGCTGGTCGTGCCAGAAGCGCACCGGACCGCCGAGCAACTGCGATGCCGGCACCAGGAACGCGGGGTTCCAGAGCAGATCGTGAAAGCCGGGCAGAACACGCCAGGCGCCCAGAGCGTGAAAAACGACGCGGTTCGGATCAGTCGATTCGTTGGAATGGTATTCGTGGAATAAATGGCGGCCGGGATGCACGGGATCCATCAGCAGTTCCAGCTCCGCGCGGAGTGCGTCCACCTGCGCGTCGGTCAGAATGCGCACGCCCTTCAGGTAGCCATTTTCGCGGAAGAATTCGAGCTGCCCCTTGCTCAGGCGGTACTTCTCCGAGTCGCTGGGCGCGGCTCGGCGCGAAAACAAATTGCTGACGGGTTGATGGTAATGGGATAAGTCTTCGATCATGCAAGAGGCTCGGCTCTTCTTTTCTTTGATTGGCAGCTATTTCAGTTCAATCTCCACGATTTGTCCGTCGGCACTCCCTGCGTTGCCAAGAGTGTGAGTGACCTTGGCGTCGACCCAATGAAAATCACCGCGCTTGATCTCGTGGGTGATGGATTGGCCGTCGGGGCCGCTCATCTTCAACGTGAATCCCGACACAGCGACGATGAGGTACGGGCGTACATGTGTGTGCATCGCGGAGGTAGCGCCGGGAGCGAGGACCCGCTTGTAAACGCGCGCGCTGGGATTCTCCGCGGCAACGGTTGCAGCGGCGACCGGTGACGGCGATTGCGGACGCACCAGAAGCTCCACGTCCAGAACATCATAAGCATTCGCGCCTACGTTGTGGACCCTATGCGTGTATGAACCGCCGGCGAGTGTGAGCGCTGAAAAAGTTCCAGGCTCGGAACGCGATGGCGGGCCTTCCTTCTCGTTCCATACTTGCTGCGTGATGGAGGTACTGGAAAGGGGAATGGCTACGCGGTCGTGTGTGTGAGTATGGTAGAGCGTGCGTTCGCCGGGCGGCAGAGTCAAATGAATGACGACCACGGATTCATTCTTCAGCACTAAATGATGAAGAGGCTCGTTTTCAACGAACACGGGTGCCGTGGCCTCTTGCGCCGCAAAGATAAAGGACGAGAAAAGGAAAACTACGGAATACGTTTTCGCAGTCATAGTTCCCTGCATCCACCTTGGGCGAAGCGAATCGAACCGTATCGTACATCGGTTTTCACTTGACCGCATTCCCCACTGTGACTTGGACAAGATTTGCTTCGAGAGGGATGATGCACGGGAGATACGAGATTGTGGACGGATGAAATCGACGGGTTCTTCTAGAGAATACGTTTGGCAACTATCTCGGCAGCAGTTCAGCGGAGAGTGGCGTTGGTTACGCCTAGCTCGCCTTGGGTGTACCACGCGGAGGTGCCGTCGCTGGAGGCGGAAAGCCAGAACGATGGATGATCCAGCGGGAGGACGGGCTGCACCGTCCGGGAGGCGAAATCGAAGAACTGCAGAAGGTTCGACTCACCTGCGTTATCGCCCAAAAAGAAAATGCCCTTCTGTGTCAGCGCCCAGTTCGCCCAGATCCCTGGCCGGATCAGCGGCGACACCAGCGTTTCGGGGCCTCCCTGCACGGGGACTCGCCAAATCTCCGGATTCTCCACGCGCGTCTTGGCGTAAAAGAGGGTTCGGCCATCGTAGGATTCCACAGCCGCAAATCCACCCTTTCGCGTCACCTGAGCAGCCTCTCCGCCGCTGGCCGGCACTTTCCAGACTTGGTCTTGGCCGGTTCGATTGGACGCAAAATAAATCCACTGGCCTTCGTTCGACCAGCTCGGCACCATGTTTTCCGACTCCTCTTGCACTAACGAAACAGGCTGTCCGCCATCGGCGGGGACGATATAAATGGCCGGGCGCCCCGCGGCCTTGGCATCGAACGCGATCCAGCGACTGTCCGGCGACCAGCGTGGCGAGCCGCAACTGCCCAGATTGGTGAGCTTCACAAGGGAGGAGCCGTCCTGGTTGCTGGTCCAAATCTCGAGGCTGCCGGAACGATCCGACATGAACGCCAGTTTCTTGCCATCGGGCGAGGATTGCGGCCCTTCATTTCGGTCCCTGGCGGAAGTGACGATGGTCCGGGCACTGGGGTCTGCCGGACGCGTCAAATCAAGGCGCCAGATGCTCGGTGCCTGAATGACTTGTGCGCCGCCTGCGGAAATGCCTTCGCGTTCGAGCTTCAGGCGCAATTCCTGTTCCACGGGTTCCCGTTCCCGCACCTTCCACACGCCAAACACTGCAACGAGAAAAAAGACGGCCAAGGCTCCCCAAACGAATAGGCGGTCCCAGAGTCCGGCCGGGGCAATGACCTCTTGGAGGTTGACGCCTCGATGATCCGGTTCCGGCTGGTGATTTGGTTGCGGCTTGGAGACCGGACGCGGCTGGGAAGAAGCCGGCAACGGCTCTTCCGATTTTTCCAACTTAGCTATGAAACGATAGCCGCGGCGCGGCAACGTCTCGATGTAGCGCGGTTCCTCAGCGGAATCGTTCAGGCATTCGCGGAGCTTGTTTACCGCTGCATTCAACCCGTGATTGAAGTCTACAAACGTATCGGCGGACCAGATCTTTATACGCAGTTGCTCGCGGGTGACTAGTTCGCCCGGGCGCTCCAGCAGGGTGGCAAGTATCTCCAACGGCTGGCCTCCGAGCTTGAGTTTGACGCCGTTCTTCCACAGCTCGCGCGTACACAAATCGACTTCAAATGCGCCAAATTTAACCCGGCTTTTGATCTCGTCGGTCATTGGTCGAAAGATTCTACCATTCCACTAATACGGGGATGTCGCTGATTTGGTTCCAGAACGCCACTAAGCCTTGTTGATTCAATGGATTGTACAATGACCTGAATTGCACTTGAAAGCGACCAGTTTTGCATTGAGGTAGCGCATTTCTCACTGCACATTCTGCCTCAGGTTGGCGGTCTTTGAAGCTGCCGCCGCCGTACGAGGACCACCATGAGAGCTTTTCACTGGGCTGACTCTACACTTAGACGCTGGACGGGGCTCGCTGTCATCTTGTTGAGTATCTTTGTTACAGAAGTCTCCGCCCAGCAAGCCGTGTCCGGGGTGAGCGTCCCGCTAACGGCGCGGGCGAACGAGAGCGACCCTTATGAGCAGAACCAACTGGGTATTGCCTCGGCGCTGGTTCTTGGCCCGGGACGCACCATCAGCGATGCCCGCAAGTGGTTTGAGAAATCCGCGCAGCAGGGATATGTCCCCGCACAGGTAAATCTGGGTGTGCTCTATGCCTATGGGTGGGGAACACCACAGAACTACGGAGCGGCGCTTTACTGGCTGAAAACCGCTGCAAACCAAGGCTCAGCGCGCGCCGAAACCAATCTCGGTATCCTGTATTTGAAGGGCTTGGGTGTGAAGCAGGATTATTCGGAAGCGCTGCGCTATTTCCGCGCTGCCGCAGAGGCTGGATATGCCAGCGCAATGATAAATCTTGGCTTCATGAGCGATCGTGGGCTGGGGACTCCGGTCGACCGGGCGGCGGCCGCCGAGTGGTATCGCAAAGCTGCCGAGATGGGCGATCCCCTGGGGCAGAACAACCTTGCCGATTTGTACCTTCGCGGAGAAGGCGTGCCTCAACGAGATGACTTGGCTCTGGCCTGGTTTGAAAAGGCAGCGGCAAATGGAAATACGGCTGCGAGGATCAAGCTCGGCTACATGTATGCAACGGGCCGCGCTACGCAGAGAGATGCGGAAATGGCTTACGCTTGGTTGCTGGCAGCATCGCTTGCTGGAGACAGCCGCGGGGCCGAGTATCTGCCTCGTTTGGAAGCGCAACTCAGTGCGAGCCAACTCGAACGAGCGAAGCAGCGGGGCAAGGAATTGCAGGCGACTCCACGGAACTCCATCGCTGAGGTTGCATTCGTCCAGTAGCCTCCCCTAGCCATCACGGTAGCCAGCCCTGCGCTTGCCGCGCAGTTTGGGGACGCAGTAGAATGGATATTTGCACACCGAGGAGGGACCCGCCATGGCTACTGCCGAAAAGATTGTCCACGTTTCGGAATTCACCAACGAGCCGTTTATCGATTTCTCGAAGCCGGAAAACCGGACGCGCATGCAGGAGGCGCTGAAGAAAGTAAAGGCCGAATTTGGGCGCGAATACCCGATGTGGCTAAACGGCAAAAAGGTGACTACAACGGAAAAGCGCACCTCGACGAACCCTTCGCATCCGATGGAGATTATCGGTGTTTTCCAAAACGCAACGGCGGAGATGGCGCGACAGGCGGTGGAAGACGCGCATAGATACTTCGACACGTGGAAGAAGGTTCCGCCGCAGGAGCGGGCGAAGTTTCTTTTTCGGGCAGCGCAGATTGTGCGGGAGCGGAAGTTCGAGCTGAACGCACTGGTGTGCTACGAAGTGGGCAAGACGTGGGTGGAAGCGGATGCCGACATCGCGGAAACGATCGACTTCCTGGAGTACTACGGGCGCGAAATGCTGCGATTGGGGGAGCCGCAAAAGCTGGTGCCGATGCGTGGCGAGCGCAACTACCTGGTCTATATTCCGCTGGGCGTGGGCGTGATCATTCCACCGTGGAATTTTCCTTGCGCGATCATGGCGGGGATGACCGCGGCCTCGCTGGTAACAGGAAATACCGTGGTGCTGAAGCCGGCGGCGGACTCGCCGACGATCGCGGCGAAATTTATCGACATTCTGTTTGAGACGGGCATTCCGAAGGAAGCGGTGAACTTTATCACCGGCCCCGGGAGCGTGATTGGGGACGTGCTGGTGCAGCATCCAAAGACACGCTACATCGGATTCACGGGGTCGAAGGAAGTGGGGCTGCGAATCAGCGAGCTGGCGGGGAAGACCGTGGCGGGACAAATGTGGATCAAGCGCACGGTGCTGGAGATGGGCGGCAAAGACGGCATCGTGGTGGACGAAGAAGCGGATATCGATGCGGCGGTGGAAGGCACGGTGCAGGCGGCGTTCGGTTATCAAGGGCAGAAATGCTCGGCGTGCTCGCGCGCGATTGTTTCCGAAAAAATTTACGATACGTTCGTGCAGAAGCTGGTGGAACGCACCAAGAAAATCACGGTAGGGCCGAGCGAGGACCCCAATAATTACATGGGGCCGGTGGTCAGCCAGTCGGCGATGAAAACGATTCTGGATTACATCGAAGTCGGAAAGAAGGAAGGGAAGCTGCTCACGGGCGGGAAACGTGCGGCCGGCGACGGCTTCTTCGTCGAGCCGACGATTATTGCGGACGTGGACCCGAAAGCGCGATTGGCGCAAGAAGAAGTGTTCGGGCCGGTGCTGGCAGTGATCAAGGCGAAGAATTTCGATCAGGCGCTGGAGATTGCGAACAATACGGAATTTGGATTGACCGGCGCGGTGTACTCAAAGAACCCGGAGAAAATCCGGAAGGCCGAGGAGACATTTCACGTCGGCAATCTTTATCTGAACCGCAAGTGCACGGGCGCGATGGTTGGAGCACATCCGTTTGGCGGGTTCAACATGTCCGGGACGGATTCGAAAGCGGGAGGGAAAGATTATTTGCTGCTGTTTATGCAGGGCAAGTCCATTGCGGAAAAAGTGAGCTAAGAACTTTTTCGCGCGAGGGCGTCCGCGCGCTGCGTGACCCACTTCAAAACGCGAAAAACCGGATAGCTGAGCACGAGCATGCCCAGCGCCAGCGGCGCGTTCTTCTGGTCGGTAACGATAGAACCAATCAAAAAAAGCACGGAGGCGGTGAGGGCGATTCCGGTTGACCACGGATATCCCCACGCGCGATAGGGCCGCGCCATCTGCGGCTCGCGCGTGCGCAGCGCGAAGAGAGAAAAATAGGAGAGCGTATAGTTGGCGACAAAAAAGAACGAAAGCATGGCGATGACGCGTTCGAAAGCGTTGGCGCTGAGGAACGAGATGAGCACGAAAAGGACGCCGACAATTGTGCTGAGGAAAAGAGAGGCGGTCGGAGTTCCTCCGGCATTCACTCGCGTGGCGCGGCGGAAAAACAGTCCATCGCAGCTCATAGCATAGAGAGTGCGCGTGCAGAAAAGCTGATTGGCGTTGAGGCAGCTCAACATGGAAATGATCATGATGGAGCGAATGATGGGATCGCCAAGAGTTCCAAAGACGCGGCCAGCGACGGCGCCAAGAACGAAACTATTCCCAGCGATTTCCTGCATCGGCAAAATATAGAGCGCGATGAGATTCAGCAGAAGATAAATTCCCATGATGGAGAAGACGCTGCCGAAGATGGCGCGCGGAACGTCGCGGGCGGGATTGCGGACTTCTTCGCCAAAATAAATGACGCCATCCCAACCGTCGATCGTGTAAATCACCGCCTGCAAACCCAGCATAATGGCAATGGCCAGGGGCCATCCCGTAGGCAAAGGAAGCGATGACGATGCGGATTGCATGGCCGCTTTGTGCGCGGGGCCGCCGAGAAGAAAGCAAGCCATTACCAAAATAAAAAAGGCGCCGGTCTTCATCGCGGCAGTGAATAGTTGCGCGCCGCTGCCCCACTTAATCCCACGCCATTGCAAGATTCCAAATCCGCAGATGATGGCAATGGAAATGATTTCTACTTTTGCGTTGCTGGCGAGAACAGGGAAAAGGTGGCCGCTGTATTCGGCGATGACGATGCCGACGGCAGCGGCAGTGCCGCAAGTGGAAAGCCAATCGCTCCAGCCGACGATGAAGCCGGCGTAGTCGCCGAGGGCGCGTCGAGAAAAATTGTACTGGCCGCCGCTACGGGGAATCGCGGCGCCAAGCTCCGCCATGGAAGATGCGCCGGAAAATGCATAAAGCCCGCCGAGAATCCAAACGGCAAGAAACATCCAGACATCAGGAAGAAGCCTGGCGACGTCGCCAGGCGTTCGAACGATGCCGGCGGCGATGGTGTTTCCGATGGCCGCGGCCATACCAAACCACATGCCAAGAACCTGGAGCAGGCGGCCCCGGCCGGCCGCGCGCGGAGCGTCCGTTATGGATGAAGCTTCCGTTCTGCCAGACAATGTGCGGTCTCGAGGGATGCGCGAAACGGAGCCATCATATCGGGGGAAGGAGAAAAAGCAAGCTGGAAGTGGCGAACTCGAACGCTATTTGGTTGGAGAGTTATCGCGGAGTGCCGACGAAATTCCATTTGCCCCAGGCGAAATGCTCGTTCACAGGGACGAAGTGGACGCGGGCAATTCTCTTGATAAGTTCGGGTTGGCCGAGCCATTGTTCGTACGTGCGGCGTTCGTAATGGGTCATGGTGGCGAACGCGTCCATCTTGCTGGAGATTTTCCGCACGGGAGGCAGTTCGGAAATGAAGTGCACGAAAGTCAAAAAGGGAGTGCGCCAAGGCTCGACGAACATGACGTGGCCATCTTTGCGCAGGACGCGCTGCATCTCCGAGAAAGTTTGATCGAGATCGTCGGGCAGGGTGAGGAGATGGTGCAGGCCGCCTTGAACGATGAGGACGTCCTTGCTGCGATCGGCGAAAGGAAGCTGGCGGCAATCAGCAAGCGTGCATTTCGCGGAGCCCTTGAATTGCGCGAGGAGGCGGGGCGAGAGGTCTACGCCCTCGATCCGCGTGAAGCCGAGGCGCTCGAGAGCGATTAAACCGTTTCCGCGGCCGCAGAAAAGCTCGACAATCTCGGCGCCGCGCGGCCATTGCGGAGCGCCCAATCGATTGAGCCGCGCGATGAATTTTTGGATTTCTTGCTCGGGCGTTTCGAAGCGCAAATATGCGGCTTCCCAAGGATCGGCGATGAGTGCGCCCGGCGCGTTCATTTTCAGACTGTCAGTCGTATTTTCCATTTGTGAGGGTTCGCCAAGTACTTTACCGCAAGTCGGCCGTGACGAAACAGGGCTGGCCTCAGAAGACGGCTCTAAAGATATGGGGATTGTCGATTTCGTGGCCCCTCAATCGACATATAGGTAGAGCCGGAAGGAAGGAAATAGGAGGCGCCCATGAAGGGACAATATTCTAGCTCTCGGAACTGGGAACCAATCGTGGGAGCGGCCGTCGCCGGACTAGCGCTCGCGATGCTGATTTGCAGGCTCAGTGGGACAGGGCAGGAGTGGTGCTGCCTCGACGAGGCGACGCGGGTTGTGTTAGAGGTATTGCGCCCGGTTGTCCTGGCGGGCTGGCAATGCGTCCCGGCGTATCTTGCTGAAAATACACGTTGTTTGTATCACTTGCCACAGATTGTGGCATCCATCTGGCCCGTGCTTTGCGTGATAGCCGGCTAGGGCAACGGGAGAGCCGGGTACATACGGCGTTGGCAGGCGAATCCCCAACAATCTTGGTGAAAAAACATACGCTTGCCGTCGATTTCATTGGCTGTTGCTCGACGTATAAGTATAGGCCGATATAGAGCCTAGTTTTGAGCCTAAACGAGAAGGAGACACCACCATGCGATTCATGATGCTGATGATTCCAAAGGGGTATGAGAAGGCCAAGCCGGGCACCATGCCCGACGCCAAGGCCGTAGCCGCTATGATGAAATACAACGAATCGCTGCAGAAAGCGGGCGTGCTGCTCGCGCTGGATGGTTTGCACCCGCCCTCAATGGGGGCTCGGGTCTCGTTTTCCGGAGGGAAACCCAAGGTGACCGATGGGCCCTTCGCCGAGGCGAAGGAGATTGTTGGCGGTTATTGGATGATTCAGGTGAAGTCGAGGGAAGAGGCCATCGAATGGGCCAAGCGGTGCCCGGGTTCGGAGAACGAGATTATCGAAATTCGCCAGGTTCAGGAGTTTTCGGACTTCCCGGCGGACGTAAAAGAAGCCGCAGCCGGGTTTTCCGAGATGCAGGGGCAGTCCAAGCAGCGCCAGGAGTCGTAATTCTGTGACCGCCCGAAAAAAAATATCAGGGCCATGTCGATTTCGCAGAACGCCATTCGTCGTGTTTATAGAGGCCGGGTTTTCAGCCTGGGTCTGACAAGTTTAGTTGCAGGAGAGCGCGACTGTTTTTCAGGGAGCGGCTCCGAGCTCAAAACAAGGAGAACAGAACATGAAATTCCTAAGCATGTATAAGTCGGTCGAGAGAAACGCTCCCCCTACGCAAGAGGAGATGGCCAAAATGGGCAAACTGGTCGAGGAAGGCTTTAAGGCCGGCTGGCTGTTGGCGACCGAGGGCTGCCTGCCCAGTGCCCTTGGCGCGCGCGTGCGCAACTCGAACGGGAAGGTGACGGTGACCGATGGACCCTTTACAGAGGCGAAGGAAGTCGTCGGCGGGTTCGCCATCCTCCGGGCCGACTCGAAGGCCGAGGCCATCCAATTAGCGAAAGATTTCCTGCAGGTCGTCGGTGAAGGTGAGTGCGAGATTCGGCAGATCTATGAAGCGGACACATGCATGCACCAGGAAAAGGCCACAACGGCTTAGTTGTAATCGTTGCGGCGTGCCTCAACCTTGAAAGCAGAATTAGCTTCGAATCAAGAAAAAGGAGATGTGACGATGCGATTCATGATGCTGGTCAAACACGCTGAAAAATATTCGGGACCCCCACCCAAGGAACTCATGGATGCGATTGCAAAGCTCAGCGAAGAGGCAAACAAAAACGGAACGATGATCGCCAGCGGCGGGCTCGCTCCGACTGCGATGAGCACCCGCGTCCGCGTTTCTCGAGGGCAGCTAGCTACCACCGACGGACCCTTCACCGAGGCCAAGGAAATCGTCGGCGGGTATGCGATCTTTGACTTGAAGTCGAAAGAAGAGGCCATCGAAGGCGCGCAGCGCTTCATGGAACTGCACAAGAAACACTGGCCAGGGTGGGAAGGCGAGACGGAGATTCGCCAGATCTTCGGGCCGGAGGAGTTTGCTACCCAAGCATAGAAGTTCGCGGATATGGACGTCCGCGAATCCATAGCTGGCGCGCCTGGACTTGCACGGGCGGATTGAAGATGGTGTGATGGGTAGCCGTGACGGCTACCGACACACATCGCGCCATCGACGCGGTCTGGAGAATCGAGTCGGCCAGGATCATCGCCGGTCTCACACGCATAGTGCGCGACGTCGGCCTTGCCGAAGAGCTCGCGCAAGACGCTCTCGTCGCCGCGCTCGAACAGTGGCCGGTGTCGGGCATCCCGGATAACGCAGGCGCTTGGCTCATGGCCACCGCGAAGCACCGCGCGATCGACCACTTTCGCAGGAATAAGCTTCTCGAACGCAAGCATGAAGAGCTAGGTCGCGAGCTCAAGACGCAACAAGAGGCGGCTGTGGCGGATTTTGAAATCGCGCAGGACGATGACATTGGCGACGACCTCCTTCGCCTCGTATTCATCTCTTGCCACCCGGTCCTTTCTACGGAAGGCCGCGTTGCGCTAACGCTTCGTTTGCTTGGAGGATTAACCACCGACGAAATTGCGCGCGCCTTCCTCACGCCGGAACCGACTGTCGCGCAGCGCATCGTCCGGGCCAAGAGGACTCTCAGCGAGGCCAGCGTCCCCTTTGAAGTTCCCCGCGGGCCCGATCTAGCCGCCCGGTTGTCGTCGGTGCTGGAAGTTATCTACCTCGTCTTTAACGAGGGTTACTCGGCGACATCGGGTGACGACTGGATGCGCCCCGCGCTTTGCGAGGATGCGCTGCGTCTCGGGAGAATCCTGGCCGGACTCGCTCCGGACGAGCCGGAGGTTCACGGGCTGGTCGCGCTAATGGAGATTCAGGCATCACGCGCGAGAGCACGAACTGGTCCATCGGGAGAACCGATCCTGCTGTTGGACCAGGACCGCTCGCGATGGGATCAACTCCTGATCCGCCGGGGTCTCGCCGCGCTTGAGCGTGCCGAGCAGCTTGGCGGCGCCTCTGGCGCATATGCGCTACAGGCGGCCATCGCGGCTTGTCACGCGCGAGCTCGCACTGCGGCGGAAACGGATTGGCGGCGAATCGCCTCGCTCTATGACGCGCTCGCCGAGGTCACGCCCTCTCCCATCGTGGAGCTGAATCGCGCGGTCGCGTACGCCATGGCCTTGGGCCCGGCTGCGGGCCTTGAGCTCGTCGACGCGCTGGCTTCGGAGCCGTCTCTCAAGTCCTACCACCTCTTGCCCAGCGTCCGAGGTGACTTTCTCTTCAAGCTTGGCCGCTTGGCCGAGGCCGAGGCAGAGTTCGAGCGCGCCGCATCGCTCACCCGCAATGCACGAGAACGCCAGTTCCTGCTCGACCGGGCCCGAGCGTGCGCGGGAGGATTATCGCGGCCCGGTCCGCGATGAAGAAGGCCACACGGCTCGCAACTGGCGTAATGAAAATTTGAACCGGGCGAGTTATCATGGGCTCGCATGAAGACAACGCTGGTTTCTGATGGCACGCTGCGCGAAGCGA
>Ga0207665_10000310_pt1 | contig 33756 bp, 33 predicted proteins | sample LARL112metaG_FD_184351 | JGI IMG/M metagenome (GOLD analysis project Ga0207665, IMG submission 184351) | Corn, switchgrass and miscanthus rhizosphere microbial communities from Kellogg Biological Station, Michigan, USA - LAR L11-2 metaG... | ecosystem: Host-associated > Plants > Roots >... | reverse complement strand
AAAATCGTGATTTGCGTCACCGACAGTGTGGATGGATTCGGGCAGATTCGCGTCGTTTTAATTAACCATCGGCCTCTTAGCCAATGGTCAGGATTGAAAGGGGCGGCTTCACCTGCATGACTCTGCTTTTCGCTTGCGCTTTCCTGGCATCTCCACTGCTAAAGCGAACCTTATTTTCGGTTGACCACTAAGGTGTCCCCTTTGACTCATTCTGCTGAGGGACATAGAATCGCGCGCTGGTGAACGGAGCCAGGCAGAGTTCATTCAGGGAGAGCAAGCGCATGAAAAAGAGCCGGTATCTTTGTGCAGTAGGAATTTGTTTGTGTTTGGCGCAGGCCGCGCTGCTCGCGGCCCAGGCGCAGGAAAAGGAAGCAAAAGCGCCGGAAGCAAGGTCAGCCGATAAATGCGACGCGGCCACGTCGAAAGAAGAGTCTTCGGTGACTGAACACAGCATCAAGATCGGCGGCCAAACGATTCCTTACAAAGCAACCGCCAGCACCACGCTGCTCAAGAACGAAAAAGGCGAGTCTACAGGATTGATGTATTCCGCGGCCTACACGCGCAGCGATGTGAAGGACTCGAGCACGCGCCCGGTGGCATTCCTCTACAACGGCGGACCGGGTTCAGCCACGATGTGGCTGCACATGGGCGCTTTTGGGCCGCGCCGCGCGCACACTGTTGACGGCACGTTCACACCTCCAGCGCCGTACAAACTCGTGGACAATTCCGAAAGCTTGCTCGACAAAACGGACTTGGTTTTCATTGACGCCATGGGCACGGGGTACAGCCACGCCGTCTGCAAAGCAGAGAACAAGGATTTTTATGGAATTGACGAGGATGTGGAAGCGTTCGCGCAATTCATCGTCACATACTTGAGCCGGAACGGCCGCTGGAACTCGCCTAAGTTTCTAATCGGTGAAAGTTACGGCACGTTCCGCTCCGCGGCGCTGGGCAATTACCTGCAATCCCGAGACACCGTACACCTGAACGGGATCGTGCTGATTTCCTCCGTTCTCGATCTTTCTTCACTGACCTTCGCGCCCGGAGATGACCGGCCGTTCATTTTTTACCTGCCGAGTTACGCGGCCACGGCGTGGTACCACAAACTCCTGAAGGATCGCCCCGCCGATCTCCCGGGATTCGTTGAAGAAACGCGCAAATACGCGCAGGGTGACTACGCGTCCGCACTCTTCAAGGGCGGGCAGCTCTCCGCCGCGGAGAAGGCTGCGGTGGCAAAAAGGGTTTCCTACTTCACCGGACTGAGTGAAGACTACCTGATCAAGGCCGATCTTCGGGTCAATCTCAGCCAATTCCGCGCCGAATTGCAGCGCAGCTCTCGCCTGACCACCGGCCGCATCGACGCGCGCTTCACCGGCTATACCTACGATCTGCTCGAGGAAAATGCGCAAGGAGACCCCGAAGGACCCGCCGTAGGAGGCGCATTCACGGCGCTGATCAATGCTTACAATCACGACGAATTGAAATTTGGAAAGGATAAGGTCTATCACAACACCAGCGGGGCAGGCGGCGGCAGCTGGAACTGGGTCCGCAAGGAAGGCGGACCGCGGCGGTTTTTCCCTGGCGCGCCAAACGTCGATCAGGATCTCGCCCAAGCCATGATCATCAATCCACGTTTGCTAGTGCAGGTCGAGAATGGCTATTTCGATTTAGCTACGCCGTTTTTCGCTACGGAGTTTACGATGGAGCACCTGGGGCTTCCTGAGGCTTTGCAGAAAAACATCAAGGAGGATTATTACAACGCAGGCCACATGATGTACCTGCATGACCAGGACCGCGTCAGCCTGCATAATCAGATCGCCAGCTTCATCGATCGGGCGATGCAGCCTTAGGAGATTACGACGGAAAGGATGACAGGAGTTTCGAGCGTGGTGATAGGCGCATCGCTGGATCAGTAGGTCAGGGACCAGCCGATCACGGTCATTGTGAGGACCAGCAAGAGCATTCCGGTGCTGACGACGCTCAGGGTTCTGCCATGGCCCAGCAAGTAGTCGCGCGATTCGGGATCAATGCAGAGAACAATCGTAACTACTGTGACTACGCCCCAGGCCAGCAGAATGGGCACGCCCTGGTGCCGGCCGATCATGGCGAAGAATTGGGCAGGTGGCTGGCCTGCAGGAATCCACCAGGGAAGCAGCGGCGCTACGCCCGCCGCCAGTGAGAACGTCAGAAGTTTGCGTGTGAACCAGCCTTTGACTTTCGGCCGAGCCTCTTTCCACACGAAGTAGTCCCAGGCGAGCAGGGCCATGGCCAGCGGCACCCAGCCGTATAGGGCGAATTTCTGATCGAACCAGTACCAACTGCGAAACAAGACTTGCCCGTGCCTCGCCATCGCCAGCCGCGGCAACAAGAACACACCAAGGATGCTATTGCACAGCACGGCCACAAAAATCGTCACCAAACTCATGAATTGAAACCAGTACCGCGTGGGCACTCTTTTACAGCGAGTACACACGGACTGTTTGGGCAGGAAGTTCAGTCCACAGCGGTCGCAATACACGGCTACTCTCCCACAGGAAGGGATTCAACCCCGCAATCCCCGTCAGGTTACTGCGTTTGTCGTTCCAAAAACTACTGGTCGGAGGGTCAGTTTTGGTCTTGGAGTTCTTAGTTGCACAAAAGTCTGATTTGCTCGTGCCGTGGACAAAGCGAGCGCAGGCATTGCGATTGGGACGATTCCGTCGAGTTGCCCGCGCGAAACGCCCTTTGATACAGTGCCTATTCACAAGTCTGAAGGCTTTAGCCTCTTTGGCGGAGACGATCATGGCGATTCCGAAGTATGCTCTCGATATTCTGGTTTGTCCCATTTGCAAGACGCGCGTGGAACTGCTGCCCGATGGGTCCGGCTTGAAGTGCGTGACCTGCCGCCGCGTTTATCCGGTGCGCGATGACATTCCCGTGATGCTGCCGGAAGAAGCGAAGATCGCTGAGGAATAATCGAAGTCACTTCATGCCCGCCAACATTGCCGATGCCGTTCCCCGGTTGAAGCGATTGATCCCACGCCTGCGCGGGAAGCGCATCGGCGTGCTCGGCGACCTGATGCTGGACCGCTACCTGTGGGGCACGGCTTCGCGGCTCTCGCCGGAGGCGGCTGTTCCCGTTGTAGATTTCGTGGAGCAGAGCGAATGCCTTGGCGGCGCGGGGAACGTGGCGGCAAACATTTCGACGCTCGGCGCGAAAGTGGAAGCGTTTGGCGTGATTGGGGGTGACGAGGCCGGCCGGGCGTTGCAAAAATGCCTGACCGCCGCGAATATCACGAACAAAGGCGTCACCGCCGATTCCAAACGCGTTACCACAGTGAAAACGCGAATCATCGCAAAGCACCACCATGTCGTACGCGTGGATCACGAACGGCGCGAGCCGCTCCGCGCTGAAACACAGGAAAAACTTCTTCGAAGTTTATTCTCCGCGCTCAAGAAGCTGGATGCGTTGGTGCTTTCCGATTACGACAAAGGCCTGATCACGGACGATTTTGCCGACCGCGTCTTGAGCGCCGCGCATCAGCTGAATGTTCCCGTCTTCGTGAAGCCAAAAACCTCCAGGCTCTACGCGTACCGTGGCGCACGGGCCATCGTGTGCAACGCCAAAGAAGCGAGTTTCTATGTCACGCGCTCGCTGGCGGATGAGAAATCCCTGGAAGAGGCGGGCCGCGCGCTGCTTGCGCATTTCGGTTGCGGCGCGGTCGTAATTACGCGGGGCGAAAGGGGCATGAGCGTCTTTGAGGAGTCCACGCCGCGGCACATATACATTCCAGCGACGGGACTAGAAGTCACCTACGCGCGCGTGGGCCAGCCGGGGATCGAGCGTGGAGCTACCGGCCGCCAGGTCTTCGACCTTACGGGTGCGGGGGACACGGTTCTCAGCGTTCTGGCACTCGCAGTAGCGGCCGGAGCTCCGCTTGCCGACGCTGCCATGCTCGCCAACACTGCGGCGGGCGTCGTCGTAGGCAAACTTGGCACTGCCAGCGCCAGCCCGCAAGAACTTCTTCACGCGCTGGACGACATCCGCTGATACCTGAGAAGAATCTTTATTGAAGAAACGTCAGGGTCGTCAAGGAACGGGGAAGCTGAACGATTTGTCAGAAGCGAGAACCCAAACTTCGACGACTTTGGTCTTGCGGCTTTTTTCCGTGTCGGAAGCGTCGGGCATTGGTGAGAAAGGGCTGACCTCGACCGAAACGGCAACGGCGTTCGAACCGCTGGGCGCTTTGGCACGGATAATTTTGTAACTCTTCACCGGGCCGTAGTAGCCTTGCGGTCCCCAATCGGCAAGAAAATCCTTCGTGGCATAGGACGGACCGGGCTTCCAAAGTTCGTAAGCCTTGGCGGTGTCGCCCGCGATAAGGGCGTCGAAGAAGCGCTCCGCGGCCTTCTTTTCCGGGTAGTAGCGAAACGTGTACCACAGCACGACAATCGCGACCACGGCAAGCGCCGCAATAGTGAAGGCCATGGCCCGGGATTTATCTGGTTTGGCAGGTGGTTCGAGAAGTGACATTCAGTAGTCTCCTGCCCTGCGAGCGTCAGAATCGTACGGTGCTGTTGCATCAGCGCCATCCCAGCGTCGTTCAGCAACAGCAAAATCGTATCAGACTCACTGCGTCCGAGTAAAAGGGCCTAAAACGAATTGATTGATCCCGGTCGGCGAAGGTCGATCGACTGCCACAACCTCTTACTAACCTCCCTTAGGAGGAATCATCCTTCGAGGGCGCCACCGGAGCCCGCGGGAAGCTCGATCTGATATTTGGTGCGGGCTTTTTCAGCATGCTGCTCGAGGGCCAGGTCGATCAGTTTGTCGATGAGTTCGCGGAAGGGAATGCCGCTGGCTTCCCAGAGCTTCGGGTACATGCTGATGGAGGTGAAACCGGGGATGGTGTTCACCTCATTGAGATAGATCTTCCCGCCTTTTTTCTCCAGGAAAAAATCGACGCGGGCCATGCCGCTGAGTTCGAGCGCGCGGAAAGCGTCTACCGCGTAGCTTTGGATTTTCTGGGCTTGTGCGGGCTTGAGGTCCGCGGGAATCAGGAGCTGCGTGCCTTCTTCAAGGTATTTCGCGGCGTAATCGTAGAATTCGCGATGGGGCACGATTTCGCCGGGGACGGACGCTTTCGGGTTGTGGTTCCCGAGGACGGAAACTTCGATTTCGCGGGCGCTGACGGACTCCTCGACGAGAATTTTCATCGCGAACTCGCAGGCCAGGTTCAACGCGGGAGCTAGTTCTTGACGCGAGTGAACTTTGGTCATCCCGACGGAAGAGCCAAGCGTTGCGGGCTTCACGAAAACGGGATACTCGAATTCTGCTTCCACCACGGTTTGAATTTTTTGCGGATTGCTTTCCCAGTCGTGGCGATGGACGGTGATCCAGGGCACGACGGGGATTTTCGCGATTTGCAGCAGGCGCTTGGCAACGTCCTTGTCCATGCCGATGGCGGAGCCGAGGACGCCCGCGCCGACAAAGGGCAAACCAGCGAGATCGAGCAGCCCCTGAATCGTGCCATCTTCGCCGAAGGTGCCGTGCATCACTGGGAAGACGACATCGATGCGCTGGCCGCCTCCGCTGCCGTCCAGCCTTACAAGGGCGGCGTCGGTGGGGTCGGCGGTCATCATCACGCGCTGGCCGCCTTTCAGGACTTCGGGCAACATTTTTTGCGCGCCTGCGCCGACAAGCCAGTGGCCTTCCTTGGTGATGCCGATAGGCACAGCCTCGTACTTGTCAGGGTCGAGGCCGCGAATGACGGAGGCAGCGGAGGCGAGGGAAACTTCGTGTTCGCCGGAGCGGCCGCCGAAGAGGATACCAATGCGAAGTCGTTTTTTGTTGTCGGGGGTCACGAGTCGTTCTCATTCTGCCGGGTTGTGCAGTTCAAAGTTATCAGTTTTCAGTTATAAGGGAAAAAGGGCGATTGGTGGAGCGGTTGTTTTCCTTCGCGTTCTGAATTGACAACTAATGAGTGGTCACAGGATTTTCTGTCCCAGTCCGGAGAGGACGAGTTCGACGCCCAAGAGCGCGGTGCGATTGTGCTCGTCGAGGATGGGATTGATTTCCACGACTTCTAGGGAAACCATGGACTCGGTGTCCGCGATCATTTCCATGGCGAGATGGGCTTCGCGGTAGGTGACGCCGCCGCGGACCGGTGTGCCGACGCCAGGAGCATCGGCGGGATCGACAAAATCCATATCGAGGCTGACGGCGATGCCGGCGGTATCGTCCATGGCGTACTTGAGGGCTTCGGACATGACGTCGCGCAAGCCGCGCTCGTCAATGTCCCGCATAGTGAAGACATGGATGCCGGATTTCTTGACGATTTTGCGTTCCTGGGCGTCGAGATCGCGCGCGCCGACGATAACGATGTTGGCGGGCTCGGCTTTGGGCTTGAAGCCGAGGAGGTCGACGAGCTCTGGCGCGCCGTAGCCCATGATAGCGGCAAGGGGCATGCCATGGACGTTGCCCGAAGGCGACGACTCCGGCGTATTCATGTCGCCGTGGGCGTCGAGCCAGAGATAGCCGATCTGTTTTTTGTCTTTGCGGAAATAGTTAGCGACTCCGGCGGCTACGCCAGCGGCGATGGAATGGTCACCGCCAAGAACAAGTGGCAAAAAACCCTCATTCAAAGATTTCTCGGCGGCAGCGGCGACGTCGCCGCACGTTTCGGCAATCTCCTGCAAATACTTGGCCCGCTTTTCGCCCACGGGCATTTCTTCCGGCTGCTTGACCGAGAGATTGCCGATGTCTTCTACCTGGAGGCCGAGTTTTTTGATGCTGGATTGAAGGCCTGCGCCGCGCAAGGCGGAGGGGCCCATGTCCACGCCGCGGCGGCTCTGGCCGAGGTCCATGGGGACGCCGATGATGCGAACTTTTTGCGCCATGAAATAACTCCCTGATTGTGACTAGCAACTGGTCAACCATGAAAAACCGAACCAGTGGCGCAGCGGCAGCCCTGCCACAAAATTCAGGCCGGTTATTATCTCAACAGAATTGCGCGAACAGCGGGAAAACTGCTGAACTACCCCGGTTCTAAGGATACACACGGTAAATCATACGAGGGAAGGGAATCACCTCGCGAATGTGTTCGGTGCCGCAAATCCAGGCGACAGTGCGCTCAAGGCCCAGTCCGAAGCCGGAATGAGGAACGCTGCCGTAGCGCCGCAGGTCGAGATACCACTGGAAAGCCCCTTCGGGCAAGTTGTGCTCGTGCAGGCGCTTGAGGAGCAAGTCGTAATCATGAATGCGCTGGCTGCCTCCGATGATTTCGCCATAGCCCTCGGGAGCAATCATGTCAAAGGCGAGGGCAAGTTCAGGGCGCTGGGTGTCCGGCTGCATATAGAAGGCTTTAATCGAAGTTGGATAGTGGTGGATGAACACAGGGCGATCGAAGGAGCTGGAGATGATGGTCTCCTCGTCGCCGCCGAAGTCGTCTCCGAATTTCGCGGGATTGCCGTTCTTGTTGAGCACCGCGACGGCTTCTTCGTAGCTGATGCGCGGGAACGGAGGCTTCACGTTTTCTAGCTTGGTGGTGTCGCGCTTTAGGGTTTCGAGCTCGCGCGATTTGTTCTTGAGGACGCCTTGAACAATGGCGCTGACGAGCCCTTCGCCGAGTGTCATGATCTCCTCGAATTCGACGTAGGCGGCTTCGGGCTCGAGCATCCAGAATTCCGTGAGGTGGCGGCGGGTCTTGGATTTTTCGGCACGAAACGTCGGGCCGAAGGTGTAAACCTTGCCAAGAGCCATGGCGATGGCTTCGGCGTAGAGCTGGCCGCTCTGCGTCAGGTAGGCTTTCTGGTCGTCGATGTAATTGACTTCGAAAAGCGTGGACGTTCCTTCGCACGCCGCAGGGGTGAACATTGGCGCGTCGGTGAGCGTGTAGCCGTGGCCGTCCATGAATTCACGTGCAGCTCGAATCGCCTCAGCTCGAATGCGCAAGATCGCGGCTTGCCGGGGCGTGCGAATCCACAGGTGACGCTGATCGAGGAGGAAATCAACGCCATGCTCTTTTAATTGGATGGGGAAAGGCCTGCTCTCGGGGACTTTTTGGACGATTTGGATTTTGCTGACGCCAATTTCGTAGCCGCCGGGGGCGCGCTTTTCCGCGCGGATTTTTCCGGTGACAATAACGCTGGACTCTTGGGTAAGGCCCTTCAGCGATTCGAACGCTTCAGGATTTTCTTTCAGCGCGCAGACACCTTGAATAATGCCGGTGCCGTCGCGGAAGATCGGGAAGAGCAATTTGCCCGATTCACGAATATTGTAAAGCCAACCCTTGACCGTTACTTCCCGCCCCTCGTACTTGCCCGCTTGCTCGATGGTGATCGCGGTCATCTGGACTGTTTCACTCGCGACGCTCATTTTGCGGTGTTCCACGCCTTTTCAAAACGATCCAGGGATTTGCGGGCGGCGGTGAGTTGTTCGGCGGCGTTTGGAGCTTCGGGGCCGGTCTTTTCCTTCAATTCCAGCAGCAACGGTAGCTTGTGTTCCGGCGCGGACTTAAGGAGCTTGATGGCCGCAGGCCAATCGATGGAGCCGTCATAAGGTGGAAGGTGCTCGTCCTTCTCGCCGCGGTTGTCGTGAAGGTGGACGGAGGAAACAAAATCGCGAAGCGGCGAAAAGCTCTTTTCCAGGCGCTCGTCTTCCGGGATATCGGCGAGGTTGGCGTGGCCGATATCGAAATTGAAACGCAGACCAGAGAGGCGAGTTTCGTCGACGAAAGCGCGCAGGTAATTGGGATCGCCCATTTCACTCGTGGTGTTCTCAACGCAGACGGTGACGCCCACGTGGTGAGCGTGCAGAATCAAATGCTCGAGGGAACTGAACGCAGCGTCGCGCTTGCGGGGATCGGCAGTTTCACGTGGGCCACCCATGTGAAGAATGAGCCGCGCGTAAGGCAAGTCTTCGGCGACGTCTATGACGCGCTTCAGTTCGTCCATGGCTTCGATGCGGCGAACGCGTTCGACTTCGCAGATCGAAAGTGGAGTCCCGCTTTCGCGCATGGCGCTAACGTCGCGGCTCGTAGGCGCGTGGAGCGAGACAAGCTGCAGACCGTGCTGCTCGAGCGCTGAGGCAACCGTTTGAATTTCCGGTTTCATAGCATATTCAAAATGGCTGCGCGTGCAGAAAACTTCGACCCCCTGGAATCCAGCCTCGGAAATCTGTCCGAGCAGTTCCGGCGTCAGCTTTCGGGATACGAAAATGTAAGTTGACAGTAGTCTCTGCATGATCCGTTCGAGTTCCCCCGAAGCGCCCAGCAGCTGTGGCAGCGCTTCTTTTCACGCCCCTCTTGAGAGGCAGCAGGTTTCGATCCTCCTTAGTATCCCACGGCCGCGCCATCGTGGCGCGGATCGGCCGCGCCCAGCCGGTCACCGCTTACCGGATCGATGGCGATCGCGTTGACCACACCCATGTGCCCGATCCGCCTAGTGGCGTGGCCGCGGGCGTTCAGCGCACTCTCCAAGCTGTCTGGAAAAGCGCGTTCGATCAAAATACGGTCAGGCAGCCATTGGTGGTGGAAACGCGGCGCGTTGATGGCCGCTTGCGGCTCCATGCCGAGGCGCATCCAGTTCAGGACACTGAGTAAGGTCGCAGAGATGATCGTGGGACCGCCGGGAGAGCCGGTGACGAAGCTGAGTTTGCCGTCTCGAAGCATGATCGTCGGCGTCATGGAGCTAAGCGGGCGGTGGCCGGGCGCAATGGCGTTGGCTTCGGATTGCACCAGACCGAAGAGGGCGTTTGGCACTCCAGGCTCCGTCGTGAAATCGTCCATTTCGTCATTCAGGAGAAAGCCCAAGGAGCAGGTGACGTGCGAACCGTAGCTGTTGTTCAACGTGTACGTGCTGGCGACAGCGTTGCCAGCCGCATCGACGACAGAAAAATGGGTGGTGTGCGGGCCTTCGCCAAGGCTAACGAGAATTTCCGGAGAAGTCGTATTGCCCGCAGACACGCCGCAGGTGTGCGGATTTCCGGCTTTGATGGCTTTGCTCGATGAAGCGTGTTGAGAGTCGACCGTGGAGAAAATTTCCTTGGCGTAACACGGATCAGTGAGTCCGGCGACGGGAACGTTCGAATAATCAGGATCAGCAAGATAAGCGGCGCGGTCGGCGAAAACACGGCGCATCACTTCGGCAACCATGTGAACACTCTCGACGTCGTCCCAGCCTTTGAGCGGCACGCTCTGCAGCATGTTGAGTGCTTCAATGATGGCGACGCCACCGGAGCTGGGCGGCGGCGAGGTCAGGACTTCCCAGGCATGACCGCTGCTTTCGTACTTTGCCCGCAGAACCTCGCGGACCTTCGGCTGGTACTTGGCCAGGTCGTCGAGCGTAATGAGACCGCCGAGCCGGGAAATGTCGTCCACAAGTGCGCGGGCCGTTTCGCCGGTATAGAACTCGGCTGCGCCGTTCATGGCAATACGTTTAAGCGTGGCGCCAAGCTCCGGCTGGCGGAGCGTATCCCCCGCCTGAAACATCTTGCCGTCGTTCAGAAAGACCCGGCGGCTGACGGCGAAGCGCTGGAGAGCAGGACGATGATCCTCGAACTCTTGGGCCAGCCTCTTGCTGATGGGAAACCCGTTTTCAGCTAGACGAATGGCCGGAGCCATCACTTCGGCGAGCTTCATCGAACCGTAAGTCTTCAGCGCCAGAGTGAGCCCCGCGACGGTTCCGGGGACGGCAACGGAGCGATAGCCGATGACAGAGGCTTCTTCGTCGAGCTTGCCGTCTTTGCCGATGTACATCTCGCGCGCGGCTTTGCCCGGCGCCACTTCGCGATAATCTAGGAACGTGGTTTTGCCGTTGGCAAGGCGAATCAACATGAACCCGCCGCCGCCGATATTGCCCGCCGCAGGTTCGACGACGGCGAGCGCGAAAGCGGTGGCAACGGCAGCATCCACGGCATTGCCACCGCGCTTCAGGATTTCGACTCCGGCCTCCGAACCTAGTTCTTCATCGGTAGCGACCATGCCATGGGCAGCCCGAACAGCTTCTGAAGGCCAACCCTGTGCGTCGCGAGGACGGTCGCGGGATTCCGGGGCGGCTTGGGCAAAGGCCAGCGCTGGCGTCAAGCCAACGACGAAAACTCCCAGACAAAATGTATTTCTTATTCTCATGTCAGCTCAAAGACACTAAGTGATTCGCGGGATAGCGTCAAGGCGGTGCTCGGAGGCAAAATTACGCCTCCGTGTAAATTACGAGATTGCCGGCCTGGGGGGTTCGATCAATCAATTTTCGTTGAGGAACTCGACGGTGGGCGGCCCGGGCAGCAGTCCGGCCTTGGTGCCGCGCTTGATCAACTCCTTGACGGCCTGTCGGCCCTTTTCGCCGTAGCCGAGCGTCCATTTGTTCACGTACATGCCAACAAATTTGTCGGCGAGGTCGGCATCCATCTCGCGGGCGAACTGCATGGCGTAGTTTAGCGCTTCCTCACGGTGTTCGAGGCCGTAGGAAACACTATCGCGGATCGTCTTGGAGATTTGCCGGCCGAGTTCCGGCCCCAGCGCGCGACGCACGGCATTCCCACCCAACGGGAGGGGCAAACCCGTCAGTTCCTGCCACCAGACGCCCAGGTCGACTACGCGGTGCAATCCCTTCTTGGGAAAGAAAAGCTGCCCTTCGTGAATGAGAAGGCCAGCCTCGACCAGATCCTTCTGAACGGCATCAATAATTTTATCGAAGGGCATCACCACCGGTTCAAAATCTGGTTCGTAGAGTTTAAGAGAGAGATAGGCGGAGGTCTTCAGGCCGGGCACAGCGATGCGCTTGCCTGCAAGCTCGGCAGGCTTCAGTGATTTGCTGGAAACGACGATAGGGCCGTAGCCTTCCCCGAAGCTGGCGCCGCAATCAAGCAAGATGTATTTTTCACGAAGAGCAGGATAGGCGGCAAAACTGATCGCGGTGACGTCGTACGTTTCGCTGAGCGCGGCTTCGTTCAGCGACTGAATATCCGACAGGATGTGCGTGTACTTATAACCTGGGGTGGCAAGCTTGTGAGTCGCGAGGGCATAAAACATGAAGGCATCATCGGAATCCGGGGAATGCGCCAGCTTGATCTCGACCGTTTCTTTCTCGGTCTTGGAAGCTGTTTGTTGGCCAGGCATGGGCTTGTCCGTTTCCTTTTCCGTCGCGACCTCGTCAAAGTCGTGTCGTTTCCTACGCGACCCTGGAGCGGCTGCCTCGCCCTGGCTTTGGTTCTTCCCAGAGAGACTTTCCCGTAAACGAGTGGGTCTATCGGAGACGAACGGGAGAAAGGGTGCGCGTCGCAGGGGCTTGCTTGGCGCAGGGCCGGGCGATTTCTTGCAAGGAAAAGCCTAGCACATCGGTGCCCGGCGAACAATTGGCCGGAGCACAAGCAGCACCCGGCGCGCGGTGACTACAGCGAAGAGACCATGCGGGCGATGGCGTCGTCGAAGGAGGCGTGGCCATCGAGGTAGGGCTGCCAGAATTTTTGCAGCAGCTTGAAATACTCGCTCCAACCACGCTGATAGAGGCCCTCGCGCAAAGCGTAAGGAGTGTAGCCGCCGCCAGGGACGCTGCCATCCTGGTCACCGGCGGTCGCATCGGAGGAGCCAAGTACGGGACGAAGCACTTCTCCGGTGGTGTAGAAAACTAAGGCATGCCAGAGGTCCCGAGGGATGGCTTTGTCCCGCTGGTGGCATTCGCGGATGATGGCTGCCTGTACACGTTCGGCGATACCGTGCGAACCTTCGTGGAACAGAACTTCGAGAGCCGCTGGGCCCTGATTGCGGGAGTCCAGGCTGGAGATGGTGACGCGCAAAGGATCGGCGGTGGTATAGGCGCCGCTCCAATTGGCGTAGCCGGTCAGATCAACGCGGATTTTCTCGCGCGGCCAACGTGTCTGGTAAATGTCCGCAAGCCGTTCCGAGAGGCCCACGCCTTGTTCGCGAACAAGCGGGGCGACCCGCATAATCCAGCGGCGGTTGGCGCGGTCGTGCTCCAGCCAAAGATGCGCGCGGTAAACGGGCGCGGCAGATTCCAGGACCTGCGTTAGCTTTGCGGGCAAGCCTGCGTCGCAGAACTTTCGTTTTCTTCCAGAGAGCTCATCACAATCCTCGAAATCGCCCAGTTGATCTTTCAGCTGGGTGAGTTCCGTGGAGAAGAGCAGATCTTTGGAAGTGTAGTTTGCGACGTAGAACGCGAGGGCATCATCCCAGATGTGTTGTTCCGCGGATGTGAGCGCGGGCTTCGCATTCGGAGTCGTGTTCAGATTTGGACCGGAGGTCCTGGCGCCCTTGTCTGGCTGGGCGGAAGCCACACGCAATTTGGCTTCGTGATAAAGCGTGTGATGAAGATTGATCCAGAAGCCACTGTGAAGTTCGAAGACGGGAAGCGGCCCGTATGTGAAATTGCTTTGCGGCTGCGCTCCCGCACAAACCGGAACGAGCAGAAAAAGGGCGTAGAGAAGAAGACGGAATCGCGCTGGACATCTTCGAGGCATAGTGAATCGCACGATAGTAACGCCAAGTTTCTCCGCGTACAAATCCATAGAACTTCTGCGCGGTGTCAATGGGGACAGGCTCGCGGAAGTTCTATTCCACCTTGGGATCTGATTCACTGCCGACGGCGCCATGCCGGTCAGCGGCGTGCATAGCACCACTCGAGTCCCGGAAGAACGAGCGGCGTCCGGTGCGCCCGTACCGCAGAGGAGTCGCCGCCAGCTCGTATTTAGCCGGAGCACCCAGGGTGCTCGCGCCGAGGATCACGTATCGAACGGTGTAGCCGTTTTTCATTCCGCTCGCGAGATCGGAATCGAGGAGCCCGGCAGCTTCACCATTTGCCGCACCATGGAGCGGCGGGCCCAGTCTGGCGAGCGATTCGGGCAAGTGCGCAAATTTATTTCGGTAAGCTTCGACGGCGCCGGCAACTTTATTCAGAGCCTCGAGAGCACGCTTTTCCGTTTCTTCCACCTCGGCTGCATCCCACTCCACTTCCAATGAAGGAAGATCCAGAAGAAGGAGACCGAGCGAAAGCAGCTTCCACTCTCCGTCCTCGCGGACCAGTCCCAGGGTAATTTGGTGAACGCTAGCACCTGCCGTGTCCGTGGCATCGCGGAGCTCCATTGGAAAAAACACAATATTGTCCCGGAGATCGGCGCCACCGATCTGCATTTCCGTGGTGACGTCAAGAGTCTCACAGCGAAGAATGGGGCGCCCGGCGGGATTTGCCGACACCATGGGTTTGCCCGGTTCATCCAGAAGCACGAAGCGTTTCATGAACGCCAGGCGCGCGGGCGGCGTCATGCGGGAAAACGCTTCTTTGTTGCGGGCCGTGAGAAAACGAACAAACTCGGCTTGATTTTGGGAGCAAGCCGCGGCAAGCACTGTCTTCAATGCGGCGCTGGGTCCGCCATTATTTGTCGTCTCGCTTGGCGTGCTCGCGGAGTTGCCGTTTGGCTTGCTGCCAGTGTCCTGCGCAAGAGCGCTGGCATCAGCCAGCAGAATGGCACAGCTCACGAACAAGACTTGTACGAGAGCCTTCGATTTAGTTGATTTCACATCAATCCTTTGCCTGGCTCAGGATCGCTGCTAAATTCTGCGTGAAACTCGAACGCGGCATAACTTCATCGCATCCCGCAGCCTGCGCTTGAGCAGCAAGACCTCTCTGCACGTGTGACAGAAAGCCGACCACGCGAATGTCCTTCCGCGCTTGGCGTAACTTCTCGATCGCTGCGATGGGCTGGTTCCGCGCGTTCAAGTCCACGATGACTAACTTTGGCTCGCCCGCCATCAGTCCCATCAAGCCCTCGCCGTTCGCCGCCACTTTCAATTCCACACCAAGCTGCTTGGCCGTTTCCGCCAGTTTCATCTGGAAGAACAAATCGTCCATCAGCGCTACGACTCTTCCCATTCGCTCCGCCTCTTCTGAAACGCTTCACAACGTCTGCTTGATAGTATGCGCTTATCCTTCCCAACGCTGCTTGCTTCCCGGTAAGATGCAGCTTCGCACGCAAACGATGGGCGCTCCTTCCGAAGACTCCCGGCTTGCATCTTCCGGACCCCGCGAAGTTACTCTGTACACGCGTCCCGGTTGCCACCTCTGCGACGAGGCCAAGTCTGCCATCGCGCCGCTCTTGCGGGAATTCGGCGCTGCCCTCCGGGAAGTGAATGTGGATGCCGACCCCGTGCTAAAGGAGCGCTACGGTTGGGATGTTCCGGTGATCTTCATCGGGCAGAAAAAAGCCGCGAAACATCGCGTGGACCCGCAGCAGTTCCGTAGGCAACTTCAGGATGCGGAAAAAGGCTGAAATCTCAAGTTGAAATTTTGTGGCAGAAAATCGACGATCCTAGTGTCCGCTGCCTACCTCATGCGCCCCGACTGTTTCATCGGGCACCGCGCCTTTGCGGCCCTTAACGCGGTCGTAAACGCTGAGCTGGCTGACGGAACCGAGTGCTTCGTTGTAAAAAGTCGGAATACCCAACGCCGTGCGCAATTCTTCGTTGAACTTTCTTAGGTTTTGCAGATGTGTCGCCAGCGCCGGCAATTTGTGTCCGTCGTCGGTGAGCAAGAACTTTTGGTAGCCCGCGTCCCACAGACGCGTGAACTGGCCCTTGAGCATGATGGTGGGGGTTACGGTCATTTGGTAAAGATCGTCTGGGCCTTTGCGGAACTCCGCGCCGCACCCGTACTTTTCGACTCGAACAACGCCGCGCGTGCTGCCCACGGCAAATCCTAGCGCCGCGAGACTCTCAATCGCTTTTGGTGAAAACCGCTCTTCAACATTCCACATGATTCATCCAGACTAATGAATAGCGGACAGTCTGTAAAGTGACCCAGATCGCGCCATGCTATACCTCCGAGCTAGGCTGCCGCATCCAATTCGGAGTAAAATGGTCGGATATCCCGTAGCCCCTGGGCCGGGAGGAACGTCTCGAGACCACTTATGGCTATGTCTGGCCACATCGCCGCATCTGCCCGCGAATCAACAGCTCAGCAGGACCGGGCCGGGGAGTCGCTGCTAGACCGTATTGGGAATACGCCCTTGCTACGACTGGAGCGGATTGGCCAGGAGTTCCCGAATGTTGAGTTTTGCGCCAAGGCCGAGTGGTTCAATCCGGGCGGATCGGTAAAGGACCGGCCGGCACTCAGTATGTTTCAGGCTGGCCTCGCCAGCGGGGCGCTACAACCGGGCAAGACCGTCATTGATGCCACCAGCGGTAACACCGGCATTGCCTACGCGATGATCGGTGCCGCCCTGGGTTTTCCAGTTAAGCTTTGCCTGCCGGACAGCGCTTCGCAGGAACGGAAGCGCATCCTTGCGGCGCTCGGCGCGGAACTCGTGATTACTCCGGGTGATGAAGGCACTGACGGCGCGATTCGCAAAGTGCGCGAAATCGTCGGGGAAAATCCTGCGAAATACTTCTACCCTGACCAATACAGTAACACTGCGAATTGGCAGGCGCACTATCGCACCACCGCCAACGAAATTTGGCAGCAGACTTCCGGCCGCATCACGCATTTCGTCGCGGCGCTCGGCACCAGCGGCACGTTTGTCGGCACGACGCGGCGGCTCAAAGAGCTGAATCCGGCCATCTGCTGCGTGAGCTTGCAGCCGGACGCGTCCTTCCATGGCCTGGAGGGATGGAAGCACATGCCGACGGCCCTTCGTCCGGCGATTTATGATGAAACGCTCGCGGACGAAAACTTGGCTGTGTCCACGGAAGACGCTTATAGGCTGGTGAAACGGTTGGCGCGCGAAGAAGGCTTGCTCGTGAGCCCGAGCGCAGCGGCAGCCCTGCTGGGATGCTTTAAAGTTGCAGCCGGTATCCCAAGGAATGAACACGCCGTGATGGTCACTGTTTTTGCGGATTCCGCGTCGAAGTATCTGAACGAGCGTTTTTGGGACGAAGAATAACTATGGCGGACACGCCGGCACTCTGGATCAGCGGACATTTAGCGGAGAGAATTCGCGCGCACGGCGCGGAGACTTATCCGCACGAATGCTGTGGGGCGCTGCTTGGGCGTGATTCGAGCTTTGTCTTGGATGGTGATCGAGGGAAAAGCTTGCAAACGCCCGCGCGGGAGATTCTGCAGCTCTTTCCTCTCGTCAATCGGCGGGACGATTCACCCCGCAACCGATTTTCGGTGACTGCCGAAGATGTCCTTGCGGCGGAAAAAGCAGCTCGAGAGCAGGGCCTCGAAGTGGTCGGCTGGTATCATTCGCATCCTGACCATCCGGCGCGGCCAAGCCAATATGACCGTGACCACGCCTGGCCGTGGTACAGCTACATCATCGTGAGCGTGCACAACGGCGCGCCACTGGACATGACTTCCTGGCGTTTGAACGACGACCGCAAGGAGTTTTCGCCCGAGGAGATTGAGGTTCGCCACCGCGCCGCGGTGTAAGCCGGTGGTGCCAGGCAGTACAACGGAGAAAAATGAAATGCCCGTGAAGGTAATGATTCCATCGCCGCTTCGCCCCTACGCGGGGAAGCGTGATTCAGCCGAGTTCAATGCCCGGACGGTCGGGGAAGCGCTCGGCCATCTCACTACGGAATTTGGCGACCTGCGCAAGCATCTGTTTACCGAGGACGGCAAACTGCGCAGCTTCGTCAACGTGTACGTGAACGATGAAGACATTCGCTATTTGGCGAAAGAGAACACGCCCACGAAGGACGGCGACACGATTAGCATCATTCCTTCCATCGCTGGCGGTCATTCCGACAATGGAATAGCATTCTAGAGGAGCAAGGAACAGTATGGCCACCACTGTACAGCCGCAGACCGCGAAACCGGCAGCGAACCTTTCCAACGAGGAGATTTTGCGCTACAGCCGTCACCTGATCATGCCGGAAGTCGGCATGGAGGGGCAGCTCAAGCTGAAGAACGCCAAGGTACTGCTCATCGGAACGGGGGGACTGGGCGCTCCGCTCGGTTTGTATCTTGCCGCCGCGGGCGTCGGAAAACTCGGGCTGGTGGATTTTGACGTCGTCGACTTCACCAATCTCCAGCGCCAGGTTACGTTTGGCACCAGCGACGTCGGCAAGCCAAAGAGCGAAGCCGCGCGCTCGCGCCTTGCGAACCTCAATCCGGACATTCAAATTCAGTCGTTTGAGACGCAGCTGACCAGCGCCAACGCGCTCGAACTCTTCAAGGACTTCGACATCATCGTTGATGGCACGGACAATTTTCCCACGCGATACCTCGTGAATGACGCATGCATCCTGCTCGGAAAGCCAAACGTTTATGGCTCGATTTTCCGGTTTGAAGGGCAAGTTACTGTTTTCGGCATGCCCGATGGTCCGTGCTACCGCTGTCTCTATCCTGAACCGCCTCCGCCCGGACTTGTGCCTTCCTGCGCCGAAGGCGGTGTGCTCGGCGTTCTGCCCGGAATTGTTGGTTCCATCCAGGCGATGGAGACGATCAAGCTGATCCTCGACCGCGGGGATAATCTCGTGGGGCGCTTGCTGCTCTTTGACGCTCTCGGGATGAAGTTCCGCGAGCTCAAGCTCCGTAAGAACCCGAATTGCCCGATGTGCGGAACGCATCGCACCATCAACAAGCTGATCGACTATTATCAGTTTTGCGGCGTGCGCGGCGAAGAAGCACCCGGCCCGACCGTGCAAGTGCCGGAAATCACTCCGCGCGAACTCAAAGCGCGCCTCGATCGCGGAGACGATTTGTTCATTCTCGATGTGCGCGAGCCACATGAATACCAGATCTGCAATCTGAAGGGGCATCTGCTTCCGCTGGGGGAATTGACGCGGCGTGTCCATGAACTCGATTCCTCGCGGGAAATCGTGGCGCACTGCCGGAGCGGAAAGCGGTCCGCCGAGGCCGTGGACTTCCTGCGAAAGGCGGGCTTCCGCAAGATCCTCAACCTGAAAGGCGGTATCCTCGCGTGGTCCGATGAGGTGGATCCGTCCGTTCCAAAATACTAACTGGTTAAATAAAGTTTCTGCTATAAGAACTAGTCTAATTTAGACTAGTTTGCAGAGCTCCCTTTCCCCCGAGGCCAGCAGCCTCAACCTGGCCACGGCATGGGTTCGTTTGGGCTTGTCGGTGCGCGGAAGTGCGGGCATACTCTCTTTTTGCTCAGGAGAAAAAATGGCGGCTACGAAAATTACGGTCAACAACAATGGATCCATCCGGGTCGAAGGTGACTTTGAAATTCTAGATCCTCTGGGCAATCCATTTGGCCTGGCGGGGCGCACCGTGGTCAGCCTCTGCCGCTGCGGGCACTCCGCCAACAAGCCTTTCTGCGATGGATCGCACAAGACCAGCGGGTTCGCCGATACGGTGACTGCTCGGGAGCTTCCCCCACCAAAGCCAAAGTTGTAACGCAGACCAGATCGACCTGCCGGCTGTTTCAAATGCTGAGAATGTCTCAGTCTGAGACAGTCCACAATTCTCTCCTGATACTGGCCATGTGCCCGGTAACTCTAACGAAACAAAAATGATAGCGTCTTAATCTGCGAAATCCTATGGTTTTGGGGCGTCTCGCGATACCCTAGACCATTCCCTCCCGATTGACTGACCTCCTAAGGTGTTTAATTTCAATGAATTAAGAGAATGACTTTTTCAGCCGGAAAAGGGCACAAACTTGCACTCCTCGATAGCTGGCAGTTTTTCTTCGGCATTTGGGGGATTTTGTGGGTGTTTGGGGCACGATTACCGGGTTTCTCAGTGGCCACGAATATTCGGCTGCCTCGCAGAATCTTCACAAACGTGTCCTGCTTGCAACTGGCGTACTGTCCTTTTCGCTATTCCTCGCGGTCGTCTTCTATCTTCGGCAAATCAGCGTTGCGGGCTCTCCGCAAGGCTATTTGTACTTGGAAGTCGGCGGCACGCTGGTCAGCTTTTGCTACGCCGCCAACGCCTTGGTTCGGTTCCGGGGCACCCATGATCGCACGGCTCTGATCCTAGCCTTCGGATTTGTGCTTTCGGGGATCATCGAGACCGTCGGCTGCTTTGGCCTCAACGATTGGCTAACTTCCGGCGCCCTCGCGCTCTCACGCATACCAATGGGTTGGATGGTGAGCCGCACGTTGCTCGCCGTCCTTCTGCTTGCCGCCATCGCCGTTGAACGCTACATGCCTACGGCCCGGCAGCCCAGCAAGGAAACCGCTGCAGCGCTGCTGGTGGTCGCTCTCGCAGCCTATATGACGAGTGCCGCGTTTCTTGCCGCACCGGCCGCTCCCATCTCGCATGCCACAAACTTTCTGTCTCGTCCCTGGGACTTACTTCCCGCAGTGCTGTTCTTGATCGCCGCAATCTGCTTTCGCGAGCGCCTTAAGAACGACAGGGAAAGGAAAAGCGCCGCCACGCTCTTCGATCACTCTCTCTTTATCGTGGCTTCGCTCAATGCCGTCTGCCACGCAGCAGCCGCGTTTTCACGGCAGCTTTTCGATGGGCCGTTTTTTCTGGCAGAAATCAGCAAGACGATCAGCTACGTCGTGATGCTTTCGGGCGCGTTACTCGATCAGGCTCGCCTCTTCGAACAAGTACGCTCCATGGCCATCACCGATCCACTGACCGGACTGTCGAATTACCGCCGCCTCCTCAGCGTTCTTGAGGCGGAGCTCGACCGCTCTCGCCGCACGCAGCGCTCGTTCAGTGTCGTGCTCCTCGACATGGACGGACTCAAGATCATCAACGACCAGTACGGCCATCTGACCGGCAGCCGCGCGCTGGTGCGCATTTCCAAGATCCTACGCAATCATTCCCGGGCGATCGACACAGCGGCGCGATACGGCGGCGACGAGTTCGCACTGGTTCTGCCGGAAGCTGGCAAGGACGTCGCGTCGCGCGTCGTCTCTAGAATCCGCGAGCGTCTCTCCTCTGAGCCGGAGCATCCCAAACTATCTGTGAGCGCGGGTGTCGCGGCTTTCCCGGAAGACGGCGACTCGCCGGAGAAGTTGCTTGGCGCCGCCGATCGCGCGCTCTATGCCATGAAGCACCATGGCAAGAGCAGCGTTCAAAATCTTACACGCATTGCCGCGTGCCTGTGAGGATGAGCAAGAGCATGCCTCACACGAAGAGATTTGCGTTTCACAGAGCCGAAAGCCGCATCCCCATGGAAATCCCCGTTCTGATCGATGGGCATCGCGAGGCGCCAGGCTCGGAGTCGACTTTTACTGAGAATGTGAGTGCGCGTGGCGCTCGGGTGGTAAGTGCGCGCCGCTGGCAACCAGGCGAACCCCTGGTATTTGCCTCGCGCACCGGAGAGTTTCGTTCCTCGGGCCGCGTTGCATACTGCCAGCCATTGCAAGGCGACGGCTTTGCCATTGGCGTGGAGTTCCTCGAGCCCAAGGGGCGATGGGTAGTTCAATCCCCAAGATAGCTTGACGTATAAGCGGCGAGCGGATAGGAGGAAACGACTGGAACAAAAAGAGAAGACAGAAAACTGGTGCAAAAATTTATAAGAAGGCTGAAGCGCTTAGCGGAGCACAAAAAGATCTGCTAAGCGCTTCACGCTTTTTCGCGCCGTCCCTTGGCGGTTGTCGGCTTCATGAAGTTTGACGCAGCTGTGTCTCAGAAAAAATGTCACCGCCTGGCTTGAACTCCTCAATCCTTCTTCAGCTCTCGCAAGACATCTTCGTAAACGTGGATCGTGTTTTCGACCATGCGCTCGGCTGACAACCGTTCCGCGATGGTGCGCCGCGCCTTCCGGCCAAGTGTGATACGCAACGAGTCGTCATTCAGTAGCCTCGACATGCTGGCCGAAAATAGTTCCGCATCAGCTCGCGCTGCTAACAATCCGTTGTCGCCGTCTTTCACATATTCCGGAACACCGCCACTGGCCACAGCCACCACTGGAAGTCCCCAAGCCATCGCCGCCAGTAAGGAAGTGCCGAGCGGCTCCGCCAGTGAGGGAAACACAAAAGCATCGAGCGCGACGTACACTTGGGTCACGTCCTCCACAAACCCTGCAAAGATCAGTTCGTCTCGCATCCCCAGCCGTTGCACCAGTGCCTCCAGGCCGGGGCGACAAGGCCCCTCACCAGCCAAAAGGAGGCGCGTGGGGGGAATCTTCGTGCGTATCTTAGAAAGCGCCCGGATGGCGATTTCCTGCCCTTTTTCCGGCAGCAGGTACCCGATACATCCCAAAAGCTTTTCGTCCTCAGTTAAGCCCCAACGCTGTCGTGCCTGTCGGCGAGCTTCGGCGGTCGGTAAAGGCGGAACTACCACTCCTTCGTAAACGACAGAGACTTTTTCGGAGGAGGCGCCGGATTCCAAAACGCTCTTCTCCACGAAACGGGAAATTGCCACGATGCGCTGCGCCATCTGATAGCGTTTCCGTGCCAGCCCACTGCCCGAGAGCGGATACGCCACTCTTCGTGAGGCCACGACGTGAGTGCTCCTTTGCGCTCCAGCGAGCCAGGCAGCGGTCAGCGCGTGTGGTTCATTGGCATGAAGAACATCGTAGTTCTGCTTCGAAAGTAATTTACGCAAAAGAAGGGCTGCGCTAGCCCGCCGGCCATTCTTAGGGACTTCATGCACCGGGATGCCTGCAGCCGCTGCGCGGCAAGCTAACGGCGATTTCCGCACGGAAAGCAGTTGTGCGTCATGCCCGAGAGCACGGAGTCCCCTCACCGTCAGCAGTGCCTGACTTTGTCCGCCGCGCCATTCCCGTTCGAGGTCCACATACAGGACCTTCATGATGATTCCGTTCCGCCGCGCCAGCCTGATTCAATGAGCTCTCCAAGCTTCTTGAACTTTAGCCACGTGCTTCGCGCTGCCATTCGTGAGATGAGCCATCCGCGGTATCCATCGAGAAACCCGAGGCGCAGCACAAAACTGTTGAACCAGGTCCAGGGCGTTGCCAGCCACATCGCCGCACGCCAACTCTGTTTCCCGGAAGCGCACATCTGCTGTGCTGCAAGCGTGCTGTAGCGCTCGACCTTCTCCTCATGTTCGGAAAAAGAACGAATCGTGTAATGAAGCAAGTCCCCATGGAGGCGTCCTGGCGCTCCCTCGAATCGCAGCGACTCGTGAACGATCCCCGAGAAACGCGCCGCACCGCGCCTGTACAGGCGCCGTTGACGGTCGGGATACCATCCCGAATGATTGATCCAGCCTCCGAGGTAAAAGGCTCGCCGGGCGAATTCATACACGGCAAATCCAGGCTCCGTTTGCTTCCAGGCGAGCAATGAGTCGCGCAATTCACGGCTCAGCTCTTCGTCGGCATCCAGTACAAGAATCCAATCATTGTTCGCGGCTGCTGCAGCGATATTTTTCTGCTCCGCAAAATTTGTCCAGGCGTTCGTAATTACCCGCGCGCCGTGCTCTCTCGCAATTTCCCCAGTGCGGTCGCGGCTTCCACAATCTACGACCACAACCTCGTCGGCAACTCCCCGGATCGATTCAAGGGCCCGGGGCAGGCTGTCTTCCTCATTGAGGGTAATCATGCACACGGAGAGATGAATCATCGGACTCCGGATTGTCCTGAACTCGGCGCTAGTATCTCACAATGCCAATCGCAGGAATCTGGTCTGGGAGGAATTGCCTTGAAAAGAATGGAAGCCTGGCCTACTTCTTCTGGAAATTCACGCGAATCACGCTGCTGCCGATCCGGAACTCCGTGCCTTGCCGCAGCATGGCCGCGCGCACGCGCTCTTCGTCGAAGAAAGTGCCATTGGTCGAATCCAGGTCCTTGAGGTTGATGAAGGTGTCTCGCACTTCGAGCAGGCAGTGATGCCGCGAAATTTCAGGATCATTCAGGGGGATGTCCGCTCCCTTGCGGCCCAGCACCACCCGCGGTTTTGTCAGCGTGTGACTCTCGCCTTTCGATGGGCCTGACAAAATGCTGAGCACGACTTTCGCGTTTTCAGGGAGCCGCAATCCAGGATCGGCGGGCGGCAAATTCAGATTCGAACTTGTGGCGTTAGCCTTTGCGAACGAAGGAAGCGGAGACATTACGACAGTCGAATCCACGCGCCTCTTGATTTCCACGATGGTGGTTTTCCCGCAATTCGAGCATTTGAACTGCACTTTTGTATGGCCGCCGAATTGTCCATCCTTCAGCAAGTGCTCCGCGCCGCAGTGAATGCAAGCCGTCTGCATCCTTCAAAGTTAGCACCATCCGAGGCCCTCTGCACATTTCGAACGGAAGGGTGAGTCTGCGCCGTACGCCTGCTGCCCGTGTTCCGGCCCTCCAGCGATCAAGCTGTTGTGTTAGGATTATGGCTTCCAAACCGATCAGGAGAGCGTCAGTGTCCGAACACATTTCGCGCAAAGAGCTGAAGCAGGACAAAATCAAGGAAACCATCGAGCATGGCGCCGAAGCCGTCATTTCTCACGGGCAGTTTACGTTCGTCGTAGTGCTGATTGCTCTGTTCGTGGCCCTTGGGTACGGTGGCTGGCGGTTTTACATCGATCGCCAGACTGTGGCGGCATCCACCGCCTTCGATACCGCGATGAAGTCTTACCAAGGCCGTATCGCGTCAGTTGCGGACCCGTCCGACCCCAGCCAGCCTTTTTTTCCCGATGAAGCTGCGCGCGCCCAGGACGCCATGCAAAAATTCATTAAAGTTGCCGACAAATACGCCAGCACGAATCCCGGCAAGCTCGCGCGTTACTATTCGGCGCTATGTCTAGAGGACCTCGAGCGCCACAATCAGGCTCTCGAAGAACTGAAGAAGATCAGCGGTGGCAGCGACAAGGAGCTCGCGGCTATGGCGCAATACCAGACGGCGATCATTTACTCTCGTACCGGCAAGCCTGATGAAGCCGTCAAAATCTTTCGCGTTTTGGCGGATAAACAGAGCGCTCTTGTGCCGCGGCCGCTGGTGCTTCTGGAACTTGCCGGCACACTTCGCATTTCCAATCCCAAAGAGGCTGCCGGCATCTACCAGCAAATCAAGAAGGAATTCCCGGACACTACCATTGCAGATCAAGCGGATCGCGGCCTGGATACACTCGCACCGAAATCCTGAATTGCTCTGTGCGTGAGCGTTCGTGCGGTGCAGCCGGAATATGACGGAGCGGCCCATCGAACCAGTCAGCACTCCTGCTCCCTGGGCAATGCGCGCGGAGTGGTCGCGCGGCCGGCGTTATCCCGAACCATCCCACGCTTACCGAAGTGACTATGCGCGTGACCGCGACCGCATCATCCATTCCCGCGCTTTCCGCCGCCTCGAAGCCAAGACGCAAGTTTTTACGACGCGCTACTCGGACCACTTCCGCAATCGCCTGACGCATACGCTGGAAGTCGCGCAGATTGCCCGCACCGTTGCTTCCGCGCTGGGACTGAACACCGAACTTGCCGAATCGCTTGCTCTTGTCCATGATATCGGTCATCCGCCGTTCGGCCACGCTGGCGAACGCAAACTTGACGAATTGATGCGGGCACAAGGCGGTTGTTTCAATCACAATCTGCACGCACTGCGCATCGTGGAAAAGTTTGAGCAGCGTTATCTCGATTTTCCTGGCCTGAATCTTACATTTGAAGTTCGCGAAGGCATTATCAAACATTCGCGAGATTATTCCGCGGCGGAATTTCCGCAGCTTAGGGAGTACCTTCTGGATTTGCGCCCTCCTCTCGAAGCGCAGCTCATCGATTGGGTCGATGAAATTGCGTACAACACCGCGGACATTGACGACGCGCTCGAAGCCGGACTTCTGGATATCGCTGTTTTATGCAAGGAAGTCCCATTTTTTGGCGAAGTCTACGCGCAAGTCGATTCCGCGCATCACGGCGCGCGTCAAAAACTCGTCTTCAACGAAGCCCTCAAGCGCATTTTGGATGCCCTGGCAACTAGTCTGATTGAGATTACTCAGCAGCGTGTCCGGGCCTCCCGTGCTTCCTCCGTGGAAGAGATTCGTCAGGCGCCGAACCGCCTCGCTGGCTTCAGCGATGCCGCGTCCGCCCGAAATGGCGAGCTTAAGCGTTTCCTTTTCAAACACATTTACAACCATCCTGTTATCGCGGAGGACCGCGACCGCTCCGTGAAATGTTTAGAAGAGCTTTTCATTTACTATGCAGACCGTAGAGGCGCGATGCCGTCGTTCTATGAAGAGCTTGCGCAAACCGAATCGCGGAACGTCATCGTTTGCGATTACATTGCGGGCATGACCGACAAGTTCCTTCTTCGCCAGCATCACGAACATCTCGGTAGTTCCCTAAGCGGCGGTTCTGCCGCGTCACATTGATTACGGAAAAAGATATCTGCCAAATGCACGAGAACTCTTTGCCACTGAAAAGTTGCGGGGGCAGACAAGGTGAGATCCGTGCAATGCAACGCCCCGCTTCCCACGCAGGAGAAGCGGGGCGTTTTGAGACTCTGAAGACTCTCCAGTCGGCCCGACTCAGAGGTTTGATTTTAGAATCGAAGAAACGGTCCGAAGGCTACGCGCGGATTGTGATGCGCGCTGCCGGCGAAGTACATTTCATCGCCTGCTTCCAGACGTAAACCTACCGGACCTAGATGTCCTTCCACTCCGGCGCCCGGATAAAGTGTTCCGCTCACGTTGTTCGCGCGCAAATTGTTCACCGAGCTCACAAACGTCGAGAAGCTAGGGTTTCTGGCATCGAGCCTGAAATTAATAAACCCTCCCTTCAGTGTCAGGAAGGGACGAATCGCGCCGTGGCCGGCCACAATCTTGGGGCCAAAGAGTCCATGCAGGACTCTGAGATTGCTAGGAACAAATGTGACGCTGCTCGGATTGCTCGGGTTCGTAAAACCCTCGGTGAAGGCCTGTTCGAAGTCATAATTCATCTCGCCTTCAAGCATGACATGCGAAAACGCCTTGTAACCCACTCGTGCTCCCAGCCCCGCCATGTTGGTTTTTGTTTGTGAGATACGGAAATAATCGCCGTAGCCCCCCACTTGATAATGATCTTGGGCCTTGGCCAGCGGCATAAGCCAACCTGTCACAAATAGCAGAAGTGCGACACGCTTCATTCGTGTTCTCCTTGCACAGATGTAATAGGATTGCAAAAAGCAGGGCTGGCTTCGGGTGGGGTGAAGCTTCTGCCTCTTCCCCTTAGATGACATCCTGTAACATAGAGTTGCCAGTGGACTTAGGGACCTCTCACGATCCACGGGCCAGCGTCAGAAAGAGCGTCAGGTAGCGTTTCAGTTTTTGGGTAATGAGAAAATTCTCCTTCACGTGTTCGTGACCGTGCTCTCCCAGCTTCGCGGCAATCTCCGGGTGCGACAATAAAAACCGAATCTGATAGGCAGCGCCTTCCACAGAATGGGCCAGCAATCCGGTGTGCTTGTGAATAATCTGAATTGGAATCCCACCAACCGCGGAGGCCACTACCGGTTTTTTCTTCCACAGCGCTTCCGACACCGTAAGGCCGAATCCTTCGCGCAGGCTTTTCTGGAGCACGATGGTCGATGCGCGCTGCAAAGCATTCACTTCCAGCGGGGCCCAGGCGGGCAGCTCCAGCACTTTGATGTCTCGGTCGCTATCCGCTTCCCGCAAGACCTCCTTTAATACTACAGCGCCTTCGGGGTCATCCGAGGCGCTGCCACCTGCAAGGACCAGTTGGCAATCGAAATATCGCTTCACGATGCGGTACGCGCGAATTACGCCGACGGGGTCCTTCAGCCGGTCGAACCGCGATATCTGCGTGAGAATCGTTCGCTGAGGATCGATGTCGTAGCGGGCAAGCACTTGCGCGATAAAGTCCTGCTCCAATTCGCAATTCTTTTCCGAAAGGGGATCGATGGCTGGATAAAAAAGGTATTGTGGGATCGGTAGCTGCCGCGAAAACTCCGGCGAAGAAAACATCGCACCGTCATATTTAGAAACAAATTGTTCAAGAAAATCCCAGACCACCCGGTTTGGGCGCGAAAGATCGATATGGCAGCGCCACACCCAATGATTCGTTCCCGGCTTGCGCGCTTCGATCAACGCCGCTGGCTGAGGATCGTGGATGACCACAAATTCGCCGTCCAACGCGAGCTTCTCGCGATTCCTCTGGTTGTAGGACAGAAAAACATCAAAATCTTTTTGGCTCGCATGGTACGGCGCACCATGCAACGCGTTGTGAAATGCCTTGGTTACCTCAAAAAAATCCTCGCCGCCGCTCATTACTTCCCATTTGATGTTCAGGTCCAGCTCTTCCGCTAGCGGCACCAGGCGAGTGAGAATTTCCGCCACGCCACCGCCAACCGCTGTCGAATTGACCATTTGGATGCTCCGCCCGCGCAGCGGACTTGCCAAGGCGCGCAACTCCTCGATTTCGCCGGCGCCAAGCAACTCGGCATAGTCATCCAGCGGAATGCGGCCGAGGGCCAGCGTCTCGCTCATGCTTTTCTCCTTTCACGATCGATAAGCCGGAGCAGTTTGGCGCGCGCGCTATCCAGGGTGTTGGTGTAGATATCGATGTGGTTCACACTTTCACTGAGCGTTTGCAGTCCCAGTCCGTCGGCAAGCCAGTGCGAGAAGTCGTTGGTTCGCAGCTGGAGCCTCAGCCGGGAAGAAATAAAGTGAAAATAAAAGCCCGAATGGCTGAGATGCGCGACCCCATTCCGAAATTCATCCAGCGTCCGGGCCGTCCGGCCAAGGGGGACGGTGACCTCCACACTCTCGCAAAAATAAAATCGCTCCAGCGCGGACTGGCCGGCAAAGTGCGGATAGGTGTTGCAATAGTCGCCTACCGCGCGGCACAAATCGCGGCGCAGCGCGGCGATCGAAACGTAATCGCGAATGTCGAGCACTGCCAGCTGCTCGGCGAGATCGTTCCGGTTCGTGTCCGAAAGCACCCATTGCGCGAAGTCGTTGGAGAAACCCTCGGTCAGGAAGTGATGGCTGCCCAGGGTTTGAAACGTGTGATGAAAAATAGAGGCGTCACTGCAGTGCTCCAACCCGGTTAACAGCTCCGCGAGCGTGCCTGCCGATTGGTTGCCGATTCGTGTGAGATAGGAGACGGTGAAGAATTCGAACGGTGTTTCCGCGGCGTTCACGCGAAAGACTCCTTTTCGTGGAACAATGCGGAAGCGCTCTCGCGGCGCCACAAGATCATTGACGTGACTCGGTGGATCATGTTGCCTGGGGCGCCTCCATTCGTTCCGTCAACTCGACGCGAATCTCCGTAAGGTCGGAGAGAAGATTCGCCGCCCAGCGGTAGATGTTATGTTCGCGCACTGTGTGTCGCATCCGCTGCATCCGCCGGGCTTGCTCCTCTTCGGACATTTCCAGCGCTCGATGGATGGAATCTGCGAGTTGCGAAACGTCATAGGGATTGACCAGTAGCGCGTCCGAAAGCTCGTGCGCCGCGCCCGCAAAAGTGCTGAGGATCAGCACTCCCTGCTCGTCCTCGCGCGAGGCTACGTATTCCTTGGACACCAGATTCATTCCATCGTGCAGCGAAGTCACCATGCAGAAGGACGAAGCGCGGTAAAAGCGCGCAATCTCTTCGTGCGAATGGTGTTTTTTGCGAAACACGATGGGTTTCCAGCGTGCCGTCTGGAAACGCAGGTTGATGCGCTCCGCTTCGGCGCTGACTTCGTCGAGGAAATTCTTGTAGCGCTCGATGTCCGTACGGCTGGGCGCGCCTATCTGCACGAACGTCAAGCGTTGCTGGTAGGCGGGGTTTAGCTCGAAAAAGCGTTCCAGGGCGCGGAAGCGCTCGAGGATTCCCTTGGTGTAATCAACGCGATCCACACCCACGCCGAGGAGTGAAGCTTCGATGCGCATCTCGTCGCAAAGCGCAGCGCGTTCTTCGCCGGAGCTGCGCGACGCGCTGATCGCATGGGAATTCTCTGGGAATGCCACGCTGATTGGATAGGGGCGCACCCGCGTAATGTGGCCCTGGCGGTTTACGGCGAAGCGGTCCCACTCGGTGAGCGCTTCGAGCGCGCGGTCCACGGTCTCCAGAAAATTGTTGCAGTGCGATTGAACGTGAAAGCCGATTAGATCGGCTCCAAGGAGACCATCAACGAGCTCGCGTTGCCACGGACAGATGCCAAAGACTTCCGCGTTGGGCCAGGGAATATGCCAGAAGATCGCCACGCGAGCATCTGGCCGCGCGTCTTTGACCATTCGGGGCAACAGCGCAAAGTGATAGTCCTGCGCGAGGAGTATCGGCGATTCGGTACCCTCCATTTCCTCTAGTACAGCGTCCGCAAACCGCCGGTTAATTTTCTGATACTGCACCCAGTCCTCGGGGCGAAAGATGGGTCGCGTGTGCGCAATGTGCGCGAGCGGCCACAATCCTTCATTCGAAAAACCTTCGTAGTAACCTTTGTCTTCTTCATCACTGAGCCACACGCGCCGGAGTGTGTAGCTCGGCCGGTCGGGCGGAACGCGCAGATGGTTGCGGGTATCCACTACTTCGCGGTCGGCGTTGCCTGAGCCGTTGGCAATCCACGTTCCGTTGCACGCCAGAAGGATCGGTTCGAGTGCCGTGACTACGCCGCTTGCCGGCACGATCATCTCGATCGATTTGTCCTTTTCATTGAACACGTGCATGTACGGTTCGCGGTTCGAGACCAGGAAGAGCGGCTTTTCCTGAAGTTTGTTTCGCAGGCTGACCCGCAGGCGTTCGGCCGTCCAAATCGAGGCGTTCGAGTCGCGCAGGCGTGCCTCGACTTCCGCAACCGCACGCGCCGTATGCAGATCATTCGCGAGGTGCGTCACTTCGCGATGTATTTCATCGAGGATTTCGCCCTTCGGGAGCTCTGACGTTGCGGTTGGCTGTCCCGTTCGAAGCGTTCGCAACCAATCCGCCGTCCGGGTGAGCGGTTCCGTGAACGTCCAGCGGACAAGTACCAGCGCGAGGCCCGTGATCAGGAGTGTTTGGAACAGTGCGCTGAGCAGGGAATCGCGCAGGGTACGGGAGACCTGCACGTCGATGTAACTCGTGTCGTGGAAGAGAGCCAGCACTCCTGCGACTTCTCCGTTGCGGTGCAGCGGCAAAGCGTAGATGTGCAAGGGAGCTGCTTCTTCCCCGTCAAGAGAAGGGCTCTGCTGCGCGCTCAGGAATTCGCCCACTCCCGCATTTTTCTGGAAAGCGCGCGTTGCAGTCCCAGGCCGCAACCTGAAAACTTGTGACAATCCGGGCGTGATCGCCAGGGAGGCGCCGGCGCCATTGTACACAGCTACGCCCTTCAAATGTTCCCGCTGGCCGAACCTTTCGACAAGACGCTGCAAGTTCTTTTCCGCCCCACGGTCAAGCAGCGGTTCGACGCTTTCCTGAAGACTTTCACCAAGAATCTCCGCCCGGCGCGATAGGTCGTTGCGCAGCAGGCGTTTTTCCGTGCGTACCTGGTAGGCAGCAAAAAACAAAGACACCGCGGCAACGCTGACGATCAGGGGCATGACGATTTTTAGAGTTGTGCGCATGTGGGCCCCCGACTAGGGATGCACAGAAAAAAGGGCCGCGGAGGCTGGGTGTCGGCGGCTACAAGTGGTTCGAAACTATGGGTGACCGTATCAATTATGGGCACGAAACGAACCAAAACGGTATGTATTTCCACATCCCCTACTAAAACTTGCGAAATCAATGTGATAGGGGGAACGCGAGAATAGGCTCGGGAACAATGATCTAGTACTAGTTCTATGAAATTCTTGCCATCGGTGCGTGATGCAGTCCAGGATTGACCCTAAACTCGCTTAAAAGTAGGATTTGGCTGCAATTCCGAGAGTTCGTAAAAAACGGCCGGAATGTGTATCGAGGAGACACCGTGTACTGTTCCAGGTGTGGAGTGTCAATGATGAATGGTGCCGCGTTTTGCTCAAACTGCGGACAGGCCTTTGCAGTCACCACTGTGCCGCCGCACTCGCCAGCGCTTGCGGCATCGGTCGCGGCACCGGTAGGAGGTAGCGCAGTGGCCATTCCCGCCTACGCCGGGTACGCCGCGGCATCGCGTGTGGAATACGCAGGTTTCCGGCTGCGTTTTTTGGCTCTTCTCATTGACAACGTGGTGATGGGCATTGGGTTTGTTTTGATCCTGATCCCGTTGATTTTTCTTACGGGGTTGGGTGGTCTCCTCGGCCAGATCCATCCCGACGAAGAGCTAAACGATGCCGGCATATTCGTGCTCATCGGACTCATTTTTCTTGCCGCCACGGTCAGCCTGGTCTTTACGTGGTTGTACCACGCGCTGATGGAGAGCTCGGAGTGGCAGGCTACTGTCGGCAAGAAAGCTCTCGGCCTCGTGGTGACGGATATGGCAGGACAGCGCGTCAGCTTCGCTCGTTCGACGGGAAGGCACTTTGGAAAAATCATCACCAATATGGTGCCTCTCTTCATCGGTTATATCATGGCGGGTTTCACCGCGAAAAGGCAGGCGCTGCACGACATGCTGGCGGGATGCCTGGTGCTGCGCCGGAACGGTTGAAGCAAACTTCTGAAGCAGCAGTCTTGTTTACCGCACGCGCTTTTCCTCATTTGCTGAATTAGAAGCCGCTACCGATGGAAACCTCAGCAAAGCCGTCCACACTGCGAAGCATTTTGCAGCAGCGCTGTCCGCGCTGCCGCATCGGCGGAATTTTTCAGTCTTCTATCTTTCGCGGGTTTCCGAAGATGTGCGAGCGCTGTTCTATTTGTGATCTTAAGTTCGAGCGGGAACCTGGCTATTTTCTGGGCGCCATGTACTTTAGTTTTGCGTTAGGCGTTTTGATTATGGCGCCAATCGCCGCGCTGCTTTGGTTTCTTACGGGCTGGTGGATCACCAAAGTCACCATCTGGGCCGTCGTGTTGTTCTTGCCGTTCGCCCCAACGATCACGCTCTTCGCCCGCGTGCTGTGGATCTATCTTGACCAGACCGTTGATCCTGAACCTCTGCGCTAGGAAGTCCCTCCAGTCGACGGAAAATCAATTGCGGTCTTTTGTGTCTGCCACCTTTCGGTGAATGATCTCGCGAGATTGACGGATGAGTCGCCGATCCGGTCCGTCGGGCGCAAGTTTGAGATAGGCATCCAAGTCGTGGAGCTGCAAAGTGTACTCTTTCCGACGCCCGTGAACGTCCGCCAATGCCAGATAGGCCGACGCGAGGCTGGGATTCCGCAGCAGGGCTTCGCGAGCGTTTTGTTCCGCCTCCTCAAGACGGTTCAAGCCAAAGAACACAATACTTAGCATGACTCGGCCTACGGCCGAATCGCTGTCCACCTCCAATCCTCTGTCGATGACGCTTTTTGCTTCCACGTAATCACCAAACCGGCATAGCACGAAGCCCAGAGAGAATTGGGCCCACGGATATCTCCCGCCGCTGAGATCGATCGCTTTTTGGAAAGCATCCGCAGCCTTCTTGTCGTTGCCCAGCCGTAACTCCGCCACGCCCAGGTGGTAATACGCTTCGTAATACTCCGGAAACTCCGCGATCGCCCGGGCGAATTGCGTTCGTCCGCCCGCGGCATCAAACTTTTCTAGACGCTCCAATCCGTTGTGGAACGCATTGCGCGCCCTGCCGGGTATTTTCAGTTCCCGAACGGATACGGTGTAATTCGCACTCTTTCTTGGCAACCGATTGCTGACCCTAAGATAAAGCTCTACCGGCTGCTTAGGCCCGGGCAATTGCAGGCTCGCCCGGGTCGGTTCGTAGCCAGGCTCCTGCAGCACGATTTCGTAGTTTCCGGGTGTAAGGCCGCGCATCTCAAAGTGGCCACTCGAGTCTGTCAAGACACCCGCAAAGGATCCACCGGCTAGCGGCCGGACGCTCACAAGAACCCCACTGACCGGAATGTTTCTGCCCTCAGCCAGCACAGTCCCAAGGATCCCTGCTGGTTGAGGGTCAAGACTGGCGAGTTGCGCGCGGCCAATTGGTGCGCTAACGAGAACGCCCAGCAATACTCCACGCAACGCGACTTCCTTGGTCCATCGTAGGACCTTGCCGATTCTTCCTG
>Ga0207665_10000309_pt1 | contig 33802 bp, 26 predicted proteins | sample LARL112metaG_FD_184351 | JGI IMG/M metagenome (GOLD analysis project Ga0207665, IMG submission 184351) | Corn, switchgrass and miscanthus rhizosphere microbial communities from Kellogg Biological Station, Michigan, USA - LAR L11-2 metaG... | ecosystem: Host-associated > Plants > Roots >... | reverse complement strand
CCAGTAAAATCTCGAAATGATTGATTCAAATGACGCTTTTTGTTTGTCAGGCGGGAAGAGGAGCGCATTTGACTCCAGGAAGTGTAGAAAATCTTGAGCGTAGTCGTTTAATTTGGCGAAGCTCTGAGACTGTAAGCGAGAGCGATACATCTTGATAATGGTTTCCAGAGGAACGCCCAAAAATTCAGCAGCGCCGTAAACCATAATTCCAACAGGCTCAAACTTGGACAGCATGAAAAGCTTATTAGCTGTGTTATAGATTTTTGACGCACTCGGATCGCGGAGCGTAACCGCGCTGTCCGCTGCAAGCGCCACAGCGTTTTTGTTAATTATGGCAATCTCAGCGGTCATGCAGTCTCACCTTAGCAACTCCTGGTTACGGCTGTTTCGATGTTAAATTATATGGGAATCGACTGATCTTTTTTTAGCTGGATGAATGCATTTTTCCGCCGGTAGGGGTTGGCAGCCGGAATTGCACCAAAATAGTGCACAAGGGGGACAGTTTCGAAACCTCCTATCCCCATCCCCACAGTGCGTTGAGGGGTTAAGTTACAGAGTGGGAAAAAGTGATACACCTTGCGCTCTGCGGGAGTTGGCTGCCTTCTCAGCGAAGATTTGCACGCGCAAAACCGACCGCACCCAAGCTTCATACGTCAGTGCTGCTTAATGTCTTTCGAAAGGCGGGATGTATGACGAACCCAAAGTCTTCCGATAATCCGCTGAGCATCCGGTGCAGGTTGTGTTGGAATTCGTAGGCATATCGCTCTTCTTGAGTGGAGTCCACGACGCCAAAGAAACTAAACCACATTAAAACATCCTCTGTGTATTGCACATCATCGTCTGGAACCTGTAAGGACGCTAAAATCGAGCGAAGTTGAGATCTAGAGATGTACGGCTGAGTTCCGATGAACGCATACGGGATATTAGGAAAATATGACCCGAGATCTGCCAGCTCCAGGACGAGCTCTTGGAAAGCGTCCTCAGAAAATGCTCGTTCAGCTTGAAGAATATCCGACTCTGTCACTTTATCATGCCCTCGATTCACCGCGACGTCGATACAGTCTCTGAGAAATCTCAATACGTCTCTAGGTCTCATCAAGGTGTGCCTAAGAATGTACGAAAAGGATTCTTCACCACGTATGTGACTTTCAAAAAATATATGCCACAGCTCGTCGAAGCTCATCCCTTCCATTTCTGTGTTCAGCGCTATTCGCCGACGCACAATCTCTCGGAACACTTCCGGATCATTCCAATCGAGAAATACAGCGGTCTCCTTGCCACGATCCGGCGTGTCACAAATGAGGCGTTCATATATTTCACTGCGAATGAACACAACCGTGTGAAATTCAACATCTCTGCTCTCCAGTTGGCGCTCGAGCTTTCGTGATGCTTCCAATAAGCTACGAAGGATCAAAATGTCCTCAACACTTGCTCCGAATACTGGCCAGCTCTTGTCGAGGTTGTCGAAGAGCAACCAAACTCCATCTTTTTTCGAAAGAAATCGTCCAAGTGCATCGCTCAGGGTGCGAATATCTTTGGAGTAGATCAAATTGGTTACTTCCGCGGTCGTTAGTATGTTGCTTACATCAGATTTTCGTGTAACAACGCTATCAACGAGTTTTAACAGTCTTTCGGAGAAATCTGCCTCTTCCGTGCGTGCGCCCGTTCCGTAAGCAGTTTCAACATCCAAGTAAGCCTTCCTAATGGTTGGGTCGCCATATGAAAAAGTCCTCTCTGTATTCACTATTTTGTGAGCGATTTCCATAAGAAGGAGGTAGTTCCAAAACGCTGTGAGCACGTGTTCCTGCAGCCCTGGGCTCAGTTCGTTGAGTATAGATTCTCGTAATTTCGTGAATTGATGTCCTTCAGGTTTCAGATCCAAAACGACATGCGCGTGGCTCGGTTTATAAGCATTTCTAATGCCGTAAAAAATTGCTGTTTTTCCCGTGCCCTTGCGGCCCACAACAAGTCGGGCGTGTCCACGTTTTGCTTCGTTGTATTGGGCTGTTGGAACGAAGTAGGACCTCAACCCCTTTATCTCGTTTTCTGCAGCCAGGTCGCCAAGGTCAATCTTTTCCAATGGCTTTAAAGGCAGAGATATGGGAACAAATCTCGACTCTTGAAGCTCTTCAACCACTGCGGTGATCAGAGGAATGACCAAATCAGGCACATTTGCAGGGTTCGAATACGACTGCACCACGTCTCTGTAATCAATTGGCTGCGTGAGGTGCGTTTCCTGCAGCATTAGAACATGCTTTAGCGTGGCCATGGCTAAACCCGAAACAAACGCGCAGCGCGCATTGTGAGCAATGGCACCGCTTCGGTTAGGGGATAGCAGATGTGCGATGACGCCGAGAGATGACAATACTTGTTTGAAGGCTTCGTGCAGCGACAGTCTAGGAGTTTCCTTTGGATCGAACGTTCGGAACCATAAGCCAGACTTCTTAAGAGCGGACATCAGTTTCAGCATGCCATCCGTGTAAACGTGGCTTCTAATCAGGTAAAGAGGTTGTTCTCGGTTGACTGGTGGGCGCTGAAGGCCTAATCTGGGGGACCCGAGTCGCTTTTGAATGTTATCTGCTAGCTCACTTGAATTCTCGAAATCAACATAGCCCAGCACATCCAATAGTCCCAACTCTTCAAAAACTCGTTTGTCGTGGATATAAGAAGTGTCCCTTATGGGAATGACTGGCAAACCGAGCCCCAGCGCGTATCCAATTTCGAATAAGACATTGAAATTCAGGGTCGTCACGTCTGCGACGATCACTTTGGCCCACCGCATTGCCTTACATATTTGACAAAAGATTATTTGGCCCGTGATTCCCAAGTCTTGCCAGGACAACCAACTCGATCCGGGGGCGATTCGCTTCAGCTTTCGGATGGCTTCTTCCACAGTGTTCGCGATTATTTCCGGTTGTGACGGGTATAGGAAAAATGCGTCGACAGACTTCTGGTTTGCGAACGACTGATCGCACGCACCGCTAGCATATTGGCAGAATTCCGGTGGCTCATTTATTGACAGCGCGGCGGTCGTGTGTTTTGTTAGTTCCATGCCGCCAAGGTTTATAGCTTATTTTCCAGTTCATCAATAGTTTCGAGGGAGTTTCAAAGTATCATACTTTCGCTATACCTAGACATCAAGCGGTTGGGCTTCAACCCAGCAACGTCACGGATATAGGTGACGAAGCTACTCTGACAGGCGAGACCGAAGCGGGATCCGCAGGGATGCAATCAAGCTGAACCTCGAAAGGAAGGAAGTGGAGTGAGCAAGTTGACGGAGGCCGTTCTGCGTTCGGGTGTTGAAGCCATGAAGCAAGCCATCGAATCTGGCGACAATCTGAACGAGTTCGATGGTGGATTGACGCCACTGCTTTGGGCGATCTTCCGTGGAGATGTAGATGCGGTACGGCTGCTGCTGGAAAGCGGGGCAGACGCGAACGTGCGCCCCAATCCTAGCGACTCTCCTTTATGGCATGCAGAAGACGATTTCGGTTTGACAGAAATTGCAGAATTGTTGAAAGATCGAATAGAACTCAATAGCCGGTTTTCAAAGAGAAATGAGGGCTCCACCTCTTAACTTAGAGCGCCTTTATACTTCCAAACTTTTTTGAATTTCAAAAATTCAGTACTGCTTCTATTCCACGGTGCTGGAGTTCCGATGCTGAAGTCACAGATTAAACCTGGCACGGAATACGCCTTCCGCGAACAGCGCTCACCCGGAACTCCATTCCAGCGCGTACGGGTTATCCAGCATACGCGCGGAACAAAATGGAGAGCCGAATGGATAGACCCGAGCCCTGGGTTGGTTGATTATGTTGATTCAGGTGAACTCATTGTTCCGTGGAAGGAGCACAAGGCGTTCCTGAAGGAGGAGACTAGTGCCGAATCTCTTCGGGAACACAATCGACGTACGGGTTATGACGAGAATTCCCCGATAGCCAGTGCTTTGTATCAAGTGTTCGAAAGCGTAGGTGACGGCGTTTCGTTTTATCGTGGAGTGTTGAGTGGTTCACCTGAGGCTGTAGATCGGGTCAAGACACGCGCAGCGATGGACCCAACCAAGCGGTCTCCAGTAGCCTACACAGATCGGCAAGGGAAGCTCCACTTGCCGTTTGATGAAGCGTTTGAGTTAGCGCGTCTGTTTTGTGCGGCGGAGCCAGCCGCAGTCCTAGTTGGGGTGGAAACAACCGAGAGCGATTGGGCGCGACAGGCTCGGCGTCCCGGGGATGAGTACATGGTTCCGCTTCTCACTGAGTACCGCGCTTCATGGGCCTTAATCAGGCAATGGGCGGGACACGACGCAGCCGTGGCACAAAGAGAAGCTGAAATTCAGAGACTTGAGCGGCTCGTTTGGGATGCGGTGTACGCTCTGCAAAAGGCCGGACTCGACAAACAAGCAGCCAAGCTGCGGCATGCGATCGAGAGAGAGTGAAACCCAGGATTGACAAATCAAAAGCAGAAGTCGGCTTTTCAACAGAAATGAGGTTCTACTTGTTTACTTGGAGGGCCGTTTAGATTGACACTCTTTTTTGATTCCAGCAATTCGACCCACGTAACCCCCGCGTAACCAACTCCCGAGCTTTTGGCGTTTCTGGCGATACATAGAATAAATAACTTACGCCGTTTCAAAACTCACCCTCCGATTTTCGGCCCTTGGAGAAACTTCACAGAATCAAAGAGTTGTCTGAACTTCTCAACGGCCTCTGCCGAAGGTATTGCTTCCAATTCTGAAGCACTGCCTTCATATCCTTCCGGGCTCGCTTGCGGAGGGGCGACCCGCACTTCATTTCGGAGGCCGGAATACTCCTTCAGCATACAATCGAGCGCCTCACGCGCGAGCCCCATCTTTCGCACGTGACTCTGAATACGGAAATACCAAATACTTGGCGCCTGTTCTCTGCTCGAAAAGTGACCAAGCGCAAATCCTATATTAAATTTTAACTCTTCTTCCTTGATGCTCGTGAGATTTTTCACGAACACCCGAAAGGGAACAAGTTCCAGACTTGAAAGCTCCGGCGACCTGTCCGGAGAGTTGACTGTCCGTAGAAACCGACCCTTAGCGAGGAACGTCTTCATGAGTTCCACCTCCCACCGATCAAGCCCATGCACTTTTTGAAGCGTGTCTCGAAACTCCTTAACTCCGTCTGCATCCGTGCGCGGATCGAGTGGAATTGGTTTGCCGATTCGAACTTTCCCGGGATAGAGATCAAGTTGGCGCTCACAAAAGCTTTGAAAGCGCGCGCCATAAATGCTTGCAGAGATTGCCCATGTCGCACAAAACATCCCCGACCATGACCAATGTCGGAAGAAATTTACCCACCCGCGATTGTCCGGATGGTCAAATTCCTTTTCCAGGTTCAAATCCAAGTAAACGTCTTCCATTAGCTGTATGACCCGGTTGCAAAAATAAAATCCTGCACGCCTCTCTTCATCTCTCTCGGGAAGCCACATCGAATTACTTGGCCTTCCAGCCCCCGCAGAAATCAAGGACGGCCATTGTGGGTACACTTGTCCGTCCAGGAATCTCAAATTCTCTACTGTACGCAGTGTCTCCAAGAGGCTGCAGTATGTGGCCGAATGTTTCGTGAAGGAGAGTTGGACGAAGTGGCTTGGCGGATACCAATGCTGCCGCAGTTTGACGAAGAATTCTTCCGAATTCATCTTACTAATCTCTTTTCGATTCCCAACTACGCCAAAAGTTGATTGAGCAATGTGTTGCCCGAGCGCCCGGTAGCTTTCGAACTGCGACTCGGAAAACCATTGATCGGCCGTGGTCTGATGAGGGAAAGCTGGATATTGGGCAGCGTATCGCTGAACGTCAGTCGGTTCGTCGCCCGTCAGGGAAGATTTAAGGTAGACCAGAGTGCCGCTCGTTAAACTTGAATCTACGCGCTCATAATGAATTGTGCCAATAGCGCAATGCCAGTCACTCTTGCTCGTATCCTTTTGAATCCGCAACCGTTCGATGTCGATCTCGATATCCACTCCAAAATCACTGCGGCATTTTTCGATCGCATTTCCTATATCGCCGAATTTGAGACCGTTGTCCTCACCTGCATCACACGCGATGATGAATCGGCATCGTCGGCGAACAAGTTCATAAACTCCAAGATTTTCAAAATGTCCTCCATCCGAAACATATACGTAGGAACTCTTATCATTCGTGTGTCCTAGCAATTCGTTTAAGAGGTAGAGCAGGCCCCAGCGTGGTCCGGTCCTTGTCCCCGTAGAGAGGTAACGTGGGTTTCCGATCCAGCGGCCCAGGCGCACATTGAAGACGGTCATCAAGAAGGAAAGGGCCGGGGAAGAGTGGAAGCCCATGTTTGGTGAAGCCGCAGCTCCCGATATAGCCATCGTAGTTCCCAGTGTGAGCGGTGCCTTATACCCTTTGGTGCTTGCGAATGCTGATAGCTTGCTGCCGTCGGGGCCATCCGTCTCAAAGCCGGTGTACACCGGCGTGAACATGAAGGAAGCAGCTTTCCGTTGTTGCCATGCCAAATTGTTGCTACTTACTAGGTTGAGAGCTGTGTTCACGATCGGGTAGGGGCCTGCATACCCTTCTGAAGGCTCCACGCTTTTTAAATAGAGAGAGTCGTCGTCAGGATCAAATCCAATAAACGGTTGAGGATGTCGGGGATTTCTTGTAGCCCCCAAATAGCAACGAACCAACCGGTTACGGTATAAGGCGTTCATCGAAAAACGATTAATTCCGACTTGTTTTGATAGGAGCAAAGAAAGGAGGGTGAAACCGATCACATAAATCCAAACGCGCCCATCGAATCCGTGCTCAAAATCGAACCAGTACTGCCAGTCTGATTTGTCTGAACTGTAGGATGGCCACGAGCCAATCCATTTCGCCCACCCAATCATGCTGTCAGGAAGGGCTCCCAAACCACCCAGAAGATGAGGCAGTACGGTATTGGTGAAATAAGAAAGAATGATGACTAAGCCGACCATGAAAACTGGTGGCGCGACCTTCATTAAGAGGGCCGGACTCACCCTTAAATTTCCTGAAGGTTTTGCCGGGCTCTTGCCCGCAGCGATTCCGGAACCCGTAACCAGCGCCCAAATTGTTCCCAGCGTCCACTTGTAGTATCCGTGCCCGGGAGAGCCAAGCCATTTCACGAACCACGGGCCATCAATGGAAATGACGTAAAATGCGCTCAAACCGATCGTCAGACGCGCCACCAATCCCAATAAGCGTCCCCACCACTCGCGCGCATCTTCCGTGAACCCTCCGCTCACCAAACCAATATGAATGGTTTGTACAAGAAGGAACGCCACGACCGCGAGAGGAAATCCCCAGGAAGCAACGTGCCATTCTGGCGGCGGATTCTTTGGGTCGATCCACTGCTCTAGTCCAGATAGAAGTAACCGAATTAAAACTCCTCCTACCGCTCCCGCGACCGCTGCACAACCGATAATTAAAGAAACATTCAAGGCGTTACGGCCTTGTTCCATCATTACAACTCTCAAAGGTCTCAGGGCCGAGGGCGAATCTGTCTTTCCGGAACTGCCGGACCGTTCGGGCGGAAACGGCTTCAGCCATCGAACAAACCGGCTCGCCGAAGCACCGCCAATGCACCCTAGAAGCCACAATAGAGCGAATCCAACCGCGGTAAATGTGCATGTCCATCCCATGCTTTTTTGTTCCAGGAGTTGTCGTGACCCCCAACACCACGCCCACAATAGCCAGATAGCAATCTCAATAGGAAATAGAACAAGAATATTTACCTGCCACGGAGATGCGAACAACCGTTGTGATGGGCTATTCACATCCTGCTGAAGCATGTTGGAGAGATTCGCCGTCGTCGCGCTCAATGCGAGAGCCAATAGCCCGCTGGCAATTGCCGGCACACGCCACATGGTCCAGAAACTTGGAGCCGACTGACAGCTTTTCACAATCATCCAGAACCACAACACGAAAGGCCGAGAAAGCAGGAGAAGAGCAACCAAGAACAATCCCAATACAATTTGATTCAGAATAAGGTTCCGAGCATAAGAACCGATAAACGCCCAAGTATCGCCGCTGAAGACACCGAGTCTCGGAGTTAGGTAGTTGCTATATTCTCGCAGAAATTCTATTTCGCGTGGTTTAGTACCGACACGGAATCGCGCGCAGTCGTTACCTAACTTTTCTTCTACCGTCTTGAGATCCTCGCGCTTGATCCAAGCGAAAAGCCATGAGCCGATATAACCGCCACCGGAAACCGTCGACATGTAGTCAATGATTTTCAGCAACCCCATTCCTGCCAGTGCCTGCAGAACCCCAAGATTGAACGTGGCGCTACGAATTCCTCCGCCGGAAAAAGCAATACCTATCGCATTAATTGCGCCGTCTTTCGTTTCATTCCCGCCTTCGATTTCCCAGAGTTTGCGGCGGCTTGTGCGGCCCTCGGCAATCTTCTTATTCTCCGCCGTTAGGACGTCGTTAAATGAAATCTTATTCTCTTGTCTCAAGACAACCTCCTCCCCCGATTTCATGGTGGTTCAGGCGTATCGTCAGTAGGAGCGAACATGCGTCCGAGGGAATGCACTTAGAGGCAGGAATATCTGTGACGACGGCGTCCGTTGGCGGCAGGGAAGCCTTAGAACTTTTGGTTTGTGCTGTGAGCGTCGGGACAGACACAAGATAGGCGAGGGATGTAAAGCAAAAAAAGCAAGATCTCGCGAAACGATTGGTGGCCATGGGCTGAGGACCCCAAGTGAGCGGAGACTATCATAAATTCTTCTTTAGGGTATAGAAAAAGAGGTAGTTCTACAGAATGGTGATAACGTTAAAAGTATTCACCGAGAGTTAAAATAAGATGGGGAGCCCGTACTTGTACAGCCCGTGCCAGAGTTCCCATCATCTATTCTGAAATGAGACGCAGGGAGAACACTCTTGGATCTGGGTGAGCCTACTCCAGCTCACGAATTGCGAGCTCACCTGCGACACTCGCTCACGACATTACAGGAACCTGGCGCTTGCTATTGACTCAGAGTTGTTGCCTCTGCCGCAGTAACCAGGAACCCACCAATGGGGCCAGCCGTTTGCTTCAATAGAAATGAGGGCCCCACCTTTTGGGTTTGATGGCCTTTCTATATGCGAACCCTTTGGATTTTCGACGGTCCACTACCTGACTGCTCTCTTCGGCCCGCGTAGCCGCCACGTAGCCAAAGGGGGTGCTTTTGGTGTTTTTAGCGTTTCTGGCGTTATGCAGAATGAATAACTTACGCGTTTTCAAGGAGAGCAGCGGGTTCGAATCCCACCCGCGCCTCCAAGACTTTCTGAATCACGACTCGGAAGGCACCCATTATTTGCTTGCGGGCATCGAGTTATCGCGCGGCATGAAGGCTGTCCATCTCCAGATTCAGTTCCAAAACATTCACGTGCGGCTCGCCGAGAAATCCCAGGTCGCGCCCCCTGGTATGTCTCTGCACCAGCGCGCGCACGTCCTCTTCGTTCATGCCGCGTGAATGAGCAACGCGAGGAATTTGGAATTCTGCGGCCGCAGGAGAAATATCGGGGTCCAGGCCAGACCCCGAGGCTGTCACCAAGTCGACCGGGACAGGGACATTCGGATTCTCTGCCTGAAGCTTTTGTACGTCACCCTTTACGCGCTCGAGCAAGTTCTTGTTGGTAGGAGCTAGGTTTGAGCCACCGCTCGACGTTGGATCGTATCCGGTTCCCGCGGCAGATGGCCGCGAGTGAAAATAAGCAGGCCCGGTGAATGCCTGGCCAATAATTCTCGACCCAACGAGCTTTCCATCTTTGGTGATGAGTTGTCCGTTCGCGCGGTCGCGAAAGAATATCTGCGCCAGTCCAGTGATTCCGAGCGGGTAGATTAGGCCGAACATCACGGTTGTCACCAGGGTGAACCACACGGCAGTGAGAAGATTTTTCTTCATGAAAGCCTCTCAGACAAATCGCAGATAAGTCAGCAAGACATCGATCAGCTTAATTCCTATGAACGGGGCAATAACTCCACCAACGCCGTACAGCAACAGATTCCGGCGAAGCAATACAGCCGCTCCCACGGGCCGATAGCGCACGCCTCGAAGGGCCAACGGAATCAGCGCGATAATGATCAACGCGTTGAAAATGACGGCGGATAAAATCGCTGACTCTGGCGTGCGGAGGCGCATAATGTTCAAGACTTCGAGCTGAGGAAACGCCGCGGCGAACATCGCCGGAATGATAGCGAAGTACTTGGCCACGTCGTTCGCCACCGAAAAAGTGGTGAGCGCACCGCGCGTGATCAGTAATTGTTTGCCGATTTCCACGATCTCGATGAGTTTCGTCGGATTGGAATCGAGGTCAACCATGTTCCCAGCTTCTTTGGCGGCTTGCGTGCCCGTGTTCATGGCAACTCCCACATCCGCCTGAGCAAGCGCCGGTGCGTCGTTGGTGCCGTCGCCGGTCATGGCCACGAGCTTTCCCCTGGCCTGCTCCCGCTTGATCAGCGCCATCTTGTCTTCGGGCTTGGCCTCGGCAAGGAAGTCGTCGACTCCCGCTTGGCGGGCAATCGCGGCGGCGGTCAGCGGATTGTCCCCGGTAATCATCATGGTGCGAATGCCCATGGCGCGAAGATGCTCGAAGCGCTCTTTCATGCCGCCCTTGACGATGTCTGTAAGCGCGATTGCCCCAAGAACGCGGCCATTCTCCGCGACCAGTAGCGGCGTTCCACCCGCATTTGAAATGTCACGAACACGCACCTGCAGCTCGGCCGGGATGCCGTGACCGCGGTTCTCGCACAAACGTGTAATGGCCTCCAGTGCCCCCTTGCGAACTTCACGGCCGTCAAGGTCGACGCCTGACATCCTGGTTTGTGCGGAGAATGGGACGAAATTTGCGGTGTGGGTAGAGAGGTCGCGGCCACGAAGGTTGTATCGCTCCTTGGCGAGCACGACGATGGATCGGCCTTCTGGAGTCTCGTCCGCTAGCGAGGAAAGCTGGGCGGCGTCGGCAAGATGACGCTCGTCAACACCAGGTGCCGGAAAGAATTGCGTAGCGGCGCGGTTTCCCAGAGTGATCGTTCCCGTTTTGTCTAGCAACAGCACGTCCACGTCACCCGAGGCTTCGACGGCACGCCCCGACATCGCAATGACGTTTCGCTGAATCATGCGGTCCATGCCGGCAATGCCGATTGCGGATAGAAGACCTCCAATAGTTGTGGGAATCAGGCAAACGAGAAGCGAAACCAAGACAAAGATGCTCTGGGGTGCGCCAGAGTAAATGGCGAAGGGCTGAAGCGTTACGACTGCCAGCAAGAAGATGATGGTCAGTCCGGCCAGCAGAATGTTGAGGGCAATTTCGTTGGGAGTTTTTTGACGCGAGGCTCCCTCAACTAGCTTAATCATCCGGTCCAGGAAGGTTTCGCCCGGATTCGAGGTGATCCGAACTTTGATTTCGTCGGAGAGAACACGCGTTCCCCCCGTAACCGCTGAACGATCTCCGCCGGACTCCCGGATGACTGGCGCAGACTCGCCGGTGATTGCCGATTCATCGACGGAAGCCACGCCTTCGATGACCTCACCGTCTCCGGGGATGAATTCCCCTGCCGCCACAACTACGATGTCCCCTGAGCGCAATTTCGAACTGGGCACGCTCTCAATCTTGTTATCGCACGTCACCAGGTGGGCTTGCGTCTCAGCCCGTGCCTTGCGCAGGGTGTTTGCTTGTGCCTTGCCTCGTCCTTCGGCCATGGCCTCCGCGAAGCTCGCGAAAAGAACCGTGAACCACAGCCAAAGTGTGATCTGCAGGCCAAAGCTAATCTGGCCTGCATGATGAAAGGCGTTCGACACAAGCTGCACCGTCGTCACTACCGCGCCCACCTCGACCACGAACATCACGGGGTTCTTGACCATCGTGCGGGGAGCCAACTTGACAAACGAGTCCGTCACTGCGCGAGCGAGAATTTTCGTGTCAGCGAGCGATTGTTTTCTAACTTGGGCGACTGCATCCATGCAAACCTCAGAAAGCCTTTCCTGCGGACATCAACAGGTGTTCGAGAATCGGCCCGAGACTCAGAGCCGGGAAGAACGTGAGAGCACCTACGATCAGAATTGTGGACACCAGCAAACTCGCGAACAGCCCACCGGTCACCGGGAATGTCCCTGCCGATTCCGGAACGGTCTTTTTCTTGGCTAGATTTCCGGCAATGGCGAGCACCGGAATGATCATGAAGAACCGGCCGAGTAGTTGGGCTACGGCGGTGCTTGTGTTGTACCACATGGTGTTCACATTCAAGCCGCCGAACGCCGAACCGTTGTTGCCGGTCGAAGAAACGTAGGCATAAAGCACCTGGGACAAGCCGTGCGGCCCTGGGTTCGAGATGCTCGAAGTGCCGAATGGCTTAACGATGGCAACGGCCGAAAAGCCAAGGATCGTGAACGTCAGGATGAGAATCGCCAGCATGGCCATCTTGACGTCATACGATTCGATTTTCTTCCCCAGATATTCCGGGGTTCTACCCACCATCAGCCCAGCTATGAACACCGCAAGGATGACAAACACTACAATGCCGTAGAGTCCTGCGCCCACCCCGCCGAAAACAACTTCCCCCAGCATGATGTTGATCAGCGGCACCATGCCGCCAAGCGGCGTGAACGAATCGTGCTGGCTGTTCACGGCACCGCAACTGGCATCCGTTGTTACGGTGGCGAAAAGGGCGGAGTTCGCAATGCCGAACCGCACTTCCTTTCCTTCCATGTTGCCGCCGGAATGCATGGCGTTTGCGTTCTGATTCACCCCAACGAGCATTGGATTTCCCCGCGCCTCAGCCCAGTACGCCGCCCCAACTCCGACGAAAAAGAGAAACGTCATCGCCGCCCATACCGCCCAGCCATGCCGCTGTGAGCCGGTCATTCGGCCGAGGGTGTACGTGAGGCCGGAGGGAATCGCGAAAATCAACACCAGCTGAAAAAAGTTCGAGAAGGGAGTAGGATTCTCGAAAGGATGGGCGCTATTGGCGCCAAAAAATCCACCGCCATTCGTGCCGAATTCCTTGATGGCTTCCTGCGATGCCACTGGGCCTTGTGCAATAACCTGTTGCGTCACAGTTTGCGTAGTGACCTTTCCATCTGTTCCGGCCACTTGCACGTTTTGGGGCTCGATTAACTGCACCGTGGTGTACGGTCTCAGGTTCTGCACGACGCCCTGAGACACGAACACCAGTGAACCAACGACGCAAATCGGCAGCAAAACCCACAGCAGGCAGCGCGTGGTGTCCACCCAAAAGTTTCCGAGCTTATCGGTCTCCTTCCGCGCGATCCCGCGAATCACGACAATTGCCAGCACGATGCCGACCGCAGCGGACGCGAAGTTGTGATATGCCAGCCCGGCCATCTGCGTGAGATAGCTCATCGTGGATTCGCCGCTGTACGCCTGCCAGTTCGTATTCGTTGTGAATGAAGCCGCTGTTCCAAAAGCCAGGCCGGGTTCCACGTTCGGAAACTTCTGCGGGTTGAATGGCAGCCACTTCTGCGTGCGCTCGATCATATACAGGAGAGCCATCGAGACACCGCTGAACAGGAGCATAGCGATGGCGTATTCCGTCCAGCGCATCTCATGCTTCTCGTCAACGCCGGTCAGGCGGTATACGAGCCTTTCGATCGGTCGCAAAACTGGATCGAGAAACGTCTTTTCCCGGTTGAACACACGGGTCATGAAGATCCCAACTGGCTTCGTGAGTAAGAAAATCACCAGGAGATAGAAACCGATTTGAAACCAGCCATTGGCCGTCATGGTCAGAACTCCTCGGCCTTCAGGAGGGCATACAGCAAATAGCCGCAAAGGACGACGCAAATAAACAGCAATACGGCATTCCCTAAGTTCATGGTTGTTTCCTATCTAAGCCGTTCGCAGGCGCGCACATAGAGGATGGCTATGGCAACAAACAGGGCCGTAACAGAAAAGAAGATGATGTCAAGCATGCGCACATTCCTCCGATCCGAGAGACAACGTAGCGAACTCATGCTCAGAAAGTCCCGAGCGGTTTATAAAGATTTCATAAGGGGCCCTCACGTATGGCGCAAGAAAAGCAGCACTTAGAGTCGCCTCTGCGCCGCCGGGATTCTAATCCTCCAAGAAACTCATGCTTGCGGACATTTCTGTTTTCCTGAGACGACCTGGCGTCCGGCGCTTACACCCGGAATTCAGACGACTCAGCCTCAGTTTCAAATTGAACCAATTCTGAAGTTTCGTTCCATCACGGGCATCCTGCCCCAAAGCTCCGCAGGAATCCGTCAGCCGAACTCAATTCTTATCAATCGCTTAGCCCGATTGAAACATTTGGGGGTGGACTCCATCTTGCCTCTGTCTTGCGGGGATTCTTGTGTCTACTCTTCAACGCAGAAATCGAAATCCTATCGGCACACCCAGGCTAACGGTCAGGGCGCTGCTGTCGCTGGCGTTTTCACTCTTGTCGTTTTCAGCGGCACTCCCGGCGCAGAATTCCTTCGCCCTCGAATACCGTGCCAAGGCCAATTATCTTGCAAATTTCCCCAACTTTGTGGAATGGCCTCCCGAGGGTCTGCCGCCAGCGAACGTTCCTTTCCTGGTTTGTGTCTTTGGGGAACTCTCCTTTGGAACTTCCCTGGCGGAAACAACCAGGGGCACAACGGCACAGGGTCGGCGTATTGAAACTCGCTGGATACGCAAGTCCCAGGAACTACCGGCGTGCCAGATTTTGTTTGTAAGCCGATCGGAGCAGAAGAAGTACGACCAGGTGCTGGATGCCGTGCGCGGCCGCATGGTGCTTACGGTCGGGGAGACACCATGCCTTGGCACGGCGCGTTGTGAATCAGGCGGACGCGAAGAGCTGACATGCCGATCCGCACGACTCACCCCGGCTCGCAAGGCCCCGCTTGAAAAAGGGAGAGTCCATGCCTAATGCCATCATCAATCTTACTGAACTGTTAGCGCGCGTCGAAAATGACCGCGAGCTCGTGCGCGAACTCCTGTCGATTTTCAAGGACGAATTTCCCGGACATCTCCAGGCTTTGCGCGAAGCCGTGGATTCCATGGATGGCGATCGAGTTACCGCCGAAGCCCATACCTTGAAAGGGATGCTTTCCAACCTGGCGGCAACCTCCGCAGCGGATGCTGCCGCCCGCCTCGAACAGTTGGGCCGGAATCGGGAAGTGTCCAAGTTCCAGGAAGCCTGCTCCTCGTTCGAAACCGTAAGCAAGGATCTCCTGCAGCAATTGGACGTATGCATGCCAGAGGTGCGTGGATGAGGATTCTGATCGCCGATGACGAATCGATGTCGCGGAAACTGCTCCAGAAAACCCTCGAGCGTGCGGGTTACGAAGTGACCGCCGTGGAGAATGGCCGCCTGGCGGCGGAGCAATTGTGCCTGGCGGATGGTCCAAGGCTCGCATTGTTGGATTGGGTAATGCCCGAAATGGACGGTCCGGGCGTTTGTCGCGAAGTGCGGAAGAGAAATGTCCAATCGTATGTCTACATGGTGTTGCTCACCTCCAAGGAATCTAAGGAAGACGTCGTCGCGGGACTCGAATCCGGCGCCGATGATTACCTGACCAAACCGTTTGACCCGGAGGAGCTGAAAGCGCGCCTCCGCACCGGCTTGCGAATCCTCAGTCTTGAAGACCGCTTGATCGAGGCGCGCGAGGAGATGCGATTCCAGGCCACCCATGACGGGCTGACTTCGCTCTGGAATCGTGGTGTCATGATGGATCTGCTGGGCCGCGAACTTGCCCGTTCCAGGCGCGAAAATGTTTCTACGGCCATCTTGATGTGCGACCTGGATCACTTCAAGAGCGTAAACGATACCTATGGCCACGCCACTGGTGATGAAGTCTTGAAAGAGACGGCCAAGCGGCTGCTCGCCTCCGTTCGATCTTATGATTTCGTCGGTAGATACGGCGGCGAGGAGTTCCTGGTCGTCCTTAACAACTGTAAACCACCTTTCGCTCTTGCCCGTGCCGAGGAGATTCGCAGAGCTATCTCCCAAAAGCCCATGCCGTCGTCCAGTGGTCCGGTTCCCGTTACCATGAGCCTAGGGCTGTTGCTGAGCCATGAGTGGGGTTTTCGCCCTCTGGAAGAACTTCTTCATGAGGCTGACGTGGCGCTTTACGCAGCCAAGGCGGCTGGGCGGAATTGCGTGAAACTCGCGAGTCCTAACACCTCGTTAGTAGCTCCAGAGCCGCAGGAACAGGCGCATATTCGGATGCGTCGCTAGTCGCCGGTCTTGACTCGCTTCAGGAACGTGTTGCTTCGGCTGCTCCTAAGCAGTTTTTGCCCCGGACTTTGATTGCGCCATCATTTGCCGCATGGCCGCTGTGGATCCAGGTGCCCGCTTTTCCCGCCACGCTTCCAATCGCTTGCAAGTTTCTTCGATGTGTTGGAAAAGAAGCGGATTCTTGAATGCCGCTCGCCATGTCGGAACGATCGATCGCATACGGTCCCACACCACCCAAATCTCGCCATTGCTGTCGAAAAACAATTCGTCGTTGATCAGCCCGCGGTTGACGATGCCCGCCACCATGTCCCAGTAGCTGATCACCATGCGGATGTACGTGTTTTCCTCGCTCCCCTGCGGATAGCTCTTCATCATCTCTTCCGGAGACTGCGGATGAAAGTGTTCCACGAACCAGGCGCGCGCCTGCCGCAGCCGCGGCTCCCGCCGCATATCGTACAAGCGCAGCATCAGGTTTACTTCGTCATACGTAATCTGGGCCATGGCCGATTCTCCTTGCTCTAACTCGCACCGTCCGCCTGGGCCGCTTCCGGCGAGGAGTGGGAAACGCCCGCCAGTTCGATGCGATACACGCTCGATATGGGTATACCTTGCTTTTGGAACTCGATCTGGATGCGCCGCCGCAGTTCGCGTGCCACTTCATCCTGTCGCGTCGGGGCCGTCCGCACCTGCAACCGCACCGTCGTCGAACTCCGGTCAAAGCTCTGCACGCCAAGGATCCGCGGTCCATCCACCAGCGCTTGCGACCAGGCTGGATCGCCCCGCAACGCCGCAGCAGCGGTCTCCAGCGCCTGCAATGTCTTCTCAACCGGACTTTCCGGTGCGAGCGAAACATCCACGAAGGCCTGCGACCAGTCGCGGCTGAGGTTACTCACCGTGCGAATCTCCCCATTCGCTATGGTTACCAGCGCGCCTCGCGCGTCGCGGATCACCGTGCGCCTCAGCGTGAGGTGTTCCACGCGGCCAAGGTAATCGCCGATTTGAATCGTGTCGCCGACAACGTACTGGTCTTCCAGCACGATGTAGAAGCCTGTGATCACGTCTCGCACCAGAGTCTGCGCTCCGAAGCCTATTGCCAGGCTGGCGAGGCCGGCCAGAGTCACCGCTGGCGCAATGTTGATATGAAATTCGCCTAGCGCCGTCAACAGCGCTACTACCCAGAGGATCTTGCTCCCCGCGCCGTAAAGAACTCCCGCTAGCGTGCGCGTCTGCTGTTCCCTCAGTTGCGCCGAGCGCCCTGGCGCCGAGGCCTGCTTGATCACCAGGTTTGTCATCGCGCGAAGCAGCCGGTTTAGCACCAGCGCGATGACCAGAATCCCTAGAAGGTGAAACGCGTTTGGAAGAGCCAATTCCAGCCAGCGATTGAAGGAACTAGGCATGTTTTGACGAGAGTGGGAGTATAACATTGGAAGAGGCTCAAGGAAGTATTCTCCCCCCGCGCCGGGAGCATGAGCTTGAGTAAGGAGTTTCCGTCCATGGAATCAAGACGCAGGTTTCTAGCAAGCGTTGTCGCGGTCGGCGTGCCTGCCGGCCTGCTGGTTCTCTTGCCCAGCGCGCAGGTTCGTGCCACGCGGCCGCAAAACCCGCAGTTGCCAAAGGAAGAGGATCCCAATGCCCCCAAGCCCGATCCCAAGCTGATGCTCGCGGCCAATCAAAAGGAAATCAGGAAAAATGTCGAGAAGCTGTACGATCTCGCGAGCGAACTGAAAGCCGAAGTCGAAAAGACCGATTCCGTTCATGTGCTTTCCCTTGCCATGATTCGCAAGACCGATGAGATCGAAAGACTGGCCAAGGAAATCCGGTCTCGCGCCAAGGGTTGAACCCGCCCGCCACTCGTGAATGCGCGCTAGCGCCGCCGAATCATACCGGATAGAATGCTAATGTTGATGGAAGTTCCTCCGCTTTGCCCCCCTCGAACAATAGAGGAGGGTCCGCTGCGCGCCAGTAGCTCAGATGGATAGAGCATTAGCCTCCGGAGCTAAGGGTCGGGGGTTCGAATCCCTCCTGGCGCGCCACTTCCTTCCGGTCCAGCCCTGAGACATGGGTTACACATTGTACCGGACACATGGGTAACAACTTTGTGCCAATACGCGTAGGCAGCGCCTTTACTCTTGGGTTGCCTACCCTTTGCGGCCGCAAGAGTAGACCACCCCAGAGCCTTTACTCCATCGCAAAGGTGAAGCTATTCTATCGCTTCCTCGCGCCGTTACAAATGCAAGAAGGAGCAAAGGAAACAGAGTCAAGAAAAGGAAAGGGCGGACCGAAGCCCGCCCTCACCAGAGAGGGAAGCGATGGCTAACTCTGACTACGACGCGTCCTTGATGTCCTCGCGCGCGCGCCTCTCGGCGTTCTTGGCTTCCGTCCGGAAGTTGGCGTCCGGCTTCAGCACGTGGATCGCTTTGCTGAGCTCCATGCCCTTGTCACTCGACGGGGCCGCGCACGATTTAACGTCGCCGGCCGGTTTCGCGCCGGTCATGTCCCATTTGAGGCAGTTGAATTTGATTGCGAGATTGTGGCTGACATGAAGCGACGCGACGCAATCGTTGAGGGTCCTGAATCCCGCGCAAGCATCCTTCAGGCTGGTGCGCGGAGGCAGAACCGCCTGCAATTGCAGAGACAACTTTTTTTCCTGCTCTTTGTTCCCGGCGAGCTGTTCGCTGGCCGTCGGGCTTGGACCTTTCCTGATCCATTTGATTGGATTATAGGAATGCGCCGCTGCCGTGGCGCCACCAAGCAAAACGCTGACTCCGGCAACTCCAACGACGATCCATCTGTTTTTCATACAGGCCTCTTTCGAGGGCGGGCATGGCTCTGGCTTCAGTAAGCCACGCCACCGGCTCCGCTTCGAGGATTTGGAAGGACAGTACTCCCCCAATCGGTCACACTGACCTTGCGGCCAGATTCTTAAAGCGAATGTTCCTGTCCCTATTTTGCAGAAATGCAGCAATTTCCCAATCGTCAGTGAAACTAAATCGCAGCCGTGGAAGCAGCGGTCGCCTAGTTCAATCCTTCTTGCGAGTGAAGTGGAAGAGCATGGGAATATCCTTGTCATCCTGCCGCCACGTCCACGTTTCCGTGATGTGGTCGGCATCCTCGAAGCGGATGACCAGGTGATGTTGATGGCCCGTGGAAGGCGACTTGAGGTTGCCGGCGCCCTCGAAGTCGAAGCTGAGTTCCTTGATATCGTCGGAATCCGGCACAACGCGCATGCGCGGCTGATTGTTGGTGGGGCAGTAGTGGACCAGGGCGATGCCGTCGCCATCCATGCTATACAGAGTGACCATCTCCTCCATGTCCCCAGGGGAGAGTGTTTCCATGACGGCCGTGCCGGAGGCGAGGACGTGGAAGCTGGTTTTCGCGGCCATGCCGTGGGCGTCCTTGCCTGCCCAGTTGCCCGCTAGCGATTGCAGCTTCTTGAAGGCAGCGGCGGAATGCGTGTTGGCCCAGAGCGGCGCAGCGATGGATGCAGCCAGCAACAATAGTATTGAGAGTTTGCGTCGTGTCATGGGGCCTCCCTGAGGGAATTGGCGCCGGACTTGGGCAACAGAAAGCCGTGGCGCGCGCGATTAGGCGGTTTGACGATGGAATCGCAGGAAGGGAAGCAGACTGCGAGGACGAAACTCGTTGCCGCCCAAGGTTTGCGAGCCTAGTGATTATTTTGCAGCGCGAAAGGTCTTAGCAATGGGGACGTTCGAAACTTGAACGCCGGAGACTGTTATTTGGCTAAATAGCCCGTTTGCAAATGTGGCGAAGCGGCTTTAGTGCTTCGAGGCTGACGGACGGCGGCGGCCCCGGTGGATTGGCGAACCACAAATTCCGGCTCGATGGCGATTTCCGGCAAGTATTCGCCGCGTCCTTCGATAAGGTCAACAACGGTTTGCGCCGCGATTTGCCCCATCTTTACCAGTGGTTGCCTTACGGTGGTCAGGCCGGGATTGGCGTAGGCCGCGCCAGCGACGTCGTCAAAGCCGACAATCGAAACGTCTTCCGGCACGCGCAAGCCTGCTTCGCGGACCGCCCAAATCGCGCCAATGGCCGCAATGTCGTTGTAAGCAAAAAGCGCTGTGAAGGGATGCTTCCTGGCCAGGAGTTGTTTGGTGAAGGTAAATCCAATGCCGGGCGTCGAATCGAAACCCTCCAATTGAATGGTTAGTTCGGGACGAATGCGAATGCCAAGTTGCCGAGCCACGTCGCAGATCGCGTTCCAACGCACGGTGGAATCCGAACTCATGGTCTGCCCTTTAATAAAGGCGATTTCCTCATGGCCGAGATCGCGAAGATGTTCTAGCGCCAGCCGTGCGGCGCGTGTGTGGTCCAGAATGATATTGGTTACTCCATCGATTGGCTGGTGTCCGGCCACAGCAACGGTAGGCAGTGCCAGCTTCTCGGTGATGGACGTATCCGTGGTAATGAAGCCCTCGACGCCGCGCGTCAGCAGCATTTGCGCGTAGGTTTGCAGCAGCTTCGGATCGTGCCGATGGATCACGGTCAGGAAAAAATAATTGTTCTTGCGCAAATACTCTTCGATGCCGCTGATTACCATCGAGCCGTAGGCGTCGCCAATTTCTTCGGCGATTACGCCGATCGTGTAAGTTCTTTTCAAGCGCAGCGTGCGTGCAAAAAAGTTGGGCCGGTAATTGAGTGTTTTCGCGGCTTCGATGATGCGATTCTTGGTGTGCTCGGGAATCGAACGCGCCGCAGCGGAGTTGTTCAGGGCGGCCGACACGGTCCCCGGGGTCAATCCAAGATGCTGCGCAATGGTCTTGAGCGTGACCTTCGGCTCGCCGCGATGGGCCAGCTTCTTTCTCGGCGGGAGCGTCATTATTGGATTCTCCGTACATCTTCCAAAATTGGGATATTCGGCATACTTGCCCCAATCCGGAAAAAGGATTGCGCCAGGATCATCCTAGCGCCCGTAAACCGCGAATTCAGCGCAACTTGGAGGTTGCCAAGTACACCTTGGATGCCAGGCACTTTTACGCGGTTTCGCGTCCGAACCAGCATAGTCCTACATTTATATGGATTACGCACCGATGTTGAAAACAATCCCCAAACCGGAGGGGCTCCAGCCCCCCTTTTTTCGTGGGCGTAGAATATCATTATTTTTCTTTAGAATATCAATATTTTTCCTTGACAAGCCCTGCGCAATAGTACTAAATACGCCGCTAGTAGAAAAGCATTACGTCCCGTAGTGCTTTAGGGGTTGGGTCCTTCTCAAAAATGCATTGGGGTGAAAAGAGAAAATGAGTCCGAGGCAATTTGGTTTTGTGCGGATTTCGTGGTCTCTTTTTTCGCGCGAATATCTCCTCGAGGGGTAAACGAATGAAGATTCGATTTTTGCATGTAAATGAATCGGTCAGCAAATCGCGAGTGATCGTCTCGCTGCTCGCAGTTCTGGCTCTCGTTCTGAGTAGCGCTTTCACGGCACACGCACAGGTCACGACCGCGGCCGTCCGCGGCACGGTCATGGACGAGCAGGGTGCGGCGGTCGCGGATGCCGATGTTGCTATGACTAGTTCCGAGACCGGATTCACACGCTCGATGAAATCGGGGACGGACGGCCAGTTTAACTTCCCGGATTTACCACTAGGGACTTATAGCATCCATGTCACACATGCAGGCTTCAAGGCCTCGACTCAGACGGGCATTGTGCTGCACGTCAACGACAGCGTGGTCGTTAACGTCAGCCTGAAAGTCGGAGCGGTGAGTGAGTCGGTCACCGTCGAAGCGTCACCCGTCGCGGTAGAGACAACGAGCGGAGAGTTGACCGGTCTGATCCAGGCCAGCCAGGTGTCGGAGTTGCCGCTGAATGGCCGCAACTTCATGCAACTGATTACCCTGGTTCCTGGCGTAGCTCCCGCGGAAGCTTTCAGCGTAACGAACAAGGGCCTCAAAGGCGCCTCGGACGTTTCTGTTAGCGGCAGCCCCTCCAACGGCAACCAGTGGCTGGTTGATGGCGCTAACAATAATGACACCGGTTCGCAGCGCACGATTCTCATCTATCCTTCGACGGAGTCGATCGAGGAATTTAAGATTGAGCGCAACAGCTATGGCGCCGAATTCGGCCTTATGGCCGGCGCGACGATCAGTTTGGTGACCAAGTCCGGAAGCAATGCTTTCCACGGCAGCGTTTATTATTCTGGACGCAATGACAAGCTGAACGCGTACGACACGGAACTCAAAGCCGGCTGCCCCACGTGCCCCAAGAACAAATTCCGTGGGAACGATTACGGCTATACCATCGGCGGTCCTGTCAAGAAGGACAAGGTCTTCTTTTTCTGGTCTCAGGAATGGAACAAGCGCATCGAAGGGTTGACTGCCACCAATCACGTTCCAACGTTGGCGGAGCGCGGCGGGGATTTCAGTGACCTCGCAGCTTGCCCGGCTTCCGCTAACACGGGCTACCCTGTTGGCGGCCTGCACGACCCCACGGCAGCCCCGGGCACTTTTGGTTTTGCGGGCGCCGCGAATACCAACACTATTCCGGCGGCCCGGCTGAGTCCTGGCGGAGCATTGGCTTTGACGCAATATCCTGCCCCTACGCTGCCCTACACATCTACTTCTTGCCCGAACTTGAACTGGACAGCATCACAGAATGTCCCTACCCCCTGGCGGGAGGAGAATGCTCGCGGCGACATCAATCTGACAAAGAGCCTTACGTTGATGCTGAAATATACGAATGACTCCTGGAATATCGGCCCCCCCTCCAACGGTTTCGGCTGGGGCAATAATGCTCTCGGAGTCATCGATGAATCGTGGAACCAGCCCGGACGCATCGCTGCGGCCAAATTGAGCAAGACCATTGGCCCTAGCGCGGTAAACGACTTCCAGTTCTCCTATTCCGCGAACCGCATCACCATTCAGCCCTCGAATCTGGCCCTTGAGCAGAAGCTCAATGACGCTATCCCAACCTTTTTCCCGCTTTCGGGTAAGAGGTATGGGGACAAGGGGCCCAGCATCTGGTTCTCCGGCTGGGGCAACGCTCACCTCCCCAGCGTTTGGACCATCGCGCCCTGGGCCAACGCGCAAGACCTGTACACTTGGCAGGATGACTTCTCCTGGGTTAAGAACCGCCACACTCTGAAATTTGGTGGCATCTTTAGCAGAAACTCGAAGAATGAGCAGCAGTCCAACGCGGAGTTCGGCGGACTATTCGGCGCCGTTGGGTACAACGGATGCAGCGGAACGGTCGTCGCCGGGCAATGCCCGAATGCCTCAGGCAACACGACCGGATATGATGTGGCCAACGTATTGCTGCGAAATATGGCCTTCAATTGGAGCGAGGCCAGCAACATCAACATCAACGACATCCGTTGGCATAACGCTGAGTTCTATGCGGCGGACACATTCCGGATGACTAGCCGCCTGACCGTTGTTTATGGCGTGCGTTACTCGCTTCTGCCCAACCCCTACTTCGAGGACAATCTTTATACGTCGTTCAATCCCGCGGCATATGATCCGGCGCTTGGGAAAGCCACATGCAACGGCTTGTTGTATGCCGGGGCTACCAATCCTTGCCCTGCGGGGACGGGTGGCGTGCAAGGTCCCAACCGCGCACTGTGGAATAACAACAATCACATGTTCGCGCCACGTTTGAGCTTGGCCTATGATCCCACTGGAAAGGGTAAGTGGGCTATCAGGGCCGGTGCCGGCCAGTACTTTAATCGCGATCGCTTGTTCGCGTTGCAAATTGGCGGCTCAAATCCGCCATTCATTGGCAACTTCACCACGACCAATGGACGCTTTATCGACAGCATCACTCAGCCGGGCGCTTGCGCACCGACCTGCTTCGGGCAAGGCCTCGGCAACGCAGGCATCGGTGGTGAAACCAGCAATCAGATGCCGAACAGTTGGCAGTACAACTTAACTATCCAGCATGAGCTCTTCAAGAATGCCCTGCTGGAAGTCGGTTATGTTGGCAACCACAACGTTCACTGGGAGATTCGCTCGGACATTAACGCCGTTCCTGCGGCCAGCCGCCTGACCTACGTCCAGGATTCGGGTAATGGCGCTGCCCGTGGTGCGCTCCGGCCTTTCAATGCTCTGAAGGGCGACAATTCGCTCACCTACTACACGCATAACGGTTCCTCGAGCTACAATTCCCTGCAGGCGTCGTTCAACATGCATTTCACGCGTGGTTCCATTTTCCAGGTTGCTTACACCTGGTCGAAGTTGATTTCGGACACGCAGTTGATCGATACGCCAGCGCTCAACGTCGACCACTATAATCCCGCTGCCAGCCGCGGTCCAGACTTGCTGAACCGCCCGCACATCCTGGTCGCGAACGTGGTTTACAATCTCCCCACTTTGCAGGGCCAACAGAAATATGTCAGAGGCGTTCTTGGTTCCTGGGAAATCAGCGGCATCGTGAACCTGGCGTCCGGTCCTTCCCTGACTCCGACCATCAACAGCATTCAAAACCTGGGTGATCCCTCAGGTACGGGAAGCAATAGCCTGGAGCGGCCTATGCGTGTGCCGGGCCAGCCATGCCGTGTCAGCACCGGTGACGGCAGACAATGGTTGAATCCGAACGCTTACACGATGAACGGCTTCGCGCTGGGTACGATCGGGAGCTCCGGAGTGGGTATCTGCACCGGCCCGGGCAACAGTGACGTGGATTCCTCCCTGCGGAAGAACTTTAAGATCACCGAACGGGTGAAGATGCAGTTCCAGTTCGACTTCTTCAACTTGTTCAACCATCCGCAGTACCAGGCAAGCGCCCTCAATATGGGCTTGAACTTCAACGCGGTGAACACCGCCGCCTCGCCTGAATTCAAGACTGCTTCGGGTGCGGGGACGACAAGTCTTTCCAACGCCGTTTCGATCCAGAACACTACGTTGAACCCCGGCACCTTCGGTTACGCGACGCAATCTCGCGAAAACGGCTGGCGCCAAATGCAATACGGTTTGAAGTTCAGCTTCTGATCGCGCAAATTATTTGGCTCTCAACAACGTCCCGCCACGGCTTAACAACAGCGTGGCGGGACGTTCCTTTATAAACTGGCTGTAGCTTCACTTCGGCACCAGACAAACGCTCAAATCCTTTCCGGTATAATGGGACTCATGAGAGGTAAGCTCCGTCGCTTTGCTGTTCCACTGACTTCGTTGCTAGTTTTCGGCCTTCTCCCACTTCCGCTTCTGCTCGCGCAAGCGCAGGGCCCGCAGCGCGTTCCGATGCCAGTTCCGCCGCCTGCGAAGCGCCCGGCGCCAGAGAAGAAAGACCGCAGCGCCCTTCCGCCCATCCCCACCTTCAAGGACATTGCCAAAGACGTCGGCCTCACTGCCGTCCACATCGCCGCCCCCGAAGCGCACTATGTGATCGACTCCACCAGCGGCGGCGCCGGTTTATTCGATTGCGATGACGACGGCCGCCTCGACGTTGTACTCGTGAATGGTTCCACGGTTGAGCGCATGCGCACCGGCGGCGACCCCCTGGTCACTCTCTATCACCAGGAGCCTGACGGCACCTTCAAGGACATCACCAAGGAAGCAGGGCTGACGCACCGTGGCTGGGGCATGGGAGTGGCCGTCGCCGATTATGACAACGACGGCAAGCTCGATCTATTTGTGACCGGCTTCGGCGGCAGCGCTCTCTATCACGGGCTTGGCAACTGCAAATTCGAGGATGTGACCGATAAGGCGGGAGTGGGCGGCAGTGGATTCATGACTGGTGCGGCCTGGGGCGACTACGACCGCGATGGCTTCGTCGATCTTTATGTCTCGCGCTATTCGCATCTGGACATGAACAACCTGCCGCAGTTCGGCAGCAATAAGTTTTGCCGCTTCAAAGGCATCCTGGTGCAGTGCGGCCCCTGGGGTCTCGAGGGCGAAAGCGATTTCCTGTATCACAATCGTGGCGACGGAACGTTTGAGGAAGTCTCCGTCAAAGCGGGCGTCCACGACGAAATCGGCTACTACGGCCTTGGCGTCATGTGGGTCGATTACGACGACGATGGCTGGCCCGATCTCCTGGTCGCCAACGATTCCGTTCCCAACTATCTCTATCATAACAATCACAACGGCACCTTCACGGACGTGGGCATGCTTACCGGCGTGGCTCTCAGCGGAGAAGGAATGGAGCTTGGCAACATGGGAGTAGACTGGGGCGATTACGACCACAGTGGCCGCCTCAGCTTCTTTGTCACACATTTCGAGGAGCAACCCAACTCGCTCTATCACAATGTGGGCCAGCAAGGATTCGACGATGTGAGCTGGACTTCCGGCGTCGGACAGCCCAGCTATCCGTACGTTGGCTGGGGCACCGGCTTCTTTGACATGGACAATGACACCTGGCTGGATTTGCTGGTCGCCAACGGCCACGTTTATCCGCAGATCGACACGTTGGAGACTGGTCCCCGTTTTCGCGAGCCGCTGCTGCTGCATCGCAATAATCGCGACGGCACGTTTGATGAAGTTTCCAAGCAAGCAGGCCTTCAGGATTTGCCCGTGAAGTCCCGCCGCGGCGCGGCCTTCGGCGACGTCTTCAACACCGGCAACGTCGACGTGCTGCTTTTAAATGTGGGCGAGGCGCCGTCGCTTCTGAAGAACACGAACGCCAGTGGATTTCATCGCGTCTTGTTCAAGCTCATCGGCACCAAAAGCAACCGCGCGGCGATCGGCGCGCGCGTGACGATTCGCGCGGCAGGCGTCAAGCAATTCAATGAAGTCCACGGCGGAGGAAGCTATCTGTCGCAAAACGATCTGCGGCTCCACTTTGGCCTCGGCACGGCGAAAAAAATGGAATCCGTCGAGATTCGCTGGCCGAACGGCACAGTCGAAACGCTCCAAAACGTGGCCGGCGATTGTATTTACACTATCGTGGAGGGTGCGGGGATCCGCGACACCAAAGCGCTCCCGCTGCCGCCGCCTGCGCCAGTGGGCGCCCGTTGATTCCCGTGGAGACGTATTCTCTGCCCCGGCGAGACGCGCTCTCCGCGAATATTTAGGGACACTATGTTTCGTGCTTCTCATCCGTTTCCAGGGTTTCGTTTGCCGTTGAACGGCTGCCACTTGTGTGTTGCGGCGGCTCTTGCGCTGGCATTGTTAATTGTTCCCGCCGCCCGCGCGGCCGACGGTCCGGGAGAATCTCTGCGGCGCCAGTTTGAATCTGCTAAAGCGTCGTTGGCTTCCGGCGACCTTGGCCAGGCAGAAAGCAGCTACCGTCAGGCCGTCGCTCTGGCTTTGCGGCAGCTAGGCAATCTTTCGATATCGGAAGAACAGTTTGAACAGGCCACGCACCTCTTGGATGAGGCCGTGAAGCTTACTCCTGACGACGCTGACCTGCAGGTGGAGGCGGGGATAGCATGGTTTCGCAAAGGCGACGCGCGAAAGGCAACCGAGCTGGTCCAGGCTGTTCTGGGCGGGCATCCTGACAATGGGCGCGCGCACAACGTTCTCGGACGCATTAATCTTTTCAAGGGCAATTTCGATGGTGCGATCGAGGAATTGAAAAAAGCCGTAGCCTTGCAAGGGGACTTCGAAACTTCTTATTTCCTTGGGATTGCTTACCTCAAGGCAAAAAAAGTGTCAGACGCGTCTGCCTGGTTCAGCCAGGTCCAGTCAACTATGGGTGATTCCGCGGCTTTGCATGTGCTGTTCGGGAGAGCGTATACGATCACGCACTTCCCCCAGCCCGCCATGGAGGAATTTCGCATGGCCATCAAGCTGGATCCGAAATATCCGCGCGCACACGGTCTTCTCGGCTATTCCTATCTCGAGCAATTCGGCGAACAGGCCTATCCGCAGGCCCGCGAGGAGTTTGAGAAGGAGTTGAAGATTAATCCGGATCAATATTACTTCCTGATGTTGCTGGGGATCGCGACGGTGGCTCTGCGCGACTTTTCCGCCGCGGAAGTTACACTCCGCCACGCCATTCGGCTCAATCCCGATGAGGCTACTTCTTATCTGTATCTTGGCGAAACTTACACGGAAACCAATCGCCTCGCCCTAGCGGTCCCGGCGTTGGAAAAATATGTCAGCCTGGTGCACCATCCCGAAGAAATGTTGCGCGACGTCAGCCGGGCCTATTTTCTGCTCGGTCAGGATCTGCTCCGCCTTGGCCGCGTGCAGGAAGCGAAGAAAGCGCTGGCCAGTTCACAGCGATACCGCGAAGCCAAATTCAGATACGACGCAAAGCACACCTTCGACGAAAAGCCTGCGGCCGACGGTGCAGACAGCCGTCCTACCGAGCGCATGGAAGGGATACTGGAAACTGGCGCGTCCGACGAAAACAATACCGCGGAAACGATGGCGCAGGGTGGCATGCCGGGGAATTCCATCGCAGCGCCGCAGACTCCTGCGGCACAGCAAACGGTCGTGGAACCTAAGGAGGCTAAGCAATACCGCGCGTTCGTGGCGGAAATTCTTGCCAGCTCCTACAACGACCTGGGCGTCATGCGCGCAAAAGCATCCAATTTCAAGGAAGCCTCGGAATTCTTCAAGCAAGCCGCGGCCTGGAAGCCCGATCTTCCCGGGCTTGACCGCAACTGGGGTCTCGCGGCCTATCGTGCCGAGCTCTATTCCGATGCTATTTCGCCACTGGAACACCGGCTTGCGGCCGCTCCTGATGATGTCCTCGTTCGCAAGTTGCTGGGTCTTAGTTATTTTGCGACTGACAATTTTGTGAAAACCGCCGAAGTCCTGCGTCCGTTTCTCAAAACCCCGCCTGACGATCCAGGGCTGCTCTTCGCCTGGGGTACGGCCCTGGTTCGAACACGCCAGTCGGAGAGCGCCAAGGACATTTTTCGCCGGCTGTTGGAGCAGAACGCAAACAACCCTGCTGTTCACCTTCTCCTTGGGCAGGCCTACGCTCAACAGGGGGATTTTGCCGGCGGCCTCAGCGAGTTGAAGTCTGCTCTCCAGCTCGACCCGCGGTTTCCCGAAGCGCACTATTTCAGGGGGCTGGTGCATCTTCGTCAGAGTGATTTCGAATCGGCGGCAGCGGAATTTCGCTCCGAGCTGGAGATTCGCCCGGGCGATGCGGTCACCAGCTATCATCTCGGCTACGCGCTTCTCATGCAGGGCCATGCGGACCAGGCGGTGGCTCTCTTGCAAGAAGTGGTTGAGGCTAAGCCCGACTATGAAATGGCGCGGTTCGAACTCGGCCGCGCGCTTCTGCAGCAAGGCGATGCCGCCGGCGCCATCGAGAGTCTGGAAGCGGCAAAAAAACTTTCCCCGGATCGGGACGCTACCTACTTTCAATTGAGCCAGGCTTATCGCCGCGCCGGCCGCCTGGAAGAAGCGCAGCAAGCCCTTGCGGCCTATCAAAAACTCATTGAGGCGAACAGGTTGAAAAAGCGTGAAAGTCTAGAAGCGGACAAGCCCTGATGCAGACGGGCCCTGATGCTTTCGAATCCATTTCCGTGTTGCAGTTTCCAATGGAGAAACGCTGCTTACAACTTTCCATTCACCGCGATTCTGCCCGATGTATTGTTAACAGGGTGCTCAAGCGAGGGGCCTTCGAACTGACATGAAAAAGTTGCGCTTTCTAGTTTCGCTTACGACGGAAGACAACGACTACCAGGTCGAACAGGCGAAGTCGGCCGAGGAGATGGCGGGCCGATTGGGCGTGGACATCCAAATTGTCTATGCAGATAACGACGCTATTACGCAGAGCACGCAGATCCTGAAAGCAATTCAGTCTGACGAGAATCAGCGGCCCGATGCTGTTGTTTTCGAGCCTGTCGGCGGCACTGCATTGCCCCAGGTAGCCCGGGCAGCGGTGGCCGCGGGCGTTGGCTGGGCGGTGCTGAATCGCGACGCCAACTACATCCCGGAACTGCGCCGGTCGTCTTCCGTTCCCGTTTTCGGCGTAAGTTCCGACCATCTCGAAATCGGCAGAATTCAGGGCCGCCAGTTTGCCGCGCTGCTGCCCAAGGGCGGCTCCATCCTTTACATTCAAGGACCGGCGGAGAATTCCGCTGCCAAGGAACGCACCACGGGAATGCAGGAGACGAAACCGTCAAATATTCATTTCACATTGCTGAGAGGGCAGTGGACCGAGGAAAGCGCCCAGCGATCCGTGCGCTCGTGGCTCAAATTGAGCACTTCGCAAAAAGCGACCATTGACCTGATTGGCGCGCAGGATGATTCGATGGCCATCGGCGCCAGAAAAGCGTTTGAAGAATTACCAAGCGAATCGGAGCAGGAGCGTTGGCTGAAACTTCCTTTTACCGGCTGCGATGGCCTGCCGAAAACGGGCGAAGCGTGGGTCCGCAGCGGGCTGCTTGCCGCGACCGTGTTTGTTCCTCCAAACACGGGCATGGCGATCGATATGCTCTTCCAAGCCATTCAAAACCGCAGACCGCCCGCCGAGCGCGCCCTCACGGTCCCCGTTTCCATCCCCGCCCTGGAACAGTTGAAACCGCGCTGATTGCCAATCGTAGGTTTCTTCCCATCCGCTTGAACCCTTTAGAAAAACGATTTTCGACGCTTGTTTACGCGTCACATTGACGTATAATGCGGCGGAAACATAGGTGCCATTCTGCAACTGCGTTTGCCGAGGAGACGCATGAAGAAGAATTCTGAGAACTCCGCCATCGGCCGGCGGGAGTTTCTGGCTGCCACGAGTGGTTTGCTGGCGGCCACGGTTCCCGGGAGCGAGATGCTCGCCCGCGCTGCAAGTTCCGACAATCCAATTCCCGTCGCTCCTGCAGCAAAGCCAGCGGGTAACCTGCGCAAAATTCCCATCGGCGTTTTCGATCCCGTTTACGACCATCTTTCTCTCGATGCCATGCTGGACAAAGTTACTGCCCTCGGCCTGGAAGCCATGGAGATCGGCACCGGCGGCTATCCGAATAATCGGCATTGCCCGCTCGACGACCTCATCAAGGATCGCACTCAGGCGAAAGCCTGGCTGAAAAAGTTTGAGGACCGTGGGATTCGTGTCGCCACTCTTAGTTGCCACGGCAATCCCATTCACCCCGATCCCCAGCATGCCCAGAAAGACATCGATACGTTCCGCAAGACCGTTCTCCTTGCTGAGATGCTCGAAGTAAAAGTGATCGTTGGCTTTTCCGGCTGCCCGGGCGGCACTCCGCAGGATACCCAGCCGAACTGGATCACCTATCGCTGGCCTCCCGAATACGCCAAGATGCAGGACTGGCAGTGGAAAGAAAAAATCGTTCCATACTGGAAGGATGCCGCGAAATATGCGCGCGAGCACGGGATCAAGCGTCTCGCATTTGAAATGCATCCGAATTTCGCCGTCTATAACCCGCGCACGCTAATGAAACTCCGCGAAGCCGTCGGCGAAGAGATTGGCGCCAATTGCGATTTGAGCCATCTCTTCTGGCAGGGTTGCGATCCGGTCGAAGTCATCCACTTCCTGGGAAAACAGGGCGCTATTTTCCACGCGCACATGAAGGACACCGTTTTTTTCCCAGAGAACGTCAATAAGTATGGAGTGCTGAACTTTGCGTTTGAAACCAACGAACTGGACTTGGCCTCGGAGACTTTCCGGGCTGTCGGCTATGGCCACGGCGCCGGTCTTTGGAAATCGATCGTCAAAGCCTACATGGACATTGGATTCGAAGGCATTCTCAGCATCGAAAACGAAGACCCTATTCTCGCAGGAGAAGTGGGAGTCGAACGCGCTGCTTTCGTTTTGAAAAATGTGCGCAAGGAACTTTTGGGCGAATAACGCGCTCTCCAGCGCAAGACGGGCTTGATTTTGCGCTGGTGGGAGCGAAAATATCTGCGTGCGACCGGGCCGGGGAGGGTCTATGCAAAGGCGTGAAGCGTTAAGACTACTTTTGGCTGGGGGTGTTTTTCCGGCAGTGCCTGCCGACCTGCTTGGATTTTTCCGCGATTCCCATCCCGCTTCCGGTTACGCGTTGCGCACGCTCAACCCTCATCAAAACGATACAGTCGTCGCCATGATCGACCAAATCATTCCGGAAACGGACACGCCCGGCGCCAAGAGTGCCCGCGTCAACGAATTTATCGACGTCATTCTTACGGAATGGGCCGTCGACGAAGAGCGCAAGAATTTTCTCGACGGCCTCGCCGGTGTCGACAAACAAAGCAACGAACTCTTCGGAAAGAATTTCGTCGATGCTTCGCACGCGCAGCAGGTCACCCTGCTCCGCGCCATGGATGAATCCGTTGCCGCACAAAGCGCTCGCCGGCGGCGGCGACACGGAAATACCATTCCGGAGGACCGGGACAAGCAGCTTCGAGGCGATTTCTTCGCCGTCTTCAAAGGCATCACCCTCCACGGCTACTACACTTCGGAGATCGGCTTCACGCAAGAATTGAAACTGGAAATTATTCCGGGCGCTCATCACGGCTGTGTGTCTTTGCCCGCGGAAAAGAAAGCGTAGGGGGGAGACTCACATGGCCACCAATACTTACGATGCGATCATTGTCGGCTCGGGAATCACCGGCGGCTGGGCGGCGAAAGAGCTCACCGAAAAAGGATTGAATACACTGGTCCTAGAGGCGGGCCGCACCATCGTTCCTGAGAAGGACTACGTCGAACACGTCCCAGTATACGACTTGAAATATCGCGGATGGGATGATCGCGCGGAACGCCAGCGCACGCAACCCATCCAGCGCGAGGTTTATTACGCTTGCGACGAATACTCCAACAAATTTTTCGTCAATGACCTGGAAAATCCTTACACCTCCGCTCCCGGCAAGCATTTTTCCTGGATTCGCGGCCGCCAGGTCGGCGGAAAGTCCATCACTTGGGGGCGCCAGAGCTATCGCTGGAGCGATCTCGACTTTGAAGCGAATTTGAAGGACGGAGTCGCGGTCGATTGGCCGATCCGCTATGCGGATATCGCGCCCTGGTACGACTACGTGGAAGAATTCGCCGGCATCAGCGGCCAGGCTGAAGGCTTGCCGCAATTGCCCGACGGAAAATTTCTCCCTCCGATGGAAATGACCTGCGTCGAGCAGGATTTTCGCGATGCGCTCGCCAAGCATTTCGACGATCGCATGATGACGATCGGCCGTGCGGCTGTGCTCACACGCGTTCACAAAGGGCGCGCTGCCTGCCACTACTGCGGCGTTTGCCACCGCGGCTGCATTACGAGTTCTTATTTCAGCAGCCTGAATTCAACTCTCCCCGCAGCGCAAAAGACCGGGCGCTTCACCATTCGGCCCTACAGCGTCGTTCACAGCCTCACCTTCGATCCGAAGACGCGCCGCGTCAGTGGAGTTCGTGTTATCGATGCGCAATCGAAAGCCCCTCTCGAATTCAAGGCGCGCGTGTTTTTTCTTTGTGCTTCGACGCTCGAGTCGACCCGCATCCTCCTGAATTCCGCCACGCCGGAATTCCCCAACGGCCTAGCGAACTCCAGCGGCGAACTCGGCCACAACCTCATGGATCATCACATGGGTGCGGGTGCCGGCGGCGAAATGCCCGGTCACGAAGACAAAATGCCTTTCGGCAACCGCCCCAACGGGATTTACGTTCCCCGTTTTCGAAACGTGAAGACCAAGCAAAAAGAGTTTCTGCGCGGCTACGGTTACCAGGGCGGAGGAAGCCGCGACGGTTGGTCGTCCAACGCGGCGAAAGCCGGTATCGGCGTGGAGTTCAAGAACTCCATCAAAATGCCGGGCCCGTGGCGCATCGGATTGGGCGGGTTCGG
>Ga0207665_10000308_pt1 | contig 33932 bp, 62 predicted proteins | sample LARL112metaG_FD_184351 | JGI IMG/M metagenome (GOLD analysis project Ga0207665, IMG submission 184351) | Corn, switchgrass and miscanthus rhizosphere microbial communities from Kellogg Biological Station, Michigan, USA - LAR L11-2 metaG... | ecosystem: Host-associated > Plants > Roots >... | reverse complement strand
TGCCGCCCGAAGCGAAGCTGCGCTACCAGATTGCGCGCCCGCCCGCGTCGCGTACCGGGGTCGAGATCGTCGAGGTGTCAGGCGCCGGCGGCAAGCCGCTCGATCGAAGGCTGCAAGACCCGGGCGCGTTTGTGCTAATCGTGCTCGTGCGCGACATCGACGCGGCGCTCGTAAAGGTCAAGGCGGTCGGCGCGCCGGTGCTCACTCGCGGCGGAATGGCGATGACGGTTCCCGGCGGCCGCGTGACCAGCAGAATCGGCGCGAGGATCACTGCCAGCACCACTGCTCGTGTAGTGAGTTGGGGGCCGACAGCGGTTGGCCCCGGGGCCAGGGTCGGCGGTGCGCTCGCGGGGAGTGCCTTGCCACAGGACCAGTGCGACGTGGCGTTCCGAGGTGGTGGCGGAGATTGAGCACTGAACCGGGCCAAGGTGCTGGGTGATGACTTGGAGGACTTCGCCCAAAGGCTTGAAGCTGTCGCCAACGAAGACCTGACGTGTCATCGAGGCACGCAGCGAGCATGCGGCGGCGGACAGCATGGAGATGGCAGAGAGGCGCTGGCTCACTCAGTCCTCCAACCAGGGGTAGCGGTCGCAGAACCGACCGAGGTGGGCATTGGGGCACCAGTCGCAGACGGTCATGTGCCACTCGACCCGCAGCCAATGCCAGAAGCGCTTCACGTGGGCCTGCCGATGGCGGCGCGCGCCTGACGAATGGCTTCGCTGCTGTTGTTGGCGTCGAGCACGCGATCGGGTTCGTTCAGCAGGACAGCGAGCTTGTTGTGCACGGCACGCAAGGCAGGCTTGTACGCCTCAGGGGCGCCATCGACAGCCAAGACGTTGATGTACAGCAGGAGCAGGAGGGCGCTCGCTTCATCCTGGTTCAGCTCAAGCGCGACGGTCTCGATGTGAGGCACGCCCCAAACCTAGCCCCCAAAGCCTTGCCAAAGCAAGTCCCCCCTCAGCCAGGGGCATCGTAGAGCGGCTCAGCCCAGATGACGCCCTCCATGGGGCCAGACGAGTCCTTGATGTGCGCCCTAGCCAACACAGCAGCGGCCATGGCGTCGTCATAGCTACCCCATGCGAACCCCATGCGGATGGCTCGGCCGCCAGAGGATGGACGAACCCAAAGGGCCCAGCGACCGGAGAGCTGAGCGATGCCGGTGACGGGGGTGACGAGGTGGGCATCGAGCAAGGTGGAGCGTCGGCCAGGTCGCAGCTGATGACGACCTCGCCACGTGCGCCACCAGACGACACAACGGCGCCATTGGATCAGTAGTGCATCGGTGGTGCGCAGCCACCAAAGGTCGAGGCTAAAGCGGAGACCAGAACACCAGGCGGAAAGCCTAGTTGTGATTCTCGGAGACATGGAATCCACCTCGTTGATCCGCTAGTAAACCAAGCTTTAACGGGTAGTTAGCACACCAGAGAACCCAAGCCAGAGCCCAAACCCCACACAGACCCCACAAACAAGCCCCGCAAGGCCAGCAACCAAGCCACCTAAGCCCTCTTGCCATGTAAACCCGAAGTCCCGTGCATATCACGTGACCAAACCCAGCCCAACCAAAGCCACCCAAGACCTCAGCAATCCCCTTGAGCCACCAGCCAATCCCCAAGCTGATGAGGCAGACGTAGACCCGAGCAAGGAAAGCCCCCAAAGCTCAACAACCGCAAGCCAAGCCAGGAACCAGCCAATCACAACACCAAAACCCACCAACTGTCGGCAAACAAGGCCAAGACAGAGGGGTCAGCAAGAGGGAATGCAGAGGTGAGGATAGAGCTGCAACTGAAGGGGGATGATGACGTAGAGGGAGGTGATGACTCTGTACTCTGCCTCTGTGTGCTTGATGCCTGTAGAGGAGGAGATGAGGAGGGAGAGGAAGGCGAGGGAGAGGAAGGTCAGAATCCCTATGTAGTTGGAACGCGCAGCGGAGGGCCGATGGCCTCCGCGCCGCTAGAGAAACCGAAGTGGCGTGAAAGCACGCCATTTCGGCGTGCTTCAGCCCTTCAGCGCGCGTGTTTTCACGTGGAACACTCTTGCATTGTCAAGCACTCATTCTTGAATGCTTGATTGACGTTCTTCGAAGCGACGTGTAGGCTGGACCTTCCCGCGACGCGGGAAGGGCGCACTGCTCGCACACCGATTCGGTGTGCTTTGTCCACTAAAGCAGACAAGGACGCCAAACCGGTGTGTTTGGGCCCGGGCCAGAACACGACTGTACGCGTCAGGCTGACGCCGTTGCTGGGGTGTTGTGTGTCAATCCCTCTCGTATACGAGAAACGAGCACACCGAACCGGCATGCCAGCACACCGAACCGAAGGATTCGGTGTGATCCCACCTTCAAAGCGAAGGGAGGAAGGAAGATGCTGATGGTTCTCAAAGAGGTGTGTGTCTTGGCGGCGGGCATGGCGGTAGCGGTGACACTCATCGCTGGCATCCTCCTCCCGGTCCAGATGTTGGTGGAAGGCGAGGCAGTCTGATGGAAACGCTCAAGTGGGTCATGGTGCTCGGGTTCGGCCTTCCTCTCATCATCGGGGCCATCAAGCTGAAGATGGCTAGCTCAGGCAGCGGATTCGGCTATTGACCGACAGCTAAGCCATCTGTAAGCTGACCCCACCCGCATGCGGGTGGGGCGCACACCGAACCGAAAGGTCAGCACACCAAGCTGAAGGAGTGAGGGATCCCAGTGCGCGCGTACACACCCACGTGGTGTCGAGGCGTCTCGGCTCAACCGACAGCACCCAGCACACCAGACCGGTGTGCAAGCACACCGCTTTGGTGTGCCGGAAGGGGCGTTTCACAGCCACTGTCGGATATGGGTCCCATGGCCGGTAAACCCGGAGCGCTCCTCTGGCCTATTTTGCAAAAAATGAAATAGCCATCTGACGCAGTACATCCTCACATCTTTGCACGAAGGTGACGGCAGTGACGGGGTTCAAGCGGGTACCAGCTCACATTCCGTGCGATCCCACCTAACGAGGGAAAGGGAGGGACGGCTTGAACAAGCGAAAGCGAATGGCATGGGCGTTCAGTCTCACGGCGTTGGCGGTGCTGTCGCGGGCGGCGTGGAACGTCGGCCGGTCGAGTGGTGGGACGTGGTGACGTGCGCGGTGGTGGCGCTGGTGCTGGCGGACGCGGCGTAAACGACGCGGACGGGCAAAAAGTGGGAGGGTGCGCGGGCCCGCCAGAGGTTGGATGGCTGACCCGGCGCCTGCGGCGCCACTGCAAGCCGGGAGACCTGTCACGCGAAAGGGTGTGGAGGTGGAGGGCGGGGGTCGGTTAATGTGCTCGGGCTCGGTGGGACTAGGACTTTGAAATAGGAGCTGTGCGTCATGAGTGATGCTGAAGTGGAGGCCAACTGCACGATGTGCGCTGGCTACGGGCGGGTGCCTGCTTCGATGGTGGAGCTGGGGGGTCGGGATGACTCGGAGGTGCCGTGTCCCAAGGGGTGCCCGGAGCCGGCGGAGGTGGTGGCGGTGGCGCCGGTCGGTGTGCCGGTGACAGAGGGGCCGGTGATTGTGGTGACGGTGTCACCGCCGCCCCCGGGGGCGGCCGGGATGCTGACTTTCGCGGCGGAATTTGAGGGCGATCCGGGGTCGCGGACTTCCGGGTGGGCCAGCACGCGGGAGGCGCTGGGCGCCCTGCTCATGGAGGAGTGCCCGCCCAACCAGCGCCGGCACGGCATCCTGATTAGGGTGCACCACGTAGTGAGGGGCGACCGATGAAGGTTCCCAAGCTGGCAATCAGTGGCGCGGGGAACTACGTCGTCGAGGTGCCACGGTTGGCGGCCCCCGAGCTGCTCAGGCTGGCCCGGGCCGCGCAGGCGTTCACCCGCGAGACCAGCCACTACCAGGCTGGTCTCGGCAACAACCTCAACGAGAAGAGCCGCCAGCTGGAGCTGGCTGCGCGCCGGTTTAGCGTCGCCATGGTGGAGGCGAAGGTCCGCGCGGGCGGGCGCAAGCCAGCCTGGCCCCGTAAGCCGGTGTTCACCAAGGCGGGAGACATCACATGGGTGTGACCGGCAGCGTTCTCGTGACGGGGGTCGGTGACTACGCGGTGCTGGCGCGCGGGCTGCGGCTGCTGGTGGCGGACCTGCACAGCGTCCGGCTGATTGGGCAGCTGTCGCCGGAGCAGGAAGCTGAGCTGGCCGCCGCCGAACGGATGCTGTCCGTTCGAGGTACGCCGGTGCCGTTGGCGGCGCCGGATGGCTCGACTGTGCTCGTTCCGAAGGAATGGACGCTGGAGCCGCCGCAGCTGGGGGAGATTGCGCTGCTGTCTCTCGGCGAGCTGGCCCGCGAGGCCATGGCCTACTCCGAGGAGGTGACGGTGGTGACGAGGGGCGCGCCGCCCGACCGCCTGGTCTTGCTGCGCCAGCTGGCGCTCAACACGGCGGCACACGCGTTCGCGGAGGCGTGCAAGGCGGAGGGTATCAGCGTGCGGGCCGCGCGCCCGGGCGAGATCGCCAACGCCATGGTGGTCGAGAAGCAGAGGAAGGGGACGTGATGCCATGGCAGCCAAAAGTGGGCGACCGGGTGCTGGTTGGCGCCGGGCGCGTTCTGGCGGTGGTCGTGCGCCTTTACCCGGGCATTCCCGGTGGCGTCCGGATCGACCGCCTGGTCGAGGGGTTCGTGTCGTGGAACGTGGGAGAGCTGCGGCGTGCCGAAAAAACGGGGGGCGAGAAAGAATGAGCTTGGAGCGAACAAAGACACCGCCGCGGATTGTGGTCCAAGAGGAAGAGACGGGACCCCCCGGTCACCGGTGGTCGGCGTACTTCGAGGGGTACCCGGACACCAAGACGAAGGAGTGGCCTAGCCAGTTTGTGGCGGTGGGCTTCCTCATCTGCATGCGTGGCGCGCAGTTCGGGGTGCCCCATGTGCTGCTTCCTGAGCCATCAGAGGGAACATGAAGCTTCGGCTGGCAATGAAGGTGCTGTCCGGCTGCGACCTGCGGGAGAAGCACCGGGGATCGACCATGGCCCGGGCGCGCCGCCGCTGGAACCGCGAGATGCGGAACTGTCGGCGCGTGGTCCGTCGCAAGGTCAAAGCTGGCCTGATGGTGGACGGATGAACGCCGGGCTGGCTTTGATGTACGCGCGCGCGATCGTGATCGACCACCTGCAGGTCGAGTACTGCCGCGGGGGCAAGATGATGTGGATCGAGGCAGGCGGTGTGCCGGTGGTGGAGGTCCTCTGGGACAAGCCCTGGAAAGTCATCGCTGACCCGCACACGGTGCCCACCGAGCATGTCGAGCGGTGCCCTGCCTTGCCCAACGTCGTTCAGAGCACGGTCGGCGTGCTCTTTGGTCACAGCATTGGAGGGATCGGAGCATGAGCATTGACGTTCCAAAACCTTGGCCACTGTATTCGTTGCGCCAGACCATGGACTGCACCTGCGTAGCAGACGGCATCAGGGTGATGAGTTCCTGTAAATTTCAGCTTGCGGGCTGCAAAGCACGGTACATGGCCATCATTCACTGGCAGCGGACGCTCACCACTTTTGGAGCGACTGTTGAGGACGTCGGGCCGTGCCTGATGGTAAAGCCGCCGGCACCCAAGCGCGACAATCCCACGTTTGAGGAGCGCATGAAAATGCCATGCGCGTGCTCCACGACGACTGCGCGAAGCTACTGCATGGCGAAAGCACGGTGCAGGCTCAGGCTGGATGCATTGTCCGACTGGTATCGGAAGCGGGATGCAATGGCAGACACTCGCCAGGGCGTCTTGTTTGCTGAGGACAAGTGATGAAAAAGGTTCGCGCGAAGGCGGTGTTCTCAGAAATCGATCATGCTCCTGAGTTCAGACAAGCCCGCTCTTACGTGCGTGGTCTTCCTCAGGAAGCAGCAATTCATCGGCGCATCTACAGTGAAGATAGGCTGCGCTGGCCTTCGGGTAAACGCCGCACGAAGGTGGAAGTGTTGGAATGGGAGGCGGCGTTTTTGCGTTGGCAGCTTTGGCGGGCTGCCGAATTTGAGCAGATCAGACAGCAACACGCGCACGACACAGTAAACAACTACACACGGCAAGTGGAAGCGTTGCGAAAACTCTTGGATGAACGTGTGGATGTGACTGTGCCTATCCCTGGCAGCACTGAGGTTTGTCCAGACTGTGCGAAACCTCTGTCAGATCCGCCATGTGATAAAGCCCATGGGGTTGCTTTGATGGCTGCACGTGCAGATGCTGCCAAGTTGCTGCCACGTTGGGCGAACGAAGTCATTGCTGAGCTGTACACAAAGCTCATGTACAGGACTGGGCAGCTGGTGCCAAACGTTTCACCACCACCAAATGGGCCACCCAAATGAGCGAAAACGACGAACACCTGAGTGAAGCAGGCCAGGCCGCCAAGGCGCTTGAGCGTGAAGGCCTTGGCCGCACCAATCCAAGTCTGCGCGAGATGATCCTGGCGCGCATGGAGTTCATCCGTGTCGGGTTTGGGGCGGACCGGTTCGGCACTCCCAACCGCAAAGGCAACCTGACAGGGCTGGGTCAGATCTGGCCCAAGGATGTCGACTTCTCCAAGCTGTCGGACAAGGCCCTCGTGCAGGAATTCGAGCGGCTGGTTGCCGCCGCGTACAGGCAGCGATGACAAACAAACAAGAGCTGGAACGCGCGACGAAGAACCTGACCCAGTCAGCACTGGCCTACGATCGCGCGCGTACCAGGGCCCTCAACGCAAAGGGCAGCCCACCCAGGGTGGAGCTGCTCTGGGGGTTGGTGCGCCTCAAGGAAATGCGTCTACACCGGCACGCGGTCGAGTTCTCCTTGGTCACCAAACTACAAAGGATGAGGAAGAAGATCCGTGCCAAGTCTTAGTATGCAGTGCCTCATCGCCAGCTGGCGCGATCGCGCAGCGAGGTACCGTGAAGAAGCAAAGGTCGAGAGCATGATGGGCGCCCAGACGCTCGACATGTGCGCCGCAGAGATCGACACCTGCATCGCTGATCTCGAAGCCAAGCTCGGTGAAGCGTTGCCGCCTGTGTTGCCGGCATGCAAGAGGTGCGGCGCATATGGTTTCTGTGACTGTGACCTGCAGCCAGGGGAATAGCGCTTGATCACCTTGGGCGCCAAACCCTGGTAGCGGGGCGCAGGGATGATTTGCTAGGGTGTCGGCCGTGCGACTAGGACTAGGAGACCATGGCCAAGAAACTCGGCAGTTACGAGCGTTGGCTGCTCAGGGAAGCCGAGAAGCAGCGTCAGGCGCGGGAGACTCCCAAGGAGCGGGAAAAGCGTGTGCTGGAGGAACGTAACCGTCTGCGGACGAAGCGTGATGCCGCGATCCTCCGCCGCAGGCGGAGGCTCTTCAAGGTCGCGGCGCTGTACGCACAGAACCGGCGGAACGCGAACCTGCGCAAGGATCTGGTGACCGCTGCGCGCATGCTTGCGTGTGCCTACAACATGAATGTGTACGTGAACCTGTGAACCGCATTCCCCAGCCGGGCGAGACCTGGATCATGAAGCTGCTCCCTCACGTGGTCGATCGCATGACGGTCGAAGTGGCTGGGGTCTCTGAGCAGGCGGACATGATCACGTTCCGCGTGTTGGAGGTTGTCAACCTGCGCGGGCGGCGCCCCAAGCCCAAGGTGCTCGATCGCGATTACTACCTGTGTGGGGCCCTCGAAGGCTTTCTCAGGAACATGCAACGCATGGACGAGGTGCACGCATGAAGCTGCCCATCAAGATCTCACTGAACCGCGACGAGGAAGATGGGCGCTGGGTTGCCACGCTCGACGGATTCGGCTTCCCCTGCGGATACGGCAACCAGGCTGGTGATGCTGTCGATGATGCCCTTGCGAATGCGGACAGGGTGACTGGATTCATCAAGCACGTGCTTGCTGACGGCAAGACTACGCTGCAGACCCGATGCCGGGCGGTTTCGCCGTGGGACGATCCGCCGATCAACCCACGGGGACGTTGCGGTTTGCCGTTCGATCATGATGGCGCCCATTCGCTTCTGATGCCTAGCGGAGTCGTCTACGCCCCTGACGAGAACGTGCCGCTGACCACGTCTGAGTGTTTTGCCTGGTGGCAGGAGACAAGACCGGCAGACGCTACTGCGACGCTGCGCCACCACGTGGTGCCACCACTGAGTGAGCACGAACGCGACATCATCAATCAGATGGTGGCGGAGGGATGGGAGCGCGCAGAGGCGATCGAGGAAGTCGTAGCCAGCCGTGGGCATGGTTGATGGCGACGCTGGTCAAGGTGTCACTGCACACGGGTATTGGCTTCCAGAAACCCTTCGCGGAGGTGCGTGTCGAGGCTGTTCCACGCATCTCCGAATCTGTACTATTGACGGACCCGAAAGGCTATCTGCGCTTGTGGGTGGTCATGAACGTCGTACACAACGTGCGCTTCGACAGTGCCTTAGTGGAGGTCCAACCAGCCGGCACTGATCACACGGACATCTCACAGTTGCTGGTCGCATTCGGCTACAAAAGTGGGGGCGCATGAAGAAGCTGAAGATCAAAGTCAGGGCCGACGTTGCGGCCCGATCGGGGCGTGTGACCTACCGGGCGCAGTTCGAAGGTGACGACAGTGTCATCGTGCCTTGGCATGATGTATACGCTGCCATCGGAATGCTGATGATCACCCAAGGCAAGTACCACGGGATTGAGGTTGACATACCTCCCGATCTGCTGCTGCCAGACCGCGGAGGAGTGTAGTGGAGTCTGAGACCGTACAAGAACCTGTCAGTCCGCCTGTTCGCCCCTGTGTTTGTGCTGTTTTCGCTGAGGGATGCAAAGGCCATCCTCTAGCCACAGATCCGCAGGCACGCTCTAGATGCGTGGCTTGTGGTGCTGTCGTCTGCACCGGCACGAAGTGCAGCCGCCGGATGAACCACGCAGGCATGGGCAAGCAGCGCATCTGTGCCCCCTGCCAGCGCACCAAGGGCGCGGATCCTAACCGCCCACCTATCCCGCTGTTCACTGGCAACGGCATCTGTGCGAAGTGCCAGAAGAACATCCTGGGATCTCCGATCGAGCACGATGGGGTCAAGTACCATGGACGCTGTAGGCCGGACAAACCGCGCAAGGGCGCATCCGTGCGCAGACCACGGCCTACCCGCTGGCGGGTGGACACGAACCATCCGACCTACAAGAAGGTCGAAGAGCTGTTCATCTTCATGGATGACCTGGGCCTACAGTTCAAGTTCAGCCCGAGTGGTCGGATCGTCCTGGTGGACGAGGGACAACCACTCTCGGCCGCCTTCGAGCTGGGTGACCTCGATGGAGGACACCGTGTGACAGAGATGCCTCCTGTGTTGGATTGGCGGGTCACGGTGGTCGCTGTAGACACGAAGCCAGTTGTGGAGGACTAGTTCTGTGTGATCCCACCTTCCAAGCGTGGTACTTTTCCCCGAGTAGGGGCAACGACTTGAGGGGCCGGCAGGCGCCTCAGATGGGACTAGGAAACATGGGAACGCATGGGCTTCAATCAGTGCTCGGTGGTGGTTCACCTGCCTTGGCGGCGTACGTTGGGATCGTGATCCCCGTGATCTGGGTGTTCGTGGGCTGGATCGTTGTCAAGGCGTGGAGGGAAGATGCCGCCTAGACCGCAAGACATCGCCATCGCTGTGCTTGAAGCGCTGGGCGAATCGCTCAAGGAATCGAAGATTCAGTTCACCATGGTGGATGGGAACTTCTGCATCGTCTCAACGGCGCAGCGTCCATTCGTCTCGGTGGAGATCCTCGCGGGTGACGGCAGCGGCCCGCTGACGGAGATCCCGTACGCCGGTGGCTACGCGGTGGGCGAGGTGTCCGAAGTGAGCTGGCCCGCCGTGGACGACGACGAAGGATGACATGTCAGGCCTGAACGTAGCGGCGACAGTGAAGGCGGCGATCAACGCCACTCCGCAGGCGTTGCCTGAGTTGGCACACCGGTTCGGTGTGACCCAGACCATTGTGATGCTGTGGGCAGACGGGCTGGCACAACCACCTGATCGCGATGAGGTGGTGCGTACAGCCGAAACCCTCATGCGATGGCACAAGACATGGAACCCGCGGTTTCTGGCCTACTGCCAAGCAGGCGGCAATCCCGACCCAGACAAGATGCTGGCGCACGATGAGAAGCGCTGGAAGGGCGGCAAGATGACCGGCTTCGTCCTTTGGGTGCAGGAGAGGTGGTCAACCTGGCGCAAGCTCCAAGGGATCGCGCCCGACGCACCTCTGTTCGATGCCGACCACCAGGAGTTCGATCGGTGGCTCTGGCAGAACCTGGGGAGCGTCGAGTGAGCTTCAAGGTCACGTGCGCAGCCTATGTGAAGCTGATCGAAGAGGATCTGGCCTGGTTGCAACAACAGCCAAGGACGCTAGAACGTGACCACATCGACTTGATCCTGCGGGAGTCAATCAGGTGCTACTACCCGGCGGACATCGGCGCAGGCAGCGGATCGGTGCTTGACCCTTTGCCTGTTGCCCCGCCCGCGTACCACGACCCGAAGGTTGCGCCAGTTCCCGACTGCCCGTGTCTCATCTGCAAGATCATGCGACCGGGTTACCCCAGTCTGTGATTGACGGCGCTCCGGCCTGGCGCGTACGGTAGTGCCTCTTGGGACTTTGACTAGGAGGCTACCGCATGGATTCGCCACTGCCGCCGTCGATCTCTGCAGAAGAGATCGCTGCACAACGCGCCCGGGTAGATGAAGCCTGGCGCATTCTCGGGACCAGCTTCAGCGCTGCTAGTTTGCCGTTCGAGCTGGCTCACTCGATCAAGCTGGTCGTCCAGACGGAAGTCGTGTTCGGCATGACTCAGCAGCTGGTCTCGATGAACAAAATCTTGGCAGAGGCATTGGCGTTGATTCGCGCCGTTCGAAAGGACTGATCCATGGAGTTGGTGACCAAGCAGGAAGCGTATGAGCTGACCCAGGGGCTGGCTACTTGGAGCGACGAGAAGCGCGCCGAGTTCGTCAAGCTGTTCAACAAGCGCTCGAACACCGGCCGGATCCTGCTGTTGATGACGGCAGAGGAGATCCTGGCCAGCTGCTGGCGCCGCAAGATCCTCGCGTCTCGGCATGTCTTCAAGTTCGTCTCCCGCTGGGGTGGCGCCTGCAGCAATGACCGGGACATCAACCTCCGACCACAGTACAGGCACGAGGTGCTGGAGACGGACCGAACCAGCGACGAGCTGGGTCGCATCGCGCGCGAGCGTGCCGATAACACGTTGGAGTCCCTGCCGCCGCTGCAGAAGGCATTGTCGATTCTCGATCCTGGCACGCTCGCCAAGATGAAGCGGCGGGATGTGCTGATCGGCAAGGGTGAGCAGCTGGTCCCGCAGCTCGAAGAGATGTCAGAGTCAATACGGATGTCTGACCATCTCGACCTCAACGTGGCGCAGTTCTTGGAACTGGTGGCTGCCCGCAACGTTGAACGGCTGAAGTTGGTCCGCGAGCTGAACAAGATCGGCCGCGAGGGTCGCCAACTCGAAGAAGAGATCAACAAGGCACTCTTCAAAGGCATCCCGGGCCTCAGCGATGCGGTGGTCGACGTCTGCGAGAAGATGATGCAGCAGGCGACCAGCATGGGAGAGATGTACCGCCGGGTCGAGGAGCGCGTGCGCTTCGGTGACTCGTTGGAAGCCATGGCCATCTTGGAGCGCTTCGAGAAGGACGAGATGACGGTGGACACCGACCTGGCGGCCCGGTTGCGGGCGGCGCTCGACAAGCTCAAGATTGCCAAGCCTGTCTCCAAGAGGATGGCCAAGTGAACCTGGAGGGGGTCAGGTTCGCGCGCGACAACGATGACATCGTTGCTCGCTTCAAGTCGCCTGGACACGAGATCAACTACTGGTTCTCTGCCGTCTCGCGAGACATCCGAGAACGGCTCACGGCTCTTGACGAGGTGTCGAATCGTGATGCCTTTCAGACCCCCAAGTCGATCACGGATTTTCGCGAGCAGGTCAACAAACGAACCTGGACCTTCCACCGTGGCAAGTTCCGCTTCTGGGGCAGCAGCCATGTGAACACGAACTTCAGCTACAACCAGAAGCTGCGTGAACGCCGATATCAGGCGCACTGTAGAGGTGAAGTCCTACCGGATCCGGTCTATCCGATCGACATCCCAGACGATGCGTTCGGTGAGGACGAGTTCTTCATGGGGCACGACATGGACATGGACGATGGGCTTCGACGCAGACTGGAGTACGGCTGTGAGATCATCGTCGACGAATGAGCGACCACGTCGCCCCACGCCTCCTGACCGCACGGCGATTGCTGTTCCGGTCACGGTCACCTGTCACGACGTTCCGTCCATGCGCATGCCTGAGCAGGTGCTCTATGTTGTGCTGGCCTGTGGCTGTGGAGGCCAGTGGGAGATAAGCCACGGAGTGGTGGCGCACAACCCAACGAGGAACGGCAGATGACCGCGACCGACCGGACCAAGGAAAAAACCGCACGCATCAAGACCGGGCAGATCTGGCAAGACGCCGACAGCCGGCACGAGAAGACGGAGGACAAGTACAGGTACCTCAGGCTCGTCCAAGGGACGACCAAGGGCGGGGAGGCAGCTTTCCAGGCAGAGCGGGTGGTACGCACCGCTGAGGGCACCTGGGACCCAATGAAGGACAAGCCACGGCCCACCATCCGCGAGCGGACGTTGCGAGCCAAGTACCGCTTCATCGAGGACGCCCCAAAGCAAGGCACTGCGTCATGATGGATTCTGTGCGATCCCACCTTCGAAGCGAAGGGGGAATCCAAATGACCAAGAAGCCAAAATGGTGCGGCAAGTGCAATCATCCACTCGTGGATGAGACCTGCCGCAACCCGTCCTGTGTTGCGCCGACCATGACCACTCAGTACCTGGCGCTCAACCGGCCGCACGCCCAGACCCACTTGCTGTCCGCCCTGCGTGACATCGAGGACAGCGTCCAGGATGCCGTCAAGCAGCTGAAGTGCTTTCCCGGGTCGGTCCCCACCAATCTCGGGCAGTTGCCTGCCCTGTTGGCGGCAGTGCAGCGGCATGCGGGCCGGATGGAAGTCCTGGGCGAGGTCACCAAGCTGCAGGCTGAGGTACCCTAGGGTCCGTGCGCTGGATCGTTCAGTCAAACCTGTACTCCGAGGCCAACTTCCAGCTTCTCATTGAGGCGCTGGAGCGCCTCGGTGTGGAGCACAGCTGTCACAAGGTCGTCCCCTTCAGCCATACGCTGGAGCCGGAGACGACTGTGCCTGTTGGGCAAGCCGTCTTCGTGATGGGCACCACGACCCTGGCCAAGATCGCAGAGGACCGCGGATGGACGCCTGGCTCGTTCCTCAACGAGAATTTCGACTTCTCGGTTCAGCGCGCCTACTGGGGCAACAACATGCTGAACTTCGACGCTGGCGTGGGTCCGATGTCGCGTGTGCCGTTCCAGCCTGACCCATTCTTCATCCGGCCGACGGTTGACTCGAAGGCGTTCGCCGGCACGGTGATGGATTGGGGACAGTTCTGCGAGTGGTACGCAGGCCTTCTGAAGCTCCGCGCGGAAGACAACCCGACCATCACACCAGACACAGAGGTGGTGGTTGCTCCGCTGCAGACCATTCATTCAGAGGCACGCCTGTGGATGGTCGACAAGAAGGTGGTCACCGCCAGCGGGTACAAGCAAGGCAACCGCGTCGTGTACTCGCCACAGGTCAACGATGACATCCTGGCCTTTGGCGAGCAGATGGCTCGCCGGTGGTCACCTGCGCGGGCCTACTGCTTGGATGTGGCCTCCACGCCTGAGGGGCCCAAGATCATCGAGGTCAACAACCTGTCGAGCGCCGGGTTCTACGCGGCGAACATGAACAAGCTAGTGATGGCCATCGAATCGATGGAGTTCGATTGATGACCTCCGGGTATCGCCAGCACGCGGCCCTACCTACCAGCGAGATGAAGGTGCTCATGGCGGTCTTCTATGCCAGTGACGATGAGCCGTTGGTCAGCTCGGTGCTGGCCAAGAAAGCGAAGATCCAGCGTGACTGCATCTACGTGGTCATGGGCCGGCTGCGGCGGCGTGGGTTCATCAAGACCAAGCAGGTCTGGATGCTCAACGCCAACAACATGCAGCGCAAGTTTGGTGTACACGTGATCACGCCGCTCGGCTTCAAGCTGGCGCGCGCATGGCACTTGTTCCTGGCAGAGATCACCCCGAAGCTACGACAAGCCATAGGCTGGTGACCTGGAGGTGAGACTTGAAATGGGACTGGCGAAAGAAGCAAACACCCAGCGACGCTGCGGCACTTGCTGAACTGACACCACGTGAGCGGGGGCCCGCTCAAGAGATCGCCAGAATCTTGGACCCGCTGAGTCCAGCTGTCCGCGACAAGGTGATGGCTCAGATCGAGGCCAAGATTGCACAAGGTGGTCCCGACCTGCGTGGCCCGAAAGACGTATCACGCATGGCTCGTGAGATTGCGGGCATTGGACACGAGGCGGTTGATCGTGAACGCGTGAAGCTGAAAGCGACGTTTCGTCAGATGGTGGAGAAGTGGGGCATCAAGGATCTCGCCTACGCCAGTGAGATGGAATGCCTGATGATGCTCTACACGAACACGCGCATCCACAACGAGGCGCTGGACAAGTTGGCTGAGAACGCACTGGTCATGCTCGCACAGGACGATGTAGCGTGGGATGCGCCCGAAAATCTGACCCTCCAGGCCGAGTCTTCGATCCTGGATAGAAACTTGGATCTGGCCGAGCCGCTGGGCTCCAAAGAGCGCAAAGCGGTTGTGACTGAACTCATCAAGAAGCGCGTTCTGCGCATGAAGGATCGTGAAACCACCGGCAAGTGGATCGAAGATTCACACGAGTACGTGCTGGATGAGCTGAAGTCAAAGCACCTGAGCAACTGCTTCGAGTGGAGCAAGCAGTGGAAGACTGCCGGGTACGCACGCATGGCGTGCGGGCACAAGCTGGCGGCGGCACTGATGATGACCACTGCCCCGGACGACGCAGAGGTCACCGCTCCATGGGAGGCGTGGAGCCTCTACGTGCCGGACGGACTCATGCCGATGCCGTTCTCGAAGGAGGGCGTGCTGCGTATCCGCGATGAGATCGACGCGTTCGAGAAGGGGAAGGCGGAGGACCCGGGGCCGGTCGTGCCGGACCTGGTGGTGGATGTTGGCTTGCCCAAGAACAGCGACGACCTCATTCAGGCGGAGATTCAGAGAATCTGGTGCAAGGGGTCGGAGCCACTGCACATCGTGGTCAAAGTACACGGGCGATGCACCGTGATGAAGCTGTCGATGGGCAAGTTGCACGCCCCTGCGTTGGTGACGCTCATCAAGAACTACGTTAAGGGCGTGTGTCTGGCGCTGGACGCTGATGTCGAGCGCGTGCACCGCAAAGGCGTCTGGGGGCCGAAGTCGGGCAAGAAGCGGACAGGCAAGGAGCCTGCAGCCGGCGCGCAGTACGAACTGGGGGCACCGGTGACGATCGACCTGCGCCAGCACGTACGCGACTTCCTTGCAGGCAGTGGACGCAAGGGTGTCTCACCGAAGGTGCAGTTCCTGGTGCGTGGTCACTGGCGCCACCAGGTGTGTGGCCCTGGTCGGGTCGATCGCAAATACATCCACATCGAGCCCTTTTGGAAAGGGCCAGAGGATGCACGTGTGCTGCTGCGCCCACACATCATCCGTGACAAAAAGGAGACGCCACCGTCCACCTAGACGAGGGCGCCCACTGCCTGTTAGGCTTCGGGTTCTCGTGGTACTAGGACTTGGACAGGACGGAGTGAACGATGGCTGATCCGGATCCATGGACTATCCAGGTCTGTCCCAGTTGCATGGGAGTGGGGAAAAGGCAGGACATGCGTGGGATGACCATGCATACAAAGCCCTGCCGGACGTGTGATGGGGTTGGGAACATCGAGATCCGCGGATCTGTGAAGTGGAAGAACACTCATCCCGCTACTCTCAGCGGCCCTCCTCTCCAGGATGCGATGGAGAGGGCGATACAGGCGCTGGAGGATGAAAGGAAGAATGCAGCCCTTCAGAAGGCGCTGACGGCAATGGGAAGCACACCCAGATCGCAAGAGCCTATGGTTACTTGCCTCGTCTGCTTTGGTTCGGGAATCGTTGGCGTTGGTTCAGGAATCGGTGGCTCGACAAGTGAGACGTGCATGGCCTGCACGGGACACCGCCAGATCCCAGTGTCACTGGATACCAAGATCCGCGTGCGTGTGCACAACGAGCTGAAGAGGGCCGCTTTTGACAAGGAGATCAAAGCTGCCACAGAGGAAGAGAAGCCCAAGGAGCCGATCGCAAAGCGGCGTGCGAAATTTGATGTCTTCTGAGGCGTAATGACCATGGCGGAAAAGTTGTTCCAGATCGAGGTAACACACAAGCTGCTGGTGGTGGCGGAGGACGCGCGGGCGGCCGGAGTCATTGCCCTGGCCAACTACACGGAAGAAGGCAACCCTGAGGTCGCGTGTACTGAGGTGGGTCCGCACTGGCTCTTTACCAAGGACACGATGGAGTCGCTGCCGTGGGGGACTGACGGTGAAATCACTGTTGGGCAGTTCCTGGAAAACCAGCGCAAGCGCCTCGATGCACCCACGCAACCTATGCCTCTGATCAAGCGTAAGGTCCCGGCTAAAGAGGCAGATAGCTCAACCGTGATGACCAATCCTCACGCGATCTTGCAGAGCATTCTTTCCCTTGTTTTGCCGTGTGTACCCACTATCCGCGTCATCTCTCTTTGGAGCGGTCAGCAGCGAAACGATGCCACCTCCTGGGCGAGTAGGGCTCACGCACGCGCGTCGGACCATGCTGACGTTGTTGTTCCGCCGATCCCGGAGTTCCTCAAGAAGTACGAGACAGCGCCCGATGCCGAGACGACACCTAGTTTCGTGCTGCAAAATATGCGCGAACTGGACGAGTGAACGGGCGGGTCTGCGAATTTGTGATCTGACCTTGTTACGACCCTGGTACGGTGGAGGGCATGCATGGCCAGTCAGTCGGGGGGCTCGGAATGCTGGTGCACGTGACCGACAGGGTCGATCCTGCCTTCGTCTTCTGTGACGTCGAGGCGAGCGACAACCCGAACGAAGCAGGCAGACGAGACGAGAATGTCATGTTCGCGATGTTCAAAGTGTCTCACTGCTTCAAGGCAGTCGCTGAGCATCCGCTCTATCGTGATTGGCCGCCGCAGCCGCAGTTCCTGTACGCGATTCGAGTCCTGGTCGAGGCCCAGAACGGGGGCCGCCGCGACGAGGTCTGTGAGCAGGATGTCTTCTCACATTGGATCAGTCACCACGGTCTGCCTGCGCTGGCCAAGCTGTTTGGGAAAAGTCCGTCGTAGAAATTGCATTGAGTCTTACATTTGATAGGAGCACACTGGAGCGGTGTGCTCGTTCATCATTCGTGAAGGCCGCTTTCTCGCGGCAGTGGAAGGCATCAGCTGCGGCTCCTGGAGCGGGGCGGTCTATCGCCATGACGGCATTCGCTGGCGGCTGACCCGGGCGTTCGGTCCCGGCACCTGCGCGAACATCTGCGAAGACACCTACAAGCTCCTGCATCAGCTCCAAGCTGACACTGAAGCGCCTCGCCAGCTGCAGGCTTGACAAGTCAAGTGTGTGCGGCGAACCTGTGCTTGCTGTGCGCAGGATCGTGATTGGGGACATACATGGGTGCTTCGAAGAGCTGGTTGAGCTGCTGGTGGAGGCAGGCGCAGATCTGAACACCGAGATCATCTCGCTGGGGGATCTGGTCAACCGGGGCCCGCACGCGCACGACGTGGTGAGGTTCCTGCGCGTGAACCCGAAGGTGCGCATCATCCCCGGGAATCACGAAGAGAAGCACGTCAGGCACGAGCGGCACGAGCGTAGGATTCGCGCCTCCGACAAACCGACCCCGGAGAAGAATCCGATGCGCCCGTTCTCACCTGCGCGCTTGGCGGAGCATGCAGGGTTCACGGAGGAAGAGCACGACTGGATGGCCAGCCTGTTCACAGTGCCCACCTTCATCCGGTTCGAGCACGAGGGCCGACAGTGGATTGCAAACCACGCAGGTGTGCCGTCTGACCGCCCCATCGAAGTTCAGGATGTGAAGCGCCTCATTCGCTGCAGGACCGTGCATCCAGAGACAGGCGCATACATGGCAGGCGGAAACCCTGACAAGCCCCCGAAGGGATCGGTGTACTGGTCTGAGCGTTGGAATGGACCAGAGAGCGTGATCTACGGACACATCGTCCACGATGACTTCGAAGTACGCAGGGACGTCACGCCAAGCGGTGCTGTGTGCCTGGGCATCGACACCGGGTGTTGCTTCGGTGGCACGCTCACAGCCGCTGTGTTCGAGGACGGGGAGGTCGAGCCTCGCATCGTGTCGGTGCAGGCACACGAGACCTACGCGCCGCGAATGCAGGCACTCACCTCGGACGACTGAGATTCCGTGTGATCCCACCTTCAAAGCGAAGGGAAGGGATGAAGATGGGAATCAAGAGGCCGAACGGTGAAGTGACCCACGAGGGTCTGGTCCTGCGCCTGGGGGAACACAACTTCTCCTACGACTCAGACTTCTACGCCTGGGTCTGGAACGAGGAGAAGGGCGCCCCCGAAGAAGTCGAGTACGCCACCACCCGCTACCCCACCGAGCACCTCTGGGCTCGTGTTGACGCCACCCCGGAAGTGGTCGCCAAGTGGGAGGCCTGGAGCGCTGAACGCTCCAAGGAGCGCCACATCGCCGCCGCCCGCGCAGCCTACGCCGCCTGTGTGGCGCGCGCCAAGGCCCCTGCCAAGGGTGTCATGGTGAAGGTGGTCAAGGGCCGCAAGGTCGCCAAGGGCACCATCGGGGAGTGCATCTGGTTCGGCGCTGGCCGCTTCGGTGAGCGGATCGGCATCAAGGACGCCGCCGGCACGGTACATTGGACCGCCGCCTCCAACGCGGAAGCGATGGACTGGGAAACGGTCCTGCCACGCCTCCTGGAGAAGGAGGGGCTCTCCGGTCCTGTGTGACCCCACCTTCAACACGAAAGGGAAACGAAGATGGCTCTGAAGAACGTCAAGACCGAGTCGGCAGGGGGCCGCCACAAGGCCCGCTTCTTCACCCGCGAGGAGGCCAAGACTGCCGCCAAGAAGATCCGCCGCGCGGCGGCCCGCGTGGCCTGCAAGGAGACGGGCTGATGGCCACCGCCGCCGAGTACTTGGATCTGGCCAACCACGCATTCGTGGCCTCCAGGAAGGCCAGGCGAGTCAACACGATCGACACCCACCACGCTGCCGTCGCTGCGCACAATGAAGCGGCGAAGTACGCCGAACGGCTGAATGAGCCGGAGGCGATCAAGACGCACCGTCGGTGGGTGCGCTACCACGAGGACGGCATCGGCACGCTTTGCGATTCTGTGTGATCCCACCTTCAAAGCGAAGGACGGATGAAGATGGAAAAGATGCCGGTCAGAATGGTGAAGAAGGCGAAGTTCTGGTACGAGCGGGCCAGCTGGGTGGTCATCGAGGTCTCCTCCGGCGCCATCGAAATCTACCGGGTCGAGGAAGAGGGCATCGAGATGTTCAAGGGTTACATCTCTGACCTGAAAATCCCTGGTAGCCTGCGGCTGCGCGCCTGCAACGCCCTGTACCGGGAGGAAGCCTTCCTGGAGTGCTCCGAGATGGTCCAGCTGGACCTGGGCCTGGAAGAGCTGGAGGCGGCTTGAAGCCCCCTGCAGCCCCTGCCCCTGCGCGCATCCCGCTGGGCGGCAAACGTGCGGCGGGCAAGGTGGCTCTGGTCGACGCCGCCGATCTGCCGCTGGTGGCGCCGTACCGCTGGAGCTTGCACAGCACCGGGTACGCGCAGACCTCCTTCACCCACCCGGACGGATCCCGCACCTGCATCCTGATGCAGCAGCTGATCTTGCCTGACGCACCGGAGGTGAACTACAAGAACCGCAACAAACTCGACAACCGCCGCGACAACCTACGCCCGGCCACCCACAGTGAAAACCGGGCCAACTCGAAGATGCGCACCGACAACGAGAGCGGGTACATCGGCGTGTGTTGGGACCAGGCTCGGCAGAGGTGGCGTGCAGAACTTCAGGTCGGTCTGAAGCGCCTCTACCTTGGCCGGCACAAGACAGCCGAAGAAGCAGCACGTGTGCGGGATGATGCTGCCAAGAAGCACTTCAAGGAATTCGCCGTATTGAATTTCCCTACAGATCCAGCGGAAAAGTAGGGGCGCGCGCCCCCTCGCACCTCGTTCAGAACCTGTGGTAGGGTGCCCTCAGTTGGGGCACTGCCCCGTAGGACTAGGAACTCGGTGCGAAAGGAATCCCATGGATCCTGACCTCAAGAAGCAGCGCCTTGCGACGGCGCTCAAGTGGGTTGGTGGGATCATTGGTGTTGCGCTGGCGACACCTGTGATCTTCATTGCGTTGAAGGGCACCATTGGCCTTCTCGCGCTCGGTGTGGCTGGCGGCGCAGGTTTGGCGATGTTGCGGACCGCACCGCTGCTGTCCGACAAGCTGGCCAACTTTGTCATGCGCAAGCGGATCGAAGAGGCAGCGCAGAACCCGATCGAGACCCTTCAGAACTTGCGCATCGAGAAGACGCAAGAGCTTGAGGATGCTGACGCGAAGATCGTCAGGTTCGAGACGGAAGTTCGCAACTACAACGACCAGTGCAAGCTGTTCGTCAAGCAGTACCCAGACGAAGCAGCCACCTACCAGGAGATCGCCGATGCGATGGCGGCCGGGCTGGCAGAGCGCAAAAACAACCAGCGCAACGCCCGTGCTGCCCTCAAGGACCTTGATGGGACGATCGCCAAGGCAGAGGCGCACTGGCAGATGGCCCAGGCCGCTCTGAAGGTCACGGAGATGTCCAAGGACGTGCAGGCGCGCGTATTCCAGGACATCAAGAAGAAGGTCGCGCTGGGCTCGGTGCAGAGCAAGCTGAACAGTGCTTTTGCCTCCCTGACGAACAGCGTGGACCAGGCCATGCCTGCGCTGCCTGAGCGACGTGTGGCGATAGACGAGCCCCCGGTGCTGGAAGTTTCCAAGATTGAAGTCCTCAAGGGAGGGCGCCGGTCATGAACAAGAAGTTCTACTTCATCGGCGGGCTGGTCATGTTGGTCGCGCTTGGTGTGGCCTACGTTGTGACGGGCGGGGGCATGCCCGACGATGACCAGGCATCACCACCAACCGAGCAGGCACAGCCATCACAAGGCATTCGCATCAACTAGGACTTTGAAAGGAACCATCATGAAGAGACTCATCCCGCTGCTTCTGCTCATCAGCGCACCCGCGCTGGCCCAAGACAACAAGCTATTGGTTGCTGCTTCGAGTTCATCAGGGACCTACTCCCAGATGCTCAAGGAGATCACTCAATTCTGTTCGACTGGTGATCTCACCATCGAGGAGACCAAGACCGAAGGTGGTGCCACGGCCAACCTGGCTGCGCTTGCCAACAACAAGGCATCGGCTGCGTTCCTTCACAGTGACGTCATCTTCGCCAGCGCGCAGAGCGAGCCCAAGTACAAGGAGCTGAAGACGTTGGTCGCGCTCTACCCGGAGGAGGTGCACGTTTTGACCCTGCGCTCGTCCAAGATCAAGAAGGGCGGGACCATGGGCTTCGGTGCCAAGACAGTCGAATTCGGCACGCTTGCGGACTTGAAGGGCTACAAGGTGGGGGCCGCTGGAGGCGGGGCCATCACTGCACGTGTACTCCAGGGACAGGGTGAGATCCACTACGACGTGGTGGAGAAGGGCAGCGGCAAGGAAGTGATGGCAGCCCTCGACTCCGGCGAGATTCAAGCCGCGATCTTCGTAGGCGGCGCGCCCCTGCACAGCATCGAGTCGCTGTCCGCCGACCAGTACAAGCTGCTTCCGATTCCAGAGGCAGTCCTGCCCAAGGTCCAGACGGTGTACAGGTCCGCGACGATCAACTACGGCAACCTGCAATCAGGACCTATCCGTACGCTGTCGGCAGAGGCGATCATCCTCACCCGCAAGTACAAGAGTCCGCGCATGGTGGCCCCACAGCGCAAGTTCCGCTCTTGCTTTTACAAGAACCTGGACGACCTGAAGGAGACCCCAGGGCTGCATCCCAAGTGGCAGATGGTTGAGCCAGAGTCCAAGGCAGAAGCCTCCAGTGTCTGGGAATGGTACCAACTCGACCAGGCACCCGACGCGGTAGCAGGACCTCCACCGAGTCGCCGGAGGTAGTATCCTCGCCTGAATGGGGCTGACAAAGCAGGAATCGCTCCTCCACGAAGCTGCAAACATGGTCCAGGTGCTTCAAGTAGAGGTTGACCACCTGGATGCATTTGTTGTGACACCTGAGGGGCGTGAAGCCTACGACGCGCTCAAGATGGCGACGGCCAGACTGATGCAGGTCTACGACAAGCTGATAGCGCTAGCGCGGAGACGTACGTGATCCCAATCTGGCGAACCTGTCGATGTGGCGCGTATCTGCCTGTGTACTCTGACGAAACGTTCCCCGAGCACAACGTTGGCGATGCGCCGCTGTGGTGGGGAGACGATCGCTGCGAGATGAGCGGCAAGCCGTCACGACGTCGGCAGGGGCGCGCAGAAGGCACCTGGTGGATGAAGTACACGCTGAAGCGAAGTGCTTGACATGTAAAGAGCGCTGTTCGAATCTTTCAGAACGGAGGGCGTGCACAATGCGTGATGAACTGGTTTCGGTGTCCAACGCGGTCGAGGTTCCTCCCGCGGCGGCAGACTTCATGGTGATTGCCCAGCGGCCCGAAGAGATGAGGGCAGCGCAGGAAAAGACGATCACCTGGATCGAACAACTCATCGCCGAGAACCGCGCAGCGAAGGCAGACGCGGAGGCAGCGCTCGAAGCCGCCAAGCGGAACAAGTGGCGCCAAGAAGGCTTCCGCCGGCACGTCACGGAGCCGGAGAAGAAGATCGAGTTCTACGAGAAGATCCTGGCCGCGCTCAAAGCCGGGTACGTCATCGTCCCCAACTTCCCGATCGACGTCTTCGCGATCCGGACCAAGCGCAAAGAGCCCAAGGGTGATGTCGAGAACTTCCACTGGGCCAACTTCAGGCAAGAGAGCGAGCGCCTGCCGGTTGGCGCTGGGAGCTACGTGGATTCAAAGCCCGAGATCGCGCACGAGACGCACGAAGAAGCGAACAAGGAAGGCAAGATGGTCACCAGGCACGAGTATTGGCCTACTGCGTTCCTGCCCGTCGATTTCCCTATCAAAATGGTGGCCCCCCAAGTCATGGATGCGACCGGGCGGGCAATGGCACTCAAGGCATTCGACGAGATTGGCATTCTGCCGAGTCGAAGGGAAGCCCGGGGACAGGACCCAATGGTCATTGGCCAAGTCGCTTACCGGGCAGGCGCCAACGTCAAGCGGGTCTCTTTCCTGGTGGCGTGGTGGCTGACAGCTGACGACCTCCGCGTCTGATAGCTCATCTCGTCACGAACCCGATTTGCCAGTCCGGCAGGTGTGTAACTCTTGACTTGTCAAGAGGCATGTCCATACTTTTGCCTGGATGACTGACCCGGCAGACACTCATTGGAAGCGCGATCCGCGCCTCTTGCCTGTGGTGAATCTGCTGCGCAAGGAATGGTCTCTCACGATCCAAAGCGCGGTTGACCAGACCAGCTGTTTTGGTTCGTTCGTGCTCCCACCGCCTGAGGGACCGTGCGACCAGGCTGCGACCTGTGACCTGTCGGTCTACTGCCAGCGTGCGTGTGATGCTGCTTCCTTGCAGGCTGCAGATTCGGTGCGAGCGAGCGCACCTGAAGCACCGAAGGAAGTGGCCAGCGCCTACGCACGTCCTATGTTTGATGGCACTGCTAAGGTGCGATCCTTGGTTCGAAAGAACCGTGCGAACGCAGGATTGTACCGAGGGACAGACAAGTACAAACGTGAAGGCTACACGCCGCTTGGCCGACACGTTGACCTGCTGCTGGCAGCCTTCAAAGAGGCTTTGCCGCCGCTGCCGATGATGCCCTTGGTGTGGAGCGCGAACCAGTTCGAAAAGAACTTCGCCTCATTGGGATCGTTTGTCATGTCGGCCACCGCGAGCTACCACACCATTCTGAGAGATGGTGTTGTGCTGGTGCGTTTTTGGACCAACACGGTGAGGACCGCGATCGTCGACATCCTGCCGGAGCTAGCGGAACCCCTGAAGCAGGTGTCGGCCAAGCTGGGGAAATACCGATACCGCAAGTCGGTTCAACTGGCGCAGATGGACCCACCGATTCCGGTGCCACCGCGATCGTGGCTGAAGGTCAGACCCTGCACCCATCGTGTTATTGTGCGCACCCCAGACGCCGCACGTGAAGTGGCCAAGTTGGTCCGAACGTACTGGCGCATCGGGAACTGAGGGATTCTGTGTGATCCCATCTAGAAGACGAAGGGGAATCTGTATGACTAGGACAAAGCCGCGCAACAAGCGAATCCAGATCGCGGAGACGACCATCGAGCGCCTTGGTCGCATCTTGAGTGAGCACTGGGACATCAAGGTCGTCTTTCAAGCCAACAGGTGTGAGACCAGCGGCAAAGTCATCTACTTGCCTTCCATCTCTGACAATGCTGACGACGAGTTCTTGCAGGCGATGCAGGGGCACCTCGACCACGAGGCGGGGCACGTCACCGGCACGGACTTCCGTGTGATGAAACAGTTTGCCGGCAAGCCCAAGCTGCTGACGATCTGGAACGCGCTCGAAGACCCGCGCCAAGAACGCCTGTGGTGCCAGAAGTACCCCGGCGCGCGCCTCAACCTGAGCCGGTCGTCTGAGTGGTCCTACAAGCGGGTGGCTGAGCTGCACGAAGAAGTCGATCCCGTGACGGGGGACAAGAAGCAGGTGCGTGACTGGGATCAGCTGTCGGACCTGGGCAAGCTGCTGTACGCCGGTAGCGTCTACTGCGACAACGACTTCAACGACAACCACTGGTTCATCAAGGAGGTGGTGCCAGCGGACATCATGACCATCGTCAAGGACAAACTCGAAGACCTCTTTCGTGCGGCGGTGGCGGCACCCGACAGCATGGCGGTGGTCCCGCTGGCTGAAGAGATCATGACGCGGCTGCAGGAGGTCGAGCCTCCCGAGCCGGAGAAGATCGATCCCGCGGACATTCCCGACAACGCCGTCGTGGTGCCGCCGCAGGCGATGCCCAGCCCGCAGCAGCAGGTGATGCAGAAGCAGGGTGAGCCTGACCCGGACGCGCCCCCGGTGGTGGTGGCATCCCCAGGGCACAACGCAGATCCTGACGACGACGACACGGGTCAGCCTGGGCAAGAACAGAGCGCTGCCGACGACGACGCTGAGGATGACGACGGTGAGGAGATCCCCAGCGAGGAGCCGCGCAACTTCGATCCGTCCAAAGACCAGCTTGCCAAGGACGCGGAGATCACCGACCGCAAGAAGCAGATCCGCAGTGCATCGCAGCGTCTGATCAAGACAAACACCGACAGCTACCTCGTGTTCACCACCGCGGGCGACCAGGTCGAGAAGATCACGCCGGGCAATCGGGCGGAGTTCGGGAAGTTCCTGCAGGAAACCGCCGCCATGGTCTCACCCATGCGGCGGCAGTTGGTCCGCGTGCTGACCGCCCGCAAGCAGTCGTCATGGGAGGGGGGCAAGGAGCGGGGCAAGATCGACAAGCGCCGCCTCTACCGCGTACCGCTCGGCACCTCCAAGAAGGTGTTCAAGCAGCAGACCCTTGGTGAAGAGCTGGACGCGGCGGTGTTGATCGCGGTCGATCACTCTGACTCGATGAACAACTCCAAGCTGCAGCTGGCCGCCCGGATGTCCAGCGTCCTGGGGCAGACCCTGGATCCCCTGGGGGTGCCGTTCTCCATTCTCGGCTGGTCGACCGGTTCGAGCGATGTGGCGGACGGGCGCAAGAACAAGGCGACCGAAGACGAGCGGGAGTGTTACACGCGCTGGGGCAACCTCTGGACGGGCGTGTACAAGGGCTTCAACGAAACCTGGACGAACGCCGGCCCGAAGGTCCTGGAGATGCCCAGGCACTCACAGCACAACACCTACGACGGTGAGAGCGTGCGCATGTTCGCACAGATGCTCATGGCCCGGCCGGAGAAGCGCAAGATCCTGTTCATCTTCAACGACGGCGAGCCCTGCCCGAACTGGGGTGACGATCGCCAGGCACACATCAACTACGCGCACGACTGCGCCAAGGCAGTCGAAGCGATGGTTCAGACGGTGGTGTTTGGTGTGATGACGGACGCCGTGAAGGACATCTACGCCAACACCGTTGTCGTCCACAATCTGAACGATCTTCCGAAGGTCGCCATGACACAGCTCATGTCGATCCTGTTGGATGGGAAAAGCCGGCGCGGAATGTCCCGCGTGGCTTGAGCGAACACTGAAAGGAAAGGCAGCACCATGGGTTACCTCATCATTCCGGAAGGCAGCACGGACACAAGCACCGGGCACATCGTGAACGACATCCACGCCGCGATTGTCGTCATGATGACGCTGAATGCGAAGGGGTTGCGCCCGAAGGTCTACCAGGAGGTGGACCCGGCCGCGGTTCCGGATTCGTTTCGTGGCCTCACGGCTGTCCCGCAGCAGCCGGCGGCCCGCGGTCCTGGCCAACGCCAGGTGTTGCCCACGCTGACGATGACCGAGACCACGCCCCCCGCCGCCCCCACCCGAAGCCTGTTCAAGCGTGGCCCGAATGACCTCGATCGGCTCCGCACCCAGATCCTGTCCTGGGTGGTCCGCAACGTGGGCCAGAGCGTGACCGAGATCAGCGACGGCATCGGTGTCCCGGTCAAGGACCTGATCTTGCCGATCCGGCAGCTGATCGAGGACAAGAAGCTCACGAAGAAGGGCAATGCACGCGCCTCGAAGTACTTCCCCCCGCGGGTGGGCCCTGCCGCCGCCGCGCCGACGAAGGCCAAGCGGGCGGCGTGATGCCTGACGAGGTGGGAGAGTGCATCGCGCAATTGGTGTCCCTTCGTGGCGAGACCACCAACTGTCAGCGATGCACTCTTGCCCAAGGGCGCAAGAACGTCGTCTTCGGCGTGGGCAACGTCGCCCGACCGCCTGTGGCTTTCGTTGGGGAGGCCCCTGGCGCGAACGAGGACGAGGCTGGCCAGCCGTTTGTCGGCAGGTCGGGGCGGGTGCTCGACGAGTTCATCACGTGGATGGGCTACGCGCGCGAGCAGGTCTACATCCTCAACCCGGTGATGTGCCGGCCGCCCGGCAACCGCAAGCCGCAGGACGATGAGCTGGCGGCGTGTGAACCCTTCTTCCATGAGCAGCTGCGTCTCATCCGCCCGCAGACCATCGTCACGTTGGGCCGGGTGGCGACGTCAGCGGTCGTCGGTGGACAAGGAGGCACCCTGAATGCGCTGCGTGGAAAGTGGCACGACACAGAATTTGGACCGGCGCGTGTGACCTACCATCCTGCGTTCGTTTTGCGGAACCCAGCCGCGCGCAATGACGTGTATGCTGACCTCCGCGCGGTTCGCGAACGGCTCGACGCCGGGAGTTCTTCGGGCTGAAGGATTCTGTGTGATCCCATCTAGAAGATGGAGGGACCGAGCAAAATGGGAACTATGACTTTGACTGGGACTTGGAAAGATTCTCCGCTTCGCATCAACAAGAGCATCCTGGTGTCAGAGAAGCTCTCCGTTGAGCGAGGTGTGACGTACCACCGCACGGACCTCCACAACGGTCGTGTGCGCGCGGACGGCTCGCGGATCACGAAGTGGGAGACGGAGCGCCACATCCGTGACGAGGCAGAGACCAAGCTGGCGGACACCACCTACAGCAAGGCGCGTTGGAAGATCCGCAACCAGTGCCTCTACACCGAGGTCGGGTACATCTGTGCCGTCTCCCAGCAGGATGACTTGCAGGTCGCCATCGAGGAAGCGCGGGCGATGTGCGAGGAGTTCAACCACAAGGCCAAGTTCTGCCACATCAAGTTCCGCGTGATGCTGACCATGGTCGAGCCGGACAACGAAGGCGGCATCGAGGCCTTGCGGGAAGCGCTGATGAAGCACACCGCGGACATTGGCAAGGCGCTGATGGAGTTCAACGTCAAGAAGGCCACCAACCTCTTGATCCTCACGCAGCCGGCGGTCGACATTCTCTCTGGCAGCATGAAAACGACGCTGACCCAGGTCCGCGCGGAGGCCAAGGCGCTGGCCAGCCAGATCGCCGACGTCATCAAGGCCTGTGACGCTGACGTGCAGACCGCCATCGTGTCGCCGGCCGGCCAGGAGTTGCTGAACCGCAACCGGGGGCGCTGGAACTTCTAACCCACAAGGAAACACAAGGGCATGAGCCTAGAGAAAGCGTACCTGACAATGACGTCAGGTACGCACAACAAGCACTACTTCGTCGCGGTCCTGGCACACCCAGTGGTGCCGGGCGACTTCCTCCTGTGCACAGCATGGGGGCGCATCGGCGGAACCTTGCAGATGCCGACCAATCATGCGCAATACAGAAGCTACATCATGGCGCGTGCCGCCTACTTCAGCTTGGTGCGTGAGAAGATCAGCAAGGGGTATGAGTCACTGCTGGTGACACCGGGTGTGCTGGCCATGGCTCCGTCTTGGTTCTTCACGACTGACGCCGAGGTGCACTCGTTGCTTGGCGACGACGAGGTGATCAAACCCAAATCTGGCGCAAAGCTGCATCCGGATTGGGCGCCACATCCGCGCGATCATCGACGTCTGCCCGCGGCGGAGGTCCCCAAACAGACGACCCTGCAGAAGGCGATGCAGGACCGCGCGAAGAAAGCACGCTGGGGGTTCTGATGGCCCGGGTGAAGTTCCTCCACGAGGAGGCGCTGGAGAACCTCGACCTTGAGACGTGGCTGTCGGAGTACGTCGATCTGAAGACCGGCGGTGGCAGCGAGCGCCGGATCGGCACCTGCCCAGAGTGCTTCGCTGACGACTACAAGCTGTACGTCAACGTCGAGACCAGGTTCTGGATTTGCTACAAGTGCGACTGGGGTCGCGGCAAGTACGATGCTGTAGAGCTGATGGCGGCGGTGTCCGGGCGCACGCCGACGGACATCCGCATCGAGCTGGCCTCGATGGTCGTCATCACTCCCGCCGGGGACCTGACCACCAAGCTCAACGACATCTTCGACCTCGTGGGGTCGGCAGACGCCAGCTTTGCGATCCAGGAAGCTCCTGAGGTGGTGGTGCCGGGCGCGGCCAACTTCAACGGGTTGTCGATGCAGCCGGTCTACAACTACGCCATCGGCCGCGGGCTGACCCCGCAGCAGATCCAGTACCTGGGGCTGCAGCCGGCGTTCAAGGTGCCCACCAAGCCCGATCCGGTGACCGGCACCATGCGCGAGGTGAAAGGGCCCTGGCTGGTCTTCCCTGTGCGCATCGCCGGCAAGCCTGTCGCCTGGCAGGGCCGCAAGCTGAAGAAGGAAGACAAGCTCAAGTACCTGAGCAGCGAAGGCATCCACGATTGGCTGTGGCCGCTTGACGACACCTTCTTCAAGGTCTGGCGCCCGGGGATGCCGGTCGTCATCGTTGAGGGTGTCTTCGACGCCTTGGGGTTGCTCCGGTACGGGGTTCCAGCGCTCTGCACGTTCGGCAAGAGCATCAGCGACAAGCAGGTGTCGTTGCTGCATGAGCTTTTCCCAGACGAGCTGATCCTGATGTGGGACGCCGATGCCAAGCGCGAGATCTACCGCGCGGCCGATCGGCTCTATACCGCGTTTCCCAAAGTCTCAGTCGTCAACACACAACATCCAACCGGCAAGAAGATCGACGCTGGTGATGCCCTCAAAGACCCACAGGTGGTGCCATGGCTAGCGAGCACGATTCAGACGCGACTGAACACCCGGAGCCAGGAGTTCATCCAGCAGAAGATCGACCAGAAGTTCAAGCCGGAGACGCTGCCTCCGGGGATTCGGAACCTGTGGGCGAACTGATGGAACCGCACGACTACAAGAACGGCGACGTCGTCAGGTGGGACGGCCAGTTGTGGCGCCTGGTGCTGGTCTCACATGAGACGCTTGCCTACCTGTGGAATCAGTTCAGCGAGGCGACGGTGGCGATCGAAGAGTTGGAGTTTGTGGGCATCGATACGCTGTCCGATCGTGCGAAGCAGCAGGCATGGCGTGCTTCTGACGACGATGACAAGACGTCGGACCACTGGGCATCGTGGAAGAAACCCACCAAGAAGGCCAAGAAGACCAAACCGGAACCGAAGAAGGACGCGATCCAGACCAAGGACCTCATCAAACGTGAGGCGGAGCGCCTGCAGCGCGAGAAACCGCAGAAGGAAGAACCTCTCAAGCTGCGCACATCTGTGCTCGGGGACGACGACTTCAAGCGCAGCGGCCCGATTCCTCACCGTGAGCCGAAGCTGTGAGTCAGCCGCACGTCCTGCTGGTGCACTACTTGTTCCTAGCGCAACGTGGGCCAGGAGGAGAGATCGACTGCATCAAGTACGGATTCTCAGAGAAGACGCTGAAGGCTCTGCAGGAACGCTATGCCGATCGGCGATTGGTTGTGGTGGTGCCACAGACAGGTGCGTTCTCACAGACAGGTGCGTTTTTTGAGAAATTCCAGGCGGAACTGGCCGCGCACGACGTCTGTTTCATGCAGTGGGATACCTCCCATGTGGTAGACAGCCTGGCCAAGCTGGTTGATGTTTTGCGCGAACATGCAGTGGTGGTACACATTCCACCTGGTCGCAATGTTGCGTACATGCACATCGACCAGCACGTCACCTTTGGACAGGTGACCTGGATCGGCCGCCACGACCACGAAGTCCACGGCATCCCGCTGGACAAAGAGCTGACCGTCAAGGAGATGCAGACGGCGCGCGCCTCCAGCGCCCGCTGGTGATTCTGTGTGATCCCATCTGAGTACCGAAGGAGACTTTGACTATGACCACGACGCCCACCGCCGCCGCCACGCTTGCCGCTGAACAGTTCGACATGCCCGCCGCCAGCGCGCCCAATGGGCAGCGCCGCCGCCAATCTGCACGCGTTGCAGGATCCGACATCGTCCCGCCGCCCGAGTACCCGGCGCGCGCGAAGAAAGACTACGACATCGGGTCAACCTTCAACATCGATCTGGGCCCGGAGAAGGACCAGAACGGCAACATCATGAAGGACCCCAAGGGCAAACCGATCAAGCGCGTGCGCACGACTGTCGGCTACGCAGAGCGGACGGCGTGGGTGCCGGAGATCGATCCGAAGTACGAATTCCCGGAAGACGACACCAAGATGCTCCTGCTTGCGCTGGAGGAGCGCGACCGCACGCTCATCCATGGGCACACCGGCACCGGCAAGACCACGCTTGTCGAGCAGATTGCCGCCCGGCTCAACTACCAGGTCATCTGTGTCAACTTCGACGACCAGATCACCCGCGCCGACCTGGTTGGTGAGTGGATCGTCAAGGGCAACGAGATGGTGTTCATGTGGGGGATCATCCCGCTGGCCATGCGCATGCCCGGCACCATCCTCTTGCTCGACGAGTGGGACGCCATGCAGGCGGGCTGCTCGTTCGTCCTGCAGCGCCTGATCGACAAGAACAGCGGCAAGCTGCTGGTCACCGAAACCGGCGGGACCTTGATCCCCCTGCACGAGGACAACACCATCTGCGCCACGGCCAACACCCGCGGTCTCGGCGACGAGACAGGGATGTACCAGGGCACGAAGATGCAGAACTTTGCGCAGCTGAACCGCTTCGGCACCACCATTCACCTGACCTACCTGCCGCCGGCCCGCGAGGTGGCGCTGTTGCAGGCGCACTACCCCGACCTCCACAAGGCGGAGATCGAAAGCCTGGTGCAGTCGGTGAACCAGGTCCGCAAGGCGTACGAGAACAACGAGGTGTCTACCCCGCTGTCTCCTCGCGACCTCCTGAACTGGGGCAAGAAGTACGCGGACACCGGCGACGCCCCCCGGTCGGCGAAGTACGCCTTCCTCAACCGCATGCCGGTGCAGGACGCCGCCATCGTCCTGCAGATCGTCCAGCGGGCCTTTGCATGACATCGGGCTTCTATCGGGTGCACCTCCAGAATGGGCAGCACACATTCGTGACCGCCATAGTTCCCCTCGACTCCGAGGGGAACTTCAATCCCGGGGCGCCCCAGCCGTACCTCTTCAAAGCCAACTGGGAGGGGACGGACTACTGGGGCGAGTTCAGCGAAATGCGCCAGCTCAACGGGAAGAAGTACATGCTGGGCCGTTGGTACTCGCGTGATGGCGGTGACTATCCGTCGCTGACCGATTTCCTGACGGTGCCTGTTGGTGTTGGTCGCATCGTCAGGATCTGGGACCAGGCAGACCTCAAGAGCTACCATTTGGACCTGGTCACGCTGACTGTGGTCAAACTCTGATGTAGGACCTTGTGGGACCAGCACCGAGCATCCGCCCGTAGTACCTTGGGCGGATGCCGAAGTTCGAGGTCTGGTTCCGCAAGGAGTTCGACGGCCGCGCCCCGGAGGCGGCCTGGCTGGACACCGAGTACGAGTGGGCCGGCGAGTTGGATGCGTTCTCCGTGAAGGATCTGCAGCGCATCCTCGCCGCCCAAACCCCTGAAGAACCCAAGCTGGAGACACCCCGGCCCCTACGCACCGGTGACGTTGTCCGACCGCACGGGACGACCACCGGGTGGATGCTCACCCCGGTGGGTCTTTGGGCGCAGGTGATGACCTTCGAGAATCCCGCCACTTGACACGTCAACACCAATCTTTCAGATTGGTGTCCTAGGATGCAACGCCGACACAGCCTATCCGCTGAAGCCGAAGAGCTGTTGAGTCGACGGGCGCCTGACCCGCGGGTGGTGGCGAAGAACATCATCAAGAAGTACGGGCGCGCCGAGTTTCACAAGCTGGTGCAGCTGTTTCAGGACAATGCACCCACCAAGAAGATCATGGTTGCCTACCTGGTGACCAGGCAACGGGTGGCCCAGTGGAAGGACGCACTCGGCACCCAGACCGTGACCTTCGAACCGAAATCCGACATTCACGATCTGCTGCCTCCGCCGGATGTGCGTGCAAATCGCCGCATCTCAGCGTAAGCAGTCGCGCATTGACCTGCGTGATAGAATCCGCTGAGATGTGGTGCAGCTATGGAATCGTGCCCGTTCTGCAAAGAACAGCTGCCCAGAGTCGGAATGACGATCGTCATTTGTCGATGCCCGGCTGCTGTCCAAGCTGAACGCCTCGATCGAGAGAGGCGACGACAGTGGAGCCAGGAACGAGCGGGTCACCAGGAAGCCCAACGGAAGAACCGACAGGCGCGCCGTCGCGCTGGCTCTTCATCCCCGGTGGTACCTTGATCGGCTGCACCACCTGCTTCAGGCAGATCTCCTACCTGAGGCTGATTGTGATCAACGCTGTCGACCTGGCCGCAGGTCTTTGGCAATTGCGCTGCGATTGCAGCCATAGGTTCTCCGTTTCGGAGTTCCTGCAAGCCGGTGCGGTCTTCCGCAGTGGCAAAGACGCGCTTCGCGCTATGCGGGCGAGAAACTGAGAGGAAACCTCGATGTCATTCAACCCCGTTCGTGCAGCAAGTTTCGGCAGAAATCGTGGCAGGGGCGTTCGTCATGCGAACGATCCGCACGCAGGCACCAAGCACTCGGACATCATGCGCCGGGCAGGCCTTGGTGTGACGGTGCCGCTGTCGTCGCGAGAGGTGACCAGCAGCGGATTCGCAGCGATCCTGATGAAGTCCCCGACCTTCACAGTTCGCAGTGAGCTGGTCGCCGCCGGCAACAACCTGGGTCTGGGAGTACACAAGACCAAGAACCGGATGGTGCTCGTCCGATCAGGATCGTTGTTCGTTCAAACCAACGACGAGGTCACGCAAGAGGCGGTCCTGCATCGGCTCCAAACAGGCGGGCACATCAACCTCTCCGCCGGCACCGTGCACCGGATCGCCTCCAGCGGCACCGAGGATGCCGAATTGCTCATCGTGGAGGACACCGGGTACGAGCAGGGGTTCGAGTACCTGGAGGCCCCCGAGGTCCAGGGAATGAGTCCACACGCCGTACTGGCAGGTGGAACCCCTGATGCCGCGGTCACCACCACCAGGCGCGCCGACCAGACG
>Ga0207665_10000307_pt1 | contig 33940 bp, 38 predicted proteins | sample LARL112metaG_FD_184351 | JGI IMG/M metagenome (GOLD analysis project Ga0207665, IMG submission 184351) | Corn, switchgrass and miscanthus rhizosphere microbial communities from Kellogg Biological Station, Michigan, USA - LAR L11-2 metaG... | ecosystem: Host-associated > Plants > Roots >... | reverse complement strand
ACGGGCCCGCGCTGGCCGGGAGGCACCACCGAGGCCGGGAACTTGCCGTTCTTGCCGAGCGGAAGCAGCTTGCCGGCCTTCGGCTTCTTCGAGGCGCCGATTCCGCCGACCTTGGCCGCGTTCTTCGCGAACAGGGCCACGCGGACGGTGCCGCCGGTGAGGGCAGCGATCCCGTTGGGGGTGGCGCCGAGCACGGCGATCAGAAGAGCCGCCGCAGACAGCACCAGGGGCAGGCGCTGGCGATTCATCGCCCGCCAGGTATCGGCCGGCGGCGGGCCGTGCTTTAGTCGGCGACCGGCTCCAGCTGGGAGACCTCGATCGAGCCCACGAGACGTCCGGCCTCGCGCGGCTCGAAGCGGCCGGCGCCGATCTCGAGCGTCGAGGCCGCGCCGGCGGCGACCGCCGCCCGCAGCGCCTCCTCGTCCGCGCGGCCGTCGAGGCGCGCGGCGACGAACGCCGCGAGCAGGACGTCCCCTGAGCCGACCGCCGAGACCGGCTCGACCCGCGGAGCCTCGGCGCGGTAGCGGCTCGCATGCCGGTCGGTACGCAGCAGCGCCCAACAGCCGGACTCGCGGGTGACCAGGACGTTCCGCGCGCCCATCTCCGCGATCGTCTCGAGGCCGGTGAGGAAGTCGTCGTCGTCGTTGAACTCCTGGCCGACGAGCGCCTCGGCCTCGCGCTCGTTCGGTGAAACGAGCAGCGGCTCGGCCTGGACGCCGAGCCGGAGCGGCTCGCCCTCCGAGTCGAGAATCGTCTGCGCGCCGCGGCGGTTCAGCTCGTGCACGGCTTCCGCGTAGAAGTCGTCGTCGATCCCGCGGGGCAGCGAGCCGGCGAAGACGACGTAGTCGGCACCCTGCGAGAGGTAGACGAGCTTCTCGAGCAGCATCTGGAGCTCCTCGCCCGACACGTGCGGCCCCCACTCGTTCAGCTCCGTGTAGCTGCCGCCGGTGGGGTCGACGATCGCGGTCGACGTGCGCGACTCGTCGTCGATGCGGACGAAGTCGTTCAGGATCGCCTCGGACGTCAGCTCCTCGACGATCCGCGTGCCGGTGCGCCCGCCGGCGAGGCCGGTCGCGACGACGGGAACGCCGAGCCGCTTCAGCGCGCGGGCGATGTTGATTCCCTTGCCGCCGGCGAGCGTCAGGCCCGCGCTCGCCCGGTGGCGCTGGCCGCGCTGGAAGTTCGGCACCGTCAGCGTGCGGTCGATCGCAGCGTTCATCGTGACGGTGACGACCATGCTCACGTGAGTCTCCGAGTGACAGCGCTGCGCCGGCCGCGCGTGAAAAGCAAGCCAGGCAAGGACGCAGGGAGTCCCTGTGCTGGGAGCACAGGGACGACGGAGGACGCAGCATGGCGCCGCTTTGCAGCGCGCGGCCGGCCTGCCGCTGTTGCTCGGAGGCTCACGTAAACCACCCGCCCACGTGCTCCAGGGTACGCGTCGCGTACCACCGCACGCGGCCCGCGAGCCCCGGACGGGCGACCGAGCGCGAGGCGATCAGCGGGACCGAGCCGATCAGGCGGCCGCGCTGGTAGACGCGGACCTGGCCGAGCTGCTCGCCCCTCGTCACCGGCAACGTGGCCGAACCGGCCGCGAGCACGCGGCGGACGACCGGGAAGTCGAGGCGCAGCCACGGCCGCAGCGAGGCGGCCGCGACGAGCGAGACCGGCTTGTGCCCGTAGCCGAGCTCGGCGCGTGCGTACTCGCGGCCCTTCACCGCGATCGGCGTCGGCGCGTAGCGCGAGAAGCCCCAGTCGAGCAGCTTCACGAGGTCTGCGTTCCGCCGGTAGCGGTCGGGGCTGCCCAGCAGCGTCGCGTAGATCGTGAGCGGTCCGCGCCGCGCGGCTGCGACTTCGGACCAGCCCGCGTTCGAGGTGTGGCCGGTCTTGACCCCGAACAGCCCCGGGTAGGTCGACAGCAGGTCGTTCCAGGTGTGAAGCGTCCGCCCGCCGGCGATCGAGGCGGTGCGCTGGCGGACGATCTCCCGCACGAGCCGGTGGTGCATCAGCATCCGGGCGAGGAGCGTCACGTCGTGCGCGCTCGAGACGTGCCCCGGCGCATCGAGGCCGTCGGGCCGGACGTAGTGCGTCTCGCGCAGCCCGAGCTGCCGTGCACGCTCGTTCATCAGCGCGACGAAGCGCTGCTCACTGCCGTGGCCGACGTAGTCGGCGAGCGCGTCCGCGGCGTCGTTCGCGCTCTGGACCAGCGCCGCCTCGAGCAGGTCGTGGACGGTGAGCTGCTCGCCGGCCCGCAGGTTCACGGTCGACTCGCCGACCTCCGCGGCCCCGGTGCTGACCGTGACGACGTCCGACGGCTTCGTGTGCTCGAGCGTCAACAGCACGGTCATCAGCTTCGTGATGCTCGCGATCGGCACCCTCGCGTCGGCGTTCCGGGCGGCGAGCACCTCGCCGCTCGCGCCGTTCTCGACGAGGTACGCGTGGGCCGTCACCTGCGGCGGAGCCGCGAGCACGGGAGCCGCGAGCGCGAGGGCCGCGGCGGCGGCGAGGATCAGGCCCTTCAAGCGGGGGCGATGTTATTTGACGCGGATGCGCTCGCCGACGATGAGGTTCGTCGGCTGGATGCCGGGGTTGAGCGCGAGCAGCTGCTCGACGCTCGTCCCGAACTTGATCGCGACGTCGCTGAGCGTCTCGCCGGCCTTGAGCCGGTAGTAGCGGCGACGCCTGAGCGGGACGGCGGCCGTCGTGACCGGCGTGTTGACGGTCTGCGTGCGGAGGCTCGTCGTGTCGGAGGCGTCGCTCGACTTCAGGCCGGCGCGCACCAGCAGCACGGCGACCGTGACTGCGAGCAGGAAGGCCGCCGGAGCGGCGAAGCGCTTGCCGTACCTGCGCCAGCCGCCTTCCACGGCTACCAGCCCGAGACGGCCCAGACCTCGCGCCGCAGCCGCGCGGCCTCGGCCGACGCGGCGCCGCGCCAGTCTTCCTGGCCGTTCCGGAACGCGTAGATGACGCTGCGCGAGGCGTTCACGAGAGCGCTCGCGGGACCGCTCGTGAAGGCCCGCGCGAGATCGGCCGGAGTCGCGCCCTGCGCCCCGACACCCGGCAGGAGCAGGATCGCCTGCGGCAGCAGCCGCCGTGCCTCCGCAACCGCGCGCGGGTGCGTCGCGCCGACGACCGCGCCGACCGCCGAGAGCCCGCGCTCGCCGACGAGCTCCTCGCCGAGCTCGTGGACGAGCAGCGCCACGTGGTGCCACACCGGGTGGCCGTCCGTCAGCACGAGGTCCTGGACGTCCGCCCCGCCCTCGTTCGAGGTCTTGACCAGGCAGAAGAGGCCCGCGCCGTGGCGGCGGCAGGCGCGCAGGAAGGGCTCGAGCGAGTCGCGCCCGAGGTACGGGTTGACCGTGATCGCGTCGGCGAGCGGCGGCTCGTCGCCGCGCGGCTCGACGTACGCCGCCGCGTAGGCGCGCGAGGTCGAGCCGATGTCCCCGCGCTTCGCGTCCGCGAGCACGATCAGCCCGGCCGACCGCGCGTAGGCGCAGACCTGCTCGAACGCCCGCAGCCCGTGCGAGCCCATCGCCTCGAAGAAGGCGAGCTGCGGCTTGACTCCGACCGCATGCGGCGCGACCGCGTCGACGATCCCGCAGCAGAAGCGGGCGCTCGCGTCCGCCGCGGCCTCAAGCGAGAGGTGGGCGTCGCCCGCGAGCTCGACGGGCAGCAGGTCGGGGCGAGGGTCGAGCCCGACGAGAAGCTGGGAGCGCTTCCGCTCGACCGCGTCTGCGAGGCGGTCCGGGAAGAGCGTGGTCGTCAGTGCGGGCTCGGCCGCCAAGTCGAACCGCACCGTAGCGCGAGAGTCGGCCGAAAACGAGTGAGGGCCGCTCGCAGGCGGCCCTCACGAAGCTTCCAGGATCGAGCGGCTCTAGAACCCGCCGCCGCCCCCGCCGGTCTTGACGGCCGTCTTGAGCGTGCTGCCGGCCGAGAACTTCGGCACGGTCGCCGCCGGGATCGTCACCTTCTCGCTCGGATTGCGAGGGTTGACGCCCTGCCGCTCCTTGCGGTGCTGGGTCGAGAACTTCCCGAAGCCGGTGAAGTTCACCTCGCCGCCGCCCTTGAGGACGTCGGTGATCGAGTCGAGCACCGCATCGACTGCCTCGGCCGCGTCGCGGCGCGACAGGTTCGCTTTCTGTGCCACTCGATCGACGAACTCTTGCTTCGTCACAATCGCTCCTCTCTTCCCGCTTGACTTGCTGGAACCACGGCGCAAGACCCTAGCAGGGTTGGCCTTTCGGCTCAACCATGCGGGTTTGCGGTGCTTCCGACCAGCTCGGAGGCCGTGTAAAGCGCCTGCAAGCGCACGCCTTTCTTCGACAGCGCCTCCGTCCCGCCTTCCTCGCGGTCGAGCACGCAGATCGCTGTGCCGACCTCCAATCCCGCCTCGCGCAGCGCCTCGACGGCCTCGAGAGCCGCGCCCGCCGAGGTGACCACGTCCTCCACCAGGCACACCCGCTCGCCCGCCTCGAAGACCCCTTCGAGCCGGTTTGCGGTGCCGTACTCCTTCGCTTCCTTGCGCACGATCAGGAACGGGAGCCCGGACTCGAGCGACGCGGCGGCGGCTAGCGCGACGGCTCCGAGCTCCGGCCCCGCGAGCCGGACGGCGTCGGGCTCATGCTCGAGGACGGTCGACGCGATCAGCTCTCCGAGCGGGCCGAGCAGGTCGGGGCGGGTCTCGAAGCGGTACTTGTCGAGGTAGTAGCGCGAGCGCCGGCCCGAGCGCAGCACGAAGTCGCCCTCGAGGTACGCATGCTCGCGCAGCGCGGCGCCGAGCTCGTCGCGATTCACCCGCGCGCCGCGACGAGGAGCTCGCGCGCCGGCGAGAGCAGCCGCGCGGCGTCGGGGTCACCCTTACCGACGGTCACGAACGAGCCGTCGTCGAAGTACAGCTCCACGCGGTCGCCGCTCCGCGCCCGGCGGCGCAGGAGGATCGCTCCGGCCGCCGAGCCGACCGCGGCGCCGACGGCGAGGGCCCTAGCCGCTTTCATCCTTCTTCTTCCGCGTCGTGGTGCGGCTCCTGGGCGTCGTGGTGCGGCGCTTCGCGGGGGCGCGCTTCGGCTTCGGCTTCTCGGGCGGCTCCTCGGCGAGGCTGCGCAGGCAGCTCTTGAGGTCGTAGAAGACGAGCCCGACCGTCGGCTCCGAGCGCGTGGTCGCGGCGATCAGGCGGTCGGCGTCGCGAACGACGAAGACGCTGCCGCCCTCGAGCGCCGCGTCGAGCTGGACGAGCTCCTGCTCGCGCTGCTCGTCGGCCCTACGGAAGAGCTCGAGCGCCGCGCCGGCCATCCGGCCAGCACGCTCGTCGTCGACCGTCGCTCCGACGACGGTGCCCTCCCTGTCGAGCACGACGGCGGCGTCGATCTGACTCGAGATCTCGGTCAGGTGGGCGAGCGCGTCGGCGGTCTGCGCCATGGGTCTGACGCTAACACAGCCCATACTCCCGACTGATGCCGCCGTTGCCGCAGCCGCTCGGCAAGTTCTTCGCCGACCGCGGCCCGCACCTCGCGGCGATGATCGCCTACTTCGCGCTGCTCTCGTTCGTGCCGCTGCTCTTCCTGACGATCTCGCTGCTCTCGCTCGCCGGCCGCCCCGACGAGTCGAGCTACCTCGTCACCGAGCTGAAGCACGCGTTCCCGGGCAGCTCGATCTCGAGCATCGTCCACACGATCGACGAGATCCAGAGACACGCCACCGCGCTCGGGATCATCGGCGGTGCCGCGCTGGTGTGGGCGTCGCTCTCGCTCTTCAGCGTGCTCGAGTCGGCCTTCAACATCGTCTACGGCCAGCCGAACCGCTCGTTCCTGCGCGGGAAGCTGCTCGCCGTCGGGCTGATGCTGCTCTCGCTGGTGACACTGTTCCTCGGCCTGCTGATCGGCTCGTTTGGCTTCGACCTGCTGAAGCGCTACGCGAACTTCCTCGCCGGGAACTCGTACGTCGCGTACGGGCTCTCGGTGGCCGTCTCGCTGCTCGCCGTGTTCGTCTTCCTCGTCGCCGTCTACTACCTGCTGACGAACGTCGAGCACACGCTGGCCGACGTGCTGCCGGGAGCGGTGGTCGCGTCGGTCGCGCTCGAGGCGAGCTTCCAGGCGCTGCCGCTCTACGTCCGCTACTCGGACAACGTGCTCGCGCTGAAGGCCTTCGGTGGGCCGGTGCTGCTCCTCATCTGGCTGTACGTGATGGCGAACGTGATCGTCTTCGGCGCCGAGGTGAACTGGCTGTTCGCCGAGCGGCGGCGCCGGCCGGAGCTCGAGGAAGCGGCCGGGCTGGCCTAGACCCAGGGACAGTCCCTGGGACGTGGCCAAACGAGACGAGTGGCTCGGGTACTGGCCCGTCCCAAGCGGAGTGCCGGGCGTGGCCGTGTCCGTCCCGGACACGGCCGGGGGACTGTCCCTAGGACAGGGCCGAAAGCGACGTGCGCAGGTCGGCGGCGGCCCTGGCCCGGTGCGAGTTGCGCGACTTCCACTCGTTGCCGAGCTCTGCCACCGTCCGCTCCTCGCCGCCGGGAATGAACACCGGGTCGTAGCCGAAGCCCTCCGAGCCGCGCGCCTCGCCGGCGATGCGGCCCTCGAGCACACCGGAGCCGCGCAGCTCCCGGCCGTCCGGGCCGATGAGGACGAGCTCGCAGACGTACCTGGCGCGACGGTCTTCGGCGCCTTCGAGCTCACGCAGGAGCCGCTCGACGCCGCCGGCGTCCTCCGACCCGTACCGCGCCGAGCGCACGCCCGGCCCGCCGCCCAGCGCGACGACCTCGAGCCCCGAGTCCTCCCCGAGCATCCACGCATCCGCCGGCCCGACCTCGCGCCCGTAGAGCGCCTTGACGCGCGCGTTCTCGACATAGCTCTCCTCGCCCTCCTCCGGGTAGCCGTCGGCGTCGAGCACGTCGAGCTCCCAGCCGAGGGCCGACAGCTCGCGGAGCTTGTTGCGGTTCCGCGAGCAGAGCAGGATCAGAGCCGCTCCCGAGATGACACTTCGGCGTCGAGGTGCTCAGCCAGCGGCATCGAGGGCGGCCTTCTGCGCCTCGCGAATCTCGGCGATGCCCTTCGCAGCCAGGTCGAGCAGCTCGTTCAGTGCGTCGCGGTCGAACGGCGCGCGCTCGGCGGTCGCCTGCACCTCGACCAACCGTTCGCCGCCGGTCATGACGACGTTCAGGTCGACCTCGGCACTCGAGTCCTCCACGTAGTCGAGGTCGAGCAGCAGCTCGCCGCCCACGATTCCGAGCGACACCGCCGCGACCGAGTCCGGAAGCACGCGCGAGAGGCCAGCCTTGCCGAGCGCGCTCGCAGCGGCGACGTACGCTCCCGAGATCGACGCGCAGCGCGTGCCGCCGTCGGCCTGGAGCACGTCGCAGTCGAGCCAGAGCGTCCGCTCGCCCAGCGCCTCGAAGTCGAGCACCGAGCGCAGCGCGCGCCCGATCAGACGCTGGATTTCGACGGTGCGGCCCTTCTGCTTGCCGGCGCTGGCCTCGCGCTGCATGCGCTCGCCGGTCGACGCCGGGAGCATCGAGTACTCCGCCGTCAGCCAGCCCCGGCCGGAGTCGCGCAGCCAGCGCGGCACGCCCTCGTCGAGCGAGGCCGTGCAGAGCACCTTCGTCTTGCCCTGCGAGTAGAGCACCGACCCCATCGGCTGCTCGAGGTAGTCGAGCTCGATCTCGACTGGACGCAGCTGGTCCATACGACGCCCTTCCCTCATGCCGCGACCAGGTCCGCGACGGCCACGTGCTGGACCTCGCCGAGCGGCAGCTGGAGGAAGCGCTCGCCCAGTGCCCGGAACGCCGCCGGGTCGCCGGTCGTCAGGAAGCGATACGACCCTTCACGCGCCTCGTCGTTCTCGATCCGCTTGCGCGCGAGCGTCTCGGCCACCTCGCGCGCGGTCTCCTCGGCCGAGAAGACCAGCGTGACGCCGCGGCCGAAGACGCGCTGGAAGATCGGGCGGATCAGCGGGTAGTGCGTGCAACCGAGGATGACCGTGTCGACCCCTGCGTCCTTGAGCGGCTGGGCGTACTCGCGCACCGCCTCGGTCGTCTCGACCGCGAACGGGTCGTCGCTCTCGATCAGGGGTACGAGCCGGGGGCACGCGACGGGCACGAGCTCAGCCCCCGCGTCGAGCGCGTGCACGAGCTCCGCGTAGCGGCCCGCGTCGACCGTCGCCTGGGTCGCTAGCAGGCCGATCCGGCGGTTGCGCGTCGCCTGCACTGCCGCGTGGGCCTCCGGCGTGATCACGCCCACCACCGGCACGTCGAGCTCCTCCTGCAGCTGCGGCAGCGCGGCGCCCGTGGCCGAGTTGCAGGCGACGAGCACGAGCTTCACGTCCTGCGCCGCGAGGTAGCCCGCGATCTCCCGCGCGAAGCCTCGGATCTCGGCCAGCGGCCGCGGACCGTACGGCAGCCGCGCGTGGTCGCCGAGGTAGACGAAGTCCTCGTGCGGCATCGTCACGAGGCACTCGTGCAGGACGGTCAGCCCGCCCACGCCCGAGTCGAACACGCCGACCGGCCGGGAATCCACGGGCCGATTCTAGGGGTAGGCTGTGGGCCGCTTTGGGTCGGCGGGTCGTCTTCATCGTGTGCATTTCGCTCGTCGCGCTCTGCGCGGCCGGCCGCGCGTCGGCCTCGACCCAGGAGCTGACGCTACACATGGACGACGGCGTCGACCTCGCCGCGACGCTCTACGAGCCGGCCAACGCGCCTCCGCCCGCCGGCTACCCCGCGATCGTGCTCTTCCACGGCCTCGGGGGGAAGCGCCAGGATCTGGCCGCCGTCGCGCAGCGGTTCGACGGCCAGTTCGCCGTGCTCGCCTTCGACATGCGCGGCCACGGCCAGTCCGGTGGCCTTGTCTCGATCGACGGCCCGCGCGAGATCCAGGATGCGCGCGAGGTCTACGACCAGCTCGCCGCGCGCCCGGAGATCGACAAGACGAGGATTGGCGCCTGGGGCATCTCGCTCGGCGGCGGCGCCGTGCTGCGATCGCTCGTTCAGGGCGTGCCGTGGAAGACGGTCGAGACCGTCGAGACCTGGACCGATCTCTACAGCGGGCTCGCGCCGCAAGGGCTCGCGAAGTCGGGCGCGATCTTCCAGTTCCTCAGCTCGGTGCCGAGCAACCGGCTCGACCCCTCGGTGACGGCCATCCGCGACGACGCGCTCGCCAGCCGGAACCTGAAGGCGCTGAAGACCTGGGCCGACCAGCGCTCGAGCCGCAAGCTGCTCTCCAAGGTGACGACGCCGGTCTTCATGTTCCAGGGCCGCCGCGACTTCGCCTTCGACATCTCGCAGGCGACGGTTGGCTATGCGCTGCTGAGAGGCCCGAAGCGGCTCTACGTCGGCGACTTCGGGCATGCGCCCTCGACGTTTCCCGGCCCCGACTTCGCCTCGATGACATCGCTTGGGCTGGCCTGGTTCAACAAGTACCTGAACGGCGGCTCTGCACAGATCGGGGCGTTCACGCTCGCGCCGAGCCCGTGGCGCGGGAAGCCCCGCACGTACTCGAAGCTGCCGGCTACGCGCCTGCTCAGGGTCCCGCTGCCCGGCAACGACCGGCTCGCGGGTGCCGGACGGGCGCAGCGCACGAGCGGCCCCTTCACCGGCAGCGCCGAGACGTTCGGCGCCGCGACGGTGCAGGTGACCGCCAAGCTGAGCGGCGGCTGGTCGCGGCTCGTAGCCGTGCTCACCGCGACCCGCAAAGGCTCCGAGACGATCGTCAGCGAGGGCGGCGTGAACACGGCCGGCCTCAAGGGCACGAAACGCCTGACGATTCACCTGATCGACACCGCCACGCTGATCAAGCGCGGCTCCCGGCTGAGCCTGACCATCGCCTCGAGCTCGACGGCGCAGAACGCCGGGAACCTGCTCTACCTGAACCTGCCGATGCCGAGCTCCGCCCGCGTCACCGTTGGCGCGGCGAGCCTCACGCTTCCGATCCTGAAGACACCGGTCTCGGGGTGAAGGCACTCGGGCTCGTCCTGCTCGCGGGCGCGGCGCTCGCGCTGCCGGCGGCCGGCGGCTCGGCGGGCGACCCCGGCATCACCTCCGACCAGATCTTGATCGGCGGCACCGTACCGCTCAGCGGCCCGGCGTCGCCCTTCGGCGCCGTCGGCCCGGGCGCGAACGCGTACTTCAAGTACGTCAACGCCCACGGCGGCGTCTACGGCCGCAAGATCAAGTACCTCTACCGCGACGACGGCTACGACCCGTCGCGGACGATCGAGCAGACCCGCGAGCTCGTCCAGCAGGACAAGGTCTTCGCGATCTTCAACACGGTCGGGACCGAGCACAACCTCGCCATCCGCGGCTACCTGAACGCGCTCGGCGTCCCGCAGGTGTTCGGCGGCACCGGCTCGAGCTCGATGGGCCGCGCCTACAGGAAGTACCCCTGGTCGATGGGCTACCTGCCGAGCTTCGCCGGCGAGGGCGAGATCTACGGCCGCTACATCGTCCAGCACCGGCCGAAGGCGCGGATCGCAGTGCTCTACGAGGACAGCGACTACGGCAAGGACCTGCTGAACGGCCTCAAGCACGGCCTCGGCAGCAAGGCGTCGCGGATCGTCGCGACGCAGACCTACGAGGTGACCGACACCGACGTCAACTCGCAGATCTCGCGGCTGCGGGCGTCGAAGGCCGACACGTTCATGATCTTCGCGCTGCCGCAGCAGGCGATCCAGTCGTTCGTCTACGCCTACAAGCTGAGCTGGCACCCGCAGATCTTCGTCAGCGCGGTCTCGATCGAGCCGACGGTGATCGGCATCGCCGCCAACGCGACGAACGGCAGGGAGACGAACAACGCGCTCAGCGTCGCGTTCGTGAAGGACCCGACGTCCCCGGCCTGGCGAAAGGACAAGGCGGTCGCGCTCTACAAGCGGATCATGAAGCGCTACCTGCCGAGCGGGAAGCCGAGCGACGTCTACAACTGGTACGGCATGACCGTCGCCTACTCGATGGTCGATGCGCTCAGGCACGCCGGGCGCAACCCGTCCCGCGCAAGCCTTCGGAACGCGATGACGCACATGAACGAGCGGACGAACCCGTTCCTGCTCCCGGGCGTCTACGTGCAGACGACGCCGTCCAACTACTTCCCGATCGCGAAGGCCAAGATGGTGCGCTACCGCAAGAACCTGTGGGTGCTCTTCGGCCCGCTGGTCCGCGCTCGCTAGGAGACAGCGGGTTTGAGGTGTTAACTATCCCGGTGAGAACGCGTCTCAGTCTGGGTCACCCAGGGGACTCTTCAGAACAAAGGGGCAACAACATGAGAAAGTCATTCCGCTTGGCGCTGGTCGTCGGCGCCTGTTTTTGCGGGCTTGCGTTCGCGGCGCCGTCGTTCGCCGCCTACACGCCGTCGCTCATCATCGAGCAGTCGAGCTACAAGGTCGGCGGTGCGTCGACCGTCGACGTCTTCCTCGCGATGGGCCAGAACGACGACCCGACCGCCAAGATGACCATCTTCTCGCCGCCCGGCTACACCGCGAGCCTCACCGCGGCGCCCGGCACGAAGATCGGCACCGTCGTTGCGCGCGTGAAGGCCAAGGCGCTCGGCAACGCGCTGCTGACGCTGGCGGGCGACGTGCTCGTCGCCAACCCGGCCGATCCCGCCATCCAGGCCGCTGCGACCCAGTGCACCGGCACCACGACGCACACCACGATCTGGGTCCTGAACACGAGCCTGCAGGGCCAGACGGTCGCGATCCCGGTGTTCGTCGACCAGAAGGGCCCGGTCGTCGTCCAGCAGGTCTGCCTGCCGTCCCCGGACATCCCGGAGGCGATGGGCGGCGCCAAGTTCGGCGCGCAGCTGTTCGCGGCGGACTTCACGATCAAGAACGTGTTCACCAACGCCGGCACCAAGGGCGGCTACGAGTGGGCCAACGACTTCACGCCCTACACGCCCGGCACCGGCACGCCGAACCCCGGCGGCACGCAGGAGGCCCGAACGTACGTCGGCCTGCCGACGACGCTGACGCTCAAGCGTGCGAAGGCCAAGCGCGGCTTCGCGCTGACCGGCCAGCTCGCGATCGCGGGCGTCTCGCCGGGCGGCATCCGGCTCGACCTCTGGTCCGGCAAGAAGGCCCAGCCCGCGCCGAACGCCGTCTCGGCCGGCAAGGGCAAGCGGATCGCCCGGAGCCCGGTGCTGAAGGCGACCGGCAAGTACACGATCCTGCGTCCGAACGTGAAGTTCGCGACGTTCTTCCAGACCCGGTTCGAGAACTACACGACCGACTGCACCGGCCCGTCGCCCAGCGGCCAGCCGATCCCGTGCCGCGAGGAGCGCATCGCCGCGATCACGAGCAACCAGGTCAAGGTCCTCAAGCCGCCCAGGAAGAAGCACAGGTAGCTCCGACGACTGAGGGGCGCCTTCGGGCGCCCCTCAGCGTTCAGCCGGCAGGTCGTCGTGGCGCGACCACTCGTGCCACGAGCCCGGATAGTTCCGCGCCTCGTATCCGGCCGACCTGAGCGCCAGCGCACCGAGCGCAGAGCGCGAGCCCGAGTGGCAGTACGCCACGATCTCCGCGCCCTCGGGCAGCCCCGTGAGCTCGCGGATCCCCCACGCCTCGTGCGGACGGCCGGGGCCTGCGAAGAGCCGCTCGACCTCGAGCAGCCGCGCGCCCGGGATGTGCCCCTGGCGCGGGTCGCACGGGTAGCCGCCGCGCCCGCTGTACTCGTCCTCGCTGCGGACGTCGACGAGCGTCAGGCTCTCGTCGCCGAGGCGGTCGCGCAGCTCCTCCCAGGTCGGCACCGCGTCAAGCCGCGGCTCGAGGTCGACCTTCGTCTTCTGGAGCTCCGCCGGCCCAAGCTCGAGCTCGTCCGGCCACGCGGCGACGCCGCCAGCGAGGACGCTGACGTGTGGGTGGCCCGCTGCGAGGGCGGCCTGCGCCGAAGCGGCGGCGCCGACGCAATCCCCGCGGTCGTACAGCACGAGCCGCTCCTCGCCGGTGACGCCGTGGCGGCCGAGCCGCCGCTGCACCTCGACGGCGAACTCCTGCACCGTCTCCCGCGTCGCCAGGGGCGGCGGGGAGCCGAGCACGAGCGGGATCGAGCCCGGCAGATGGCCGCGCTGGTGCGCGTTCGGGCCGCGCACGTCGCCGACGAGCAGGTCCTCGTCGGCGAGGTGCTCCTGCAACCAGGCCGCGTCGACGAGCGGCGGCAGCTCAGACATCGGCGAGGAACTGGGCGAGCGCGGCGTTGAACTCGTCGGGCTGCTCGAGGCTCGGCAGGTGACCGGCGCCGGCGAACTCGCGGAAGCGGCCATGCGGCGCGAGCTGTGCCTGCGCGCGGGCCTCGTCGGGCGGGAAGAAGGCGTCCCCCTCGCCGACGGCGACGAGCACCGGCCCGGCGAAGGCGCTCAGGGTGTCGGTGCGGTCCTCTCGGTCGCGGAGGGCCCCGACGGCGGCTACGAGCTCTTCGCTCGATCGGTCGAGCGCCTCGTGGCGCGCGCGTTCGACCGCGCTCTCGGGCGCGGTCTCGAGCAGCAGGCGCGGCCGCTGGTTCTCCCAGAGCGCCTCGGCGCCGCCGTCCTCGACCAGCGCGATCGTGTCGGCCCGGGCCGCGCGCCGCTCAGGCGTGTCGGCGTCCGCGCGCGCGCCTACCAGCACCAGCGCGCGGATGCGCGCCGGCTGCTGGTGAGCGAGCTCGAGCGCCGTGTAACCGCCCAGCGAGGCGCCGACCAGCACCAGCTCGCCCTCGTGCTCGTCGAGCACGGTCGACGCGATCTCGGCGATCGTCCGGGCCGAGCCGTAGAGGCGCGGCGCCGCGACGTCGTACTCGCGCAGCGGCTCGAGCTGCGGCTCCCACATCCGCTCGTCGAGCGGGAACGCGTGCAAGAGCAGAACCTTCACAGAGTTGCGACGACGGCTCGCTCCTGGGCGATCGCCGGCCGCGCCGAGCAGCGCTCCAGCCAGTCCGCGAGCGCCGGGCCGAGCTCCAGGCCCAGGCGCTCGAGCCCGCGCAGGATCCACGGCACGTACGCGATGTCGGCCAGCCCGTACACGCGACCGGTCAGCCACGGCTGAGCCTCGAGCAGCCGGTCGAGCTGCGCCAGCCGTTCGTCGAGCTGCTCGCGCCCGTCGCCTCGCCGGGCCGCGTAGTACGCAGCGCCGAGGTTCGTGTCGAACCGGTGCACCATCAGCCGCGCCAGCGCCCGCTCGGCCGCATCCTCCGGCCAGAGCGCCGGCTCCGGGTAGCGCTGCTCGAGGTACTCCATGATCACCTCTGACTCCGGGAGCACGAGCCCCTCGTCCTCCTCGTAGACCGGCACGCGGCCGAGGACGTTCTTCTCGTAGATCAGCGCCGGCCGGTCGCCGAGGTCGATCTCGACGGCGTCGTAGGCAATCCCCTTCTCGGCGAGCGCGATCCGGGCACGCGCCGCGTAGGGGCAGCGTTCCGCGGTGTAGAGCGTCGGCACAATCCTGAATCTACCGGCGGCCGGCGCCCTCGAGGCCCATTACCTCGGCGATCTGCAGCAGCAGCTCGCCGGCGGGCGGCAGCTCGTCCGAGGACGAGGCCGTCCGCGCGACCGCGCGCACGCGACCGGGGTCGGCGCCGGTCAGCCGCGAGACGACGGTCGGGTTCGCGCCGAGGGCGACCACGTCGCCGGGCGGCAGCGGGCCGAAGTGCTCCGGCACGGACTGGTACTCGTCGACGACGCTGCCGCGCTCGTAGAGCACGTAGCGCACGACGGCGCCGTCCTCGACCCCGATCGCGCACACCACGGCGGCGGTCGCGTTCGAGAGCTCCGACGCGAGGCGCTCGCGCGCGCGCCGGTCGCGGTCGACGAGGTCTGCGTAGACGGCGACCCAACCGTTGCGCGGGCCCTCCACCGTCGCGTTCGAGGCGCCGAAGCGCGGCAGGTACTTGTCGACGTCAGCCTCGACCGCCTCGCGGTCGTCCGTCTGCACGTGCAGCGACGCGTACGACTCGCCGGGCTCCCGGTGCTCCTCGAACCGCTCGACGGGCGCTGTCAGCCGCAGCGCCCACTCGCTGAAGCCCAGCCGCCGCCAGACCTCCCGGCCGACGACATTGCGGGTCGCGACGTCGAGCGTCAGATGCCCGATTCCCTGTTCGCGCGCGCGGGCAGCGAACTCGGCGAGCAGCGCCCGCGTCACCCCCTTGCGGCGGAACTCCGGCCGCACATAGACGATGTTCACGTGCCCGTAGCCCTGCGGGTCGAGCTCCCCGAACGCGTACCCGACCGCCTCGCCGTCGTCCTCGGCGAGCAGCACGAGCTTCCCCTCGAAGAGCTTCGGCGTCACCTCGGGCGGCCGCCACGGCCGGTCCCAGTTCTCGGCGAAGATCGCCTGGGTGAAGTCGAGCAGCGTCTGCTCGTCGGCGGCTGTGGCCTCGCGGACGTTCATGCGGCGGCCGCAACCCTAGCCCCAGTCAGCAGGTAGTGGGCCGAGAGGTTCTGGAACGGGTCGAACCGCGAACGCGCCGACTCCAGGTCACGAGTGTCCGGATAGAAGCTGCGAACGGCCTTCTCGAGGGCGACGTCGCCAACCGGCCAGGCGCGCGGCCGGGCGAGGTGCCGTGCGAGGAACCACTCCGCCGTCCACTCGCCGATCCCGCGGAGCCCGACCAGCCGCCGCTTCACCTCCTCGTCTGGCAGGGCGGCGAGCTCGCCTAGGTCGATCGGCTCCTGCGCGAGGCCGAGCACGTACTCCGCCTTGCGCCTCGAGAAGCCGAGCGCGAACAGGTCGTCCTGGCCGGCGCGGCACAGCTCCCGCGCCGTCGGGAAGGCGTACGCGCGGCCGACGCGGCGGCCGAAGCGGTCGATCAGCCGGTTCCGGATCGCGAAGGCGGCGAAGAGCGAGACCTGCTGCGCCGTGATCGAGGTGACGAGCGTCTCGAACGGGTCGGGCGCGAGCGGCGGCCGGAAGCCGGCGAGCTCCCTCGTCAGCCGCGCGAGCACGGGGTCGGCCTGCGCCCAGTCGTAGAAGGCCGCGAGGTCGAACTCGGCCCCGAGCAGCTTCAGCACGACCGGCCGCGTCTCGTCGTCCAGCGGCTCGACCTGCACGCCGCGAGCCGCGGGCTCGACCCGGATCTCGCGCGCGCCGACGACGCGGTGCAGCGCCCCGTCGGCCCAGAGGTTGGCGAGGTCGGGCCCGAACGCGCGGAAGCGCTCGGTCGAGAGCGCGAAGTCGAACGGCTCGGGCAGCCGCAGCAACGCCATCGCGCAACCGTATGCACCGCGATAGCGTCCGCCGCATGGAGATCGAGCAGATCGCTCCGCAGCTCTGGTGGTGGACGGCGCCGCACCCGGACTGGGGCCCGCCGGACTTCGAGGACGGCCAGGGCTGGGAGCGCGACGTGTCGTGCTACGCGCTCGTCGAAGCAGACGACTTCGTGCTCTTCGACCCGCTCGTCCCGGCGGGCGACGAGGAGCGGTTCTGGGCGGCGCTCGACGGCGACGTCGAGCACCACGGGCCGCCGCGGATCCTGATCTCGGTCTTCTGGCACGCGCGCAGCGCCGGCGACATCCTCGACCGCTACGACGGCGCGGAGCTATATGCACATGCCCCGGCCGCCGCGGAGGTTGCGAAGCGGGTGCCCGTGACGCACACCTTCGCCGACGGCGACGTGCTCGCCGGCGGCGTCGAGGCGATCGCGATGCACCACATGGACGAGGCCGCCTTCTGGCTCGCGGGACACCGTGCCTTGCTGGTCGGCGACTCGGTGCTGGGCTACGGGGATCGTGCGGAGCTCTGCCCGCCGAGCTGGCTCCGCGAGGGCGAGTCGGTGGACGAGCTGGAGGCGTCGGTTCGGCGCGCGCTCGAGCACGACCCGGAGCTGCTGCTCCTCACGCACGGCGGCCCGAGGCCGCGCGCGCAGCTACAGCTCTGACGCGAGCGCGTGGAAGTCGGTCAGCGGCGTGAACGAGACGCCGCGGCCGCGCAGCCACCCGGCGAGCGAGCCGGTCGCGAAGACGCGCTTCGCCGCGAGCGCGGCACAGTAGTCCGAGTGCCCGTCGCCGGCGTAGACGACCTCGCCGCCGGGCAGGTCGGCGCGCTTGCACGGCTCGCCACAGACGGCGCACGGCTCCGCGACCCTGAAGTCGACGACCCAGCCGTCCGGCCGCGCCTCCACTCGGTTCGCGCGCAGCTCGACCTCGCCGAGCACGCCCTCGCGCTCGAGCACGGGCTCGATGAGCTCGCGGAAGCCGGAGGAGACGACGAGCGGGTGCTGCGTCCGCGCGAGTGCAGCGAACCCCGGTCGCACGCGCGCGTGCTCGAGCACGTACGCGATCACCTCGTCGAGCGGCGCGGTGACCGTCCCGAACTGCTCGGCGATCACGTCGTTGAGCGTCATCCGGCCGGCATCGAGGTCGAGCTCCGTGCGCTCGTAGATCTCGGCGTCGCCGAAGCGCTCCAGCACGAGATCGAGCGTGTCGCGCTCGGTGACGGTGCCGTCCCAGTCGAGGACGAGTCGCATGGCGCGGAACGCTAGCGAGGCGCGAGCAGCTCGGCCGCGGCGGCGAGGTTCGCGCGGCCGGCGCCGTGCGTGACGACGTAGCCGCGGGCGTCCGGCGGGCGCCACGCCGGCACTCCGGTCTCGACGACGAGCACGCCGGCCGGGACGAGCTCGCGCTGCCAGCCGTGGCGGTGCGCGTCGCGCACGACGACGATCGCGCGTCCCGGGTCGTCCAGCTGCGGGAACGGCTCGCCCTCGTGGACCCGCACGGTCTCGGCGCCGAGCAGCTCTCCGAGCCCATGGTGCGCCGGCCCGGCGGCGATCGTCGCCTGCGGCCAGAGCTCCACCACGAGCGGGCTCGGCGGCAGGGAGACGTCGCCCTCGACGCGCAGCGCCCGTCGAGCGGCCTCGGCGCCGGCCTCGAGGTCGTGGCCGGGCTGCGGCGACGACGCCCAGGCGGCGAGCTCGGCCACGCGCCCGGCCGCCTCGTCGAGCCGCTCCTCCGATAGCCGGCCGTCCTGAACGGCGGCGACGAGCGCCTCGCGCACGCGCGCGACCTCCTCCGGCGACCGCTCCGCGCCGAGGCAGAGCGCGTCGGCCCCGGCGGCGACCGCCTGGACCGCGCCTTCCTCGAGCCCGACGGTGCCCATGATCGCGCGCATCTCGAGCGCGTCCGTCATCACCACGCCGTCGAAGCCGAGCTCGGAACGGAGCAGGCCGATCAGCGGTCCGCTGATCGTCGCCGGCTGCTCGTCGAGCGCCGGGAAACGGATGTGCGCCGTCATCACCGCCTGTACGCCGGCCTCGACGGCCGCCGCGAATGGCGGCAGGGCGCGTGCGAAGAGCGTCTCCCGGTCGATCTCGGCGGTCGGCAGCTCCAGGTGCGAGTCTCCCGTGACCTCGCCGTGGCCGGGGTAGTGCTTGGCACAGGCTGCGACGCCCGTCCCCTGCAACCCCTCGACGTACGCCGCGACGTGGCGGCCGACGAGCTGCGGGTCGGAGCCGAACGAGCGCACGCCGACGATCGCCGCGGCCGGGTCGACGATCACGTCGGCGACCGGGGCGAGGTTCATGTTCACGCCGACGGCCGCGAGCTCGCCGCCGATCGCCGCCGCAACGCGCCGCGTCAGGCCGACGTCGTCCACGGCGCCCAGCGCCAGGTTCCCGGGGAACGAGCTCCCACGCGCCGCCTCGAGCCTGGTCACGTCGCCGCCCTCCTCGTCGACGGAGACCACGAGCTCGTCTCGCTCCGCCCGCAGCGACTCCGTCAGCGCGGCCAGCTGCTCCGGGTCGCGGACGTTGAACGCGAACAGGACGACGCCGCCGAGACCGCCCTCGAGCTCGCGCCGGAGCCAGTCCGGCACGGTCGGGCCCTTGAACCCGGGGAAGACGCAGGCGGCCGCAGCGGGCTCGAGCCCGCCGGCGCTCATCCGCGGACCGCGCCGGTCGTGAGGCCGAACGCGATCTTCCGCTGGACGAGCAGGAAGAAGATGATCACCGGGATCGCGATCAGCGTCGAGCCGGCCATCAAGCCGCCCCAGTCCGTGTTCCGGCTCGTGCCGGTGAAGTACGAGAGCCAGACCGTCGCAGTCTGCTTCGCCTGGTCGTTCAGCAGGACGCGCGCGAAGATGTACTCGTTCCAGGTCGTGATGAACGCGAAGATCGACGTCGCGACGAGGCCGGGAGCGACGAGCGGGAGCAGGATGCGCGTGAACGAGCCGATGCGGCTCGAGCCGTCGACCATCGCCGCCTCCTCCAGGTCCTTCGGCACCCCGAGCAGGAAGCCGCGCAGCATCCAGACCGAGAACGGCAGCACGAACGTCATGTAGGTGACGATCACGCCGGAGAGCGCGTTCACCTGGTGGTAGCGGGCAAGGACGACGTACAGCGGGATGATCAGCCCGACCTGCGGGAGCATCTGAATCCCGATGATCAGGATGATGAACAGCTTGCGGCCTGTGAACCGGAACTTCGCCAGCGCGATCGCGGCGAGGAAGGCGCACACCATCGAGAGCGCGACGGTCACGGTCACGACGATCAGGCTGTTCTTCACCCCGTCCCAGAAGAAGGGCCGGTGGATCGCGTCGCCGAAGTGCGACAAGGTCGGGTGCAGCGAGAACCAGGTCGGTGTCAGGCTGTTCAGCTCGTGGTCGGGCTTGAACGCGCTCGCGATCATCCAGTAGACCGGGAACGCGATCACGACGAAGACCACGACGCCGATCGCGTCCCACATGAACCGGGTGCGGCGCCGGCGAGCCCTCACCGCGCCTCGTCACCCATGCGCACCATCTTGCGGACGTAGAAGATCGAGAGGATCGCGACGATCAACAGCATCAGGATCGAGATCGCTGCGCCCCGGCCGAAGTCCGTCTTCAGGTAGCCCTCCTCGAACAGATAGACGCCCATCAGCTCGTTCGAGGCGTTGATGCGGGTCTGGTCGATCAGCAGGAACGGCTGCGTGAAGACGCCGAAGTCCCAGATGATCGAGAGGCTCGTGAGGACCAGGAAGATCGGCTTGATGATCGGGACGGTCACGTCCCAGAACACGCGCCAGGGTCGCGCGCCATCGATCTCGGCCGCCTCGACGATCTCGGTCGGCACCTGCGTCAGCCCCGCATAGACGGTCACGACGACGAACGGGATCGCGCCCCAGACGATCAGGGACGTCGTGAGCGAGAGCTGCGAGAACGGCGTCGCGTACCAGTCGTGCTGGAAGTAGTTGCCGACGTGCAGCTTGGTGAGCGTGTAGTTGAGGACGCCGTTCTCGTAGTTCGTCATCCAGAGCCAGACCTGCACGGCGACGACCGGCGGCATCGACCACGCGAGCACGAGCCCGGCGGTGAGCAGCACGCGCACGACCGAGCTCACCTTCGTCAGGAGCAACGCGAGCAGCGTCCCGATCCCCATCGTCAGGGCGACGTTGGCGACCGTGAAGACGATCGTCCGCACGAGCACGTGCCAGAAGACCTGGTCGTGCAGGATCGAGCTGTAGTTGGCCCACCCGACGTTCGTCCCGTGGTGGGCGATCAGCTCGAACAGGCCGTACTTCTGGAACGAGAGCCGGGCGAGGTGGTACAGCGGATAGCCGAGGATCGCCACGACGATGGCGACCACCGGCAGGATCAGGAGGTACGGGGCCGCCCCGCGGACGACGCGGGCGACCGTGAACGGGCGACGCCGCCGAGGCCGGATACCAGCCTCGGCGGCGTACGCCGTTCCGGGGAGCTCGCTGGGTGTCAAGCGGGGCCCCGGTTCATCTCGCGGCTACTGGTTGAGCGTGAGCTCGATGTTGCTGTCTGCAAACGCGGCCGCGGCCTTGGTGCTCTGCTTCCCGGTGAGGATCCGGGCGAGCATCGTGCGGAGCACGTTGCCGTTCTCGACGTTGACCCAGTTCTTCGCGGTCGGGACGAACCAGCTGCGCTTCGCGGCCCGCTCGTTGACGCTGTTGCCGAGCAGGTTGGTCGCGTTGGGAATGTTCCCCTTCGACTGCAGGCCCTTCTCGCCGGCCGTGTTGGTGAAGATCCGGATCCAGTCGGTCGCGAGGGCCTGGTCGCCCGAGGCCTTCGGCACCGCGAGGTCGGAGCCGCCGAGGAAGCCCGGCATGCCCTGGCCCTTGACGTGGCTCGGCATGACGAACTGCTTCGTCACCTTCGTGTACTTCTTGCCGACGCAGCAGCTGAACCAGGCCGGCCCGACGATCGAGGCCGCCTGGCCCTGCGAGTAGACGTCGTACGGATACGGCCGGTTCTCCGTGCCGGTCTTGCTGGCCCGGGAGGCAACGTTGAAGAAGCGCTTGTACGCGGCCAGGCCGGCCTGCGACTTCTTCGACTCGAGCTGCCCGACCCACTTGCCGTGCTTGAGCGCGGCGATCTGGCCGCCGAAGTCGTAGACGAAGCTCATCGCGAAGTACCAGTCGGTACCCGCGGTGTACACCGGCGAGAAGCCCTTCCTCGGGTTCTTCGCCATCAGCTTCTTGGCGTCCGCCGCGAACGCGGCGAGGCTCGTCGGGATCTTCACGCCGGCCTTCTTGTACAGGTCGGAGCGGTACGTGACCACGCGCGAGCCCGCGTAGTACGGGACGCCGTAGACCTTGTTGTTGTAGATCCCGGAGGCCGCGAGGCCCTTGAGCCAGTTCTTCGAGTTCGCGAACGAGCCCTTCTGCGAGGTCAGGTTCGCGAACGCCCCGGCGGCCATGTACTTCGTCATCTCGGTGTTGCCCATCTCGATCACGTCGGGCACGCCGCCGCCAGCGAGCGTGGCGTCGAACTTGCCGAGATGGTCGCCCCAGGTCTGGTACTGGACGTCGACGCTGACGCCCGGGTGCTTGGCCTGGAATGCCTGATTGGCCGCGGCCACGAGGTCCGGCCAGCCCGTCTGCGCGTCGACCTGCAGCCAGACGGTGATCTTGCTCGCCGCGGCGCGTCCACTGACGTTGGTGCGCGCGGACGCTGACGAGGCCGCAACCGCGAGCGTCAAGACGAGCGCGGCGACGGCGAAGAGGCGTACTTTCATCGACGATCTCCTACCACTCGGTCGACGGCCTGGGGTTGCTGCGCTCCCGTCTCGGTGGCCTGGGGACGCGGCGAACGGCCGCACGATTGGTTTGTACCACTTGGCCACGCCGCGGACATTGGCACACTTCTCGGCTGGATGTCAAGACCAATTTCCACGATTTGTCAGCTGGAGCCGGAATTCCCGTCGCGTTGGTCTTGACCAGCAACCCCCGCGAGCGCCGGGCGATGCGGTGACGGCTGCGCGCTCAGGTCGGTCACGAGCCGGTAGCGGTCGCCGCGGTAGATCGAGTGGACGAACTCCACGATCTCGCCGCGCTCCGAGCGCGTGACGCGCTCGAAGAGGAACGCCGGCGAGTGGAGCGGCACGCCGAGCGCCTCCGATTCCTCCTCGTTGGTCACCGTCGGCTCGATCGTCTGCATGCCGCCGGCGATCACGATCCCGTAGCGCGAGCGGAGCAAGTCGTAGAACGACTGACCCGCGAGGTCGTCCGCGCCGAGGCCCGGCACGAGCGCCTCACGGACATGGAGCGTCTCGATCGCCATCGACTCGTGGTCTGCGAGGCGCAGGCGCTTGGCGACCACGATCGGCTCCGACGGCGAGACGTGCAGGAAACGACCGAGCCGCGCGCCCGCCGGGACGACCTCGAGCCCGAGTGTCCGGCTGCCGGGCTCCATTCCGCGCCGGCGCATGTCCTCGGTGAAGGAGGTCATCGTCAGCTCCTGGGCGATCTTCGGTTCGCTGACGAACGTGCCCGAGCCGCGCCGGCGGACGAGGTAGCCCTCGCGCGCCAGCTCGTCGAGCGCGGCCCGCACGGTCAGGCGCGAGACGCCGAGGTCGGCGCTCAGCTGGCGCTCCGAGGGGATCGCCTCGCCGACGCCGAGCCGGTCGATCAGGTCGAAGACGCGGTCGCGGGTCTCGCGCTGCTTCGTCACGGCGCCGCCGGGGCCAGCTGCGCCTCGGGGGCTACGGCAGCGGTCGTGTCCGGCAGGAGCGTCAACCCGGTCTCGCGGTCGAAGAAGTGCAGCCTCGCCGGGTCGAGGGCGAGCTCGACCGGCTGACCGCGCCGCACTTGCACGCGCGGGTCGACGCGCGCGCTGAAGAGCGCCTTCGAGTCCTGCAGCAGCGTGGCCTCGTCGCGGCCGATGACGTCGGTCGCGAACGCGTCGGCGTTGACCCGGAAGAACACGTGTGCATCCGAGCCGAGCTCCTCGACCACGAGTGGGACGACCGTCAGCGTGGTCAGGCCCGGGGCGGCCGTGGCGGCTGCCTCGAAGGCCTCTGGACGGATTCCCACGACGACGTCGCGCATACCGGGCGCCGGGCGCCGCGAAGGGTCGAGCGGGACGCGCAGGCCGCCGAAGACGACCTCGTCGCCGTCGATCGCCCCCTCGACGAGGTTCATCGAAGGAGTTCCGATGAAGGCCGCCACGAAGACGTTGACGGGATGGTCGTAGAGGCGCTGCGGCGTGTCGACCTGCAGGATTCGGCCGCCGTCGAGCACGGCGACCCGGTGGCCCAGCGTCATCGCCTCGGTCTGGTCGTGGGTGACGTAGATCGTGGTCACACCGAGGTTTGCGTGCAGCTGCGCCAGGGACGCGCGCATCTCGACGCGCAGCTTCGCGTCGAGGTTCGAGAGCGGCTCGTCCATCAGGAACGCCTTCGGCTCGCGGACGATCGCGCGGCCCATCGCGACCCGCTGGCGCTGGCCGCCGGAGAGCTGGGCGGGCTTGCGCTCGAGCAGCTCCTCGAGGCCGAGCAGCTTTGCGACCTCGTCCACGCGCTGCTTCGTCACGTCCTTCGGCGTGCGGCGCACCTTCAGGCCGTAGCCGATGTTCTTGCGCACGGTCATGTGCGGGTACAGCGCGTAGCTCTGGAAGACCATCGCAATGTCGCGGCGCCGTGGCGCGAGCTCGGTGACGTCCGCGCCGCCGATCGAGATCGTGCCCGCGGTCACCTCCTCGAGGCCGGCGACCATCCGGAGGAGCGTGGACTTGCCGCACCCGGACGGACCGACGAGCACCATGAACTCGCCGTCGACGATGGGGAGGGTGACGTCGTCGACGGCGGTCACGTCGCCTGCGTAGACCTTCGTCAGGTGCTCGAGCTTGATGTCGGCCACGGAGCGACAAGGATAGGACCGGTTGCGCCGAAAAGCAAGACCAACTGGTGACGAACCGGCAACTGGTATTGACCACCTCGACCGAACAGGCTTAGACTGACGTCGATGGCGTCGAGCGAGGGATCCGAGACGTTGGACCGGCTGGTGACCGAATCGCGGCGAGCCGACGTCGACTACGCCTCGCTCTCGACGCAGGAACTGGTCGAGCTGATGAACGCCGAGGACGCCTCGGTGCCCGCAGCCGTCGGGGCCGCGGCCGGAGCGATCGCCGACGCCCTCGACGCGATCGTTGAGCGGCTCGCGGCCGGCGGCCGGCTCGTCTACGCCGGGGCGGGAACGTCGGGACGCATCGCGGCGCTCGACGCCGAGGAGTGTGAGGCGACCTTCTCCACCCCGCCCGGCCAGGTCGTCGCGCTCGTCGCAGGCGCCGACGCGCCGTCGGCGGAGGCCCGCGAGGCGGCCGAGGACGACGAGCCGGCCGGCAGGCACGCGGTCGAGGAGCTCGGCGTCTCGTCCGGCGACGCGGTCGTCGGCGTCAGCGCGAGCGGCCGGACGCCCTACGCGCTGGGCGCGATCACAGCCGCCGCCGAGGCCGGAGCGCTCACCGTCGCCGTCGTATCCGTCGAGGACTCGCCGCTGGCGCGCGCGGCCGACCACGAGCTCGCGGTCGTCGTCGGGCCCGAGGTCGTCTCCGGCTCGACGCGCCTGAAGGCCGGCACGGCGCAGAAGCTCGTCCTGAACACGATCTCCACCGTCGCGATGATCCGGCTCGGCAAGACCTACGGCGACCTGATGGTCGACCTGCGCGCCTCGAACGACAAGCTCGAGGCACGGGCGCGCCGGATCGTGCGCGAGGCCGCGGGCGTCTCGGACGACGAGGCGCGCGAGGCACTCGAGGCGGCGGGCGGCAGCGCCAAGGTCGCCGTCGTCGCCCTGATCGCCGAGCTCGACCCGGACGCCGCGCGCAGCCGGTTGGAGCAGGCCGGCGGCAGCATCGAGGCGGCGCTCCAGCCATGAGGCTCGGCGTCGAGGCGGCGGTCGTCGGCGGCGCGCTGGTGCGCGGCGACGTCGAGGTCGTCGATGGCGTCGTCACGGGCTACGGGCTCGAGGGCGGCGGCAACGGCGGCCGGGTCGCGGTGCCGGGCTTCGTCGACCTGCAGGTGAACGGCTTTGCCGGCATCGACCTGATGGGCGCCGACGCCGAGGGCTACCGGCGCGCGGGCGAGGCGCTGCTCGAGACCGGCGTCACGGCCTACCTTCCGACCTTCATCTCGGCCCCCGAGGAGGACGTGCTCGCAGCGCTCGGCAACGTGCCCTCGGACCGCACGGGCGCCCGGATCCTCGGCGTCCACCTCGAGGGGCCGTTCCTCTCCCCGAAACGCCTCGGCATCCACCCGCCCTCGGCGCGGCGCGACCCCGACCTCGCGCTGCTGGAGCGCCTGCTCGGCGCCGGTCCCGTACGCCTGATGACGCTCGCACCCGAGCTGCCCGGCGCGCTCGAGCTGATCGACCGTCTGCTGGTCGCGGGCGTCGCGGTCTCGCTCGGCCACTCGGACGCGACCGCAGAAGAGGCGACGATCGCCTTCGATCGCGGCGCACGCGCCGTGACACATCTCTTCAACGCGATGCGGCCCTTCCGCCACCGCGATCCCGGCCTGGCGGGCGCGGCGCTCGCACGTGAGGACGTGACGATCCAGATCATCCTGGACGGCGTCCATCTCGCGCGCGAGACTGCGCGTGTCGTGTGTCAGTCGGCGCCAGGGCGCGTCGCGCTGGTCACCGACGCGGTCGCGGCGGCTGGAATGGGCGACGGCACCTACCTGCTCGGCGGCTTCGAGATCGAGGTGCGCGACGGCGTCGTGCGCGGCGCCGACGACGTGCTGGCCGGCAGCGCGCTCACGATGATCGAGGCGGTGCGGAACCTGGCCGACCTCGGCATCCCGCTGGAGGACGCGATTGGCGCGGCCACGGCTGTGCCGGCGCACGTGCTGCGTCTCCCGGAGCTTGGACGCCTCGATCTCGGCGCGCAGGCCGACCTGCTCGTGCTGGACGACAACCTCGAGATCGAACGCGTCTGCGTCGGCGGCGAGGCCCGTGTCGTCGCCTGAGCCGCTCGCGATGCCCGACCCGCCAGGCGCAGTCTTCCTCGCCGAGATCCGGGAGCAGCCGCACGCGCTGCGCGCGCTGCTCGAGCACGACGCCGACTTCGCGCGGGTCGCCGCGACCGCCCGCGAGCGCGGGACGAGCGTGGTGCGGATGGTCGGCCACGGCTCCTCCGACAACGCGGCCTCCTACGGCGTCTACGCCTTCGGGCTGCTGCCCCGCTGGACCGCGCTGCGCGACTCGATCACGCTGACCGCCTACTACGACGCGCAGCTCGAGCTGCGCGGCTCGACGGTCGTCGCGCTCTCGCAGTCGGGCCGCACGCCCGACGTGATCGACTACGTCACGCGCGCGCGCCGCGCCGGCGCCTACACCGTCGCGCTGACGAACGACCCGGGCTCCGACCTGGCCTCCGAGGCCGACGACGTGCTCCCGCTCGAGGCCGGCCCGGAGAACGCGGTCGCCGCCTCGAAGACGTACCTGAACCAGGTCGCCGCGCTCGGCCTGCTCGCCGCGCATGCGGCCGGCGAAGGCGAGCGCTTCGCGGCCGGGATCGCGACGACGGCCGAGCTGCTCGAGCAGATGCTCCCCGACCTCGAGTCACGCGTCCGCCGGATCGCGCTGCCGTTTGCGTCGGTCGGCCGGATGTTCGTCGTCGGCCGAGGGATCCAGTTCGGGACGGCCCGCGAGATCGCGCTCAAGCTGCTCGAGACCTGCCGGGTCGCCGCCGAGCCGCTGACCGCTACCGACCTCGCCCACGGCCCCGTCGCAGCGCTCGACCCGCTCTTCCCGGTCTGGACGATCGCCTCCGAGGATCAGACGCTCCCCGCGGTCGTCGAGGCCGCCGAGCGCGTGAGGCTCGCCGGCGCGACCCTGGTCGCGAGCGGCGACGCCGCCGACAAGCTGGCGGGGGCGGCCTACGCCCTCCCTGTGCCGAGTCCGCCCTCGCCGCTTCTCTCACCGCTGCTCTCGGTTGTGCCGGGGCAGCTGTTCGCACTCGAGCTCGCCCGCGCCAAGGGGCTCGATCCCGACCGGCCGGAAGGGCTGACGAAGGTCACGCTTGCCCGCTGAGGCGGCGGCGTTCCTCGCGGTCGACGTCGGCGGAAGCTCGGTCAAGCATGCGCTCGTCGTGGACGGGCGGCTCGAGGCGCAAGGGCGCGAGCCCGTCGCGCCCGAGCTCGACGGGCTCGTCGCGCAGCTGCGCCGGATCCGGGAGGAGGCTCCGGCTTCGGCCTGGGGCCTCTGCATCGCCGGCCTCGTCGACGCCGAGCGCGGCGTCGTCCGCTACGCGTCGAACCTGCCGCTGCGCGAGACCCCGCTGCTGGAGCTGCTGCCCGAGCCGGCCGTCTTCGCCAACGACCTCCTCGCGGCGACCGTCGGCGAGGCCGCGGGCGGCACGCTCGCGCTGCTTCAGGCCGGCACCGGGATCGCCGGCCGGTGCGCCGTGGAGGGACGGGTCGACGCACGGCCGTACGCAGGCGAGGTGGGACACCTTCGGTTTCGCAAGGACGGCCTGCGCTGCCGCTGTGGCCAGGACGGCTGCGCCGAGGCGTACGGCGCCTGGGGCGGGATCCTCGACCGCCACACCGCGGCCGTACGACCCGAGCCAACTCCGGACTCGCTCTTCGCCGCGGCCGAGGACGACGAGTGGTCCCGCGAGGTCCTAGACGACGCGCTCGAGGCGATCGGCTTCGCCGCCTCGGCGCTCGTGTCCGCCTGCGACCCCGGCATGCTCCGCGTCGGCGGCGGCGTGGCCGCGGCCTGGGGCGAGACGCTGCTCAGCGCGATCCGCGAGGCGCTCGCCACGAGCGTGCTCCCCGACGTCGCAGCCGCGACGACCGTCGAGCCGGCTCGCCACGGCTCCGCCGCCGCGCTGCTCGGCCTCTACCGGCTGAGCCTAGAAGTGTGAGGTGACGCCGGCCGGGTCGGCGTCGGAGTCGCCGGCTCCCGCCGCGTGCTCCTCGAGCCACGAGTAGGCGTACTCGCCGTCGTCCAGGCCCATGGCGAGCTTCGTCAGCCGCAGCGGATGGAAGGTGTCGCACATCACCGCCAGCTCGTGCGTCTCGGTCTGGCCGATCGACTTCTCCGCCAGGCCCGGGTGCGGGCCGTGCGGGATCCCCGACGGATGGAGCGTCACCGAGCCGACCTCGATCCCCCGCCGCGAGCCGAAGTTCCCGGAGACGTAATAGATCATCTCCTCCGAGTTCAGGTTCGAGTGGTGGTACGGGATCGGGATCGCCAGCGGGTCGAAGTCGAGCTTGCGCGGGCAGAACGAGCAGATCACGAAGTTGCGGCCCTCGAACGTCTGGTGCGACGGCGGCGGCATGTGGATCCGGCCGGTGATCGGCTCGAAGTCGTGGATCGAGAACGTCCACGGGTAGACGTAGCCGTCCCAGCCGACGACGTCGAAGGGGTGGTAGTCGAGCACGTAGCTCTGGTAGCCGTCCCGGATCCTGACCTTGACCAGGAACTCTCCGCGGTCGCGGTGCGTCTGCAGCTCGGTCGGCGGGTGGATGTCGCGGTGGTAGTAGGGCGCGTGCTCGAGCAGCTGCCCGTACTCGTTCCGGTAGCGCCGCGGGATCTCGATCAGGCCCGGCGACTCGAACACGAGGTAGCGCTGCTCGCCCTCCGGCCGGAGGCGGTAGGTCGTCCCTCGCGGGATCACGACGTAGTCGCCTTCCTTGTACGGCAGCTCGCCGAAGATCGTCTCGAGCGTCCCCGAGCCCTCGTGGACGAAGATCACCTCGTCGCCCTCGCCGTTACGGAAGAAGTAGTCCATCTCCTCATCCGGCCGGCAGAGCGAGATCTCGACGTCGTCGTTCCACATCAGCAGCTTGCGGCCGTTGATCGCGTCGCCGCCGGCGTCGATCCCCATCGTCTTGAAGTGCCGGTGCTGGTGGCCCTCGGGCACCCACTCGTCGCGCTCGATCGGCTCGAAGTCGCCGACCTTCGTCACGCGGCAGGGCGAGATGAGGTGATAGAGGATCGACTCGTTGCCCGAGAAGCCCTCGAGGCCCATCACCTCTTCGGTCAGCAGCGTCCCGTTGTCGCGGAACTGGATGTGCCGCTTGCGCGGGACGTCGCCTCTCACCTGGTAGGTCGGCACGGCTAGAGAATAGTGGTCGCTTCGAGAGCGAGGTTCGCGAGCCGCTCGCCGATCGCCGGTGCGAACTTGAAGCCGTGGCCCGAGCAGGGCGAGCCGACCACGATCCGCCCCCGGCGCTCGAGCACGAAGCTCTCATCGGCGGTGGTCGTGTACATGCAGGTGTCGAGGGCCACCGGCTCCGGTTCGGCCAGGCGGTACGTCTCGTTCGTCCACTCGGTGATCCGCTCCACCAGCTCCGGCTGCGGCTGGGTCGGCACGTCCGGGTCGGCCTCCCGCCCGGCGTGGTGGGCGCCGACCTTGAGCCCGTGGACCGGGTCGTGGAGCGAGTACATGTCGTGTTTCAGCCGGTCGTGGTGGAACGAGACCACCGACGGAACCGGTCGACTCTCGGGCCGGAAGTAGCAGACGGTCTCTCGCGTCGTCCTCACGGGCAGTGGGTCATCGAGGAGCTGGTTCACCCAGGAGCCGGCGGTGACGACCACGACGTCCGCGTCGAGCTCGTCCGGGTGGACCTTCGCGCCCTCGCGGACGTCGAGCTCTCGTTTGAACGCAGCGAGCGCCCTGTCGGCGCGTGCGATCCCTGCTTCCGGCTGCAGGACGGCGAAGGCCCCTTCGGGGACGCGGATCGGGAAGCGACTCTCGGCATCCTCGCGCTCGAGCCGCTCCCAGGCGACCCCGCAACGCTCGAGCGTCGGGGCCGTGCTCTCGTCGAGGCTGCTCACGATCTCGACCAGACCGTGGAGCTCGAGAATCGACTCGCCGCTCTCCGCCTCGAGCTCGCGCCAGAGGCCGAGCGACTCCTGGGCCAGGCGGACGTAGTGCTCCTCGGGGTAGGCGAGCCGGAAGATCCGCGAGCGCCCGTGGCTCGACCCGTGCGGGTTGCCGACCTCGAATTGCTCGTAGACAACCGGGTCGACCCCGCGCCGCTTGAGCGCCCAGCCGGTGGCGAGGCCCATCACGCCTCCGCCGATGACGGCGACCTTCATCGTCCGCGCGGTGTCAGACACCGCCACGAATCACGCACGCGGCCCGACGCGGTTGCCGAGTACGCCGATGCCCTCGACCTCGAGCTCGACTTCGTCGCCGGGTTGCAACCACCGCTCGTCGCCGTGCTCGAGGATGCAGCCGGTCCCGACGGTGCCCGAGCCGAGGACGTCGCCCGGCCGCAGCTCCGTGTTGCGAGCGGCGTGCGCGACGATCGACTCCCACGAGTGGTACATGTCCCCGAGGTTCCCGCGCGAGCGCTCCTCGCCGTTCACGCGCGCGACCATCGCGAGCCGCAGGTCGCCGAGCTCGTCCGGCGTGACGACGACCGGCCCGAGCGATGTCGCGAAGTCCTTCCCTTTCGACGGTCCGAGCCCGACGCGCATTTCGGCGCGCTGTAGGTCACGAGCCGACCAGTCGTTCATCACGGTGAAGCCCCCGACCTCGCCGTCCACGCCCATGATCGCCGCCACCTCGAGCTCGTAGTCCAGGGCCTCCGAGCCCTCTGGGTACGGAACTTCCTCGTCCGGCCCATAGATCGCCGCCGGATTCGAGAAGTAGAAGACCGGGATCTCGTACCACTCGGGCACGACCTCCCCGCGCCCGGTGACGGCGCGGGCATTCCGCACGTGCTCCTCGAACGCGTAGAAGTCGCGCACCGACGGCGGCCGGCGCACCGGCGCGAGCAGCCGCACCTGATCGAGCGGATACTCGGCGTGCTCGCGCGCGTGGCCGCCGCCCGTGAAGAACGACTCGAGCGTCTGGGCCGCGAGCTGGATCACGCGGTCGCCCTCGATCCGACCCGGCCAACCCCGGATCTCGTGCTCGACGGGCGTGAACATGCACAACTTCATCCTTCGAGGCTATCTCGGTGCCGGACCGTCGTCTCTGCCCGAGGCAGTCCGGCCGGCCGCCTGGGCAGAGCCGGCACGGCCTCCAAACGGCGCCGTCAAGTCGGCGCCTCAGGGCTCGGTGTGTACCACGACGTCGGCGATCTCGGGCCGCTCGCGGCGGATTCGCTCCTCGATTTCGCTCGCGCGCGCGTGTGCCTCGGCCAGCGAGGTCGACGGATCGAGGCCGAGGGTCAGGTAGGCGAGCAGCCCGTCGTCCGTGCGCAGGAAGCGCAGCTCGCGGGGCGGCCCGCCGGTCTCCTCGCGGACGATCCGTTCGACGAGGTCGCGGTCGCCGGCGACGTCGCGGCCCTCCCCCGCCTCGGCCAGGGGCTCGAGGTGCGTCTGCACGGCGTCGACCTCCGGCACCGACTCCACGATCGCCCGCTCCACCTCGGTCGCGACCTCGTGCGCGTCCTCGAGCGGCAGGTCACCCGGAAGCTTCAGGTGGAGCGAGACCTCGGTTGCGTTTCCGACACTGAGCACGATCAGGTTGTGGATCTCGCGCACGCGCGGCACCCGCTGCGCCGCCGCCAGCACCCGCTCCCGCAGCGCGGCCTCGTCCTGCTGGGGCTCGACGTGGACGACGACGTCGCTGCCCGGCAGCGCGCCATGTACCGCCGCCTCCACGGCGTCCGCCGCGGCGTGGCCCTGGCCGACCGCAGCCGCCGGCGGCACGCCGATGACGACGTCCGCGAACTGGCGTCCCGCCGCCTGCCGCATCCGCAGCCGCCGCAACTCGATCCCCGGTAGCGCCGCGATCGCAGCGAGCGCCGCTTCCTGCGCGTCGGGCGGTACGCGGTCCATGAGCACGTCCACGTTCAGGCGCATCAGCCGCGCAGCGGCGACCAGCACCAGCGCGGCGACGAACAGCGCCGCCGCCGAGTCCGCCCACTGGTAGCCGGCGCGCGCGGCCGCGAGGCCGGCGAGCACCGCCGTCGAGCCCGCGAGGTCGGAAGCGAAGTGGAGGGCGTTCGCCTGCAGCGCCGGGCTGCGGTAGCGCCGCCCGGCACGGAACGACACCGAGGCGCGAACGAAGTCGACGACGATCACGAGGGCGATCACGACGAGCGCATACCACCGCGGGTCGACCTGCGCCGGGTTCGACCCGAACAGGCGCCCGAGCGCGCGCCAGGCGATCAGGAGGCTGGCCACGACAAGGATCGCCGCCTCGGCGAGCGCGGCCAAGTGCTCGGCCTTGCCGTGGCCGTAAGGGTGTCCCGTGTCGGCCGGCCGAACCGCGACGCCGAGCGCGACGAACGTCAAGATCGCTGCAATGAGGTCCGTGCCCGAGTGCGCGGCCTCGGAGAGCAGGCCGAGCGAATGCGTGGCGAGGCCCGCGACCAGCTTGACCGCGATCAACACGCAGGCTGCGACGATCGAGACGAGGGCGGTCCGGCGCTGCGGGCTCATGGCCGCCAAGGATCGCACGGCCACTGGAAGGGCCGAAGGCCCGCCGGGCGGGGCGGGCCTTCCGGAGGGAAGCTCAGGCGAGCGCGCTAGGCGTTCGCGATGTCGCCGCGGAAGCGCTCCTTCAGGAACGTCCCCGCGCCTGTGCCCTTGTCGAACCAGTGGCGGTACTTCAGGGCCTGGTGCTTGGCTGCGGTGTACTCGAAGTCGAAGCGGCATGCCTTCGAGTCCGTGAAGCACGAGAAGGTCGCGGTCGGACCGAAGAAGGTCGCGATCCAGACGTCCGTGAACCCGCAGTCGGTCGTGCAGGTTGCGTTCGGGTCGAACGTGCCGCCGGTGACCTTGCCGACGAGGTAGCCGTGGAACTTGCCCTTCACGCCTGCGAGGACGGTCGAGCCGTGGCGGCCCTTCGTCTCGCACGCGCCCGGGCTCTGGCCCGCGTTCGTCAGGAACGTGCCGCGGTCCGTGCGCAGCACTGTGTACGAGCCGTCGTGGTTCTTGTGCACGCGGAACGTGCGCTTCTCGGTGTCGACGGCCCACGCGTTGCCGCACGTGCCGCCGTCGTCCGTGACCACGTCGTAGGGCCCGAACTTGCCGTGCTTGCCCTTGAAATGGCCGTTCCCGTGGCCATGGCCGGGGTCTGCAGCACCGCTGGCCGCGAAGGCACACGCGGCGACGAGCAGGCCCGGCAGGATCCAGCGTTTCTTCATGTGAACGTTCCTCCTGGGCGATTTCGTGCCTGTCGTGAGGTAGATCCCGGCCGCCTTCGGATCTTGCGGCGAGCCTTTACGCTGGCGCGATGCCCGGGTTCGACGCCTTCCTGCTCGACGTGCTGCCGCCACGGGCGCGCGTGCTCGACGTCGGGTGCGGCGACGGCGCCCTCGTCGAGCGCCTCGCCGAGGCCGGCTTCGACTCGGTCGGCGTGGACCCCAACGCCCCGGCCGCTCCGAGGCTCGTCCGCGAGCGTGTCGAGGACGCGACCGGCATCGGCCGGTTCGACGCCGTCTGCTCGGTGATGGCTCTCCATCACGCCGACCTCGAGCCGGTGCTCGAGTCGATCGGCGGCCTGCTCCGCCCCGGCGGGCTCGTGCTCGTCTCCGAGTTCAGCTGGGACGAATACGACGAGCGCGCCGCCGCGTGGGTCGCCGAGCACGACCCGGCGCGCGACGGGTCGGTCGCGGCCTGGCGCGACGAGCACGAGCGGCTGCACCCCGGCGAGCGTGTCCGCGCCGCGCTCGACGAGGCCTTCGAGCGGCGGAGTCTGACGAACCGGCCGTACCTCGCGCCGATGCTGGGACGGCATGACCTGGAGCGAGCCGAGCTCGCGGCGATCGAGCGCGGCGAATTGCCCGCGATCGGCTGGTGGTACGCAGGAGCTACGACGAGCTAGAGGTTGCCGCGGAGCGCCTGCTCGCGCTCGATCGACTCGAAGA
>Ga0207665_10000306_pt1 | contig 33946 bp, 24 predicted proteins | sample LARL112metaG_FD_184351 | JGI IMG/M metagenome (GOLD analysis project Ga0207665, IMG submission 184351) | Corn, switchgrass and miscanthus rhizosphere microbial communities from Kellogg Biological Station, Michigan, USA - LAR L11-2 metaG... | ecosystem: Host-associated > Plants > Roots >... | reverse complement strand
AGATATATTCTTGAATTTTGAAGTCTACTCAAAAGATATGGTAGCTAGAATGCTAGTTGAGCACATAAAATATACACATTCAGCCGAAGTGAACCTTCAATCTCCCAATGGAAAAAAATGACTCTATAGGACTTATCCCTCAAATTGTCTAATCGTCTGAATGATCGTACTTGTCTACCAATTCCTCTTACGATTAAATGGTTTAGATGGTATGTAGAAATTAGGAATTCGTCAAGGTGCAGAGTGAGCGAAGCTTATGGATATTCTTCATCATATTTGAACGCATGCACGGAATGCAACAGGATATGTGTCAGATTATGAATTTTTTTATGATTTATTCATACTCTGGGTTAGAAAGAAACGCCAACTTATTTGTAAAACACTGGAATGAAAGACAATTACATGCCGGAAGACATTAATTATTTTGATTCAACAATTCTCTCTATATGCGATGATGCGCACAAAGAATTGGACTAATTTAGACAGATTGTATGTCGTAAAGTATAAAGTCTCTTGGTTAGACCATAATCAGCTAACCGACATTAGTATTTTGAGCCGCTTCAATTCGTAGCTTTCGATACCCGCATGATATAATTGTGCAGATCATGTTCGTCACATTTTGCATATTATCTTGCGTTTTGAGCTCATGTCGATTTATTTCCAAACAGAGCAGTGTGATCGAATCTCTTACGATAGGGTTATTCTTTGTGAAAATTGCCCCAAGAGGATTTTATCCTAGATAACTAGAATACTTAACACAAGAGGTCATTGATACTGGTCAGCTTGATGAGTTCCTGAGTTCATTTCATCCAATTAATCGTAATGACACTCATCTCAACTGGAATGCCTAAATCAATCAAGAAGGTTCTCTTTTTATTGTTTCAATCTAAAAACAAATGCACATTGAACAATTCACCATGATTAAAATTAAGGATAGGATTAAAGTAATTTAGGTCAGGTTTGTCCATACAGCTTAACAAATTGCATTATATAGACAAATTTTCTTGATACTGCGTTCCATTATAGTTTACTAACAGGCGTAACTTATTTCAAAATTTCAAATTTGAGAAAAGTTCGTATCTTGTTAATACTACAATATAGCAAAGCTTTACGGCGCTTTGATAAGTCTCTCCCCAAGAAGGTGTTCTTTTCACCTAAACTTCGCATGATCGATAACATATTTTTAATGAAGGTTATGTTCGTATGAAAGTTGTGACTAACACTTGAACTGCAAATCCCGTAAACGAGACTGGAGCATTATCTTTCATCTATAACTTGAGCGTTTCTTATACTCCGTCAGAAGCAGTTCGCGTTCTCAATCTCGATGCGGGACATCTAGACAGGAGACGCGCATCAGTGATAAATTCAATAATCCATTGATTAATCGCCAAATAACTTAGACTATAGCAATAGAGCGTTTCCTTGTAGTAACCAATACTTTCATGTCGAGTTAGGTTTGTCTTTGAAATATCCTAATTATTAGAGACCTTATCCTGCTTACACCTGGAATAGAAAAGCTTTTCGCAATAATCGTTGGGCAATTAATCTTATCCAGCATTGAAATAAAATGTTGATTACTAAAAAGATCGTATTTCCCAATGCTAGCACCTGTTACTAATAAATCGGCTTGAGAGGCGTTTATCGCAGAGAGTAGCAGTCTCGCGAACTGTTGGCTATTACTATCCGTCCTTTTCGATAAATAGATTTCGTTAAATTCTACTCCAATCTGTTCGAGATATTGTCTATGCTGATCTCGTTCTGTCAAAAGATTTTCTATCTCATCTCTTCTAAATTCTGATCCCTCTCGAATTCCATGGTACCGTTCTTCAAAATTACTATTCCTCGTACTGCTGTTCTTGTCGTTACTGGGTCTCTCGCCTTCCTCCCGTTTTTCTACAGATAACACGCTCACTTTGAACTTGCCGGAATGCTCAAGCCAACTAGCTGTCTTCAATACTATATCGGAGTGGTTTTCGCTATCATACAAGACTACCAAATTTTTCTTGGTGGCCTGGGAAGTGACCGCACTCTGCTGGTCTTCGTTCTCACGTGATCCCGGTTGCCTTGCCCCTAATCGCGGCTCAATGAAACGAGGCTCCTCAAGTACAAGGTCTTCATCACTAGTCCCGCCAGTCAGGATAGCCAATACATTGCAGGTTACTAGTGTTTGAAGGGCTTTATTGTTACGATAGGTCTCAAAGTCCGTGATCATGAGATCGATTCCTTGCTCCTCGATTGTTGCTAATATCGCTTCCGTAGTGTCATGTGATATCCTTACAAGATAATGATTTAGAATACTCTCTCTTTCTATCATAGTTTCCAACGGTTCGAAGGCTCTTCTTGCGGACTCTGTGAACGCAACTCCTGCGGAAAGTGGCGTCTGGTGCGGAACTGTAATAATCCGCAAAATATTGATTTCACCCTCGTTCTCCTTCGCAACTCTTATTGCATATTTTATCAGTCTATCCGGATTCTCCGGGGTGTAGGGGATCAAAATCCGAAAATCTTTCCTAGTAAGGTCACCCTCACTTGTAATTAACGGCGCATAGTGATCTATCTCTCTCCTGAAAGTGTATATCCTATATAAGAAGAAGCCTACAGCAATCCACAACAGACTGATGACCCAGCTCATGGGCTGCGTAATTAACAGATAAATAGCGAGACCTAGCTTTAAAAAAACCCCGATAATTGGAATAATGGGAAAGAATGGAGTCTTGAATCCATAATCTAACTTATCTCCATACATTTTTCTGATCGTGATAACTGAAATGTTTACTTGGGTAAATAGCAGTAAAAAAATCACCCCTGATGCAATTGCAATTTGTGTAAGTGGAAGAGAATATGCCATAATGGCCATTATTACTCCTGAAATTATTGTGGCGATATAAGGCGTTTTGAACTTGCTATGTATAGTGCTGAGCTGATGTGGAAGATTATAATGCCTACCCATTGCAAACGCAACCCTAGAAGAAGAGTATGTGGTGGCATTCAAAGCAGCCAGACTTGATACAATGCCGCCTGCTAGAATAATGAAAGAGCCATATGGTAAGAATAGTTGTGCAGCCCTCATGATTCCTAGATCCCCATTTTTACCTATGAACTGCCACGGAGTATTGGCGTCTCCAATATTCTTGTGAAATATAGCTCCGACAGAGACAAACGCAACCAAACAATAAAGCAATACTACAAGTGTCAGAGAAATGAAAATTGCTCTAGGAATATTTTTTTTAGGATTTTTCACCTCTTCTCCCGTCTGAACGATAATTTCATACCCTTCAAACGCAATAAATGTCAGACCCATTGCGGCTACTATGCCTCCTATACCGTTAGCAGCGAAATTGGATGTAAAATTTGTATACCAATCCGGATTGCCTTGCATAGTTAGTATACCAGCACCTATTAGGGCAAAAATAGTTCCGAGTTGGATAATCGTAATAATTATTCCTGCCTTTCCTGCCTCAGAAACGCCTTTGACATTAATATAAGTGAATGCAGCAATAGATAAAACAGCAATAAGTTTATCTATGGGAATTATACCAAAAAGCGGATCATTACCTACTACGCCTAACATCTTTAATAAGCTGTACTGAAATGAACCATATCCTACTGCATATAAGCTGCCAGCGACGATATGGGCAAACCATGCCATCCACCCGCTTATAAAGGCGTTAGGTCTGGGCAAACCTTCTCTAACCCACAGATATCCTCCCCCTGCTTCCGGCATAGCCGAACCCAACTCCGCATACCCCATTGCCGTAAAAAGTGTGATAATTCCATTGATTATGAACGCTATAATTACTGCGCTTCCTGCCAGGCCTATAGCCGGGCCAACTAGCACAAAAATTGCTCCACCAATCATCCCCGCTATGCCGATCATAATAACATCCACCAAACCCAATGTACGGACCAAATGATGTTGTTGTGGATTTTCAGACGTCGAGGATCTATCGCCATCGCCGGTATAATGACGGAAAGCCAATAGTACAGTTACTCATTTTGGTTGTAATCTATTAAAGGTTTGTATTTATATCAAGATGAATAAGTCTAAATAATTTTATAAATAGACAGAACATAATAGCAGCCTTTATACCGAGATAATTTGGGTGCTACGATCACTACGATATAAAACATTCTTATAACAAGCATTGAATACACTATTAGTTCTGGGAGATCATCGTCAAGTGTCGCTACAAGGATCAACTATGAAATATAAGTGAAGGTTTATTGATCAGATGTTTAGATTGCGGTAAAGTGATATGCACATCCGAGACTAACCGCACAGAACTATGTGACGTATGTGCAGGCATACGAAAACGTATTTTCTGGGCCTCATTTATGATGCTGATGAGAAATAAGTCTAACGGTTCTGACAATAATGAAGGAGATAAGTAAAAGCAATTTGGATTCTTTATTATGTCAGTCGATGTTAGATCAGGTCGAAAAAAGTTGTATAAATGCGTTGTTATAAACACAAAACTTAAACTAACGGAATCATTACATATTCAAGCCTCACATTTCTAAAGTTTTCCGATGCCTAGTCCCCAATTCATCCACCACAAATTAAGATACCTATTATAATCCCTCTATAGCGATGTTACAACCTAAGGTTAGTCAATTTTATCTATTATATCATAATACGGTTTCTATAGGTAAATATTCATCAGCGACCAACCGTTGTCAACATAGATCGTATCTTTTCGGAGGTCGATATAAAGAGACCCCGTATCATGATCACTTGACAAATAAGGCATATCTTCGTACAGACAAGTATCATCTATCTTCTGCCATTATCGAATTTATATCAGAACATCGGCCATTCAGAGCTGTTTTCAATAACATGATTCTCTGAGGAATTTATTCTATTGCTATTCCCATATTTTCTCATGAAATGTGAGTTTCTTATTCAGCAAGAAATTACTAGCTGATGCAAGAGCAACTGCAAAAATCAATGAGAGCCCGAATTGGATACCTGATTGTACAAACAAGTAGAGTAGTCCCAATTGAAGGGCTGCACCAAAGGTACTAATTAGAACAAATAAGCCATATTGATGTATAGTTGATCTAATTGGAAACTTCTTATCTTCGAATGTCCAAATTTTATTAAAAATAAAGTTGGTCGTTACCGAACATGCAATTCCTATAATGGTCGCATGGATATACCACATGTTTGCTATAGTGTTGGAAAGAATATAGGATATCAAGAAATTTAATGCCAGACCGCTCGCACCAACAGTGTAGAATCGACCGATTTTAGATAAGAATCGAACCGAATTGCGCTTTTCAGTTTCTGTTTTCCGTTTGTTCCGAGTTTTTTGGCCATATCGGTACAATCGCCAAACTGACCGTATGTAATCGAGTACGACTGTAATATCAAGTTTACTTGTTCCAAATTTTCTATTGACAAAGGTATAGGGGATTTCCTTGACCTTCATTCCCTTGACTTTTACCAGTATTTCTAATAGAATTTTATATCCCGCGCTATCTATGTTAACATTCTCAATAGCATTGCGAGATATTGCAAAGAAGCCAGAAATAGGATCATTAATATTCTGTACCCTCAAGCTATGCTGGGCAATTTTTACAGCACTAGTACTTAGAAGGCGTCTTTTGTACGGCCAGCCCCTGATTGAGCTTCCAAGGACATATCTTGAGGCAACTACAATCGAATCTGGATCTATAATTAGTTCGTGAATTAATATCGGGATAGTTTCTGGAGGATGTGAAAAATCTGCATCCATAATCAAAACATATTTTCCTGCTGATAATGCTATTCCGTTAAGAATGGCTGGTATAAGTCCGTATTTGTTTTTTCTATGTATTATCTTTATTTGAAATGTAGTGCTTTTTGCATCATTTACATTATTACGCACAAATTTAAGAGGGGTATTCAGTTGCAGGCCATCTAATGATGTAGAACTTTCAAGAGTCCTAATATAATCCTCGACAATTATACCGGTACCATCAGGTGAATTATCATCGACGATGATGATTTCCGTAACGATATTGTCTGGAAGGTTAGCTTTTATCGCATCAATTAATTTCAAAATATTTTCTGATTCATTATACGTGGGAATAATGATTGATACATCAATTTCTCTGAGCTTTGAGATTAATTCTCCTCCATGAAACAATTGCAATGAATTGGGATAGATACCAAAGCTTCCATTTATTAATATTTGTAAGTAAATATCGACTAACGGTCCAATTCAAATATCGTAGATAGAGATTGTTAAATTATTTTGTAATCTCAAAATATTAAGATGCGTGAAATATCTGTTGTTCTAAGAGATGACAATCCAGAAGCAGGGATTGCCAGTAAATGTTTTAATAATTTTTCTGTTCTTATTTTTTACGGACGATTACGATAATCGAATATTAAAACAAGAAAACCGTTAGATAATGTTGGGTTGCTGTAAAATAATGGACTGGCACATGAACCTTTGGAATCAGCATATTACTAATCAGAATTACGAATATATGAGATCATCAAAAGGATAAAATAATATAATAGTAGTTGATAGTTGATAATATCAGTAGTACTACAAGTGATCAACATTTAACGCACATCCTGATATGCCATATCTCTAGATTAGTGTCAGTGATTCATTAAGCATCATACAAAAATTGATAAATACTGAGTTCATACCCACTTCTATCAAATCTATTTCTTAGGAGTGCAGCATCAATCGTATTTTTATGTAATAATCCTTAGACTGGGTGCGACTGTTTTTGGCTAAAAATAATGCTGCTATTAATGATAAATGGTATTAAAAATCAAAGTAATCACATGAGCTGGAATTCTCGATCTAGATTGATCGCTTCCTGCATAAACGTTTCTGAATATTCTATCACACATAGAATAATATGTGCCTTGCCGACTTATATATCGACTCGACGTTAGATTAGTTGTTTTACAGAGATGTACGATAGAGCAATAGGAGGATGTTATAGGTCATTAATCATATTGCGCAATTAGTTATTCTCGTTTCCATGATCTAGAAACATATAAGCATTTTATGTAAGCATATGGAAATAGTAGTGCATATTTAATTCATCATCTTATGAATCATACTCAGTTTTAGTCTGTACACTACTTCTAAGTTGGTCATAAATTGTAAAATTGGTCAGCATATTTTAACGATAGAAGATGTATCTTCGTGGCCTATATTACCATAAGCTTATGTAATTGTTATTCTGCACCTAGCAACCCCAATAAATCGAATTCCTCTGAGGGTTTTGACTTAATTTCAGCAATTGAAATCAAATGTCCATCCGGATCTTTGACTATCGCATGTTTACCGAATGATTCATTTTTAGGATTTTTGAAAAATTCAACGTTATTTTCTCTTAATATTTTTGCGGTTGCATCTAGATCGCTAACCATGAAACCTACTAAAGTAGCCATCCCAGTCTTGATTTCTTTATGAGCGGACTCACTACTGCCCTTTTTTATAGGATGAAGAGCCAATGTTGTTTCCCTGTTAAAGAATTCTACCCAATCCGGAGACTTGGTCTTGATTGGAAGGCCAAGGACTTCTTCGTAGAACTTTATAGACCTATCAATATCCGACACTAATAAAATTACGGTACCTACCTTTGTGAACAGCAAGTTACTACGAGTTCTCTCGCTCATTCTCCCTTACACGACCACTATCTGGGTTGTAACTGGCCCAAGTTAAGAATGTTCCTATTGTGATGTAATGATGGTCTAACTGGTAGAGAACAAATAGCTCTTGGTTTTCGATCAGTAGATACCTTGAATACCGTATAGACTGTAGTATTAAAACAAAAAGCAGCGATGGACGAGACAGGTCTACGATGTTATGTTCTAAGGAGAGTCCGAGTATACCTGCAGTTGCGAAGGCATACAATATTATCTAACACAAAAGCTGCTTTATATCTAGGAGAAGGATTAGAACCCTGCATTACGTTTGAAAGAATTTCTTTGTTTCTCCCAGAGCTAATAGTTCTAGTGTTGCTACCCTTACGACAACCGGGAGATCACACATCGCTTTGCCAATTGCTAAGCAGCAACGTTGAGGTAGTGTCTTAACTATAGATCTAATTGTGTCTCTGTCTGCAAGTGACACCTTTGATATCTTGTCCAAATCGCTATCGTTAGTGAAATTAAACAGGAAGATATTATCAACTTGCCTATAAATTCCGTCATTGATAGCATCTGGTTGGTTAGTAATAAAAGTTGCATATATGCCAAAATGCCTCATTCTTGTGATAATATCCTCCCAATACGTGTCTCTCACATACATGTGTGCCTCTTCTGCAAATAGAAAGACAGGAGGAATTTGAGCTCTTTCCAGAAGCTCCACTAGTTTGCTTAATATTAGCTCTACAAGCATTAACCTTACAATTGGGCGGATTTTGGCCATGCTGACTATAAAAGCAGCTCCCGTAGTCATTCTTGATATTATTTCCTCAAATCTGAAACTATTTCCGCTCCCATCCTCCGAAAATAATTTTGATGTCTGAACAGTGTGAAATCTTGAGATAAGCGCCTCTCGCACAAATTCATTAATGTTCCATGTGTTAATTGCCTTCTCAATGTTTGTTAAATTCAATGATTTTTTGCTTTCGAGATGATCCCATATCCGCATGAATTCGCGCAACGAAGCTGCTGGCATTTCAAGCGCGTTTTTCAACATATTAGATATTGCAGTCTTTCCACAATAATCCAAAGAGAAACTTAAGGCATCGTCTATCTCTAGTCTAATGATCCGATTAGAGATATTTGATAGTGATTTATCTCTATTATACGCCAATCCTTGATATTCGTTATTTAAATCAAACACGAAGATATAGCCACCATGCTCCAATAACGTCTTGACTAGCATTTTGGAAAGATGTGACTTACCAGATTCTTTTCTTCCCGTAATGATATTTAATTTACCATCGAGATCTTCTGCGTAAATCGCTATATTTTCGTTCGCCATACCTGCTTTGCCAAGAGGAATAAGAAATTTTCCTGTTCTACCGAGAAAAGAGTGAAGCTCAGAAATTTTGAGAAGACGTACCTTAGAACATACCCTTGAGGGAAGTCCACTAATTTCAGTCGTTAGCATTCCACTACCGTCTACAGAAGCCCTTATCTTTGTGTGATAAATTCGCGCATCTCTCAATAAATTAGAAATCCTGCTTATATTTAGGGGATCATGGATACGTTCGACACTTGAGGCTGCTGCTATTTCATCTCTGATCATATCATCTATGAGTGGTTGGGAAGAAAGGTATTCTTCATCGAAAACTTGGACTATTAATCTTCTGCCCAAATTCTCATCTTGAATTAGGAGATACTCACCTTTAGATACAATTTCTGTTTTCATAGCCAACATCAAAAATCCGTCGCTATTCTTAGATAGAATTCTCATATTGACATTGATCCTAATAATGTGCTTCGAATATCATCATGCGGAACTACCTGTAGCCTATACTTGCTTAGAAGATATCCCTTAAGACACTCAATTTCTGTTGGATTGAATGTCGAAATATGATGAGCCAATCTCAATGACTCAGGATACCCGAGACCTAGAGAATCGTTTCCAAGTAATTTTCCTAATGTAGTAGCTATTGTTTTTTCTGGATCAACTATGTCTACACGTAGTATTGGACTGTCATTCTCTCCAAATTTGGCGAGCGTATTGTTGCCAATTGGATCCCCAATCAAGCCCTTCATATATAAATCTAAATCTACATACGCTGGCGACTTGCATCCTATTAGAAATGAGTAGACGCTTTCGAGAATACTTAGGTTTGTTTTTTTGGTGATGGCTATAAGAGAATTCCTGTTAGTGTGACAGTATTCAACAATATTTTTTATATTTTCCTGCGTAGATTCTAAAGGCGAAGCTTTCAGGGATCCATCAATAAGTATTATTGAATTGTTAATTATCTTGGATAACCCATATTGAATCGATCTTTCAGTCCTTACTCTTATAAGCCTCTTGGCTGATTCATGATCAGCTAAGATAATATTGGCAAGATGATGATCCAGCGCTGATTCTCTTAGGGTATCATCGTTCAAGTAGAAAATTATGGGCCCAATTTTATAATGGCGTACTGCATCAGAATTTGATGCTATCGTAATGCCACATTTTACAGCATATATATTCCCGTCCTCTGTTTCACCGAGCCTCACACTACTTGAGTCAATAGCAAAAATACGAGTCTTCGTTCGTATGGGCTTAATTGTTATTGGTGTTGCACAATAAGGATTATATCTGCTAGATTGCCTATTTAAATATTGGATGTCATTACCGTCAACATCAAACAATACTTTCTGGCCTGTACGTAGGTTGCTTATACCTAAGGGGAAGCAATGTTCAGTAGTATTTTTAATGACGACGTCTAAATCAAATTCGCAACATGATTGGTTTGGATATATATTATTGTTCATGGTGGTCAACATTATTCTGTGGTGGTTATTAATTAATATTGCTCAACATGGTCAACAAGTTTGAAAAATAGTAATTGCCTTTATGAGTGGCCCTTTCAATAATAACTTGGATTTTATGAATGATAGATTACGCTCCTTCGCCATCGCAAACACAACCAGGTGACGTCAAGGTTAGATTAAAGCGTGGAGATTGGGAGATAGAGATAACATGTAGCAGTGATAAAGTCAAAGCCGTGATAGAAGACGTCCTTTTTGGAATCGATATCTCGACTGAACCGAAGAATGAGCTCGCTACCCAAGTAGAAGAACTAAGAGCTGAAATCGCCTCTCTAAATTCTCGAATAATGGTAATTCCCGAAACATATGGTCCGGCACCAGATAACCTAGTACAATCGAAGCCCATGATCTCAACTGGAGCTACTTGCAGGGGATTAATTGAGATATTATGTCATGAGGGATATTTCGAATTAGAAAAAACACTGGGGCAAGTACATGAGGAGTTGGCCAGGCGTGGATACAATTACGACAGAACGGCCGTATCTCATTCCCTAACAGACCTGGTACGAGAAGGAAGTCTGACACGGATTGGAACAATTAGAAATTATCGGTATCTTCAAAAAGGTAAATCGACCTATGCAGTAGAGAATCCACACTCAACTACTTGATTTATTGTTGTATCTAACCCTGCAATAGTATGTGGTCACACCGAGTGTTCTGTATGGTGTTCTATGATCATATGACAGCTTTAAAGAAACACAATGTACATCCATCTTTTACTTGTCTTGGGAACAAATGAGAAATGAGTACCTTCTCGACAGAGTGATTTACTACTAAATCTAAACCACCCACCTTAAAAATAACGACATTGTTTGAGAATATATTAATGCCTTTTTCCTCTTAAGCAGCAAACATAGTATATTAAATTGGTAGGAATTCAAATATAATGCTTGAATTTACTTAACTTTTAAGCATTAGGAAAAGATTACTGCCACAAAAAAGTTTTCTCTTAGTTTTAAAGTTATATTTTCCATCATTTTAAGCATCGATTCTTTGCATTGTTTACGGGAGACTTACAATAGTTAATATTTAGATATAGTTACTACCTTTTGGTATAGCTAAATGTGCGAGTCTGAATTATTGCATATAGGAATAGATGATACTGACTCATTAGATGGAAGGTGTACTACACACCTGACATACAATATTGTACGTCATATTTTAAAGAACAGACTAGGGGATTTTATAGATTATCCCCTGCTAATTAGATTGAACCCAAATGTCCCATGGAAAACAAGGGGAAATGGTGCCGTTTGTCTGAGATTGAGAACCCATGATCCCAGAAAAATAGTTGAGCATGTGACAAAGTACGTCGAGAAAGAATCTGCGATAGACTCTGGGGCAAATCCTGGTGTAGTAATTTTAGCTAGTAGAACCGTCCCGGACATGGTACAAGAATTTGGGAGAAGGGCTATGTATGATATTCTTAGTCTGGAAAAGGCTAAAAATATTGCAAGAAAATACGACAGCATAGAGCATTTTCTATACGGAAATGGCCAGGGGTTAATAGGTTCATTAGCTGCTGTTGGTACTCAATTATGGGGAGACTACACATTTGAAGCAATTGCTTATAGAAGATTAGAAAACTGCAAGACTGCTCGAAGAATCGATCCCTTAAAGGTAATAAAATGTAGTGAAGAAACGTTTCCTAATACTTTTAATAACTATGACTTTATTCATCATCGAGTTCTTATTGCTCCGCATGGACCAGATCCTGTATTTTGCGGGGTGAGGGGAGAGACTCCTGATATTGTAATATCAGCTTTAGAAATGATGAAGCCTGAAGAGAAGTTGGATGGATATATGGTTTTTAGATCTAACCAAGGAACCAATATGCATCTTCTAAACGAGTTGGAATTTAGAGATATCAAGCCTTACATGTCGGGTTTCTCAGTTTGCAGAGTAAGTAAAAATCCGAATATTATACATGGCGGGCATGTCGTATTTGAAGTTATGGATGATTGTGGTAACAGCATAGCTGCTGCTGTATATGAGCCCACAGATCTCACAAATATTGCCGCTAGGTTGAAAATAGGAGATCTTATAGAAATAGGTTTTGGGGTAAGAGAAGTGACACCTAAGCATCAAGAAGTCCTAAATGTAGAATACCTTTCCATAGTTCAGCTCTCACGGTTATCTCGAGTATATAATCCATTCTGCGAGGACTGTGGTAAGAGAATGAAATCAGAGGGAAAAAATAAAGGTTTTCAGTGTGAAAAATGTGGATCTCGGAAGGGTACAACGCAAAGGATCTATGTTAGCCAAGAGCGAGATCTAAAAACTGGACTTTATATTCCATCTCCGAGAAGTCACAGGCATTTAACAAAACCTTCTCAGAGATATAATCTAGTGAAGTCCTTTCTCACGTTCGATTCAACATCGAAATTAATTAGATCTTGGGTTTCTTCCCCACACTAGATCATACGACGTATGAAGATAGATTTAGAAAGGCTGTATCAAAATATTAGATCAGATAAAGTATGAGTAGGCGGTCCCTCGTGTCATGTTGGGTATTCATCATTTACTATTGTATAGTAACGTAAATCATTAGTGATGTAAAGCCCATTCTATTTGTAAGGCTTATTTCGTAATGCAACTTTAATAATGTATTTTATTGTTTTAGAAGGAAATTGACTGAGACAAGTCCTCTATTGAAGATCGATGTTAATATATTACAGCTTCAATATTATAATGCTGCAGGCTCTAACTCGATCATGGAGTTGATATTATTTCATAATAAGAAACTGTTTGCACCTATTGTACTTCCTCTACCATTTATAATGCCGCATCGCTGGTAATAAAGGAGTGCCACTATTGATTCTTATGGAAGACGATTCGAGATCAGACGAATACCAGACCACCTTTCCACGTTAAGGTATTTACATGGTTTGGGATTTTATCAGATGAGTCTAACTGTTTTAGTGCGAGCTCACAAGTCCTGCTTCGTGAACCACTATAACCAGCAATGTACCAGGAAATATTGTAACTAAATATCTTGGCCCAAGGTCAACAGTCTAATACAATTTTTTGAACTGATATTTTGGGAATGCAAATACACAGACAATATAAACAAATTGTTTGCCAATGGTTTTAATTAGAGAAAACAATAGGGAACCGTATTCTTTTCTCAGGCTTTTGCATAAAAACCAGCTTTGCGTTCATAAATTTGACCATTTTGCATTGCTTTCTTTATGTATGTCCTTGCCTCATCTTCAGTAAATTTGGTCGTTCTAATCAATTCCTCGATAAAGTTCCGTTCACTAACTTCGTTTCGATCTTGTCCAGAGAGAGCATTAAATATTTCTATAAATATCTTCAATTTGGAAACCTCACTATGCGGTTTTCCATGAAGCACGCCCAAATCTACTCTTCCAGTGTTAACATCAATTCCAGCTGTTTCTAACATTCGTTGAACAAGATAAATTGCCCGTTCCGCATCCTCGACTTCTACTCTATCTCTTAGTAACAATCTAGCACGGGCTGTAGAAAGCCTAACCAGTCCTTCTAGTTGTCGGGGCGTGACGGTTATCATACCTTCTGATTCCACGTTTCGCATTTTCATGTAGTAATTCCGAATCATATCAATTGCTCCTGTAGTTAAGGAAGGCTCTATTTGCTTAGAATAGGAAAGATATTTACTGAAAAGATCAATATCGATTGCTGATTGGGCTGCGCGCTCCGAGTCACGATGAATTTCAAGTATGTGACTAGCAATGCGACTATCTTTCTCTTGTTCTGGGTTGTCCCTCACCACATAAATAAGGTCAAATCTTGTCAATAGAGGAATCGGTAAATTAACATTTTCAGTGATGTTTTTGAAGGGATCATATTTGCCATACATTGGATTGGCCGCAGATAGAATTGAAGTCCTTGCGTTGAGTGTGGCCACAATACCTCCTTTAGCCACAGAGCAAGTCTGCTGTTCCATGACTTCATGCAAGGCGGATCGGTCCTCTGGCCGAATCTTATCGAATTCATCGATGCACACCAATCCTTGATCTGCTAATACTACTGCTCCGGCTTCAAGCATCATAATGCCAGATTTATCTCGAATAACCGCTGCGGTCAACCCGGCCGCGGTTGAGCCTCTCCCTGAAGTGTAAAGTCCTCTTGGTCCAATTTTCGCAGCAAATTTCAACATCTCGGATTTTGCTGTCCCAGGATCACCTACTAAAAATACATTTATATCACCTCTTCTTGCCGATCCATCGGCAAGTTTCTTTGTCACAGATCCTACAATTAGTAACAGGATTGCTTCCTTGATGACTTCATGACCGTACACATGAGGAGCAAATGAAGCTATCAGTTTGTCATATGCATCTGGTTTACTAGCAATGGACAGAATTTGTTTCTCATCTGCACTACTGATAGCCATCCGTTCTATGCTTCTTGTTTCCTTGTTGCCTGCTCTGCCACCCAGATATTCAATATTATTGCCCTCCATCCTTAGCCGAAATAGATTCGTTTTCAGTTGTGGTGAAACCTGTTCTTGCTCTATTCTCACTATACCTGTCAACATAATTCGATCACCGGGACGACACTGATCTACTAAATCGCCCATCACGGTTACCTCAATGTAATGGGGTAGCTGACCCGCAGGTAAATCTTCGGGTAATTCTTGAAGGCGAACCATTTGAAAATCAGTAAAAACGCTATTTTCTGGATCCATATCCAACTCTTTTTCGTCACAGTTACTGCATTTTGTTGGTTTCTTCAAAAGAAGGCCTTTCAATATGGCTTCGTTAATAACATTACAGCTCACGCAACGATAGCCAATTTTCCTCGCAAGAGGTTTTACTTCTGATGATCTCACCACCATGCCAGATACGCCAATTAGCTTGTCGATCACATCGGCGCTGATTTCCCTTAATCCCTTCTGGACTGTATAATTGCCGATTCTAACTCTGAGCTTATCACGGATTTCCGTTGCGTAATCTATGTGAATTTCGCTTAGGATTGATAAAATTGCCTGGTTGAATCCCACAAATATTTCGTCAGGGTTGTGTGTAATCTGCTTCGCAAAATCTGGATTAAAGATGTCGAAATCAATGTAGTCTACTATTATCGATGTCGAATTTAGCGACATCATATCATTAATTTTCTCAAAATACTTGTAGCTACCCTCTCTATTTTTAAACGAGCGCAAAAACCTTTCTAGCTCATTCGCCAGTGCAGAAGCGGTCTGCTGTTCAGCCATACTTATTTAACACTGTTTGTTTAAATGAGTCTGTATTACGGTGCATTACAAGATAAAGCTCATATTCTTCAGCGGATAATTTTTCTTTGACTTCAGGGGATAGTGGAGAAGCTGCTGCAAGTTTTGCGATTTTTTCCAACCGAGAAGCAATAAAAGAATTGAGTGAAACTGACAACCTTTCACGATCATCTTCACTAGAGGCTTCTAGATGATCTTTGAGTCTTATATAAAAGTCAGGATCAATACCCGATAAGTCATGAGGTCTTGCAATTCGCTCACGATTCAACGATCTCGAAACATAAGAAGATACGTCTATATCTTGGATATCAAGGACACCATTTCGATTCAGCACTTTTGCGAGCCATCGAGGAATCATCGAAATATCCCCATCCTTTGCATCAATAAATACTCCGCCCAGATCTAAGTTAAGATCGTGTCTAAAAGTGACTCGAATATCCTCCAACATAAATTGAATAAAATATACTAGTTGAATAGGAATCGCATTTGTCATGGTTAAAGCATGATAGTCATTTTGCACAGCTTTGATAATGGCTGCTTCCGTTATATCCTTTATTGTATTTTTAGTTGACTGCCAATTTATTAGTTTCATTGGATTTTTCAAAAGACAGACATCAATTTTTAGACAACGATTACCGATTTCTATCCCGAAGACTCACAATAATGTCTGCTCGTTTCTAATAGCTGTATATTATTATCCTTAATATTTTCCTACATACAACGCCAGGCCAACTATATAATTTGAATGATTCCTAGGTTCGCAATCCTAATATGCGGTCTGATTTAATTCACTGGGTCAGACACCAATGTCGACAACAAATAAGACCTTTCAAAACTTGATGTGGGTTGAGAAATACCGACCACAAGACCTGGAGCAAATTGTTAATCAGGACGAGGTAATTGGCGGAATTTCCAATCTTATCAAGGATCCTGAATCTATTCCGCATCTACTTTTTGCCGGTCCGCCAGGCGTAGGAAAAACTACAGCTGCCTTATGCATAGCTAAATACTTGCTCGGGGTAGATTGGCGTAAGGATACCCTAGAGTTAAACGCTTCCGATGAGAGGGGTATAAAAATGGTTAGAGAAAGGGTAAAATCATTCGCGGCTGTCTTCAAATTAGTTACAGATTCAAATATCGAACAAAAGATGTATCGATTAATTGTACTAGATGAGGCAGATGAAATGACTCCAGAGGCGCAGACAGCATTGAGAAGAATTATTGAGGATAGTTCCAAAACAACGAGATTTGTAATTATATGTAATTATTTGTCGCAAATCATAGACCCGATTCAGAGTAGGTGTGTCATCTTTAGATTTACGAGATTGGCAGAAAAACATGTGGTAGACCATATGAAGATGATTTGCAAAAAAGAAGGGATAAATTTTGAGGAGAAGGCGTTATCAAAAATATATGAAATTACCTCTGGTGATCTTCGTCTATCTATAAATATTCTTCAAGCTTCCGCAGCAACAAAACATGTGTCAATCTCGAATGTGCTGTCGACTATGGGGTTATCTGGTAGAGCAAAAGTAGCAGATGTTATCAGATTAGCCATTTCAGGGAAATTTAATGAATCGAGAATCAAGCTAATGGAATTGACGACGGTTTATGGCATGTCCCATAGTGACTTTTTAAAATATGCAAATCAAGAAATCTATTCTATGAAGCTACCTAATCCTAACAAAATAGCTGTCCTGATGGCGGAATATGACTTTCGCCTGGCGACAGGAGCTCATCCTGATCTCCAGCTAACTGCTTTTTTGGCGCAGCTGGCAAACCATGGATCCGACCAATTGTAGATATTTCATGTTAGTTGTTCCTTATTCCAAATATATCGACTGCTAAAGGATTTCACAATATCCATTTATGCTTAAAGCTAATTTTGCGAGGCGTCTTTACTGCACAAATATTTACAGAAGACGAATCTGGGCTGTATCATCCTGGCAGAGAATTATAAACAGCACTGCGATTCAAAGGTATGAGATTCATTTGTACAACGTTCAAGAGGGATTTGTCAGGGATAGGTACGACTAACGGTACATCCTGCTAGCACAATGTCTAATTCAAGACTTCAATTGTACTCCAGACTTTATCCTTTCCAAGCTTAGCGATAACATTGCATAAAAATGCAATTGGCGCTATCATACTATCATGCACAAGAGTGACAAACAGGGATGTCATCAACCACACTGCGATCGTAAAGCAGAGGTATTTGAATTCAATGAATCAATGTACAGGAGAGGTCTAGAAAAAATATGTCTTTTATAGGACTATTGGCTTAGTAGACTAGCCTTAATAGGATTCTCGAGGTTGAGGTCGATTAGATAGCGTCTATAGAATTAAACAGGTTTGACAGCCCCACCCCAGGCTAGATGACATTTAAATGTTCACTTACTGTACCTGTATCCGTATAAAACAGTGACCTCAGCCTAACAGCTTCTACCACACTCAGCAGCATTGAAATCTCTATGCATGACTTGCTACTTACAGACATGAATGTAAGGCAGAGATATTAATTGAAAACCTTATATCGGAATCTCTTTTTATAGCACACCATGAAACGTATAGAAGCAATTATCCCGCATGAGAAGACAACGGAGTTAAATGAAGCATTGAAAGAAGCCGGGGTAGGAGGTTGTACTATTCTGGAAGCGAAAGGCCGAGGAAAGGGTGAAAAAGCAGTAGTTGAATCTGGAAGAGGAACCGCTCGGTTTGTATCAGAATTCTCAGTGAGATCAAATTTTGTCATAATTGTTGGTGACTCAGAAGTCGACAAAGTAGTTACAACGATTTTAGGTACAGTCAGTACTGGTTCGACAGGTGATGGCAAGATCTTTATCTCTCCAGTGAATGATGCTATCGATATAGGTACAAGGAAAAAAGGAGAAACTGCGGTTGTATAGTACCTAAGGATTGAATGTCAGTTGCAAATTTAGTTGACATCTTGGTTTAAGTTGAATCTTGCATTAACTTACGAGGAAACCAGAGAAGTATGCTAATCCCCAATTATAGCCGGAGAATATGTTAGAGTGGAACGTCAAATTACAAAGTGATCGCCTGATGAAGGAAGCTTAATGTTGAGAAGAAAAATAAACTGCTAATCACTGGATCTTGAATCTGATTTTCTTCTAATATGTTTCTAAGTTTATTATTTAAACATGCAAAAATACTATATCAATTCGGTTTTAAGAATCCAACCAAATTTTATTATAATTTTACTAGGAGTAAAACGGGCCCGGAGGGCTTCGATCCCTCGCCCTGCGGTTCCGAAGACCGCCACGATGTCCTGACTACGCTACGAGCCCGACAATGTTTGATTAAATGGTAGTCTTAAATCTATTCTTCTGGAAAACAGTGCAAAGACTAATCAGTCTTTTGTAAAAAACTGAGGTCGAAGTCAATTATACAGGATGAAATCTTCAGATCATCTATCCATAACCTTCTAGTCCTACCGACCGAGGTTGTAAATACAATAATGAACTTGGGTACTATTATATGCATTTGTTCTAAAAGGTTGGTGATGATAGTGCAGCAATATCCCGTAGAAATAAAAGGAGTATCTCTTACAAATATTCTTACCATGCCAACTCATTGACATCATGGATTCTCTTTTCTAAATGGTGCATATTACATTTGAGATAACGTCGGATTAGTTCCGTGATTATTATACATAACCATTTATCTCTCATCTATTCCTTTCATCTACTACCTAATTGAAAGTCTCAGAAAGAACAAGTGGTGTAGAATATGCAATTCGTGATATCATACTACATGCCAAAAGTTATGAGGAATCCGGAAAGGAAATAATATACCTTAATATCGGAGATCCCGTTAGGTTTGATTTCAAAACTCCAGATCACATCAAAAGAGCACTAATAGATGCTGTAAATAATGAAGAAAATTACTATGCTGAATCAGAAGGCCTTCCAGAACTCAAAAGGGCAGTTGTTGAAAAAGAAAATGAAAAGGGGTTAGCAGTAGTAGAAGACGATGTCATTATCTCTAATGGTGTTTCTGAGGGGCTAGATATGGTAATGGCATCAGTCATAGATCCCAATAGTGAAGTGCTTATGCCAGGACCATATTATCCTCCCTACGCATCTTATGTCAAGTTCTATGGAGGAAGACCTATCGAATTTGAGTTGCATCAAAATGGGGGGATTGATGTTGAAGACATAGTCTCAAAAATTACACCGAAGTCGAGGGCAATATGTATTATCAATCCGAATAATCCTACTGGCGAAGTCTTTGACAGGAAGAATTTGCAGAAGGTAATTGATCTAGCGGCCGAATATGATCTTTACTTAATATGCGATGAAATTTATGATAAAATAATATTCGACGAACAATTTGTGGGTATTGGGAGAGTCTCAAAAGATGCTCCAGTAATTTTATTGAATGGCTTTTCGAAGTCTTACCTAATGACTGGATGGCGTTGTGGTTATATTTGCTTGAACAGTGATTCAAAACGCCTTGATTCATTACGAACAAATATCCCCAAATTGGCTAGAGTTAGGATAGCATCTAACCTGCCTGTTCAGGTTGCAGCGGTGCAGGCTTTGCGTGGGCCGCAAGATCATATAAACGTCATGGTCGAGAAGCTCAAACGAAGGCGAGATTATATAGTCAAACGCTTAAACTCTATTAATGGAATAAGTTGCATTAGTCCTCGTGGTGCATTTTATGTATTTCCAGAGATCGATTTAGGACATGATTGGAAAAATGACAAGGAATTTGTCTTGGACTTTTTTGATAATACCGGAGTTCTTACAGTCAATGGGTCAGGCTTCGGTAGTAAATATGGGTCCAGTCATTTTAGAGCAGTTTATTTACCTTCTGAAGATATTCTTGAAAAAGCGATGAATAAATTGGAATTATTTATGAAATCAACGGTCTAGAGAATTTGATGCCATAATGTGTCTTCCTAAAATTATATACCTCCTGGCCGATTGGTCGGATATACGTGCTGGCTTAAAATCGCCAGATTTTAAAAGAGATACGCTAGAAAAGATTGATTGTCAGGCAATAGCAAAAGGTTCTAATCAACTTAGCTCAATATGTCTGGATGATATCTCTGTTATACTAAGCCCCTATCAAAAATAGTATCTCAACAAATCATCTAGGATTATATCTCAATAACTTCTCCTGTTTCGGGCGCCCTTGCATCAAAACCGTATTTTTCATTAATTTCTTCTGCAAATCGTATACAGGAGCTACCATCCCCGTGCACTGTCAATACTTTGGGCGTGCCTTCAATACGATCGAGGATCTCAAATAGTTCGGTTCTGCTATTGTGAGCAGAAAATTCAAACCGTTTTACGTCTGCTAGGCATCTTTTTTCCTTACCATTAAACATAGTCACTCTTTTTTCCAGTAGTATTCTACCAGGTGTATTGTTTGCCTGGTAGGACACCAGCGCGATCCCGTTCCGTTCATCCTTTGCTATTTCCTGTAGGTAAAAAATTGCTGATCCTCCTACTAGCATACCTGCTGGAGATATGATAACACAAGGCTCTTTCACGACTTTTTTTCTTCTATTCCAGCCTCTCACCCATTCCGCTTCACCTATTGCCTGCTTGAACATATCAGGATTCCTTAGGAATGACGGATGTCTCAGCATAATTTCGTTAGCTTTGAGGGCCATTCCATCCATAACAATCTTATGATTAAAGTTATAGTTTTTTAAGACGATTGAAATCTCCTGAGCACGTTCAACAGAGAAAGCAGGGATAAACAATGTCCCCCCTCTTTCAATTACTTCGTTTGCAAATTCCACCAGATCCCTTTCGGATTGTTCTCGAGGAGTCTGTTCTGATTGCGAATATGTACTCTCTATAATTAATAGATCAATTTTTCCTATATCTAAATCGGCAGGTCTAAGCAGGTTTGTGCCTCTCGTGTTGATATCACCTGTATAAAAAATACGCTTAGCGTCAGATTCGGCTAGGATGGTTGCTCCTCCAAGTATATGGCCAGATTCATGCAGAGTTATCTTGAGATCGCTGTTTATAGAAGTTGGTTCACGATATTGTAAAACTTTGGAATGGTCCATCATAGTCATTATATCAATGTACTCAAAAGGTAGATAGAATCCGGATATTTTTATCATATCTTCCAAAAGTAGTCTCGATAGTTCGAAAGTGGGAAGAGTCCCAATAGCCTGCAGACTAGTATCTTTTGATAAGAATAAAGATGGCACAAATCCAGAATGATCCAAATGGGCGTGTGAAACTACGACTGCATCTATGTCCCTAGGCCTGACATGTACAGGAAAATTTGGTTCTCTCTTTAAAAGAACGCCATAGTCTAAGAGAACATTTGTATTATTAGTAGTAATGAGAAACGCAGAGCGGCCCACTTCTTTTGCTGCTCCTAGTACAGATACTTTCATTATTTTGCACTACTGAGGTTCTGTAGATTATGCCATACCCTGGCGATACGGATAATAGAGATTAGAGAACAAGTGTATGCTTAGGGAAGGCAAATTAGCTATTGTCAAAATAAATCTCCCAGAGGCAGTCTCCACAAGAAGTAGGACCGCCCGTTCTCTCTAGATATCTAAACCCGCATTCGTCTAGCACGTCCTCAAAGTCATATCGGTTGCTCAACGATTTACATTCTTCGTTAATACTTCGTTTTAGTGCCTTCACTATAACCTCAGACTTTTTCTCGTTGCTGCAATATATATACCATAGATTATGGGCTCTTCGCATACTTGAAAGCTTGAGATGCGTCTCCAACGGAATCTTCGTATAATAACGATTCATTATTTCAAAATTGACGTCGTCCCACGATGGAGTACGCCAGTACGCAATCCTTTTGTAGCCATGACCATCATATTCTGCGGCAAGACTGAGTCCTTGATCTAATGTTGTAATTACGATCTCAGACCTAAGCTTGACAACATCTCTAAAATCCACCCCAGGATCCATCCAGCCAACAAAAATGATGTCGAAGTCTTGTTCGATACTCCACTGTGCGTCTGCAATCTTAATGAAATCAGGCTTTTTAATCCCGCACTCATAAAAAATTTCTGAATTTTTTTCTATCCCAATTGCTTTTGGAATATACTGTCTTATCCTCTTTAAGAAGTCTCCGTAACCACATCCCACGTCTAAATATGATGGATCGTTTGAAATCGAATGTGCTATTGAAACTACACGCAAGACATCAATTTTTCTATATGAAAAATAAGTCCCGCACAGAAAGGGAAAACTATAGCGTTCGTGATGCCCTGATATTGAATGCATTCTATAATGCTTTAGGGAATTTATTGCTTCCTTTAATGCGTGACAGCTATACGACATTATACATATATTCTCCAAACATCCTAAGAACCATATTAATCTACAGCAGTCAGATGTTATTTATTATGAAGCATACCATTTGAAAGATGTCTTATAGCCGCATTACTCACTATACGATAGTACTTCCTCTGTTGCAATACACTTTGCAAATGCCGCAGGATGTATACCTGTCTAGCTCACCAGATCTGCTCCAATTGTGGGACAATCGATGTTTGGCGATTTGGAACACCTTCGCCTTCTGGTTTAATTCCAATTAGTATGCTAATAAACCGGATAGAATTTAATAGGCACAATTTCTTGCCGTTCCTATAGATGGATATTCAGGAGCGCATAGATTTGATTACGAGGTCTCCAACTGAGGAGGTCGTTAGAACGGAAGAACTTGAAGATTTATTTGAGGTCACTTCCTCTCCCAGACATTATATTGGACTGGAAATTTCTGGTAAACTGCATCTTGGAAGTTTAGTATTAACTGGTTTCAAGATTAATGATTTTATTAAAGCTAAAGCTAAGGCGATGGTGTTTCTTGCCGACTGGCACAGCTACATAAATAATAAGCTTGGCGGAAATTGGGAAAAAATTGAGATAACTGGGAAATACTATGCTGACGCATTTAATTTTTTTTGTCCAGGTGTTCAGATCGTAACAGGCAGTGAGCTTTACTCGAAATGCGGAGTCGATTATTGTCTAGACCTCATTAGATTCAGCAAACACTTGACTTTGGCACGGGCAACTCGATCGCTAACAATCATGGGAAGGACCGAGAAAGATGCCCTCGATCTATCTCAGTTACTGTATCCCCCTATGCAGTCAGCTGATATCAAGGCCCTTGATATAGATATAGTTCATGCTGGGATGGATCAAAGGAAAATCCATATGCTTGTAAGGGAAGTCTTCCCTAAACTTAATTGGAAAGTACCAGTCATGGTACACCATCATCTGTTACCAGGTCTATCCGAGCCAGCCATTCTTGGACAAACTAATTCATTAGAGGAAAGATATATTTACAGTAAAATGAGCAAGAGCAATCCATCTAGCGGGATCGCAATTCACGATGATGAAAAGACAATTCATGAGAAAATTCGTAAGGCATATTGTCCCATTGACACTAGTGAAGCCAATCCGGTTCTCGAATTGGTTAATTATGTAATCTTCCATGAATTTTCGCACTTTACTATCGAACGTTCATCAAAACATGGTGGAAATATCACTTATTATAACCAGAACGATGTTACAAAAGACTTTCTGATGAAAAAAATTCATCCTATGGATTTGAAGAACGCAGTAGCTGTGCACATTAATAGAATAGTCGAGCCTATAAGAAAACATTTTGAAGGCAGGGAACCTGAATTTAGCTAGTGAATAAGTAAAATTTTGCCTATTCTAGATAGAAACTTGTTAGTATGAACAATATCAGAAATTTAATACCTTTCTCTGTATTTTTAGATGTCGTTGGTGCCATAGTCGTTTGTTATAGATTGATTTAAGACTTATAGAGTGGTGTGCCATCACAAGGAGATCGCGCCTAATAGATATATGTCAAATAGTACATGTCAAGCTCTTGCAAACTTCTCATGAAGTAGATCAAATCTTCAACGTCTCCGCGATTTCACTATTTTTTTTACGTACCTAGAAAGCAGTTTTATTATTGAAAGATTGAGGTACGGACATGGAATTTGTATATGAAAGAATGTTTCATACCTTTCAGCTAGGAAAGTATACATTATAAATCATGATATATATTTATTTAATAATGAAAGAGCTAATGAATCTAGGTGTTAGGAAATCACTTTAGAACGTCAAGTAGTAAAACAAGTAGAATTAGATAGAAAAAGATGGTTAGTACGATATCTATTATTGGGTTCAGTTGCGATTGTGCTTGCACTTAAAGTGTACTTGTTGTTATTTGTGATGGATTTTACATTAGGTATCTATAGTTTCTTTTCGAGCTTTGTTCTCTTTAATATCTTGCTTTTTGCCTATACTAGATATAAAGATCCATACATCTATGCTGCGAATATTCCTATAAATTCCTCGAATTTGGATAGTCTTCCGCTTTTTTCAATTGTAGTTCCGGTTAAAAATGAGGAGGAGAACATTAGAAACTGTGTACAATCTTGCATTAACCAATCATATCCAAAGAAGGAAATTATCATAGTCAATGATGGTAGCACGGATCGAACTGCGGAGGTACTTGACGACATGAGACGGGAAGAGAAAGCGAAAAATCATGATAACCAACAATTGCGCATTCTTCACTTATCAAGGAGTGTTGGAAAGAAAAAGGCTATAGAATTCGCCAGTCAAATATCCAAAGGTGAGATTTATGCTTTTATGGATAGCGATTGTGACATGGCGTATGACGCAGTAGAAAAGGCCGCGAAGATCTTTATTTCTGATAAACAACTCGGGGCACTGACCTCACATGGCAGGGTCAGGGGCGCGCACTCTGGTAACATATTGGAAAAATTTCAGGACGTATATATTGACGGCTCATGCAGAGCGATAAAAGCAGAAGAAAGCTCATTTTCTTCAGTTACCTGCTGCTCAGGGTCCCTCAGCTTCTATAAGAGAGAAGCCGTTCAACATTTTATCCATGAATGGGCGCATGACACATTTCTCGGAATGGATTTTAAATTCTGTACTGACCGACGTATGACGGCATATGTCCTTGGGACAAGGCCTAGAATGCATGAGAACAATACTGATGGAACATTAGCTACGAGAACGACTGATGACGTGGATCATGGACGAAGTGCTCAGGCCGATATTCCGATTCTAGCTGTAGGAAACGACGAAATAGAGTTATTGGAAAAGACTACAGACCCAGATCGGGATTATGATAAACGTTCTTCTCCTCCACGTTGGAACGTCAAGTATAGCTATAGTATAAAGGTAAACGTAGGAGTACCAAACAGAGTCTCAGATCTCATAAAACAGCAAATTAGATGGAAAAAGAGTTTTATTCGAAGCCTGTCCTCTACCGGAGGAATGTACTGGAGTCGTCCATTTTATGTTGCTATGCTTTATTATATACAGACAGCTATGAAATTTATTCGCCCCTACATAGTGCTACATGCATTACTAGTTCTGCCCTTCGAAGGAGATTTTAGATCTACGATTTTATGGGTAATGGGTATAATGTATACCGGCATGATTTATGCTGTAGATTTCAGGCTACGTAACCCGGGCGATAGGCTTTGGTTATATCGGCCAGTATTCACTTTTCTCACTACTTTCGTCTACACATGGTTGCTTCCAGTAGCTGCTATGACCCTAAGAAATAAATCATGGCGATAGATAAACTACACGTTCGCTATATTCTAGACTTCATATGTAAAAATCCTAAGTAAGGTGGGATAACGAAATATGGCAATTGGACTTGGGAATTAATGTGGCTTACTCGTCAACTGAATAACATATTTCTACAAGAGCCTGATATAATTAGAATCTAGTCTTGGGGGGACAATCTAAATACTTATAATCCATATTGATCTGTATTTCTGTGATGTTATGCAAATCTGGCCTGATAAAGCTAACACTGGGGTTTTTTGTAGCATCTATATTGTCATTCCTTTTGGTCTCTCATCCACCGACAGCGTTTGGACAGAATGCTGCACTTGTGAAGCCTACGACTGGTGGTAGTCTGAAGGTTAAGATCGAGCCTACTCCAATAACCCTCAAGGTAAACACGCCAACAAAATTTAAAATAACATTCTCCAAATCAGCAGGAAATGTTCAGCCACATATTGATTATGATTTCCTTATTACAAAGAACGGCAAAGGTGTTTTCTCAGCATCTTCTTCAACGGGTCAAACGGGGGTCCCGCTACATACTGCTGAGGGTATTGTAACTATACCTTATGTATTTCATTCATCAGGTAATTACCTATTAACAGTAAAGGTGTTTGGTATACTTTTTAATCCTATTAGACCGGAATCTGCGGATTTTCCGATCAAGGTAACCTAGTATACCAACGGCCTCGGGTCGAGTACGCGATCACTGAAATAGGAGCCAGCATTCTGCATTAACCAATCCTGTCTCGAAATCGAAAATGATACAATGAGGATATGAAGAGAAAAGAAGATGAAGACGGGAAATGGATATTTTGATCAAACATTATTACATATTAGACAAGAATTGTCTTTGTTGTTGTTCTGCGGATGAAAAGAAGGAATTCCAGGCTTTCATAACATTATTATTGTACTCTGTGACAGTATCGATTGTCCTATTGCAGACCTTTAAGTTCTCTCTAAGGGTATCGAGACTATTAATCAGGAGTTGATTGTTAACATCAACTGCCCTGATCGTGCCATTAGTAATCTGATTAGACTGATTTACCAATTGCTCCGCGTAGGGACCAGGGGATTGGATTGACCAATTGTTTCCTAGAAGCTGTTTTTGAGCGGCTACTGCAGTTTGAATAATATTTTTTGCGGTCTGGATATAATCAAGCTGAAGGTTAGAGATAGACTGATAATATTGAGGTTGAGCCTTCGCCATTTCGTCTACTGTTCTCAGTAAATTTTCCTTGACAGAATCGTAAATATTCAGACCTTTAGAGGTAACTGTATTTTCATCTGTGTGTGTATAATCTACCATAGAACTATTTAGCTGTAGTTGTATATAAATATTGGTAATCAATACCATTGTTTACCGAATAAAACCGTAAGATTATCGATAGTACATCCTCTAAATTGCATATTTTTAAGGACATTACTTTACGAGAATATCTATATGTGGTAACACTGGGAGTGAATATACAAGAATCTTTGATCAGAGACAGGAAGTTTGTCTAAACGACTGGGTTTGATTAACTTAAGATACAATTCTAGCTTCTTTTCATTCGAGACTCCTCTTTTATAGTCCGTATAAACTCTTCCAATTTCTTTAGACTTTCAGGATGCAGGTGATGCTCAATTCCCTCCGCATCCCGATTGGCTATATCAACAGTTACACCGATCATTTTGAAGAATTCTGCAAGAAGGCCATGTCGTTCTCTAATGCTCTCTGCAACTTTTATACCCTCGTTAGTTAGACTTATGCCTCTATATTTTTCATATTTTAGGTGCCCACTCTCCCCTAGCCTTTGTACCATTTTTGTAACGCTTGGAGAGCTTACGTTAAGGTATTTGGATATTTCAATAGTTGTTGCATATCCTTTTTGCTGAATTAGCTCAAATATTACTTCTAGATAATCTTCCATTCTATCTGTTCTATCTTCTTTTTTTGAGTTATTAGCGTCACGTATTGATTCTAATCTTGTTCCTTTAGTCGTAGGCTCCATTCATATCCCAGTGATACATCATACAATAGGTGCATTCCTAATTATGCTTTTACTAAGCCGTGTTAAACGATAATTATACAATGATTTTGCTCGACCCGCTCCATTTGTAATTTATATGCTAATTTTTAATTCTATAACACCGATATCAGGAGTGGATCCACTGCTTCTTATTCTCACAGATAGTTCACGCCATTTAGCACAGGGAGAAGTTCATATAATCAATATAACGCTCGATATTTGTACCAGTACTAAGATATGATTTGGGAAAAGTGATAATTAACTAATCTGCTGATGTGAATTATTAGAGTAGGGCCCACACTAGAGGCTTTGTATACCGACTACATTTTATAAGCTTGAGATTAAAGGAAATATACCAAATCTGGAGGTTAATTATTTAGTAACGCTTTCTGGCCTAGAACAATAAACCTCATTCAACTATGCTTTGCCAGAGATGATATGGTTGTCGGTTAGTTCCCGTAACTATCTTGTTTAATATGACCTATGAAGGATTCGAGATCTGCTGTTGCAAGGCAACATACTTTATCTCCTGCGCCGTAGTAAACAAACAACCGTCCGTCCAACACACATCCACCGGTGGGAAATACGACATTGTTAACATCTCCGTATAATTCATACGATTCCCTTGGCTGCAATATCGGTCTCCTAGTCCTAGCAAGTATCTTGTTTGGTCTATCCAAATCCAGAAGCGCGGCACCGGCTCTATAAACTTTATCATTACTTACTCCATGATAGATAACTAACCAACCATATCTCGTTTTGATCGGTGGTGGCCCTGCTCCGACCTTTAATTCCTCCCAGTCTGATCTAGGACTTATAAGGAGAGTGTATTTGCTACGGGCCATCAAAGAGTTCCCTTCCCCAAGCCATATACTAGGTCTATCTACTCCATAATCCTTTCCAACCCATCGACTCGGCCTATGTAACGAAAAATACTTATTTGTTCCTTTTCCACTTATTGAATGTGCATCAAATTTATGTGGGAAGAAAACAACATCTTTGTCGTCATCGGTTTGTTTTGTTATGGTACCTAATCTGGTAAAAACACGATAATCACTCGTCGTAGCTAATGCTGTTAAAGTCTCTGGTCCTTCACGTACATACTTGGAAGGAACTACATAAACAAGGTAATCCCTCTGACCAATCTTTACTAAACGAGGATCTTCTATACCGAACCTCTCGTATTGGACATTAGGAGAAATAGCAACCTCATTACGTCTAACAAACGTATAGCCATCAGTGCTGGAAGCATATCCTACTCTTGAAATATAATCTTCATATTCGCCAATAGCACGATACAACATATGAATTCTAATCCCGTCGTATAATACTCCACAGTTAAATACTGCCTTGGATTCCCACCAGTTATTATTATCAGGACTCAAAATCGGATTTTTGCTATACCTCTTCAGGACCATCTCGTTCGCAGACAAGACAAATCCATAAGTAAATCCCTGGTTTTATTAACCTACGCACTTTAGATGGTATAGAAGTATAAGACTCTTCAAAACCATTCTCCAAGGTAATATCTACCCTAAACAAAAAAGTGTCCTGAAATTGAGCTGAAGTTACATCTAATGAACTGAAGTGATTTAGGATTGCCTTACTTATGTCATTGACATTGCTAGTGCTATTGTATAATAGTGATACCATCTAACAGCTGCAATGTATCTACAGTTATTCGACAATTTGCATCGATTCATGCCCAGGTGCTAAAAACAATATCTTTAGTTGATTGATCTACTGTATATATGCTCTGAAAAATCTGTTGTGAACGACGACAAAATGGTGGGGTAATGTGGTTATCGTTGCCATTCATTGCCGATTCAACTTAATTTAATCATCCGAGTCTCATCGACCTTTATGATGATGGTGGTGTCCGTCTGCATAAGCCAAGTGTTCAGTCACAATTGGAGCCGTTGCCATCAATGCTATCGCGGCTATCAAAGTAATAGTTGCCATAAGTGCTATTTTCCTATCATTATTTTTATTCATATTTGTGCTGGTTACTATTTTTATTTACAGTCTTATAAACAAAGTATACAAATGCTAGCAAACGATACCGTCTCACTCACATCTTCAGGATCATCTAGCAAATCTGGCTATGTTCCATTCATGGGTAATGCTATCGAGCTAATTAATACTGGAAGTGGCAAAAATAAAAACTTTACCGCGAAGTACTCTAAATGTTGTAGGCACACAAGGAAAAATGGTCAACAATCTCTAAAGCCTTGTCTCAGCAGCTACTTTACACCATCTAACATAACCAACTCAGGTAAGTAGTTAATTTACACGAAACTTGGCTACCCATATCGAGAACGTCCTGATAACCGAATTGTGCTAGAGTAAAGCCGCAATTTAATGACATTTTTTGTTTGATTTAAAAGTATAGAAGACTATTTTGACCCTTGCTAAGACTTACCATAGTTACTGGCTATTATTTGTGCCTCAAGTCTTTTTTACAAAAGTTCGAATGAGTGTGATAGGTTCAATTTTAAGAATTTATAATAGAGATGAGTTTCTACCGGCCAGAATATTATGCTAGAGGTGTTTCATTAGAAAAAATTTCACATCTGGCCAATTCACACTTTTCCGTTTCCATTAAGTTTATTGAGAGTCTGTTAACTGCATTTTCGATAGAATAGCCAAATTTATTAGATTGTTCGCAATAAATCCCCTTTCTAACAACGGGAATCATAGGCCTATTCTACATATTACTTATATTATCAATAGGAAAGTTTTTGACGTATCATCTTATTACCAATAAGATCATTTTTCGCAGTAGGCCCATCTAACTTATAGTATAAACATTAACAGTTCATATCATATCAGACTGCTGACCGGCTCATTTATCAAATCTATGGTAGTACTTTCTATATAGCTATTTTTCTAATGAAAATACTAACTAACCAAACAGTTAGTTGGTAGTCTGTTACTTACTATATCATTTATATGTAATTACTTTATTATATTAGATATGGTGATGTTAGCGTAGATATAGACTCGTATGGTAAAATTCCTCCGAACAACCAAAAAATAAAGGCTTCTGTTATAACAACATGCCCAGGATGTAAGAACGAGAGTATAATCACCGATTCTGAATCTGGAGAGATCATTTGCAGTAATTGTGGTCGCGTAATCTCTGATAAATTACAAGATATTGATTCCGAATGGCAAAGATACTTTATCGATGAGTCTAAGATAGGGACCAGGATTGGAAGTCGTAGTTCGCTTGCCCGTCACGATATGGGATTGTCTACAGTTATTGGCAGATCTGGCAGAGATGCCAGCGGTAACAAACTTGACGCAGTTATGCAGACCAAGATGAATAGGTTAGCTACGTGGGATTTAAGATCCCAGTTACATACGCCAAAAGATCGAAGTCTCAGACAAGCATTTTTTAAATTAGATGTTCTAAAAGATAAACTCGGACTCTCAGACAGTATCGTCGAGAAAGCGGCATATATCTATAGGAAGGCTCAGTCAAAGAAAATTACTCGTGGTAGGACCATCTCAGGGGTCCTAGCAGCCGCAATCTATATTTCATGTAGAGAAATGGGAATCCATAGGACACTGAATGATATCGCTGCAGCATGCAGTGTAAAGCGTAAGGAGCTGTCAAAAGATTTCAGGATCCTTTGTACCCGACTTGATCTCAGAATACCTCAACCTGATCCCATGAAGTGCATAGCAAAAGTTGCAAATAAAGTCAAACTCAGCGAGAAAACGAAACGACAAGCCTCGCTGATCATGAGCAACGTCACGAAGGAAGAAATATCTGCTGGAAAAGATCCTATGGGTCTAGCTGCATCTGTGCTGTATCTATCTGGAATTAAAAATGGAGAAATTGTTACCCAATCAAATATAGCTGCTGCAGCCGGGGTTACTGAAGTAACCGTCAGAAATAGAACAAAGGAATTAAGAGATAAGCTTATGCTTAATTAATTCCGGTAATTTCTGCCTTTGACATAGGTAGCGTTGCCTGGCAATTAGGCCCAATTTCTCTAATCTTTTCTATGGTAAGTCCACATGGTATCGAAGTGCCCAAAGTAAATTATCAGAGATTGAGACTCTAGAATACATGATATTGCCATTCTGAGCAGCTCTTAGATATAAGATTACCATAACACATGATTTTTCTAACATGAAATTTGGTTATACTATTTAAATCGAAATAGCAAGTACCGATACTGATAAAATCTCATGATGTAAGAGCAAATCGCTTTGAACACTAATTTCTCTTCTGTTTCCTCGGGCCGAATATCAATTCAACTTCCCGCTTCCCGCCGTGATTAATGATGAATATTCCTTTGGCAATATTAAAGATCTGGAAAATTCCGTGTTTTGGCATTCTGGACATCCGCCTCTCTAGGGCGTAGGTTCTAGAGGGTTGCAGACCAATGGCATAAATCATACACGATGAATATCGTCTCTCTTTGCCTTGGATTTTCCTTTGGAATGAAATTCCATTCCATGATGCAGTCACAACGAGATTCATATCATCAGCAGCTCCCGTTTTGATAACCGAAATTAATACCTAGATGAACGCCGTCATTATTACGTGTCATTCGAATACGAAAATTCTGCTAAGGTATCAGCTGAGAAGATAAGTGTCATGATCAGATCTGTCACATACGGCTAAATATGGTAGACCGAAATAATAAATATTCGACACACAAGCCTAGTGATTCTTGATGCCTTCAATAGAATGGTAGTAATATAGTGTCATCCGCTAAACTGTCCTAACAACTATTTTTTTCTACAACATAGGCATATAATCTGGGTCAAGTTTTGTAAGCGTTGCATTGAATGAGTACTAGCGCATTATACTGAAAATGTCACTCAAACCTTGACGTGGCTACGACTAAATTTCAATGTACATTACAAAGTGTATTGATAACCCTTTGGGTTGTGGAAATATTATTTTCATAACGTTTATTGCATGTAACTAGCTATGATAGATTCTCGAGTCCTTTCCTAAATCTCAATTGTCTCCTTAATTTTCTCCTGTTTTACAATAGCGGTACTCCATGATTTTTCCTCTAGCTTTCCCCATTCAGTCCTAGAACGTTTCTATTATTCAAGTACAATTTATTTTATTTCGTTCGGAGTACCTGCCCCGCACAGATCATAATTCAAATCTCACAAGCGATAAGTTCCGATTCATTTACCTAGCCTTAATGATTAGTTGTTATTGCTTGCGAGCAGACAAATAGAGGATCTCGAGTCTTGACTAGTTATTTCAATGTTCGATAGCAATAGTACATCCCCGAAAATTGTTTGGACATACTTGTGCCGACAAGAATACTCGGAACTGCCTGCTTCCTAGTTTGACATATATAATTGGAATATTTGCAGAACTCACTAGACACTATCTTGACATACAGCCAGATTGTAATAGTAACATTACTAGTTTTCCGATTGGGAAGCTTGAAACAAATTCCAAGAAATGTAGCATATATTGTACCAATTCATATACAGTACTTGTACTAAATTGGCAAAATTGGTTATAGTTACGGGGGCATCGAGTGGTATTGGTAAAAAGACCGTTATGAGGTTACTTGAATCGGGATATCAAGTTATTGGACTAGCTAGGCGATTTGATAAACTAGCTGCTGAGCAATTACAACCATCACATAAGATACAGTCT
>Ga0207665_10000305_pt1 | contig 34002 bp, 36 predicted proteins | sample LARL112metaG_FD_184351 | JGI IMG/M metagenome (GOLD analysis project Ga0207665, IMG submission 184351) | Corn, switchgrass and miscanthus rhizosphere microbial communities from Kellogg Biological Station, Michigan, USA - LAR L11-2 metaG... | ecosystem: Host-associated > Plants > Roots >... | reverse complement strand
TACTAAAATGTTCTTACAATCTTCCAAGTCGATAAGAAGTAAGATATTGGCGTCAGCAATAGAAGTAGATGAAGATTATAGAAGGTATAGACAAACTAGGAGTATAGTTGTGAATACGGAATCCCCACTCTCGCACAGAGAGGATAAACCAGACGGCTATAAAGTAATTTAAAGCCCGTCATATCACTCAGCAGGTAGGACAGCTATGAATACAAAGGAATCTATACTCATATTTGGTGCACATCCTGATGATATAGAGATAGGGATGGGTGGAACTGTAGCAAAGCTATCTAAAAGTGATGATTATGATGTTCATCTTGTGATAGCTACGCTGCCGAATTTTGTTAAATCAGATACTAAAGAGGGACGACAATCAGAGGCATTTATGTCCGCGAAAGTAATGGGTTGCAGCAGCCCAGAGCTTCTTGACTTATCTCCAGAGGAACTGGTTTTTAATAGGAGATTTGTCGGAATTGTAGACAAGATCATTAAGGAAAAAAAACCCGACGCAGTATTCACACAGTGGATCGGGGACTCCCATCAGGACCATCAAGCTCTAACCAGAGCCGTGATAGCGGCCTGCCGCGATTTGAATAATATCTTTATGTATGAAACCACTATCCCGGGCGGTATTACCGAATGCGCATTTCGACCACAACTCTATATAGATATTGCTAAAACGATAGAGACAAAGAAGGAGGCTTTGAATTGCTTCGATTCACAAAAAATCCGATGTGGACAGTACTGGATAGACGCCATTATAGGTAGATGCCGATACAGAGGATATCAGCTAAATACTGAATATGCTGAAGCATTTGAGGTAGTGAGGGTGTCAAAATGGTGATAGCTATGCGAAGATCCTGTCGGTTTTGGTCTTAAAAGTAATGAGGCAGGAGCGAGTTACTCGCCTTTACTATTCCTTCATCGGCGGTCTGTTTATATGTTGCGTACTCGACATAGACTTCATGCCAGTACCTCATACATAATAATCTCTTGTATTTTGTCTCACTAAACTCTTCATTCATAAATATATTCCTGAGCACAATATCCGGTTCGTTTATGCCTGCTACTGCACGCATTGGACATGTCGCAGAAAATCTTGGATTGATCTCAAAAACCTTTATTTCATTTCCCACGCGCATAGCCTGAATATTGACTGCCCCGCGTACCCCTAACTTCAAGGCGATTTTCTCTGCAGGTTGTCGAACCTCGTTAAAGCTATCAATAATGGCCTTGTATGTCTGGCCATGCTTAATTGTTTTTTTGATGGAAATAGATGACATTACTTTAGTACCTTTCTTATCAATGGTTACTCCGGTGGTATATTCAGTATCGTTCCCTCCCAAGTATTCTTGAACCATGGGTTTCCAACCAGCTTCTTCAATCTTAGAAATATTATATTCCAATTCATTCTCATCCTTTGCTACTGCAAAATACAACGAGCCATACCCCTCCCTTGGCTTCACTACTAATGGGAAACCATAGCGTGTTATGAGAGTGGACCTGTCCTCTGGCAAACAGGATTCAGCCCTCGAAAAATTATTAGTTGTTAAGAACTCAAATGTCTTCCATTTATCTCTCGCAAGTTCCAACACCTTCAAAGGGTTGGAAATAATTTTTGCGTTAGTTTCAGCTTCTATTCTTGTCTGGAAACGACCTAGAACTAATAACTCTTCATCTGATCCTACAAAAATGGCATTTATATCGTTCTTCCTAACTATTGAAATAATCTTATCAACATAGTCTGGCGAGGAGGACCGTGGAATCAAGAATCCGGTACCGTTGCACCTGTACAAACCCGCTGCCTCAGCATTAATGTCTGTTGCATTTATCACATAGAAAATTGCATCGTCTTTTGAAGATAAGTTTGCCCAGTTCAGGCATTTAATTATGCCTTCCCCTATGATACCTCCTGACGCAGTAACAAGTACATTAAGTTGAATTCGGCGACTCATTATGTATTGGTATCTTTTACTACAACGTAATTCGACATCTGAGACTATCTAACTAGGCAAATTGGTGCTGCAAAATCGTCATTGGTAATGAGGCTCTGTTTCCATTGGGCCTCAACTTCACGTAGACCAAAGTTTACAGCATAATCGATAATGCATGGTTTTAGGGCAACTGCTGCTCTTGCTTTAGCAGCAATCTTGATTAAGCTACGAACTTTTCGCTGAGATTCCTTCAAAGTAAACAGTTCATCGAGGAGTTTTTTCACTGATTGTCCGGATTTGATTTTCATATTACGTTCATCGATTAATGGCATTATTTGTTGAGCAAATTCAGTGTCCATAGATTTCAGTCTTTCGAGGTAGGATTTCAATTCAATTTCGCTGCTTACTTTCATATTAGTCAATGCTTCGGATTGCCCGATTCCGCTGTATATATCTGCAGAGGGCCAAACAGTCGTCAATGGCATGTTAACTGCCATGCGCTCAAATACTAAACTGCCCACTAACATATATCCAAGGCTGCCTCCTGTCCCGGAAGCATAACATCCTATGCCAAGATCTCTGGCTAATAGTAATAAAATGGGAATAGCTCTAGGAGATATGGAATGTAATGACTCGCGAGACAAGTCAATGTTATTCCGAGAGCCGATTTGTATTCGAAGATCATTCTTGCATGCTATGCATTTGCCAACTAGATACAATTGCTCCAGCTTATTTTCAATTATCTTTGCTGAACCCTTGCTCCCACACCCGCAGTGGATCCAAACCGGTGCATTTAGGTAAGAGCTAGAACTAACACCGGTGTTAATTCCCCGACTATTGAATATTGCTTCACTCTCACTTAAAGCTAGGGCGTACTTTTTGTAGTTGGAAATCAAGAACTTGAACCCATCTTCGAACACTTCTGGTATATCAGATAACCTGACGAATAATGTATCGTATCCCCAAATTGTATTTACTAAACGAGATATAATAAATGAATTAAAATCAGCATAAGATTTACATCTTGAGTACGATTCTGCAACTTGATCCCACATCTCATCTAAATTTTTCAATAGCTGAGATTTTTCTGCCTTGCCCGGGAACAACGAGGAATTTGAGTTTCGTATCCAAGATGTCACTTGCTTTCGCCAATAGTCTATTAAAGAACTTCTTGGTGCTTGCATGTTACACATTAAGCGCCATCTATCGTGAGTCTTAATTGGGAATCTAAGCTCAAGTATGCCATTAGAATGATGTAGGCTTGGTAGCTGAGCATGCCGAATCCAAAACTCATCCATAAAATCATGGTCGACTATGAGAAATAGATTCACAAATTTCCTACTACTGTCTCTGCATTCGGCTATGGATTTCAAGCATTGCAAAAGGATAATTTTCTTATACACTCCAGCAAATGCAAAAAGGTTTGGCTGATGAATCGAGACTAGTATTTCGGTTGAGGGGTTCTTTAGCGAAGCAATGCTCTCCTTGATATTAGGTGCAGTAGTGCCAGCCTGGTTATGAAAATTTTCTATATGCTTTCCCATTCTTGCTCTATTTACTCCAACCATCTCACTCAGGACGGGGGATCGGCCACTTCGTGTAAGTAATTTCTCGGCTGCCTCAGATAGGCTCTCAGGAAAGGAAGAGATATAATTTGAAATCAGTTGATTTCCAACGGTATCAAATTTCGAAAATAGAGATCTAACGCTATGTCGTTGTCCTATTTCCGATGTAGCCATGTATTTATTTACTAACATAAGAAATCCCAACCATTATATAAATTTCCGTTCAAAGGTATGCAATATATCAACTAGATACACGTGAATTCTGAAACGCAAGCAATTTAAGAAATTTTAATCTATTTCATAGTAGAGAATAAACTAAGATAATCACTTCTTAGCAAGATATAATAATACAGTAGAAGAATCTTATATTAAAACCATCAATAAAATGCATCTATACCGTTAAAAAATACATTTAATACAGCTTGATAAATGTACTATTCTATAGATCCCTCGGCAGCAGCTATTAGGTGATTTATATTCTCGAAGCATCCTATGGACTCAAGCTTATGTGCGTCACTTCCCAGATGAAATTTTACCCCCATGCGTTTGAAGGAGGCTATCCAATCTAATGGCGGTCTACGATATTTGGAGTTTAATTCGACGACTTTCTGATTTCTTACTATTTCCTCTGCTATTGAATCTATTTCAAAAGCGCTCATCTTGAAGTCCGGCTCCGGAGCCAGATGGCCAATAACATCCACGGTAGGATCCTGTATGGCTAATTTGAGGGCGTCAATCCAATATTCCTTGTTTCCAAAAATAGTGTGAAAACTCGCAATCAAAAAGTGTTCGCTTCGATATTCCTGTGGACAATCAATGCTGCCATTTGAGAGGATTTTTGCCTCAAATCCAGATATAATTTCTATAGACGAATTTCTAGCACACATTTGTATTTCGCCTAAATATTTTGGGATCCACTCAGATGTTCTCCTGACATGCTCGGTAAAGGCGATTTTCCTTAGACCTATATTTTCTGCAAAGTCAATTACGTTTTTTATTGTTAGATCTGAATCGGAATGATCATTGTACGTCGAATGGATATGATGATCTGCTGACTTATCCATGGATTAACTATCAGAATACACATCCACTTGGTCGGTCTTAAATGTAGCAGCAAATTTCTATTTATATAAATATTTAATACATTGTTAAATGTAGAGTACATCTTGGTAATGTCCGTTGGCTAGACCGGAAATATCTGTTGTACTTATTCCAGGCGCGGCCGCACCAGCGGGCATAAATGCAATAAAGTCATTGAGGATGGGTGGCTATAAAGGCAAGATTGTAGCGACGGATTCAAGCTATCTTTCCGCTGGTTTTTTCATGTCTGATTTCAATGAGGTAATTCCTGAGGCTGATGATCAATCATTTCTTAAGAGGCTATTAGAAATAATCAAAGGACATAAGGTTCAGGTTCTTATGCCTACTTCTGGATACGACATTTATCCATACAGCGAACATCGGAAGCTGCTTCTAGAAATGGGAGTTCATGCTATAGTCAGTGACAGAAAGAGCCTTGAAATTTGCCGTGACAAAATGCAAACCTATCAATATTTGCGTCATGATTTTACTCTGCCAGCTACCACTGATAATGCTAATCATATTAACCAATTTCCTGTTATCGCAAAGCCAAGGTTCGGCAAGGGCAGCCGAGGTATAATGAGAATAGATGATGAATCTGAATTAAAATATGTTTCATCAAAAATGGATGATTTGATATATCAAGAGTTCCTTCCAGGAACAGAGTACACCATCGATGTGCTGTGCGATTTAAATGAAAAACCGTTGACAGCAGTGCCCAGAATTAGAATTCAAACTAAGGCGGGGATTTCTACAAAGGGGAAAATAGTAAGAGATGCCAAACTTGAAGAGATTTGTATGAATATTGCCAGTCGTATAAGGATAAGGGGACCATGTTGTATTCAAATGAAGGAAGCTTCAGACGGAAGCCTGAAGTTGGTCGAAGTCAATCCTAGAATGGGTGGAGGCACAATTTTCACAACTTTAGCAGGGGTAAATTTTCCGTCACTTTTACTCGATCTTTTAGAAAACAAGAAAATCGTAATACCCAAAATTGAGGAAGTTACTATTCTGAGGTATTTTGAAGAGATCGTGATAAGGAATGAAGAACAGAGAGATATTGAGACCAGCCTTATTCCAAAACAAAACTATTTAGCCTAGTACTGGGGCTTTCGGCCAGGCACTGCTTGAAGATAGAAATGATTTAGTTGCTTGCTAAGCCTGATCAAAACACTCAAAATTTCAGAGTTTATATATCAGAGTTAACCGAGGATAGAGAACAAAACCCTATTCTAACCTCATCAATAACTAATTATATGGAGTTTATGAAAATCAATTGCTTCCGGACATCAATAACATCCTTACAGTTCTAAATATGCTTATCCACATATTCCATGTGAGCCTCCCAGTGTTGGTATTTTGTCTGCTAGGGTGGTATGACGCTACAAAAGTATTATTCTTGTTAATCGAATACGTTTTTCCATGCCTAAACACAGCTGGTTCCAACTGGCAGACCCTATGATATGTATTAAAAGCAATCAGTCCTAGCGTAAGGACAATCCGGACCGATTTCAGAACTCGTAATTCCTTCAAGAGGTATTTTGAACAGTTTTCTATTTCGGAACGCAGTGGTGTGTTATCAGGGGGTGCACATCTTATGACTGATGTGATGTAAACGCTGCTTAATACGAGTTAAACGTTGCTTAATACGAGTCAATCGTCTTATGGTCACTAGTTTGTCTATTTGCGAATTTCAACTCATATATTGCCTTTATCAGCCAATCTCCAGAGCTATCACCCGTAAACTTTCGTCCAGTTCTGTTGCCTCAGTGAGCGGCGGGTGCTAGACCAATTATTAATACCTCGGCTCTTGGGTCTCCGAAGCTTGGCACAGGTCTTGACCAATATTGCTCGCTCACAAAATGTTTGGTTTTTATTCTTCCAATATTAGTCGAATAGCTTAAAAGACGGGGGCACAGAGTGCAATCAACTATCTGTTTTTTCAAGGCAGATAAGAAGATGTCGTCTCGACGTTGCAAAATATTCAGACTAACTACGATCAAAAGCACATTTAGAATTTTCTTTAGATCTTGAATCTATGCTGATAAAATCCAGATTTAGATCCTCTACACCCCATTCCGAACACTCGAAAATAGGTTAGATGATTTGCAATCGCCACATGGCAGTTTGCGTCTGACTGTTACTTCTTATGATCAACACTAAGCAAGAAGTCGTGTCGGAGCTCTCGACAGTTGCAAGAATATGTTATTTATTCTTCCTAATTGAAGCCTTTGTATAAGAGGAAAAAGGTATAACCCTGTGCTGCCGTTGGACGAGTCGGTAGGGTGGCTTTCATTGATGATCGCTCTAACGCTTCTTGCATACAGGATCAACGCGATCGATGTTTACGGCGCCCTTGCCGCAGTGCCAATAGGATTCATTGCCTTGTTTTTCGGAGGTGTCTCGTGGTTTTTGGCATTGCTTTCATTCTTTCTGATTGCATCATACTTTACTAAGCATAAATATAAACAAAAGGAATCCGCGGGCTATTCGGAAAAAAACAGAGGCGCTAGGGGCTGGGCGAGTGTCTTGGCTAACGGAGGTTTACCTGCTCTATTTGCAATTATATACTACATTTCAGGTAATAATAATCTGTATTTGTTCTGCTATGCGGGTTCACTAGCATTTGCCTTGGCCGACACAGTTGCAACTGAGGTTGGGTTACTAAGTGAATCCACTCCGAGATCTATTTTGACTGGCAGGACTATTCTAAGAGGACACTCTGGAGGGGCGACACTAAGAGGCGAGATTGCAGCAACTGTGGGCTCCATGATCATTGGGACTGTTTGTGGCTCCCTTTTTTCCAGCAATATTGGCCAATTTTTAATAATCTTCGTTGCATGCGTAACATCAGGCATCTTGTCTACGAATGCAGATAGCGCTTTAGGGGAAACCTTGCAATGCAAATACCGATGCACAATATGCAGTAAATATTCAGAAACCAAGATCATCCACTGTAATGCTGTTACAATTCGAGACAGAGGTTTTCGACTTATTGATAATAATATGGTAAATATTCTAAGCTCATTTATAGGAGCGACGTTGTGTTCATTTTTTATATTGGCGTTTAACAGTTTATTATAAATGCTTCTTACGGCTTTCTGACATCTGGTCATTTACTTGAATATTGTTATGATTTGCGACATACTGCTAGTGGTTGGTACTAGGCGCCGACTAAGAGAGCAGTAATACTTTTTAGTTAAACATTGCTATCCATCTAGTAATTCGTGAAGACTTTCAGAGTCGCTGTTGTGCAGATGAAATCGTCAGAGTCGAAGGCTGAGAATCTCAGCGTTGCCATTGAATATATCCGTCGTGCGGCAGACAATAAGGCTAGCGCCATTTGCTTCCCAGAATTTCTAATGAGCTACTCGCCGGTAGAGCAAGATGTGAAATCCTTGGCTAATACCGCCGAAAAAGTGAACAAAGGGAAATTCATTACCGCACTGCGACGAGCAGCCAGAGTCAGCAATATTCCCGTGATTGCAACTGTTTATGAGAAAGCCGATAATGTTGTCGAACAACGGGTTTACGATACTGCGGTAATGATTGATTCGAAGGGAAAAATCTCCTCGGTCTATAGAAAGCTTCATCTGTACGACGCCCTGGGATTCAAAGAGTCGGCCAAATTCATAGCAGGCGATAAAATCAATAAACCAGTAAGGTTTGGATCTGCCAGGGCAGGAATCATGATTTGCTACGACATCAGATTTCCTGAAATATCGAGGATACTTGCAGGAAATGGTGCTGATGTGCTTATTGTCCCTTCCGCTTGGGTTCATGGAATATTAAAAGAGGAACATTGGCAGACGATGCTTAAAGCTAGGGCCATTGAGAACGGATCCTTCGTAATCGCACCCGATCAAGTTGGGAATATCTATACGGGAAGAAGTATGATTATAGATCCCTTTGGTGTAGTTCTTTTGGATATGGGAATAATGGAGGGTATGGAAATCATTGAAATTGACACGTCTAGGATTAGTGAGGTAAGGAAATCGCTACCACTACTTGAAAACCGTCGCACTGACGTATACAGTAATAATCTGGAAATTTTTTCTAAGAACTGCAATGTAGAAAAAAAATTTTCAAATGCTCGTTAAGATTTCATCTGAAAGTCAAACGGCAGCATAGACGCAGTTTTTCAATCAAAAATATCGCTAGGGCTTTCTGATGCCCCCTAATTGAGATTTAGACAACCGCAATTGGTGACCACGATCGATAGTTCCTGGTACGCATTTGTATTATCATATGATATTAGTCATAAAAATATGTCCAATCTTTCATTACAATTTCTTCTGAAGGATGTTCTCGGGACCGATACCTCGGATATTCGGATATTTATGCCCACCAGAGGCTATAGCAAATTGGACACCATAAAACGCAATTTTGTGCCGGCCAATGCTGTATCTGTACATTTTTATACTCAAAAATGTAAATTGCGAATATGACTAATAAGGTCTGTGTTCTAGGGGCAGGTAGCACCAGATATGGTAAGCTTAACGAGAGTATTATAGAACTGGCTTTGAATGCGTCCAGAGAAGCTATACTATCAGCGGGTATCAGCCCAAAGGATATTGGAGCTGGATACATATCTAATGTTTTTGGGGCTGCTGACAAGCAAGTTCATATCGCACCAGTAATCATGAGCAATCTGGGAATCCCCTATGTTCCTGGCCTTACTATAGAGTCAGCCTGTGGCTCCGGTTCCGTGATGCTCAGAGAGGCCTTTGCAAATGTTTATGCGGGATTTTATGATTGTGTTTTGGCGGTAGGCGTAGAAAAAATCACGCATACTGGAACCACGCAAAGTACCACACTCTTCTCGTACTGTTCTGATTTCTTTTACGAAGGTGGTAATGGTGCTTCTTTTCCAGGTCTTTTCGCTTCTATTGCCAGGGCCTATCTTTCTACCCATAAAGCTACTGAAGAGGATCTAGCCTATGTTGCAGTGAAAAACCACGACAATGGAATACTTAATCCAAAAGCACATGTGAGACGAAAGATAACAATAGATGACGTATTGAATTCTCCAGTTGTAGCATCCCCCTTGAAGCTTTATGACTGCTGTCCATTCTCGGATGGAGCATCAGCACTTATACTTTGTAGTGAAAAATTTGCCAAGTCCATAGGTAGGCCATATGTTGAAATTATTGGCTCTGGAAGAGGTGCTTCCCCCGCCGCTGTACAAGGCAGAGCAGACATTACGACCATACCAAGTACAGTCAATGCAGCAAAACAGGCATATAACATGGCAGGCGTTACTCCAAGTGATATTGACTTCGCTGAAGTACATGATTGTTTTACAATTGCGGAAATCATTGACACTGAAGACCTGGGATTCTTTGAGAAGGGTAAAGCTGCGTCTCGGATAAGGGAAGGTGATACAAAATTGACTGGCAGAATTCCTATAAATCCGTCCGGGGGGTTAAAGGCAAAGGGTCACCCAATAGGTGCTACGGGTATTGGACAAGCAGTAGAGGTATTCGAACAGTTCACAGGTAAGGCAGGGCAGAGAACTATAAAGGATGCCGAGATAGCCCTAACTCATAATTTTGGGGCTACTGGTGCTAGTGCTGCGGTCCATATTTTTAAGAAGGTTAAATAATAGATATGCCTCCTACGAAGCAGGAACAAGAGGATGGACCCAGTGTTCGGGATAAATTTATTAAATCAGCGACCAAAGGAAAGATACTTACTAATCAATGCACAAATTGTGGTCAATACATGCTCGAAACCGTATACTTTTGTGATAAATGCGGCAAAAATTCCTTCAAATCTGTCGAACTTGATGGAATCGGCACGGTAGTTACCTATACAATACTCGCGGTTGCACCAGAGGGTTTTGAAGATGCAGGATCGTATGCCTGGGTAGTGTTCAAGTTGATCGATAAACCCATTAGAGCATCTGGCTTTTTGAGTAATGTTGCAACTTCAGGCGATCTACCCTTAGGCTCAAAAGTCATGGTTATAGGTTACGACGAGAAACACGGTCTACTCCTGAAGAAATCAGACCAAGCTGAGTGATTGGTCAGTTAAAGGATAGCCAGATCAGCTTATTATACCTGGAGTCGACCACATATAAAACTGCTGCAGATTAATTGGCATGGCAATGTCGTTATTCTCAGCCTAGGTCTAACAGGAATGAAAGAATATTAGGCTGGACTAAATGCCAACAGACCAAAGTCATGCGTTCAAGCCATCATCCCAGCTTTTCGAACTTTGCAATCCATCTTCCTGATTTAGTTTCCAGTATGATATTACCAATAAAGGTACCATTGCTATAGACTTTCGCAAATTCTTGATTAATACCAAAAAAAGCCTGGACAATATTACCTTTCTTGTGATATCCAGCCTCGATAACCTTCGCACCGACCTTACTACTGACGCGAACGACGACCTGTCGAGCAAAGGACCAATCACCTTTCCAGGAAATCATCTCAAATTCTCCGAAATTTTTTGTTGTAAGATGACTGCCGCTGAGTGTAGCTTCAAATTTCTTATTGTGTTTCTTTGAATACGAGTTCATCCAGTCTACACATCTCTCAGACTTTGACTTTTCAACTGCAAAATTATTGGCCCCAGCCAATTTACGATACTCTATATCCACTCAGTATGTATATTATTTTCCACTGATAATAACCAGCCTCGAATAACTTCGTTTCTTAATCACATTATCTTAGCTGATGTATTTTCATCTGGAAATAATTAATATAATGAAGGCATCGGATCATGGTTCCATACATACCTGGTCACAAGGTAGCGTGGTATTATGGTATTATGTACACCAAAAAACTCCCAAGAATAATTCCAGCTACAATTATACAGGTCACTATTACTCCCTTTTTTGTAGTCCTGCGTTTTGTGTTATTTACCTCGTTACTATACCCTTCTTCCAATAGTGCATTAAGTATAGTATAATCTCATATATATTTCACATCCCATATTGCGAAAACGGAATCTGTGCCTTTTCCTGTTTGGGGAAGCTAGTGCGCTATTATATTTAACGATCATATCTTTTTAATATAATACGGAGGGCAATAGTCTAACTATTAATCCACTCTAGTCAATAAGTTCCCTGACCAATAACCTATTTATAGTCGCACTAGAACTTGAGTTTCTTAAGATAACGTGCTGGTAAACAGGCGGATCAAATTAGAGCCAAATCCAAGAATAGTACTCAAAGATATATATTGTGTCGACTAAATAATGGTAAATATGACATTGCGAAACGAAATTCAAGGAGCGGTGTTTTTGATGCATAAATCATATCTAAATGCATACATGAGAGAGTGCCCATTTTAGCAAATGGAGAGAGAACTCAACAATACATCCAAACTTCAGTGTCTTTACCACAGGTACAAAGACATAATATTTTTTAATAAGAACATTATATTAGCTGGTTTAGCGTCATTAATAGTAGGTAGTATAATAACTCAAGTTTATGCCCTTCATTATGGATATACCAACAATTTTACGAATTCTGTTTTGTCATTAGCAACCGAGTATTCTGTTTTCTTCCCACTGTTTGCAATCCTCTATTACCGTGATAATAAATTCCGGTATCTGGATCCAGTTACCGGGAAAAGAAACGTCGATAGAATTAAGAGCGATGTAAAGAAATTAGTAGCAACTTTTTCGGTATCCGAATTGATATACTCATCTTCAAAGGTCTTGATAGGGTTTCAGATGCTTCAAATGGCATTGTTGGCTCCGTACCAGGCAGCCGTGGCTAGCACGATGATGTCATGGATACTGTCAGCGGCTTCAATTAATGTAATGATCAAGGCCCTTAAGCTTTTCAGAAAGTAGTCCTGTCAAAGTAATCGTGTCAGATTATGAAGGTAATCTCTTGTCCTTTTGTTAGTATTGAGCGCGAATCACATAGACTATGATATGCAATTGATGGTGATAAAACCGTAAATTCAATGTAACACATTGCGACAAGGATAATAATAAGCAAGGTGAACGCGCCCTTGGCTGAAAGATCGTCATTAGGCAATACTAACTCGTAACGCCCAATTTATTATACGAGATTGTTATTTATAATAATGAGTTATTATGCTTGTTTTTAAGTAAGTTCTGTCTGAATTTACTTACACATAATCATGTCCTTATTATGTAAATGCAAAACAGGAAAGGAGCACTTACACAAAATTCTCGACAGATACTTGGAATTTTGTCACTTAGATAGGAGATTGACCGATGTTTCTAAATTTCTGTATAACTATGAAAGACGTACCGTGACCGTGCAATTGGATAATTCTAAAACCCTAGAATTCGATATTGGTGATTTCATAGAATGGGACAGCCTTAGATACAAAGATGACACGTGCTATGATGCAGCGTATATACACCCAATTCTGGTCTGAATGCAACAAAATGAACGTCTTTGATTCCTTGGCTTTCATAAACAATATAAAGAATACGATTTCGCTTACAAGTGAGGTCATGTCATGACCCACTCAGCTCCTAAAATGTTTGATATGTTCCTTAGCAAAAGCTAAGAATCTCGACTTGTTACTTAGTATCCTTCGGGAAGAACTGCTCTCCAGTTGCCATCGTTACCTCTGTAATCCATTCGCACTGGATATCCACTTTGTCGTGATGCTTGACTACGGCATCTCTGTCAGGCGCATCGAGAAGGCAGAAACATACGCTGGCTTCCTTATTGTAAAATAGATTAATGTGTTTAACACCATATTCGTCTGCCGGATCGTGCATCAATTCTCTTAGATGATTCTCCTTAAACGGCACTTTATGGACATCAAGAAAGACTGGCATATTACATTTCAAACACCATAGTTCATTATATAGCTTGACTTGTTTTTACCTCCTTTAAAAAAATAATAAAGAAAGTGAATTTATAATATACTAATACTACATGCCTTTATTATGCAGACGATCGAGATAATATCCCATAGCATCTATGAGTAAGAATTCAACCTCTCAGAATGCTGGCTTTGTCATCCATCGAGAGGATTTTCTAAAATTTATATCTGTCACTGCTTCAAATGCTTCCCAATATTTTGATTGTTGCTTCGTACCAATGCATCCTCATTTGCTGGCCGAGCCCTCGGTTCTTAATGATCTGTCCGGATTACTGACAGATGTTACAAAACAGCTCCTAAAAAAGGGAATAAGCTGTAGGTTCATAACAGAAGTCACTATTGAATCCCTAGGTTATTGGAAGAAATTCATTGTTAAAAGTCAAATACGTCACGTTGACTATTTGGGAGCGAGTTTCGCATTATCCGATCGTGAACAATATTGGGGCTTTGCAATTGAAACAGGAGATGCGATGGAAAATAAGTATAATAATAATATCCGTTGTAATCCGGCAGCCGCACTCACGGAATCCCAATTGTTACTTTACAGCAATAATAAATCGTTTATAGATATGCAACAATTCCTTTTTGATAATTTATGGAATAATGCAATTCCAATAAAACAAAGGATTGTTCATCTTGAGAGGGAGCAAATATCAAGTATCGCTAATCAATCAATAGAACCCGAGCGAATATTTGCAGATTGTATGAGATATCTAAGATCAGCAGTCTACGAGATTCTTGTCATATTACCTAACACTGAGGCCGCTCGATTCATCGGAGATAGGGGAATATTAGATCTACTTAAAACTGCGCTGCAAAATGGTGTGGATGTAAAAATTCTCACACACATCGAAGCAGGAAAGGTTGAATCGGATTATGAAGTCTTACGAATTACACTCAGAGAAAAGCTCCTAGAGAAGAACATGAATTATCTTTATAGAGGATTGGATTCTCAGGACATGACTGTCGTAATTGACCAAGCAGTATCTTTTTCTCTCGAAATAGGAAACAAGTTAGACTCTAAAAACCACATGCCCACGATCATCGGTGCAAGTTGTTCAAATGATGACTCAATTCTGTCGTTTAACACGTCTATGTTTGAAAGCCTGTGGATTCAATCCGAATTCGAAAAACAAAACAAGATCAAACAAGTTTATTTTCAGATGTTTAAAGGACTCAAACTTAAGAATGAAAAGTATAATAGGAAGTGGTCCTCAAGCCAAAATCCAGAAACCGACGACAAGCAGTAGCATATATCAGTCAGTCATCAATTGCAATTTAGAGTCCGAAACAGGGTATTAGCATTAGTTTGGGAGGGAATACTTAAATTAACTTTTCTTATGCTTGTAATGGTTTGACGTATGAGGTTATTATACTAAATGGAAATTGACCATTGTTTATTTCCAGAAAATATTCTCTACGATCCAGATAACTTTGTATGGGCCAAAATAGAAAGTGATAGATTGGTTAGAGTTGGAATCAATTCAGTGTTATCCTCGTTAGCTGGTAAGCTTAGTAAAGTAAACCCGAAGGGAATTAATCTGAATGTTGTTAGAGGGCGGAGCTTGTGTACTATAGAAAGCGGCAGGTATTTTGGCGTGGTGAGGTCCCCAGTGACAGGCAGCATACTAGAAATTAATGAAGCAGTGATAGCTAATCCAAGACTCGTAAACGACTATCCGTACAGCCTTGGATGGATTTCACTTATCAAGAGCGAAAATTTGGACCTAGATAACATACATCTTAAGTCGATTGCAAATTGTCGTGATATCATAAAAGCTCAAATATCGAAATTACATATACGATGCTTTGTAGCATTTCCAGACCACGAGATGTTTGAATTAGGAGTCGAGTGTTCGTCTACTCTTGCTAAATTAGATGAGTTAATGAAGAATGTCGAGATCGGTGACGTGATTCACATAGTCTCGGATGACGTTACTGCCGATCTAGAGATGATGAGGTGGTCTGAACAACGGTCCCAGCCTCTGCTCGAGATAAGACAAGAGAATAACCTATTTCATATTCTGGTAAGAAAGTCCTCGTAAGTACTGTTCTTACCACAATCCCAATCAGATATTGTTTCCCAGTCGACTTAGTATGTAATTACGAACTTCAACATACCATGCAATTCCTCTTCTACAAACGACGAGCTTTTTGCAGAGATACACTCGCATGGAGTGATATGAGGATACATGAGAAATGCACTAGGCCGGGTTGGCCCCATGTAGATTCGAGCGACTCTCATTCCTATTATGCAAACTTGGCGGTGTAGGGATAGGTAAAATAGTGCTAGAAGGATTAACCGCGATGAGTGTAGCACTTAGTCCAATTACAATAACAATCACTAATATAATTAGAACTAGCTTCTTATTCATTGATTTAGGGTTGGTCTTGTTAGTAAAAATAAATGCTTCGGGCATTCGTTTCAGAGATGCAAAAATACTGAACCTCCCAATTTAGCATCATTGGAGGTAAAAGTTTTAGTCAAAGCAATCAGCAGTTCGGTCATTTTTATTTCATGAGATGCAAAATATAAGATTATGATTAGCAATGCATAAGCATTCCATGTACATTTTCGCCTCCGAATCTCAATAGGAGCAAATGTTTTTCACATATGAATAAAATATAGGTGTCATCTATCAGGACTTAAAACATCTCATGTAGGGCACTTCTAACAGCTAAGGCTAGACGTGCTTCATCAATGTATTTATGTCCTCAGTTCGGAGCATGTCAAATATTATGAGCGTCAACCCCGGAGAACATTCAGTTAAAAGGAAGTGGGAGCTTTGGCATAAGAGCATTTTCATCAAAGCCCTTCTTTACCTCATTGATGATTTTATTGGATAGATCATCGACTTTGTTACTAATATTTTCTGCATCATTTTGTGGTGCTGACGCTCTAAATGTTCCACTTATCGTTTTATATTGATATCCAGGTGCTGAAATTGTTGAATAGATGTTATAAGTGGTTTCAAGTTTTCCTTCATCTCTCATTTTCCATGTTTTCGATACTTTGCCGTCAGGACCTGTTATTCCGACAAATTGTCTTTCGACAATAGATGATGATGATGGTTGAATATCGGTTGTTACCTTTGCTCCAGCTACTTTAGCATTAGTTGCACCATCCGTGACAACAACTTTGACGGTTTGCTTTTGTCCAGTAGTAATAGGATTCTTTCCGACCTCTAATGAAACAGCCAATGTGTGTATGTTAGTATCTGGTTTTAATGAACTGTTTGTGTTTGATTCTGCTGCGATGTTGGTAGGTTGAATGGGCTTGTATACGGATGTAGTTAAGCGTAAGGGACTTGGTTTGCTCGAATTGACTTTCGATGTTAAACTGCTGTCTGAATGATTCAGATTATTACTGGCAGGTAATCTAGTTACAAATTTTGGCGTGGACTGCGCAGTTTTCGCTGGAACTCCTGTTACGTTAATGCTATACCATTTAGATACCCCGGGGTTAGTGACACGAGGCTGGTCAGTATTTACACAGGTCATCTTAGATGTAATTTTATTTATCCCTTGCTTAATTGAACTATACGTAGAATTGTTAAGTACATATCTCCATGACGAATAATCTTCCCCTCCTGAACTGCTTTTTCCGGTAGGTGTTGTTTTTTGGTATGGCTTCAAGTCATTCAATAATAAGGAGATTTGACAATTGGTGCTGGAGTTATCTGAGGACGTACCCGTGACAGTGAGATTAGTACCTGTCGGAATATGCTGGCCCTTAACAGGTGAAACTATTTTGAGGGCCATTCCATGTGACAGAGGAATCTTTGATGTAGGAAGATTAGGATGCGGATCCAAAGTGGCAGCCACTAATTCCTTTATTGGAGCGGCTATAACGCTATTGACGAAATAATTGATTAAGAGAAGTCCACTAAATGTTAACGCGACTAAAATCAAAGATAGGTAGGACGTCATCAAGATGTTCCATTCTATTACTCGATACCATTATATTTAGAATCCAAAGACAAGTTATATTCACAAAAGATAGAAGTTTCATACAAAGATTCATACCGTGTCATTCTTAGTAGAAATTTAAGCTATAATATCACACTTCAAATATCCTTTGGTAAAAGTCAAACAATTGGTACGTTGTTACTTATTACTAATTCTCAAGTATTGCGTTGAAGTTAATCCTAATAGAATTGCCAGTTATGATTTTCTTGTGTTTTTCCGAGTTCCATTGTACGGCAGTGGGTCAACGAGCCTACTCAGCAATGCCTGTTCGCTGCACTTTTGATCTAGACTTATCCAATTCGCTAACGTTTTTATTTTAATCCTTCGCTGAGTTGGTTATTGACGATTCTCTAAATAAGATAGCAACTGATGTGAAAATATGTCGACTTTGCGGGCTCTTTCGCGCTAGAACTAATGCTGTACCAGGCGAAGGCTCATCACTTCTTAAGGCAGTACTTATAGGCGAGGCGCCTGGAAAAAGCGAAGATCAACAGGGTAGACCTTTCGTCGGCAAAGCCGGAAAAATTTTGGATTATATCTTACAAGACACCGGGATAAATAGATCCCAGATCTTTATTACCAATGTAGTAAAGTGCAGGCCTCCTGGAAACAGATTGCCAACTGTGGATGAAGTCTCTGCATGCAAAAGATACTTGGACAGGGAATTCGCTTATTTAAAGCCTAAGATAATTGGATTGTTAGGCAGAACAGCATATTCTACTTTCATTGGTGGAAAAAGTTTTAGTTCCGACCGCGGTCGAATTTTAAAAAAAAATGGGTTAACGTACTTAATTACTTTTCATCCTGCCGCAGCGATATATAATAGGAGTCTAATAGAGACTCTGAAAAGTGACTTTACCAGAATATCAAGCGAAATAGGATTGTGATGAAATTCAATTTGGCTGCTATCTGCATGGTTAGTATAAGGTACGATATTATTTACCAACTATCTAAACAGTATGCTGCGACCATTTACAATTATCCAGTATCACTTTCAGCCTAGCTAGACCAAAGCCTTAAATCAATAATAACAATGCGCCCGAAATATTAATCCACGTTGCTGCCTAGGCAAGTTGAGAGTATTGTTGGAAAGCTTTTAACGTGGATGAAATCTTTTATTTTGGCTACACTATGTCGTCAAATCCCGAACTTGGACTTGCTAGCATGTATAGAGTAATCAAGAAATCCGGCGCCGAGAGGGTGAGCGATGAAGCCGCCGATGAATTAAGGAAGATCCTAGAAGAAATTGCCCAACGTATTGCAACTCAAGCACTTGATCTTTCGCTTCATGCGGGACGTAAGACTATAAAATCTGATGATATTAGACTGGCTGCCAAGAACGTTCTAAAGCTCTAGAGGATAGGTCAGTCTTATGATGTTTATCTTACTTCAAATTCGCAGCCTATTTTTTGTATCTAATATCATACCACGCTGGGCTCCTTGCGCTTTTTATGCTGCTCAGACGCGCTCCCTAATGATATCGGAAAATTGCCCTTGATTTACCAACGACCGTGCTAGAATTTGTGGTCCGCCTGGTGTGTCAGACTTACTTTTTTTGAATTTCCTTATGTAACAGCTAATAATACGGTGTTTCTTAATCAAATAGTATTTGAAAGAATATCAAGCATTTGATGCACATATTCACCTTACAGATAGTGAATATTCTGGATATCTCCAATATTTGCTAAATACCCTAAGAAGTTTAAAGATCAACTCATGCTCAGTTACCGTAAATCTTGAATCATCCATCCGTAGCCTCAACCTTTTCAGTGAAGACACCAAGGATATTGTAACACAATTTCTGGGAATCCATCCAGAATTTGCTGACGAGGAGCTCAACGGATTTGAAAATCTTTTGAAACAGAATCTGTCGGTCGTAGACGGCATCGGTGAGGTAGGTATTGACACGTCATACGAATTGAGAAATGGCGCCTCATATAACAGACAGAAATTTGTTTTTCATACAATGTTGTGCCTTGCTGAAAAATATAATAAACCAGTATCTATTCATAGTCGTAATTCAGTTGACGACGTACTAGATATAGTGGGGACACACAAACTAAGGGGTACGTTACTTCACTGGTTTTCAGGTAGCGCCGAACAACTAAAACGAGCAATGGATATGGGACTCTACGTTTCGTATGGTCCATCTTTAGTGTACTCAAAAGTGATCAAGGAATCGTTTCTGAAAGCCGATCGAGAGCTGATTCTGGTAGAAACGGATGGACCGGTCAGGTACCACAGGTGCTTTAATAATCTCGTATCAATGTCATCTTCGTTCCTAATAAGCGTAATACACTCTGCTGCTTACCTGCTCAAAATTCCGTTTCATCAAATGATAGAACAGCTCCACTGTAGCTCGGAGCGTTTCCTGGGTAGGAGTTTATGATCTGAACTCCAAATCAAGAATTCTATCAAGAACGCGTAAAAATCTCATCCAATGTAACAGCAAATGGTTTTGTGCCGGTCAATTTAAATCTGGTCGAGTTTCCTTTGCTCCCAATCTTTTGTATGTAACCAAGTTTTCTAAATATATCTAATGCAATTTTCCCCCTCTGCCTATTATTGCCACAGGCGATTCTGTCCTTATCTTGGAGATTCTGTAGTATAAAACTGCCATCTTTTGCTTCGACAGATACCTTTACGGTTGCCATCCATAACCTAGAGATATATGAATCAGGATCATTTAGCGAGCCCATCATGATAGTCTTAGCATTTCCCATAGGCTTGGCTAGAAGTTGAACCGCAAAATTGAGATTGTCTGTCTTTTTGACATAGAATCGGTATATATTTTGGCCTCTGAAATTACGTTCGTTTTCTAAATTGTCGAACCAATAGAGGTACCCATCTGGTTCTGCCATGTAAGGTTGAATTATTTCAGGTTCTTGTTCAGTAACCGAATTAATTATTCGTTGCGCTTGGTCTAATTTGTCAAAATTAACAACAAATCTTCGTTCTTGGTTGGATTCAAGAGACATGATTATTCCTTTGTCCATCAAGGAACGAATCGCATATTCTAGGTTCATACCATAATGTCGTCCAGCCTCTAGATGGATTTGATTTTCAGACAATACGTTGTGTATGCCATTTCCGATTAGCTGCCTCAAAGTCCATTTGCACCATTCTTCAACAGACTTCAACTATCGAATAATGAATGCTCATCGACGAATATTTAAATCTGCAGCAGATATCCGATTTGCATCATCAATTGCGCCAATTTTGGCGCATGTTTTTATAATCCTGTTGATTATACCTAAGCAAATGAGCGAGAAAGATCCTATCGAGGAATCAGATTTCATAAAGAATAGGCCTCTGGAAAAAGTCTTCCGAAATTGTAATGCAAGAGTTTTAGACTTTTTCGTTCTAAATCGGGGGCTTGATTACTCAGCATTAGAGATAAGTAACATCACTCATGTCCCGCTCAGAAGTATTCAAAGATCTTTACCTCACTTGGTGAAATGCAAACTCATCAAAGAGGGTAATAAAGTAGGAAATTCAAGAATGTATCTGCTCGATGAAAGCTCAGAATTGGCTCGCCTCTTGACAAATTATGTCGATACATCGTTAAATGCGGAGATCAGAAATGCAAGGAAATCCGAGTCGACTAGTTATTCCAGAGGCACGATTTCTCTAAAAAGCGCATAGGTCAATTCTTCTCAAAAACGTCAATCTATTGGGTAAAACTGTAATATTCGGGCTAGTTTTTAGCAGAAATAATAAAGATAAAATACCCTGTAGTAACAAATCTTTTAATAATATGAACAGGGTTAGGCGTATCTCAAGTGATTTAATACAGCGATATCCGGAAAAATTTACCACTGACTTTAGCGAAAATAAAAAAATAGTCCAAGAACTTGCGACGATTAGATCAAAGGTGTTAAGAAACAAAATTGCAGGATATATAACATCTTATCTTCACAGGATTTCTGAGAAGGAAGTACCAATATCTGAAGATGAAGAAGATCTTCAACTTGCTGAGCGAAGGGAATAATTTATTTCGTATTGATATCAATAAGCCTGATGGGAGGTGCTAGAAAGGCGCTAGGCAGAGCAGAAATATCTATTGATAGGAGTGAGGCATCAGTCAATGATATTCTAGCATTCCTAAAGACGAATGCAACTGAGAAAAGCATCCTTGACAGTGGCAATCTCCTGATTGTAGTTAATGGAAAGGATACATCTGTGCTTGAAGGATATGACACTGTCGTGAGAACCGGAGATAGTATTAAAATAGTCACTATTGTGCACGGTGGACTGCATTAGCGGCGCTATTTTTGAATTGTCAACAGACAAATGTTCTAATAGAACGAGAAAGATTTCTGGAAAATTTGTCTCGATAATCTTAATCCAATTGCCCGAAGCACAGAACGTTAAAAATATGCTGACCGATCTCAGACGTGGACTAAGTCCAAAAGTTTTGTTTCAAATAATCAACCCAAATGTAGTCTATAATCTTGAGCATTTGTTGCGCACACTGATTATTACATTTGAGTCAAAGAAGCGAGATTGCATTTTTGTACGAAATGAGACTATAGACTTATTGTTGAGGCTATCTTACAGCCGGCAGGTCTCGGACGCTATTCGATTTGCTGGATCTCCGGAAACTGGCACAGTTTGCTTGCTTCTATACTCTGGAGAAAGGAATGATCTTGAAATAGCGAAAAGAAGCATATCTAAACAATTTCAGACTGGAGACGACAATGATTTAGAACCAAGTTGGACAAAAAGAGCTAAAATTTCTACCAAGCTAGGCATTGATTACACCAAATTTGATGATATTGATTTTGTGAACTATCTGGTAGAGCGCGCAGCACTAGTTGTTAGATAGCGTTGCGACGCTTTTCTATAATCGAGCTAAATACTTGATTCGGCCTCAAAACTGATACACCAGTTATGCTCCCGATTATTTCTATCAAGATGATCCAATCAGGTCGATCCAGGGAAACCTTGTTGGTAAATAGACTAGCTACTTGAGCTATAATGTCAGAAGAAGACATAGATGTATGTCTTTTTTCAATTGTTATTCTAAACGACTCATATGCTTGTATTTTTTTTCCTAAATCGCTAGATGCATTCACGATATTTTCAATACCAGTAGGCAAAACAATTTCTATGGGCAAAACCCTCAGAATGTAATGTACTTTCCAAGGTTCATCTTTGACAAGCTCTCTAAATCTGATTATCACCTCGAACGGATCAATAGTTGAATATGCAAAAACAATACCCGAAATCTCACTCAGGACGCATTCCGGATGAGGATCTCCAAAATCTCTAAGAGTCTCATCCAATTCTTCTCTAGCATCTTCTTCTCCATGGCGAAATGTTGATATAATAAGGTTAACATTCATTTCTAATCTTCGGTCTCGTGTACAGAATTTTAGAAACAGTGTCATAAACTTTGTCAGATTTAATTACACCCTCTCTAAGAATTCTTACGTTGGAGTCCATCACTTCAATGATCGTAGATTCTATTCCACCTCCAAGTGCACCACCATCCAATACAAGATCAAATCCTGACAAACCAGAAGACAAGACCTCATAAGAAGTGGTGCAGGGTTTTCTACCTGATACATTCGCACTAGTTCCTATCAGGTACTTGCAGAACCTGAGTAATGACTGCGTACATCTATTACCTGGGATTCTAACTGCCAGGTTATCTCCTCCTGCCATGACTCTTCTTGATATATTATTGTCTTTGCAAGGAGAAACAATAGTTAATGCACCGGGCCAAAAATACTGGGCCAGCGATTTTGCCAGCGGGCTCATATGTACGAGCTTTTCAATATCGCTAATGCTGTATCCCATAACTGGTAATGGTTTATCCTCGCTGCGATCCTTAATTTGGAAAATCCTTTCAACTGACTCGTCGTAGTACGGATTACAGCCAATGCCATATACAGTGTCGGTAGGAAACACGATAATTCCACCATCACTGAGAGTTGATGCACAGCTGGCTATGTGATCATAATTTGAACATTCTAGTACTTTGAATCCCACTTCTACTATATCGCTGTATCCCAGGTATAAAAATTACGATACTTGTAATGGGATGTAGGAAACCTGCCAAGATGTCAATTATGTTATATTGAATATGAGTAACTATGACTAGAGGCTTGATTGGATAACGAGAAATTCCAATAAATTAATGAACTAAAGAAGTAAAAATTTAGAATAATTTTTCCCTAGACGGTAATATACAAGTGCGATCAGAAACCGGATAGTAATGCACACCGACGTCATACTATCGGCCATAGAGTCAAGGAATATCTAGCCTCGAAATATTTTTCCATGACTTGTTCATAGAATAGATTCAGGTGTTCTTTGATTTTTACTTTCCCTTCATCTCATACTGCGCGTCCCCTTACCTTTCAATCATATGCCTATCGGAACTTAAAATATTATAATTATATATTATAAACCAATAGCATGAGAACGATCCAAGCATTGATGCTAGAACTCTATCTCAAATCCTCGAGTTCCTTTTCGTCCCTATAATACTCAGGATTTAACCTAAATCCAGACGTTGACTCATAAGGAACGTCACTCAGCTTTAAATGATATTCGAGCCTTCGTCTCCTTAGTTGCCTACCAAACCATAACACAAATTGTTGTTCTATCATGCTCCCTTCTTCCTTCATGATTTCTGGATGGACCTCAAGCAGACTCTCTACAAACGAAGGATCAAAGTACAATTGGAAAAAATCCCACCCCATTGCTTTTCCAGTCGAAGAGCATTCACACTGACTCTTTGCATGTATTCCCCACTCTAGCTCTCCAATAAAATCCATTATCTTTTCTCTTTCTCTGTCAAAGTTCAAACATGAGCCAGATACTATAATCGTCGGTGGTCTTTCAGCAAATTTTCTCTTCAATCTCCTGTCTATATTAAGGATATTATCGTATTTAAAGTCAGCAATCTATCAATAAAATGCTATCATCGACCCTATCTGAGCTACAGATATGCATGAACCAAGTCGCAAGTTCTATCTATCCCGAGATCAAGGACATAATTTCCAATTCTAGGTCCTCTATCCGCACCTACCAGAATCCTATACAATATGGTAAAGAATTCTTTAATTCCGACCTCATTTCTTCTAGAAATATCAAAAATTCTTGACTGTAAAATTTTGGGAGAATCATTGTTATTTTCTTTCCCTTTGAATTCTCTTAATGCTTGAATTAATTCCCTTAGTGCATCTTTATCCTTCTGGGTCAGATCTAGTTCTGACCGACGATCATTCTGGAGACCTTGGTCGTCGGCCCAGTTTGAGGCTAGCCTAATCTTGTTTGTCATAATAGCATTTTTTTCTGCGGCGATACCATATTTGGCCAGCCTTCCATAAATTCGGTCGATCCTCTCAGCATCGGCCGAGAAGAGTAGTGCTTGCTGCACCAGTAGCCGATAAGGAACATGTTTTGAAGGACTAGAAGAGGGCTTTAGGTGATTTATGTACTCATAGATACCTCTTATCTTTGCAAGTTTTATTTGATTTTCTTCCACAGCATTGCCAAAAAACACGTCCTCGTAAAAATCATACTCATCCATCAGCGAAGGTATATCATCTATAGAAACATGTCTCGTTCCAGTAACTCGCTTATATAACAAAAGCAAAAGTGATTCTGGCGTTCCATATTCTAACCACATTTGAGGTGTTAGAACATTTCCTTTAGATTTGCTAATTTTTTTTCCAACTTTGTCAAGAAACATTTCGTATCTTAAATGTAATGGATGAGAATATCCGAGTATGTCGCTAGACACCCAATCGTTAACTTTTACAGAATCCATAATATCCTTTCCGTAAGCTTCAAACCGGATATCAAATGCCTGCCATCTCGCGGCAAATTCTGCCTTCCAAGCAAGTTTACCATTTCCATTATTAATATTTGATTCACCGACATATCTGCAGCCCTTAATTGTCTCATTTCCTATTCGAGTGTCCAAACATGAATATGCAACCTTCATTTCTTCAGGAAAGTATTTCTCAGCTTTTGCGACATACAGTCTATGGCAGTTTTGACAAATGGGAAAATAGGGAAGGGTTTGATTGTATTTGTCCTGTCCAATCATTGCCTGAATTCCGATCCCAAGACGGTTACTATTTCGCAGTATAGTATCAATTTGTTTTGATAACATATTATTTTTGTAAGCCGCCGTCCCGCTCTGAAATTTGTACCGGACACCAACTCTATCGAGGCCTTCCAAAAGCAAACTACTCATATGAGCACCATAGGATGCATGACAGTCACCAAACGGATCTGAAACCTCCGAAACTGGCTTGGCAATCTCTTTATGCAAAGAGTCGGGCAAGCCAGACGGAATCTTCCTTAACCCATCCATATCATCAGAATACGCAATTAACTCGCTTTCGTAACCGAGATTTTGAAGGGCAAGAGTTACGCCATATGCCCTAACTGCATCACCCATGCTCCCTATATGTGGAATACCGGATGCACCTAATCCACTTTCAACTCGTATAAGCTTAGTATCTCTGCCTAGCTTGTTTTCTCTTGATATGAGATCATGTGCTATCTTATCAATCCATGTTCCTTTGCCCAGTATATTCCCATCCGTCTTCATGTTCTTAGCTTAACTCCTTTGTCATGTACGGACCATTTTGATGATATCCAAATTTCCTATAATATTCCCTCGTTCCAACCGCACTAATTACTGACAAGCTATTGATTCCAAACTCGTTCTTGACAATATTCTCGGCTTCGTTTAGCATACATAATCCAAATCCTTTATGTTGGTATTTGTCCGAGCTGGTCTTTTGGCCAACGTCGACTGCTTGACCATATACATGCAGTTCCCTTACTAGGGCAACACCACGTTCATCTTTTGTTTTTAGTTGCTCTATTAAAGGATTAGTAGTATGTCGAAGACGCAAAAAACCTAGAATAACTGATTTATCTTCATTTTCGTATGACAAAAAGACCTCATGACCAGCAGAGGCATTATAGTCTATTCTATTGAGAACTACTTTGTCTTCAGACAAGTACGAGATGCCGTTTTGCAGTCCGACCTCTCGACATCTGATACATCTGCACTTTAATCCTCTTTTCTTCAGTTCTTTCAACGCCACCTGTCTTAAGTTCCCGCATTTTGGTCCACTTCGTATATCATCAGATTCAATTTCTCGCTGAACTCGCATAATTCTGACCCAGGGAGGCACCATCTTCTTCACCTCAACTAAGATTTTTATCATTTCTTCATCGGTGTACGCATTGTACCTTCCACTTTTATACAGATTGAATAATCCAGTGCCCTCCAAAACAAGGGTTGGATAAATCTTTATCATATCCGGTTTAAATGAAGAATGATAAAATAAAGTCTTAAAATCAGTAATGTCATTTTCTAGAGTAGTGTTAGGTAGTCCTGGCATCATATGTGCGACAATCTTGCAGCCAGCATCCCTAGCGATCCGGAAGGATTCGATTACATCCTTAAGGGTGTGTCCTCGATTAACAGCGCGATAAACATTATCTCGTAAAGACTGAACCCCGATCTCTACTCTAGTAACGCCGAGTCCAAGTAGCAACTTGACTTGTTTCTGTTTGCAATAATCAGGTTTTGTTTCGACAGTCAAACCTACACATCTCGACTTACTAGTTTCATTAAACTTCTTAGCTTGTTCAAGAGTAGATGAGAGATCTCGTTTGCCGCCAAGGGTATTCAATGCATCAAAACATCCTTTGACAAATTCCAGTTGATATTCATCAGGCATGAAGGGAAATGTTCCGCCTACTACAACCAATTCTATCTTTGATATACTATGCCCATGAGATTCCAACTGATGTAGCTTATACACTACTTGTTTGAATGAGTCATAATTTGAATTCTGAGCTATCCTCGTGGACGGTTCAGAACCAGTATAGCTTAGCGGCGTATTGTGTTCAACTCCACCAGGACAGTAGATACAGCGGCCATGTGGACATTCGTATGGTTTTGGCATAACTGCTACCACTGCAACTCCAGAAGCGGTTTTGATAGGTCTGACCATTAAGGTCTTCCGATACTCGCTATCAAATGGTAAGAATCGAATTATGCTCTCATTTTTAGGTAATGTAGTCAAATGATACGAAGATGAAATTTCTCTTAATGTTTTTGATATTTCAGCAGTTGTCATTTTTGGTTTCTTTGCTATTGTGTTCGCAATCTCGCTGCAGGCTAAGATATATGCTGTTGACGAATCCAGAATTGAACCTACAGAGCCTCTTTGGGCCTTCTTTTCTTCCAATTATTCAAAAATATTTATGACAATTAATATTAATTTTTGTTTACTTAATTTGAAGGCCAATTGATCCGATTGATTATATCTACTAATCCACCACATGATCTACTGTCTATCAGTGACAAGCTAGCTTTTCAGACTACTTTGTTATATGCAACGTAGTCAATTGTGAGATTCATATACAAATATACGGAAAAATATGTCACTAGGAGAAAAAATGTGACTTGAACAACTTCAAAGAAATATTCAGCCTGAAATTCAGACCGCTATAAAGTAAGAGTCACGCCACGTATTTTAATTTGAACTTCTCCCCTACCATGAGCGGCTACATGTCCAATGCAGGTGCACGACATTCTGTGCTTCTCAATTATGTCTATAGCATCATCGACAGCAGACTTCGGAAGCACTATACAAAAACCTATTCCCATATTAAAAGTTCTGTACATTTCCTTAGTTTGGATATGACCTTCTTTTTGAATAATTTTAAATATATCAAGAGGCATAGGTAGGTTATCGAGCCTATAACTCACATTATTATTGAGCCTTGAGAATTTGGCAAATGAACCTCCTGTTACATGCAACAGCCCATGAAGAGGGATATTGGCCTTCCGGATCAGTTTTGCGACGGGGCGAACGTATATCCTTGTGGGAGTTAGCATCATTTCCCCAATCGTCTGATCAGTTTCATTCATAAAATCAGTGATAGAGTATTTAGATAGTAGTACCTTGCGTGCGAGAGTATATCCGTTCGAGTGGAGTCCGCTACTGCCGATGCCGATAATCGCATCTCCATCCTTGATCTTGTTGCCCATCGTCAATTTATTTTTGGTATGAACTATTCCAAATGCCATACCTACTAGGTCAAACGTTCTTGCACGGTTGTCACCTGCCAAAAGATCGGGTATTACTGCTGTCTCTCCACCGACTATAGGTACGTTTGCATCTCTCGCTCCTTTTACTAGTCCGATTGCAATGTTTCTAATTAGAGTAGAGTCTGGAACCTTCACTGCAATATAGTCGACAAATCCGGTTGGTATAGCGCCAACGCAAATTATATCATTTACGTTCATCGCGACGCAATCAATTCCAATAGTGTCAAAACGATTCATCTTTTGAGAAACAATTAACTTTGTTCCTACTCCATCGGTGTGTAGCGCAAAAATTTTGCCATCGACATCGATAAGTCCAGCATAATGCCCAAATCCTGATAAAACCCTCCCGTGAGCTAGGAATGAGTGAGATGATGATATTATCTTTCCAATAGAATTTTGAACTTTAGTTACCTTCTTGATGTCAATTCCGGCATCTTTGTATGTCACCTTACTAATTCTCAAATATTGATACTATATTGTAATCGGATACATATTACTTTTGACATAGCCAACAAGATAAGATTGGAAAGGATGACATTCCTGACCATATAGATTCCAGAAAAAATTGAAGATGTGAATAGAAAATGTTATTAGCTTATATAGGTTAGTTCTATTTTATAGTACCAATTATACGGCAGAGTACAAAAATACATCTTATAAAAGGAGATCGATCTGATGACATATTATTAAACTATTCGTCCAACTCAGAACAGCCAATGCCACTAATCGTCAGTCAGATATTCTACTTGATAGTTAAATTTTTATCATTGCAAAAACGGCATACCAATTTAGAGATCCCTCGGCTTTCCGTGAGCAGCAAAAAGCAGACATTTGTCCTCGCGGGCGTAAGATAAGGAACCTGGCTGAGATTTATTCCTCTCATAAAGTAACAGCGTCTATAAATATTTTAGTAGATAACATCGATATTAGCTGAGCAATGATGTAAAGAATAGTTTTCAGTCATCCCGCTTCAAACGACAGTCAATCAAGACTTTATCCTCATGTATCAACGACTCAACATTGCTGAGATGTATCAGATTATAGAACCAGAACTAGAATTACGAAGATATAACGATGTTATAATGGGACAGCGTAGCATGATAAAGGTTAATAATGTATCGCCGACAAGTCACCATAACACAAACAAATTATGACCTCCCATAGCAAAATTGAAGGAAAGAAGGATGAAGCGGAAGTACTGTACATCGGAACAGCTGAATCAGAGCACATAGAAATGTATCTAAAGGCAATTTGGTATATACGCGAAAAGGGAGAAAAAGTAAAAGTCAGTTCAGTGGCCAAGCTTCTAAATGTGACACAACCATCAGTTGTTCAGATGCTGCATAGGCTGAACAATGCGGATCTTGTAAGTTATAACAAAGGAAACCTCGTGGAGATGACATTAAAGGGTGAGCGTATAGGAAAACAAATGATTCGTAATACAAGGTTACTCGAGGTAATGATGAGAGATGCTCTTAAAATTGAAATTGATGAAGAGATGGTTTGTGGAATAGAACATCATATGAAAAAGATTTTTACAGATGCTTTGTGCACGCTTTTGAATCATCCCAGAAGATGTCCACACGGGTTAGACATTCCATTTGGTAAATGCTGTAGAAAATAGCAAATGTCATGATACTTAGAGATGGCAGTCTGTGGGCGAAATTATATTACATTTACAACTTAGAAAGGTAAACGTTTTGGATCTAATATGGAAAAAGGCATATTATCTCAACTCGAGCTAGTGGTTTTATGAAAGAACAAACTGATATGAACTATTCAACGAATAATAGACTGCAGAAGGCTACTTTTGGTGCCGGTTGTTTTTGGGGCGTCGAAGAGGCATTCAAACAGCTTCAAGGTGTAAAGAGTACCGCAGTCGGATATACTGGAGGTTGGACACAAGATCCTACCTACAAGCAGGTTTGTATCGATAGGACCGGCCACGCCGAGGCTGTTGAGATTCTGTTTGATCCTGACGAAATAACTTATCAGGAGTTGCTCGATGAATTCTGGTCAGTTCATGATCCTACCACTAAGAATAGACAAGGCCCAGACATAGGATCGCAATACCGTTCAGCTATTTGGTATCATACTCCAGAACAAAAAATTATGGCTGCACAATCTAAAGACAAGATACAAGACCCTTTCAAAAGTGCTGGGAGAATTGTATTTACAGAAATCTTGCCTGCTTCCAAATTCTATAGAGCCGAAGAATATCATCAAAGTTATTTCGAAAAGATGGATGGAGCTAGGACGTGCTATCCGAGACGAATAGTCTGACTTATCTGTATATGTAGTACAGGAAAACCGGTGCTTACAATATATGAATATGACTTTAATTCGAAACAAGTAATATTGTACATATGTAACAGATTTGAACGCGTCTCTGGATTTGGCACTCAGGAGATCTAAAAACAATCTAACTTTTCGCCTAGCAGATAATGAACAACTATCAAAACATTGAATTAGATGTTCAAATCTAGAGAGAGATTTCTAATTCAGAGCAATATAGCAATAATTCTGCTTTGTCATCTTTGTGGAGTTAAGACGACAATATTTTGATGTCAAAGGTAGTGTATTGTTATCTTGACATGCTAATGCTGAGGCGAAAAAGTTTCCAATGAAGTTGCCTTTGATTTGTCACGAGTCATGCTGGACGATCTGTAATTATACACTTCTTGGTATGAACTGACATCATTCCACCTGAGCAATCCCCGGAATAAGCCGGGGCATATCCAGAGGGACCTATAGCAGTGACACTGTACATCCCCATGTGTAGCCTGACTGGTGTGCCAGATATGTTGCCCCTGAATGAACTAGGCATTGGATCATTACCGTGAATGGTGACTCTGACGTCAGACGGTACTAGTTTGGCTAGCTTATTTACAATTTTTACTGTTACTATTAACGTGCCTTGATCATTACCAGATGACTTTAGGATGACTGAGGTATCGGTAACTAGTGACTTTTTCTTCACAAAGTCTGTTCCAGCAAAGTCCTTAACATATAAGATTGAAGGCTTGAAGGATAGGGGGCTACGTCCAGAAACTACACTTATCTGATTAAATACAGGAAAAGAGTAAATTACAAAAACCAATACAAATGCGACGCACGCCACTATAATTCGACGAATCGAAAACATTCCTGATTATTTATGGGCTAATTGCTATTATTCTTTTTTCTAAACCGATTAAAAATATTTAAAAAAACTTAAATCTTTCCTGGTCAAGATAGTTTAGTGGTCGCGTAATAAAGTACATTTCTAATAAACTAGCATTCATGGTAGGGATTTGTACTGGAGGCATTGCTATAGCTATAGCCTTAGTTCTAAGGTTAGCAGCAAGTGGTCCTTTTATTCCGGAAATAGCATCACAGACGCTATTCTCTCTTACCCCTGGGGCACTAGAATCCCAGGCAGTAGAAAACTTAGGGCCTCTCGCCAAATATTCCGCTCTTGTTGGTGCAATACTCGCTAATCTGATAGTTTACGGGCTATTGGCCATATTTTTTACCCGAAGATCAAATCGTACCCCACAGAGCTACTTGCTTAATTCCCTATTATGTGCAATAATTTCCTCAATTATCTTCTTAGCGTTAACAATCGCTCTCTTAGCCTTAACAGAAGGTCAGGCTCAGTCAATATCGATCTTCTCACTGGTAGCTTACCTAATTCTACCCCAGCTTGCCTACGGTTTTACGCTTTACGCCGTGCTTTACAATCGAAGTTACGAACGTACCGTTCAGAGTCCTGAGCTGACTAAGAGTCTCAGTCCTTCTGAAGAGCAGATAGATCAGCCAAAAAGACAGATACTTCGTGCAGGTATTGCTGCTGCAGTTGCTATACCCGTTATATACTTAGGACTTGAAAGTCTTCTTTCTCCTCAGCGAGCCATTCAGAACACCAAGTCATTATTATTATCTCAATTTCAGCAGAGATTGAAGAACATCGGACCAAGGGGCTTTGAAGATCCAAGACTGGCTCCGCTGTTAGATTCTGAAGTAACTCCCACTGACCTGTTTTACAGAATAGATAAGAACGCCCTGGTGCCACAAGTAAATCTCGAGACCTGGAATCTGAAAGTCACAGGGTTAGTAAATAGGCCGCTGACCTTGGATAATCCGCAAATCAAATCTTTGGTTCCTGTAGAGCAATTTGCTACTCTGGAATGCGTCAGCAATAAAATCGGGGGAGAACTCATTAGTACTGCCGCTTGGAAAGGTGTTCATTTGAAAGATATACTCGGAATGGCAGGCGTCAAGTCAGGGGTCAAATACATTGTATTCAGATGCGCTGATGGATATGATGTTGGTATCCCGATTGATCGAGGATTGTTAGATGGCAGTATTTTGGCGTATGAAATGAACGGTGCATCATTAACCCCAGAACATGGTTTTCCTCTTAGGGCAATTGTTCCAGGTCTCTATGGAATGATGAATCCTAAATGGATCACAGAAATAGAATTGGTTGATAAGATCTATGAGGGTTATTGGCAAAGGAAAGGATGGGCCAATAACGCAAAATACAATACACATTCCTTTATCGTAATTCCTGGAAATGCTGCTGTTAGACAAAGATTCCGTGGATTACAATCATCAGAGACCGTTAATCAGGGATCGGAAGGAATTCCTTTTGGTGGGATGGCTTTTGCCGGAGATCGCGGGATCTTGAAAGTGGAAGTAAGTACTGACGGCGGCACGTCATGGAAGCCCACTATATTAAAAGACCCACTTTCACAATATTCCTGGGTGCTATGGGCCACCAGGTTGGATTTGAAAGAAAATGAATCGAATCATAATGTCTACGTTAGGGCTACCGACAAAACTGGCAAGGTACAGACAGCTCAGATAAGTGATCCTTTTCCAAATGGAGCAACCGGTTATTATATACATTCTACATAAGTGATAAAGAAACAGTACCCTCTTTTGTATCTATTCAACAAGATTTCAATTCTTTGGTTTTATAAACGAAAACTAGGACATGCAATATAGTAGACAAAGCTTGACCACCGGGTGAAGTACGAATTATAATTGATATGATACGCTAATCTCTAACAAACATATTGTATGGTCGATAGTCTAGTCTATCCTTATGATTTGATTTTCTAATACGAGGTCATATTTGGAGTCAACTGATGACGTGAATGTTTCTAACATGCGTGCATTTTTTATAAAAATAGTTGCTAAATCCGTATGATGCTCTGAGTAAATGTTTTGATAATTTGATAGAAAGTGTAAGCAAGAGTAACCTGACGAGTATCAAACAAGTATGCTTACAGTACAATTCGGCCTCAGTCAATGTGGTTAATCAAGCACCGTTTCAATGTAGGCGGTTTTCAATAGATAGACATAACTTGGACCCTGGGTAAAAAGCATCAGCTATTTAAAATGCTCATAAAAAATCAGACATTTAATCTTGTACTTTTTAGTTTGTGTCTAATCACTACAATATATTTGGTATATCCTTTTGTTACAATCCTGATTTTTATAGATTCACCTTCTTTTGTAAATTCTATAGGCAG